>Ga0302245_1001719_pt1 | contig 13823 bp, 10 predicted proteins | sample AAG_UR_Thr_MG_FD_193512 | JGI IMG/M metagenome (GOLD analysis project Ga0302245, IMG submission 193512) | Enriched activated sludge microbial communities from anaerobic digester in WTTP, New Holstein, Wisconsin, United States - AAG_UR_Thr | ecosystem: Engineered > Bioreactor > Anaerobic >... | reverse complement strand
CAGCAACTAACTTTTCTTCAGGTATGCCAACTGTATGCCATGATTTTTGCTTCTTCTTCTCTTCAATGCCAGCCAGTTCCTCGTAAATCTCGCTCAGATTATGCACAAGGTAATGGGAATGTATGCCATTAACCGCATGGCCCATCAAATATTCAACAAATACCGGATTACATCCCATCCAGTATAATCTGCTGCAAAAAGTTCTCCGAAGGTCATTGCTGGTTAAATTCTTCAATCTTGCCTTGCCAGTCGTCTTTTTGAGCCAATAAACATGCTCATCGGTAGTTATCCTTACAGTCTATACAATGTTTTTCTACCATTTTAATCCACGATTCGTACCAATACCAAGTGCCTGCAACTTCTACGCCTAACCCCTTGCTAATTTGTTTTGCGTTTAATTCTTTCCATAGCGCCGTATGGTGGTGCATGCGAAACTTTGGAAAGCCCTTCTTATTCATCATGGTTATAATTCCTTTCGGCCGATATTTGGGGCGTTCCACTTCTTTAGTTAACACATACTGGGCATTTATTTTATCCACCAGTGGCGAATCAGGCTTCACAAATTCAATAACCCGGTCAGCTTGACCTTTACGATTTGCGGTTTTTGGAACAAATAATACACGGTACGCAAAGCGCGTGCTATTAAATTCTTTTGCACTAAGGGCTCCATCAAATTCTTTAATAAACCCTACGATATGCGTTGGCAAATCCTTTCTGTTTTGAAGCATGGAAACCTGTTCTTCTGAAAGCGAGGAGAATTGAAGACTGAAGGACAGGTACTTGTCGATGCCGTACCCCTTTCCAAATAACTCTTTGATGTAGTAATTATAATTCAAACAAGTTGCTTGAAATCTGGCGCTCAGAAAATCATCGATATGGGTCGTCATTTGATGTTCAATCTCGTTGCGAAGTTCTATCAAAAAACGTAGGTTGTTTGCTGTGTCTTTGTCAACCGGATTTTTTTCATCATTTAAACATCTTTCAAGTTCCCAGTACTTGTAGGCGCCATGTTTTGTTCTGTCATACCGCTTTCGAACATTTTTCTTTTTGTAATGTCGGTACTCAACACCCTTGTTTTTGTAGTAAGCATGAAATAGATATATCCATGCGATGTGCATGAGTACAATATAGATTTCTGACTTGAAGGTAATATTTGGATTGTTAAATATCTGAACTGCCGCTAAAGCCGCTTCCCGCGATTTCCTTAACAACTCTTGCTTTATTGACCCAACCCGCCTAATTCTTTTATTTGTGGTCACCATAGGTATTGTCTATACTATTTGTTCTATATCTGTTGCCATATTGTCCGCACCCTACCCTTTTAGTTGGACAAAAACCAGCAGCTCTTCCTGTATACCACTATCTTACCCTTTCTCCCCAAAAAGTCAAATTGAGCCCCGCCAGCCGAGAGTTCATGCCTGTGAAGGTTGTCCTGTAAGTGCAGGGAGAGGCGGGGGTGAGTTGACCAGGAAAAGGCACATACTCAATTTTTATTTCCCAATTCCATTTTCTTTTCTTTGCCATGTTTTACTCACCCCCTTTCAGTGCATCAGTAGATTATTTTGGCTCGGTCCATTACGTTTCTCTTTCCCCATCTCTACCTGCGTTGTTTCTGGATAAAAATCCAAATACATTTTAAATACTCACATAAAGTGTTACAATACATAACAAGCCGTTATCCGAAAGAGACAATGAAAAAAGAAAGGATTAAATCCGGGGAAGGGATATTTATAGGGAATGCTGGGGAGCATTACGTAATGGGAGAGTTATTGAAAAGAGGAATAATTGCAGCGCTTGCTCCTCGAAACACGCCTTCTTTTGATATTCTCGCGACGAATAAAGAGAATCATGCGATAAATATTAGAGTAAAAACTAAATCCGGTGAACTCCCAATCTGGCAATATTCCATAAAGAAAAATGGCGAAATATTTCGTAATCTTTCAAAGAAAAATGATTTTACTGTTCTTGTAGATCTGGGAAAAAACATCAACGAAATGAGATTTTATGTGGTACCGACGCATGTGATAGATACATGGTTGCGGTCAGATTTTAAGATATGGTGTGATACTTCTGGTAAAAATGGCCATTCTCACAGTCCTACCATGATAAAAAGAATATTGAGTGAAAAAATACACACCGAGGAGTTACGTAAGTATCTTAACAGTTGGGATGATTTATGGCGCTGATTTTCTTTATTTTGGAGGAAAACATGTCATAGTGGCAAGGATCAAGATTTTTTGCGAAATACCTACCCATATGGATGGATTTCTTCCCTACAGACAAAGTGTTATAATATGTAAAAGTCCGTGATATAGAGACTGTGATGAGAAAAATATTAGAAACTTATACCGTTGAGGAAGTTGCCAAAGCACTACGGTTACATGAATATACCATCAGACGACTCTGCGGGAGGGTTCGGTTTTCTCCCAACAGTTCTTTTAAATCATCTGGCAAACTGTAATCTGTCGTCAGTTAAATAGAATATCAGTTAGTTCATTAGAGGATTATGTAAAGCGATTACAATTTACTATTTTTGATAATAATTATTTTGAATGTCTGTAGTGGTAACGAACACTAATTTCAGATAAAAATGAAACAAAATAAATCATAGATATAAAAGATGACTAACAAAAAAAACCTTTCAGAGAGAGATATCTGCACACAATTTATCTTACCTGCTCTTGTTAAGGCTGAGTGGGATGTAGAAAAACAAATCCGTGAGGAAGTTTTCTTTACTGATGGGCGTATTTTTGTTAAAGGACGCAAGACAATACGCGGAGAACGTAAGCGAGCAGATTTTATTCTGTATCTGAAGCCCAATATCCCGATTGCCGTTATTGAAGCCAAGGATAACAATCATTCCACAGGAGCAGGTTTGCAACAATCTTTAAAATACGCTGAGATTCTCGATATTCCGGTGGCTTTCAGCTCAAATGGAGATGGTTTTATTATGCATGACCGTTCAGGCCTTTCTTCTCCTGTAGAACAAGAAATTTCTTTAGATAATTTTCCTTCTCCTTCTGAACTTTGGAATATATACAAAAAATATAAAAAGATTGAAACTACAGAGCAGGAAATAATTGCTTCGTTTGATTATTTTTTTGACGGTTCAGGACGGACACCGCGTTACTATCAACAGATAGCCATAAATAGAACGGTTGAAGCGATTGCGCACGGTGAAAACAGAGTTCTTCTTGTCATGGCGACCGGAACAGGGAAAACTTACGCGGCTTTTCAGATAATATATCGGCTTTGGAAAAACGGCAGGAAAAAACGGATTCTTTTCCTGGCTGACCGCAATGTCCTGATAGACCAAACCAAACGCAATGATTTCAAACATTTCAAAGATCGTATGACAATTATCAAAAAAAAAGAAGATTGATAAAGCCTTTGAAATATATCTTGCTCTTTATCAAGGGCTGACAAACTACAACGAAGATAAAGATGCTTACAAAGAATTCAGCCGTGATTTTTTTGACCTTGTAGTTGTTGATGAATGCCATCGCGGAAGTGCGGCCGCTGACAGCGCATGGAGAGCAATACTCGATTATTTCAGCTCTGCGACTCATATCGGACTTACGGCAACTCCGAGGGAAACAAAAGAAATATCCAATATAGAATACTTTGGAGAACCGATATATACCTATACTCTTAAACAAGGCATAGAGGATGGCTTCCTGGCTCCCTATAAAGTTATTAGAGTCGGAATTAATGTTGACCTTGAAGGCTGGCGTCCTGAAGAAGGCAAGAAAGATAAAGACGGCAATGAGGTAGAAGACCGCATTTATAACACAAAAGACTTTGACAAGAATCTTATTATTGATGAAAGAACCCGTACCGTCGCAAAAAAAATATCAGAATATCTGCGTAAAACAAACCGTTTTGACAAGACAATCGTTTTTTGCGTAGATATTGAACATGCTGAGAGGATGAGGCAGGCGCTGACTGTTGAAAACTCAGACCTGTCTATTGAAAACTATAAGTACATTATGAGAATAACCGGTGATGATGAAGAAGGCAAACGAGAGGTAGACAATTTTATAAATCCTGAAGAGAAATACCCTGTTATCGCTACAACTTCAAAACTGATGACAACCGGTGTTGACGCGCAAACATGCAAATTAATAGTTCTTGATTCCAATATAAAATCCATGACAGAATTTAAGCAAATCATCGGGCGCGGAACCCGTATTAATGAAGATTACAACAAAACATTCTTTGCAATTATGGATTTCCGCAACGTTACAGACCTTTTTGCAGACCCTGCTTTTGACGGTGAACCGGTAATGATTAAAGAGGTTAAAGGCGACAAGGAATTAACCGAAGAAGATATATATCCTGAAGAAAATCAGGAAATAATCGATTCAGAGACAGGCAAACCTGTTAATTTTGATAATGAAAATAAAACTACGGATTTTCCTATCAACCCGGAAATAATTACCGGCGGTCCCATTGTTTCGGTGCCTCCTCCCAAAGTTTATGTCGCAGGAGTAGATGTCTCTATTCTCAATGAACGTGTCCAGCATCTTGATGCCAACGGAAAACTTATTACCGAAAGCCTCAGGGATTACACAAAAAAGGGTATACTTAAAGAATACCGCTCATTAAACGATTTTCTCGCCCGCTGGAACAGTGCCCACAAAAAGAAAGTAATTATTGAAGAATTGGAAACACGTGGAATTATTTTTGAGAATTTAAAAGATGAAGTGAAAAAAGATTTGGACATTTTTGACCTTGTATGCCATATTGCATGGGATATGCCGGCACTTACCCGCAGGGAACGAGTAGAAGGTGTAAAGAAGCGAAATTATTTTACAAAATACGGAGATAAAGTACGCTTGATTATAGACGCACTTCTTGATAAATACGCCGATGAAGGCATTGAAAACATAGAAGACCTTTCCATCTTACGGATAGAGCCATTTAATCAGATAGGAACACCTACCGAGATTTTGCAGATATTCGGAGGCAGGAATACCTATCTACAAGTTGTCAAAGAACTGGAACATGAAATTTATGCGGTAGCGTGAGGAGCAGTAATGAAAAATATCGGAAATATTATAAGGACGTTACAAAATATTATGAGGAAAGACCCGGGCGTATCGGGAGACGCCCAGCGCATTGAACAGCTTGGCTGGATGATAAGCCTCAAGATGATGGATGACAAAGACACGGAACTTGCACTCATAAATGAAAAATATGCTTCTCCTATACCAAAAGAACTGCAATGGCGCAACTGGGCGGCTGATGACGAAGGTATGACGGGGGATGAACTGAAAAGCTTTGTGGACGGGAAACTGATTCCAAAACTCAAGAATCTTGATGTCAGCCCGGGAAATAAACGCGCTCTGCTTATCCGCGAGATATTTGAGGGCACCAATAACTACATGAAGAACGGAACGATTTTAAGACAGGTGCTCAACGAACTGAATAAAATAAATTTTAATGTCACTGAGGACCGGCACATATTCGGGGATATATATGAAACAATACTCTGTGACCTGCAAAGTGCAGGTAATTACGGAGAATTTTATACTCCCCGTGCTCTTACTGAATTTATTACAGAAACAGTTAATCCCCGTTTGGAAGAGAAAGTGCTGGATCCTGCCTGCGGAACAGGAGGTTTTTTAACCAGCGCAATAGAAAATATCCGTAAACAAGACGTTAAAAATGTGGATGACTTAAAAACCCTTGAAAAAAACATACATGGCATGGAACTAAAACCATTACCTTTTATGCTATGTGTTACCAACCTTATTTTGCATGATATCGAAGTACCTAATGTAGATTATACCGACAGCCTTAACCGCGAGTATACATCCATCGGACAAAAAGACCGGGTGGATATAATCCTTACCAATCCGCCCTTTGGGGCATCGGTAACAGACGGCGTTGAGACAAACTTTCCCAAGAACTACCGCACAACCGAAAGTGCAGACCTCTTTCTCGTTCTGATGATTCGCTACCTCAAAGACGGAGGCAGAGCCGGTATCGTTCTGCCGGACGGCTCTCTTACCGGTGACGGCGTTAAACAACGCATACGTCAGCATTTATTGAAAACCTGCAACCTTCATACTATTGTCCGACTGCCAAATTCCGTTTTCCAGCCTTATGCAAGCGTAGCGACCAATCTGCTATTCTTTGGAAAAGGCAAACCGACAAAAGAGATCTGGTACTGGGAGCATAAACTTCCGGAGGGAGTAAAGGCGTACAGCAAAACCAAGCCTATTCGGAAAAATGAATTTGACGGGCTTAAAAAGTGGTGGAAGAAACGTAAAGAGAATGAACAGGCATGGAAGGTCCCCATAGAAAGAATAATAGAAAATGGCTATACCCTTGATATCAAAAACCCGCATACGCCTGAAGAAACACAGGAGTATTCCAGCGCAGAACTTGTAACCATGCTCCACAGCTCATTGCAAAAGAGCGATGAACTATTGGAAAAACTAAGGGTGGAATTAAAGAATGGTTAATTGGAAATCAATAGATGAACTTTTTGATTTTGAAAAAGGGACGTTGCAAAGCTCAAAGTGTACGTCCGGCAAGTATACATTTGTAACTGCTGCTGAGGACTGGAAAACTCATGAAAGCTACACACATGATTGTGAGGCTTTAATATTTGCAATGGCGGCTTCAGGATCACTTGGCAGAACTCATTACATAAAAGGTAAATTTATTGCGAGCGATCTTTGTTTTATTTTGACAACTAAGAGAGGATTGCAACTCGATTTGACTTTTTACTATCGGCTTTTTAATTTTTTGCGCTCAGATATTGTAAAGAGAACAGCAACAGGAACTTCGAAATTAGCAATTAATCAGACTAATTTTGGAGCATATAAACTTCCTTACTTTAACTACGATCATCAACTAATTTTCAGAGATAAAATGGAAAAAATAAATGATATCAGTGAAAATTTTTCCCTTGGGCTCGATAACCAATTAGCATTGCTTAAGCAACTTCGTCAAGCCGTGTTACAGGAAGCAATCGAAGGTAAGTTAACAGCCGAATGGCGAAGCCAAAATCCAGAATTAATCAGCGGTGAAAACCACGCCTCAAAATTACTTGGTAAAATCAAAGCAGAAAAAGAGCGGTTGATTAAAGAGGGAAAAATCAAAAAAAACAAACTGCTTCCGCCTGTTACCATTGCTGAAAAACCATTTCCCCTGCCGGCAGGCTGGGTCTGGTGCAGATTGCCAGATATATTAGATTTTGGCAATTCTTTACGGCGGGGACCTTTTGGAAGCTCTATCACAAAATCAATGTTTGTTACTAAAGCAAAACATTTAACAAAAGTATATGAGCAAAAAAATGCTATATACAAAGATTGCACTTTGGGTTCATATTTTATTAATTTGGATGAACATCCTGACCTGAAAGGATTTTTAGCTGGTCCAGGAGATATTTTAATAAGTTGTGCAGGCACAATTGGTGAAACCTATTTATTGCCCAAACATGCCCCAATAGGAATTATTAATCAGGCTTTACTAAAAATTCGTCTTAATCACAATACAATAGATAATCTTTTTTTTATGATTGTCTTTAATGTACAAACAAAATCTCATATTAACGATGCTGCAAAGGGAACAGCAATGAAAAATATTAGTTCAGTTGATTATTTGAAACATGAATTATTGTTCCCTCTTCCTCCCCTTGCAGAACAACAAGCAATTGTTGAGAGGGTTGAGGAGCTAATAGCTGTGATGGATGAACTTGAAAAACAAGTAAATGAACGTAAAGAACATTCCCAAATGCTAATGCAATCAGTATTAAAAGAGGCATTTGAGATATGAAAGTTTATTTTTCTGATATTTTCACTGTTGATTCAAGCATTATTGAGAAATACGGAGCATTTAACAAATTTCTTTGGTGCCGATAAAAAACTGGTACGAAATTATCGGAGATTCGGCCATTGCCAATGCCATTTGCGACAGGCTGCTACATAATTGAGTTGAAGGGCAAAGCTATGGACCTTACCCCTTCTTTATACAACTCTTAATTATAGTTTATTAATATTTTGATTAGTATCTATTACATCGAAAGATAAATTGGGGAGTTTCTTTTTTAAGCTGTCGATTATTAAGTCAACACGTTTCTCGACAAAAAGATCTAACGCATTGGATGGCAAATCATTATTTCTTGCCCATTCCAAAATCTCCCTCGGAAGTAAATGTGTTGACATTATTTGTTCAAATTCCGGTTTAGCATAATCCTTAATATATTCTAAGGGATTTCGATTAGTGATATTATGATTAGTTATCTGAGTTAAAAAAACTATATTCATTAGACTATCACTGTTAATCTTATTATTATGCCTATTATTCAAGACATATTCTGAATTAGTCGGGAATACATGGTGGAGATTAGGGTTATCATTTGAGAAAAATAAATTTTGGACTAAAACGTCTCTGTCACAGTGCTCCCAATCTTTTGGTTGATGACTTGCGTATAGGGCAAGTATTGCACGGCTCATTCGTCCCCGGGAACTGTATGAAGAAGAACGGAGTTGTTCTTTGTCAATTAAAAACCGTTCAAATTCACAAGGCTGTTTTTGTTTGTTCTTGTCTAAAAATTCTATGTGTCGGAATAAATCCGTTGTATTGCTTAATAAGTCATCATTATGAAAGCTATAGTACCAGAAATATTTGCTTAAATAAATATAATCGTTATTATCAGGATTATGATTTTTATAGAAATAATTTGCAATTGTTAGGTAAAAATAACGGAAAGGAATCAAGTGCGGTGTCTTAATATGGAGGTGATTTTCAAAAAAATCGAAAGATTTTAAAATAGCTTTTTTTGCATCCTCCCAAACCTCAAGTATCTGTTCCGTTTTAATCTCATTAAGATACCGGTCGGTTATATTTCTAATACCTGAGTTCTCTATATTGCGATTTATAATAATGGCAAGTATCTCTAAAAAGTGCAAATCTCCTATATTCAAAAACTCACTGTAATTTATTTTTTTGAAATCATCAATAAGTTCACGCAGGTAAAAACCATCGCTATTTTGAGTTTCATGTTTGAAGGTTTTAGCGACTACTATATCAAAAATACTCAAAGGTTTTCCTGCTTGATTAATACGCTCAAAAATCTGGCAAACTTCAGCAACTTGAATACCTTTCACCTCAATAAATGAAATTCGATAATTATTTAGAATGTCTTGTAGCCTTCTGAGTTCCTTGCGAGCTGGATGATCATAATCTCGATAGTTACCAGTAGGATTTTCAACTAAATTTCTTTCTACTGTGCCAAAATTTTTTTTAATATCTATCAACTTAACGATTAATCCTTCATCATATTTAGCCTTTTTAGGAATATTACGCCGGAGTTCGCCGTTTTTATCGTCGATTTCATCCCTAAATAAAAAATGGCTCTTATAACTCTTATCATCTGTGTCGTCTTCACCTTGAACTGTCAAATCAACATAAATAGTTGGATCAAACCCTGGTCTATTTTCTATTGTGCCTCCATGCAGAGAGGTTAGCAATGCAGTAGTTCGTTGTTGACCGTCGAGGATATAGTTATATTCGGTTCTATTAAAATCTGGATCTGTAATCTCATATCCACCAATATATCTATGGTTTTGTAGTTTAAGGGGAGTTTTCCAAATCAGAATACTTCCAAGGGGATAGAACTTATATATACTGTCCCAAAGTTTCTTCACATTTTCCTCATCCCAAACCACTTCTCTTTGAAACGTAGGAATCTGATAATTCTTTGATAATAATTCATCAAGGTAGGTTGTAAGACCTTTATTTGTTGGGAATAGTCTGTCTGTGTAGTCCATATTTTATTGCCCCCTGTTTTGTCAGAAAAGCACTGTCCTATTTGTATGAACAGAAAGTAATAGTTCTATAGGTGTAACAAGCTTTTAGACCGCCGGTCTTTTTTTTCGCCGACAGGAATATTTAAGCATACTCACCCCTGAAAGTAAAGCAAAAAAGTTATAAAGAAGGAGGTTTGAGGAGTTTTTTGATGCATTATGGCAGGTTTTTGTTTCTGTATGGACATCGGCAGGTTGAAATAATCCTTATTTTATGGGAGGTTTAAGGACTCAGCGGGCAGGTGAAAAGTATGCCAACTGTATGCCATCAAACGTGTTTTTTTCGCATTTTGCACAAAAACCGTCTAAATCGTGTTTATCGCTGATTCCCTTGACAGACAATGGTTTTGCTGGTTTTACCTGAGAGAAATCCTCCCTGTAAAATACCACACTTTGGACTCATAATCCGTTGGTTGCTGGTTCGAATCCGGCCGGGTCCACTTCTACGTTTTTCAGTAGTGTCTAATGGAGGACGGGTTCGAACATGGTTCGGAACCGAGGCCTGCCTTTCCCCTAATCATACACTGTGGGCTGCTGAGGCCGAGCTCGTGCGGCGTATTTAGCCAGCACAATCCGTCCAAGTCCACTCTTCTTTTTATACCATTCCTTACAGAGTTTGGGACAAACAGGTAATAGTACAATCTTAACGGCAGGAAATTACAACTAAACATAAATCGGAACAGAGAAGCAGTTCAAGTCAGTTTTGTGGCAAGGTTGCGCCACAAGGTCCAAAGACATAGATCTTTCTTGGTTCGCTATTTATATTTGTTCAAAAAACTATTTTTTAAAGAAACGGCCAAGTTTACTACTGATATCATCAATTATATTACCATCATTGTCAGAGTCCAGCAGCTTGTTAACCACATCCATTAACCCGCTTTTGTTTCCCTGATTAGACAAACTGCTTAACAGCCCCGTGATTCCTGATACATCCAAGTTCTGTTGTTTTTTTTGTTGCCCTAAAGCCCCCAGTAAAAGCGGCGCCAGCTGTGTCATTATACTGGATACCTGTCCTGTGTTTAAACCGGTTTGTTTAGCTAAATTCTTTTGAACCCGATCCTTATTGCCGGGAAATATATGCTGAAGTATTTTAGCGCCGTCATCAGTATTGACATTATTTAAAAATCCCTCGACATTTTCCACATCGTCGTCTTTATGCTGATCCAATGCTTTAGCCAAAGATGCTGCTCCTTCCGATGTGCTCGTATTGCGTCCCAACGCCTGTAATAGTGCAGGTATCCCAAGTTGAGTAAGTTGCTGTACCTTGTCAGGTTTAGCTCCCGATGATTGACTTAGTTTATTTAAAGCACTCTGGCTGTTTATCTGATCAACAATAAATTTTAAAATATCCATTTGTATATCCTCCTTTTGGTTATTTATCTGCCTTTATCTTTTTAATTTTTAAAATAAACTGTCTTAACTTGAAACTCTAACCTGCTTTTCACATTCTATGTCGTAATCCCTTACGTGTCAAACATAAATTCGCAAAACCTCCTGATTTTTTCAATTTACAACCAGGGATCTCCTCCTCTGTTTGAACAGAAAGCAGTTCTGTAGGTGTAAAGGACAAGAAAAATAAATCTGACAAAACGCAGGATTCGCCGGTCTTTTTCACCGACGTTATAATATCACGAAACTGGACATGAGTTACATGCGTATTATATAATAAAAGCTGTACGCTGTGAACCTTTTTACGGCAAGAGATGTTACAACTCCCTTTTTTCTAAAAGTCGTGAACTGGAGACGCTTTATGGAATAAAATTCCCGGGGAGGCGTTTAATGCAGGCTTCAGACGTTTCAATAAGAAAGTTTAAGCCTTCGGACATTCAGCGTATCAGAGAGATTGCCTGGGAAACGTCTTTTCCCGGCGCTTCCTTCCATCGTACGCGTATTGACAAAAACCTGCTTGCAGACCTGCTTACTCTCTACTATACGAGCTTTGAACCCGAATCTCTCTTTGTTTCGGAAATAGACGGAAAGGTGGCAGGATATATCATGGGCTCGTTAAATCCGGACAGGTTTCAGAAAAAAACGGCGCTGATATTTTTTACCAGAATAACGCCCGGACTTTTACTCGGCCGATACAAAGGAATATTCAAGACTCTTTTTTTTCTGCCGCCTATCGTTCTCGGGGTAATGAAGGGGGAACGAGACCCCGAAATAACAAATGAATATCCTGCGCATCTGCACATAAATATCGGGGAAGAGTATCAGAGAGCAGGGCTCGGTTCGCGGTTGATGTCAACTTTGCTTCAACACATGACAGCAGAAGGTGTCAAAGGCGTTCATCTGAGCACTGTCTCCGTGAATGAAAAATCAAGGCCGTTTTTCGAAAAATGGGGGTTTAGATTGTTCTGCAGGTACAAGTCGACATTCTGGAGCTCTGTCAGCGGTAGACCGGCATACGTGGAAATATTTGTAAGAAAGATATCTGTAGAAAGGGTTTAGCAGATGAGAATGAAGAGTTTTCTCCGTAAGATTGCAGGAAAGATAACAGTCCTTGCAAAGATTGACAGCTCTCCTCAAAAAATTGCGGGAAGCGTGGCTCTGGGCACATTTGTGGGCAGTTTCCCCATAACGGGTTTTCAAAACTTGACGGCCATTTTTCTATCGGTCATATTAAGGCTGAATAAAGTGGGGAGCATCCTGAGCCTTGAAATGTACTCCAATCCTTTAACACTGCCTTTCATATGTTATGTTGATTTGCGCATAGGTTATTTTCTGTTCGGGCTCCGGCCGGAATTTTCAAGGCTGGCTGATTTTAAAAATCTGAACTGGGAATTTATTTCGCAAACCGCAAAAATTCTTTTTGCCGGAAGCACGGTGCTCGGCATTGTCGCTGCCGTCCTTTCATACTTTGCTACGCTGAAATTCATAACAGTTCGCCGAAGACGAAAATAAGACTATCTGGGGACACCCGGAACTTTTTGTTTGAGGTCCCTCTTGTAAACATGGACATCCCCGTAAAATTTTCACGTCTCTAAGGGTACATCGGGATGAACTTTCTTTCGACGCTACGGCGTGGCATCTGCTGGGATTGAAATGAATCTCCCGAGAAGAAAACCTGATATGATGTCGCATATATTCTTTAGAGAGTTTTGGACAAGACGTAGATAAATGACATTATCCCCAAAAACTGCGCCATTGATAATTAGAGTATAATATAAAAGTTTCTAGAACCACCGGCATTTTCCCCCCTACGTAATATTACCCCCCCTCCCTTCTCTCATGTCAAATTTTTATATCAAAAAAATAGCTTAAAATAATTGAAATTTTTAAATCCTGTCACACGTTACAAGATCTTCGTTCAGAGATTTATAAGCAGGCGGTAATAATGTATATTTTATAGGTTTTTCTTGCATACAGTTAATAGGCAAAAAGCATGACAGAATTATGACAGGATTTGTCCGTTGTGGTATCCTGGTTAGTTAATACAGAAATACTGTAATGCTTTGATAGACAAGGCTTCCCTGAAGATTTGGCAGGTAGAAAACCCCGGTTAAAAAACGTTATATTAAGAACTCATAATCCGTTGGTTGCTGGTTCGAATCCGGCCTGGTCAATTAACCTAACCTGTATATCTTTTAATCTTATGGAACAAGGTTACTGAAAACTGAATAAAATTTTGCCTCTCCCCATAATTTATCAAGTCCAGTCGAGCGCAGAGCAAAAGTACGCCCCATGCCGGGTTAACATGATATTATTTTTTCTGATTTTTAATGTTTATCACGATTTATCTGCTTTTATCGCATTCTTTGCCATTTTAGTTCCGATTCCATCAGTAATTTTACCTACCAGCCTTTTAAGAATATTTAATTTTACCGGGTAATAATAAGCTGATTCAAACCAGCCTTTTTCTTTATAAAATTGATAATCTTTGAATTTTTTGTCAACTGATTTGATGCTTGTTCTTGCCATACGAAACATGATTAACCTGAAAAATGATGGTGATGGCGCAGGTCTCAGGAGTTCAGTGTGGAATCTAGCCGCTGCCTTTTT
>Ga0302245_1001705_pt1 | contig 13901 bp, 9 predicted proteins | sample AAG_UR_Thr_MG_FD_193512 | JGI IMG/M metagenome (GOLD analysis project Ga0302245, IMG submission 193512) | Enriched activated sludge microbial communities from anaerobic digester in WTTP, New Holstein, Wisconsin, United States - AAG_UR_Thr | ecosystem: Engineered > Bioreactor > Anaerobic >... | reverse complement strand
CGGGTCGCCTCGGGTTGCCTCGGGTTGCCTCGGGTTGCCTCGGGTTGCCTCGGGTTGCCTCGGGTTGCCTCGGGTTGCCTCGGGTTGCCTCGGGTCGCCTCGGGTTGCCCCGGGTTGCCCCGGGTTGCCTCCCGGGAGGCGACCCGGGAAGCGACCCGGGAGGCTTCCGTGTCCGGCAGGGGCACCGTCATCCCCCGTTTTTCCGGGTTTTTCCGCGGGGACGCCCGGAGCGGCGCCTGTTCCCCATCGGAATGACCGTTCGAAAAACAGGATAACCCGTACGGGATGGTCTGACAAGACTTTTCTCCGCCGATTCCCGGCCGGGCGTCCGGTGAAAATAGAGGCATGACCGCGGACCGGCGGACCTGGAGCGCCCCCGCCTGAAGCCCCTGGCATATTTGGCTTGACAGTTTGAAATAGTGACACCTATACTGATTTTACACGGCGTTGCCGTGGACGAGGGGCGACAGTCCGCAATTCGACGGCGAGCCGGGCGGCGAAGGTGTGAGGTCGCGCAGGACCGGTTTCGCCGGCCGGTGCGGCGGGCCCCGATACTATGATTCCTGTCGGTACAACCTTTCATCCCGAGGGAAACAGCCCAACCCACACATTTTTTCTCGATGCGGGCTCTTCCCCCGGGAAGACACCGCAAGGAGGAATTGGATGAAGAAGTTTCTGCTGTTGGGGTTGGCGGTCATCCTCATGGCGCCGGCGACCATAAGCGCCGCCCCGCCGAAGATCGAGGGCGAGTTCAACCTCATCACTCCCGTGGCCAGCTTCGTCAGCGTGGCCGCTCTGGACGCCTTCAAGGCCTGGGCCAAGGGGCATTACGGCATCGACGTGAAGACCAATTACACCGCCAAGGGCACCCAGCTGGCGGCGGGTCTCATCCGGGAATGGGGGTCCAATCCCCAGGCGGACGTTCTCTGGGGAGGAGAGACGGTCATTTACGACCTTCTGGCCTCCGACGGCTTCATGATCAAACACGAAGCTCCCAAGGCCCTCCTGGATCGGATACCGACGTCCATGGGGACCCCGACCCCCATGCCCCTGAAGGACCCCAAGGGTTTCTGGACCAGCACGGCCCTGGAACCCTACGGCATCGTCTACAACGAAGGTCTGGTCCGCCGGCGGCTCCGGGTGGACCCCCCCAAGACCTGGGAAGACATGGTGGCCAACCCCAAGTTCAAGGGCCAGATCGCCCAGTGCACGCCGGACAACTCCAGCTCCAGCCACGCCACCTATGAGGTGATGCTGCAGAAGCTGGGCTGGGACAAGGGCTGGGAGTGGCTGTCCAAGATGGGCGCCTATACCGGGCAGTTCGTCGCGAAATCCGGGGACGTTCCCGGTGTGGTGGCCAAGGGCGAGTACGCTCTGGGATTCGCGGTCCCCAGCTACATGGCTTTCGAGAACTTCCTCAACGGCTCGGATATCCGGTTCGTGGCGCCTCCCGGCGCCTATGTGACCCCCGAACCCATCGGGATCATCAAGAACTGCAAGAACCCCAACGCCGCAAAGGCCTTCATCGAGTTCCTGCTCACCGACGCGGGGCAGAAGCTCTTCATCGACCGGGGTCTCTTTCCGGTGGTTCCCAGCATGCGGGTGGAAGGGCCTCCGGGCTCCACCGCCGAGCTGGCGGTGACTTTCTACGGCGGCCGCAGGAGCTACTTCGAAGGCACGGTGGAGAACACCTACAACAACGAATTGTCCATGGGCCGGGAAAGGGAAGTGAACAAGTATTTCCGGGAGAATATCTTCGCCAAGATCAACGAATTGAAGGCCAAGTACTAGTTCCCGTCTTTCGACAAACGATAGCACGGCGGGCGGGTCCGGACCCGCCCGCCGCTGTCCCCGGGGACAGCGGTTTCGTTTCTCATCCCTATGACCTGAGGTGAAATGAATGGAAATTACCCTTACCGGAGTCAAGAAAAGGTTCAAGACCGTCGAAGCGCTGCGGGGAGTGGATCTGCATATACGGGACGGCGAACTTTTCACCTTGCTGGGGCCTTCCGGCTGCGGCAAGACCACCACCTTGCGCCTGATCGCCGGGTTCTACCATCCCGATGAAGGGAAGATCATGTTCGGCGACCGGGAGGTTCAGGAGATCCCGACCTTTCAGCGGAACATCGGCATGGTGTTTCAAAACTACGCGCTCTGGCCCCACATGACGGTGTTCAAAAACGTGGCCTACGGGCTCCAGTTCCAGAAAATACCCAAGGCGGACTGGAGCCGGCTGGTGAACGAGGCCCTTTCCAAGGTGGGTCTGGTGGGGTATGAAAAAAGGTATCCTGGACAGCTGTCCGGCGGCCAGCAGCAGCGGGTCGCTCTGGCCCGGGCCCTGGCGCTGAACCCGGACGTCCTCCTGCTGGACGAGCCCCTGTCCAACCTGGACGCCAAGATCCGGGGGTCGGTGCGGGCGGAGATCCGGAAGCTCCAGCAGTCCCTGGGCATCACCACCGTCTACGTCACCCACGACCAGGAGGAGGCCCTGACTCTCTCGGACCGCATCGGCATCATGTGCGACGGGAACCTGGTGCAGATCGGGAGCCCTCATGATCTCTACGAAAGGCCCGCCACCCGGTTCGTGGCGGATTTCATCGGGAGCAACAATCTGGTGGCCGGCACCGTGGCCTCCGTGGGCGACGATATCGCCGTGCAGACCCGCCTGGGCCTCATTGCCGGTTTCAGCCACCACGCGGTGGAGCCCGGCGACATCTGCACCGTCTCCTTCCGGCCGGAGAACATCAGGGTCCTCACCGAAAAACCGCAGGACCCGGGCAACCACATAAACGGCAAGATCAGTTTTGCCAGCTACATGGGAGATACGCTGCGCTACGAGATGGAGCACGCGGAGGGGCTTCTTCTCAAGGCGGACATCAAGGATCCCCTGCACCACAAGGAACTGGCCTGGGGCACTCCGGTCTGGTTTTCGTTCCAGAAATCCGCGGCCCTCATCATTCCGGGGAACAACTCCGCCGACGGCCAGGATGGTGATCCGTCATGCCGGTAGGACACAAAGCCCAGATTCTGGCCCGCCGGTTCCGGGATTCCAAACCCTGGATATGGCCCATATATCTGTTTCTTCTCATTTTTGTCGTTTTTCCGCTGATTCGGCTCTTCGTCGACTCCTTCTCCACCCCGGATGTCCAGGTCTCGGCCCTGAACGAGGTGATCCTCTCCACCGACATGCTGGAAGAGGAACTGAAAAAGGGGAACAGGGAAGCCGCCCTGACGGCATCCCACAACATCGCTCTTCAGCTCGAAAGGTCCCTGGAAGTGATCGACCACATGGTGGACGCCCTGGAGAAGGCCGCCTTCTCCCAGGAGGAACTCATCGCCCGGTGGATGGCCGGAAAGGAGCGGGTGGCCCGGGAAGCGGAGGAGGCGGCCCTTTTACAGGACGATCCCGCGGCGATGCTGGTCCGGGCCAGGGAGTCCCGGGTCGTCGTCCAGGAGGTCCTGGACCTGCCGCGGCACGCCTTCGCGGTGAAGTTCTTTCTGGACGTCTTCAAAGACAAGCTGTACATGAAGGCCCTCCGGAACTCCCTGCTCCTGGGCTTCGCCACGGTGATCACCACCTCCATCGTGGGTTTCGCGGTGGCCTACATCCTGGTGCGATTCGATTTTCCCGGGAGGAAGGCCTTCAGTTTCCTCACCACGGTTCCCATCGTCATGCCGCCCCTGGTGGGCATCCTGGGATTCGTCTTCATCCTGGGACGGGGGGGCACGATAAACGAGCTTCTGTTCATTCTGGCCGAGGCCCTGGAGGGGCCCATGCCCGGGATCTCCGCCTGGCTCTTCGACAACCTTCCCTTCAATTTCATCTACGGCTGGCACGGGCTGCTGCTGGCGGAGACCTGCCACCTCTTTCCCTTCATCACCCTGAACGTTCTGGACGCTCTGAGCAAGATCGACGCGTCCCTGGAGGAGGCGGCGGAGAGCGTGGGGTCCATCGGAATGAAGCGCCTCTTCGACGTGACCATTCCCCTGACCATTCCCGGTTTCGCCACCGGGGCTCTCCTGGTGTTCATCGGCGCCTTTGCCGATTTCACCGCCCCGATGATCGTGGGCCTGACGGAGTTCATCGCCCCCCTGGCCTACATGGACATCCAGCAGTTCACCGACCGGCATCTGTTCAAAATGGGCATCACCATCGGCGCGGTGATGATCCTCCTGTCCATCGTTCTTCTCCTGATTTCCAAAACCTACGTGTCCCGGAAGGACTACAGCACTCTCTCCTACCGGGAGGTGGAGCGCCGGCCGCTCTCCCGGAGGGGGAAGTTTTTCGCCCTTTCCTTCCTTATCGTTCTGCTGACCGTTTCGTTCATTCCCTACCTGGGCGTCGGCCTCGCGTCCTTCGCCCGGCGCTGGTCCATGTCGCCCCTCCCCGATGCCTGGACCTGGGTCCATTACGAAAAGGTTCTGCTCTACGCCCCGGGCTACATCATCAACACCTTCAAGTTCTGCATCCTGGCCATTCTGATGTGCATCCTCATCGGAGTTCCGGTGTCGTGGATACTGGCCCGCACCCAGCTTCGCACCCGGGGGATCCTGGACATCCTGGTGATGCTGGTTCTCGCCCTGCCGGGCACCGCCCTGGGAATCGCCTACATCCGGGCTTTCAACAGCCCCATGCTCATCGCCACGCCCCTGGCCAATATGTGGATCATCATCCCCATCGTGCTGGCGGTGCGGCGTCTCCCCTACACGGTGAGGTCCTCCTACAGCTCGCTGCTGGTGGTGCACCGGTCCATGGAGGAGGCCGCCGAGTCCGTCGGGGCGGGGGGGTTCAAGACCTTCAAGGACGTCACCTTCCCGCTGATCTGGAAGGGGGTCCTGGCGGGGGCGCTTTTCTCCTTCATGACCTCCATCCAGGAGGCGGGGGCCACCATCCTGCTGGCCATACCGGGGTGGGAAACCATGACGGTGGGGATCTTCACCTTCTACCAGGGGGGCACCCACGGGGACGCCGCGGCCCTGGGATTCATCCTGGTGGTGGTGGGTGTCGTCACCCTCTATGCCATGAACAGGATGAGCAGCGCCGCCAAGGGCGGTCTCTTCGGGTAAGGGTTCCCGGGCCTTCGGCCCGGGAACGGCCCGGGCCGCCTCCTGTCCTGGCCGCCGGCCCGGATCCGTCGGGCGGCTTCGGCAAGGCTTCCGGGGGCCGCCATTTATCGGCGATCTTCTGTTTCCCGGGCGGGCAGTCCGGGCGCGGCCCGGGCTGTGCCTGGGCTGTTCCCGGGCTGCGCCCGGGCCGCCTTCGGCAGACGCCTTTTACAGGCGGTCAGGGCCGTCTTCGGCCCGAACCCGACGGGCCCCGCCGGGCATCGCCCCGGACCGGCGGGACCACCGGGGCGTTTTTTCACCCCAGTTTGAAGCTGGACACGATGGACTTCCCCCGGGACTTGTTCATCCCGTAGATGATGCTGAACACCACCACCAGAAGAACCACCGACAGGGCGCTGGCCTCCCCCAGTTTGCCGTCCGCCACCGCCCCGTAGATCTGGATCGGCACCGTCCGGGTCTTGGAGCTGTACAACAGAATGGTGGTGCTCAGCTCCTGCAGCAGGGTGGTCAGGGTCAGGATCGAGCCGCTGATGATGCTGGGAAGGATCAGCGGCACGCTGACCCGGCGGAAGGTGTAAAACCAGTTGGCCCCGGCGATGGTGGAGGCCTCCTCCAGGGCGGGGCCCAGCTGTGACAGGTTGGCCGCCACCGACCGGTACACGTAGGGGGTGCGGCGCACCATGTAGGAGATGACGATGATGGTGTAGGTCCCCGTCAGCTTCAGAAAACTGCTGCCGCTGAAGGCGGACAGGAGGGCCACGGACACCACCGTCCCGGGCAGGATGAAGGGCGCCATGACCGACAGGTCCAGAAGGGCCGCCCCCCGGGGCTTCTTCCGCTCGGTGATGTAGGCGATGATGCTTCCCAGAACCGCCGCCAGCGCCGTGGCCAGGGCGGACAGGAAAAAGGTGTTGAACATCTCCTTTCCCGAATAGGAGGGTATCCGCAGGAAGTTGGCCAGGGTGAAGCCTTCCGGAAAGAGACCCACCCAGCTGGTGGCGAAGGACATGACGATGATGGTGAGCTGGGGAAGCAGGGATGCCGCCAGCACTGCGGCGCAGTACAGAATCGCCACACCCCGGACCAGCCTGCCCTGGTGCAGCTGAATCTCCCCGTGGGTGGCGGAGATGGTCTCGTACTCCCGCCGGCTGATCATGCGCTTCTGCAGCCACAGGACCAGGGCGGTGATCAGCACATTGACGATGGCGATGGAGGCCGCCCCGTTCAGGTCCCAGAAGCCGTTGACGCGGAAATAGATCAGGGTGGGCAGAACGTATTTGTCCCCTCCGATGACGGCGGGGATGCCGAAGTTGCCGATGGCCCGGACGAACACCAGCAGACCCGAGGCTCCCAGGCTGGGCAGGATCAGGGGGAGGGTGACGGTGCGGAAAATCCTCCATCGCGTGGCCCCCATCAGCATGCCCGCCTCCTCCAGCAGGGCGTTGGCGGAGGCGAAGGCCCCGTAGGCCAGCTGAAACACGAAGGGGTAGTAGGTCAGGGTCATGCAGAGGATCATGCCGAACATCCCGTAGATGGGGGGAACCTGGAGCCCCAGGGGGGACAGCAGCCGGTTCAGGAAATGCCGGAGCACCCCGTTGCGCCCCAGAAGGATGACCCAGGTGAAGGCGCCGACGAAGGAGGGCATGATGATGGGCAGGATACCCAGGGAGAGCATCAGATTTTTGGCGGGCATCCTGACCCGGGCGACGAAATAACCCATGGGAACCCCCATGAGGACCGAAAACACCGTGACGGCGAAGCTCACCACAAAGGAGTTCCACAGGGCCTTCAGATACATGGGGCTGTCGAAGAATCGGGCGAAGCCCTGGAGGGAGAAGGAATCGAATACCAGCTTGTTCCCCGCGGGCATGAAGGCCCGCAGCACCGTCACGGCCATGGGGTAGATCAGGAACAGGACAAGAAAGGTCAGGGGAAGGGCGAATACCAGATAGGGGGTGAAGTCCCGGCGAAAAAACGTCTTTGCGGAGACCGCGAAACCCTTCCCCGGGTTCGCCCCGCCCGGCCGCCCCCGCATCAGTCCGCCTCCCGGGGAAGAAAGAGGAAGGGCAGGCCGGGCTTGAAGGCCACATGGACCCGGCTCCCTTCGCGGACATCCGGCGGCATCGACGGCATGTCCACCTCCACCGCGGCGTCGCAGACCTCCCCATCGAGGAGCGCCTCGTACCGCACCACCTGCCCCAGGTGCTGGATGATCCGCACCGTTCCGGGCAGGGATCCGGGAAGGGGCCGCGCGCCCACCTCCAGGTGCTCAGGCCGGGCCCCCACCAGCACCTTCGCGCCGGCCCCGATTTTCGCCGCGCCGGGGATCCGGTTCTTCTCCGGCGGAACCGTCACCTCCACGGCGACGCCTTCCAGCCTCGCCCGGTCGGCCCCCGTCAGCCGGGCATTGAAGAAGTTCATCTTGCCGATGAAATTGGCCACAAAGGCGTTGTTCGGCCGGGTATAGAGGTGGTCGCTGGTCCCGATCTGCTCCACCACCCCCATCCGGAGAACCGCCAGGCGGTCTCCGATGGCCATGGCCTCCTCCTGGTCGTGGGTGACGAAAATGGCGGTGATGCTGGTGGCCTTCTGGATCCGCCGGATTTCCGCCCGCATGTACCGGCGCAGCTTGGCATCCAGATTGGCCAGAGGCTCGTCCAGCAGAAGCAGGGAGGGCTCATAGACCAGGGCCCGGGCGATGGCCACCCGCTGCTGCTGGCCCCCGGAGAGCCCCGTGGGGGACGGATTGCGCTTCAACTCCTCCGTCAGACCCACCAGTTCCATGACCTCCGCCACCCTCTTCCGGATCTCGGCGGAGGGGAGTTTCCGGACCCGCAGCCCATAGGCCACGTTCTCGAAGATGTTCATGTGGGGGTACAGGGCGAAGCTCTGAAAAACCATCCCGATATTGCGCTTGAAGGGCGGGATGCTGGTCATGTCGGTGTCGCCGTAGAGGATCCGGCCGGAGCTGATGGTTTCCAGACCCGCGGTGGCCCGGAGCAGGGTGGTCTTCCCGCAGCCCGACGGCCCCAGGAGACAGAAAAGTTCGCCGGGCTCGATGGTGAAGGAGATATCCCGGAGGGCGTGGACGGGGTTCTTTCCCCCCTTTCCAAAGATTTTGTCGACACCGTGGTAGCTCAGGTTTCTGCTCATGGGGCGGGCTCCTTGGGGAAGGTCCGTCCGGGTGGGGGGGCGGCGGAGCCGCCCTCCGGATCCGGGTCTACATCATCTTGGAAAACTTGTTGACCAGTTCCTCTTTGATCTTCTTCGCTTCCTGGTCGTCATAGGGGAAGAGTTTGATGTCTCCCAGGGCGGGGAGGTTCGCCGGCCCCGGCAATTCGGGGGTCACCACCCGGCGGTTCCGGGTGGTCCGGATGATCTCGTAGGCGTCCCTGGATGTCATGAAATCCTGGAAAAGCTTCGCCGCGTTGGGGTGGGGCCCGTTGGCGATGATGGCGGTGGCGTCGAAGCGGGCGCCGGTGCCTTCGGAGGGATAGACATAGGTGACCGGAGCCCCCTGTCCGATGTACTTGCCGATGTTGGACTCGCCGGTGACGGTGACGGCGTATTCCCCCCGGGCCACCGATTCCGGTCCCGCGGTGGAGCTGGCGGTGAACACCGCGTTCTTCGCCAGTTTCGCCAGATAGTCGTCGCCGAAGAGTTTATAGAGCATGTAGATCTGCGCGTAGGCCGAACCCGAGAGGGCCGGGTTGGACAGAATGATCTCCCCCTTGAAGCGGGGGTCCACCAGGTCCGCCCAGCTCCTGGGGTACTGTTCCGGTTTGAGCAGCTTGGTGTTCACCATGATGGCCTGAAGCGGCATGGACGATCCGTAATAGCGGGGGACTTCCGCATCGTCCCGCACCGATTTGCCGATCTTGTCGTGATTCACCGACTTGTAGGGGGCGAGGTGCTCGTAGGCGATCTCCATGTTCTCCTTGGCGATCATCAGAAGGATGTCCCCCGCCGGCTTGGGCTGCTCCGCGGCGAGCCGGTTGACCAGTTCCCCCGAACCGGCCCGGATGATGCTGACGGTGATCTCCGGGTGCAGAGAGGTGAACTTTTTTGACAGAGCCTGGGCCTCGTCTTCGGCGGCGCCGCTCCAGATGGTCAGTTCCTTCTCCACTCCCCCGGGGGCTTTCTTCGGCTCCGCAGCCCCCCCGGCATGGACCGCCCCGGCGACGATGACCAGGGCGAGAAACAGGGAAAGGGTCTTCTTCATGCTTTTCCTCCTTCGAGACGCGCTCCTCCCCGCCGGGGCTCCGGCAGGGTCCGGCGCGGTTTTTCTTCCGGTATCATTATAGACGAATAACCCGGAGACGCAAGTTTTTTCTCGGCCCCGGCGCGCCGGGAGAAAAGGGCCCCCGTCACAGGAGACGCTTTCCCCGGGCGAAAACCGCCTGGGGCTTCAGGGAAGAGTCCAGCAATGCCAGGTCCGCGTCCGCCCCCCGCCGCAGGCATCCCTTCCGGGGGAACAGCTTCAGACCCTCCGCCACGTTGCTGGTGAAAAGGGGCAGGACCCTTTCCAGCGGGAGCTTCTTCTTCCCCACCAGGGCCCGAAGGGTTTCCGGAAGGGCGGAAATCTCCGCCTTCCGTATCCCGACGAGCTTCCTGTTCTCGTCCCAGACCGGGAGGCTGCCGTTGGCGTCGGAGCTGACGGTGATTCTCTCCGCCGGGACCGCCTCCAGGGCCGCCGCCACCTGGGAGGCCGTCTCCTCCGGGTCCCGGCCGGCGGTGAAATCGATGGATCCCCCCAGAGCGGCGAAGCGGAAGGCGTCCTCTTTCCGGTTCCCCACATGGGTGGGCTTCAGATGGCTTATGGGGAAATCCGTGGTTTCCGCGATCCGGATCAGGTCCTGGAGCCCTTTTTTTTCCCGTCCCACATGGAAATGGGTGATCCCCGCCTTGTTGGAGACGAGCCCCCCCACCCGGGCCTGGGAGGCCAGGCGCAGGATCTCGTCCATGGTGATGTAGGAGGAGCGGTGGTCGGAAATGGCGATCTTGACACCGATCACCTCCTGGATGTAGACGATGTCCTTTTCCACGCTTCCGGTGATGGTGGGGGACGGAAAGGCGTAGGCCCCGGTGAGGCAGAAGGCGGTGAGCCCCGCCTCGTTCATCGCCTTGGTGTAGGCCACCAGGGCCGGGACTCCCCGGGTGACCGAGTCGGTGCCCAGAAGACCCACCACGGTGGTTATCCCCGCGGCCACGCATTCCGCCACCGGCAGCGGCTCGATCCGGCTGAGAAGGCCGTTCTCCCCTCCCCCGCCGATGATGTGGACATGCTGGTCCAGGAGGCCCGGAACGGCGACGGCCCCGCCCGCGTCCAGGACCTCCAGATCCGGGGCCTCCACCCGGAGGTCCGGAGCCACGGCGGCGATCCTTTCGCCGCAGACCAGGATGTCCCGCCGCCCCAGCGGCAGGGGATCGTAGAGACGGACATTCCGTATCAGGGTGAGCATGAAGGACCTCCGGGAAAAGGGGATTTCAGATTTGCGGTTGACATATTAGTTTCTCCATGAGAGTATCATAAAACAAATGTTACTTTCCATGTGTGGAGGACACCGGGAAATGGTTCGGGCCCTGATCAAAGAAAACCTCTCCACCATGCCGCCGCTGTACCGCCGGATAGCCCAGTATATCCTCGATAACGGCAAAAACATAGGTTTTTCCTCCATTTACGAAGTGAGTGACGCCATCGGCGTGAGCAACGCCAGTCTGGTGCGGTTTGCCCGAAGCCTGGGCCTGAAAGGCTATTCCGAGCTGCGGCGCCGCCTGCAGCAGGATATCGCCCAGAAGATCAGTTCCTACGAAAAAATAAGCGGCAGCGGGCTCGGCTGCCTGTCCCGAAACAGTCAGCGGCAGAAGTTTTTCGAAAACGAACAGGAAAACCTGTGCCGGACCTTCGAGAATCTGGACACCGAGACTCTGGACCGGGTGGTGGCCGCCATCACAGATGCGGAAAAGATATTTCTTGCAGGTTTCGGCCTTACCCGGCATTTCATGGGGAGCTTCGAATACTCCCTGCGCGCCACCCTGGACAAATCGGTGGTCCCCATTTGCGGCTGTGTGTCCGACTATACCCCCTCCCTGAAATCATTCACGTCCCGGGATTGCCTCTTCCTCGCCACCTTCCCCCCCTATTCCGGGGAGGGCATGCATATCGCGACCGTCGTCCGGGAAAGAGGGGGCGTTTTCATCCTCATAACCGACTCCTCCGCCTGTCCCTTCTACTCCTTCGCCGACACGGTCGTCCGATGCGAGAGGAATTCCCTGCTCCTGAACAACTCCTACGTGGGACTGGTCGCGGTTCTGCAGACCTTCGTCAATCAGGCATCCCTCGCATTGAAGGAGACCTCCGCCGTGGAACGGGAGAAGAACAGGACGATGGAGAGAACGGGTTACGCGGCGATAGGCTCCCAGGGAATCGCCGATTGAGGGTGTCCGCCGGTTCGAATGATGGGTTGCAACCGCCGCCCTTTCCTGGAAGAAAGGCGGCGACAAAAAACACAAGGAGGCAATTACCATGAGGAAAGTAATGGCGATTCTGATGGCCGTCATCCTGGTTGCCGGTCTGTTCGCCCAGGCGGGCGGCCAGGGGCCTTCCCTGAAAAAAAGAGACCCCGACACTCTGGTGGTGGTTCTCACCGGACCTCCCCAGCCGCTGGATCCCAACCTCTACACGACCCTGAACGAAGCGCAGATCATGCACGAGATCAACGAGACCCTGGTGGGAATGAAGACGGACAACACCTTCTACCCCCTCCTGGCGGAAACCATCCCCACGGTGGAGAACGGTCTCATCTCCAAGGATTTTTCCGTCTACACCTTCAAGCTGCGGAAGAACGTCGCGTTCCACAACGGGTCCCCCTTCACCGCCGACGATGTGGTTTTTTCCTTTGACCGGATCCTGCACCACCCCAAGTCGTCCGCCAAGAGCATGTTCTCCGCCGTCATGCTGGTGGAAAAGGTGGACACCTACACAGTCAAAATTCACTGGGGAAAACTCAAGGATCCGTCCTTCGCCACCGCGGCGATGAACTCCTGGGCGGACCGGGCGAAATACATGACCGCCTCTCCCTACGGGCCGGCTCTGAACATTTTGTCCCACTACTGCTCCGGAATCGAAAACGCCGCGACGGTCACTGCCGCCGGGGCGGATTACGGAACGAAGGTGGTGGCGGGAACCGGCCCCTACCGGCTGGACACCTGGCCCAATCCGACGGAGGTGAACCTGACCCGCAATGAAAACTGGTGGGGCGGAGCCTCCAATGTGGCGTTCAAAAACATCAAATACCGGGTCATCACCGAATCCCCCCAGGTCAACAACGTTCTTCTGACCGGCGAAGTGGACGTTGCCTACAGCATGTCGCTGCTGGATCTGGCGAGCCTGGAAAAGGCGGGAGTGAAAGTGTCGTCCCAGACGGGGGTGACCATCCACTACGGGTATTTCAACATGAACTCCGACCTGGTGGGACAGAAGCGGGACGGGAAGCTCGACCTTTCGGGCAAATACGACACCCTGGATTCCACCCATCTGCGGAAGGCCATTTTCCACACCATCAACCCGGCGCCCTTCATCCGGCAGGTGGACCTGTTCAACGGCCAGGCCCTTCTGATCAACCAGATGATGCAGCCCGGTTTTATCGGATACGTGGAAGGAGCCCCCGCGGGGACCCCCTTCGCGGAGTTCAACGAAAGGACCTGGTACCAGGACAGGGCCAAGGCACGGGCCGAGTTCGCCGCCCTGACCCCGGCATTCAAAGCGAAGCTGACCCCGGAGTGCCTCACCCTGGCGGTGCCGAACACCTCCACCAGCGTGAAACTGGCCAACAATGTCAAGGATCAGATAAAAACCGGCCTGGGAATAGACCTCGTGAAAGTCATCCCCATGGTGAACTCCCAGATCATCCAGATGAGGAAAACCGGTGAAGGTTACGACATGATCGTGGGCAACTGGTTCACCCCCACGGCGGACTCGGATTACACCTGCCTCACCTTCAACGGCGAGTCCATCGGCACCGGTATGAACGGCTCCCTGTACAGCAACGAGATCGTCAACAGCAGCATCCAGAAAGGGCGATACTCCCTGGATCCGAAACAGCGCAAGGAGGCCTACACGGCCGCCCAGGTGCAGCTGATGACGGACAAGGCTCTGTTCCCCATGGTCTGCGAACATACCGTCTTCGCACACCACCCCCGGGTGGGCAATCTGGCGAGTTCGGGGTTCAAGAGCAAGCTCATCGATCTGTACAGACTCAGCAAACTCTTTTAAAACGGGATCGTGATTTCGGGCGCCCGTCGCGGGCGCCCTCTGTTTCCGATCCCGGGTGCGCCTGGGGTGCACCCGGGCGTCCCGGAGGAGCCCCGGGCGTCCCCGGGGCGTCCCGGCGCAACTGGAGGACCCGATGTGGAGATACATCGCCAAGCGGATCGTGATGCTCATTCCCGTGCTCGTCGGAGTCACCTTTCTCGTTTTTTCACTGATGTACATCACCCCCAGCGATCCGGCGCAGCTCATGCTCGGAGCGAACGCCTCTCCCGCCGCCTACGCGCAGATGCGGGCCGACATGGGTCTGGACAAGCCTTTCATCGTTCAATATCTACGATTTCTGTTCGGCTATAAACACCCCGTATTCGGCTACAAAGGCCTCGTCTTCGGCGACCTGGGGAGGTCCTACATAACCAACCGCTACGTGTTCGAACTCATTCTGTCGTCCTTCCCGAACACCGCCCTTCTGGCCACCGGGGCCCTCATTCTGTCCATCGCGCTGGGGGTCCCCATCGGGATACTGTCGGCCACCCGGCCCTATTCGTTCATCGACATGGTCTTC
>Ga0302245_1001688_pt1 | contig 14003 bp, 7 predicted proteins | sample AAG_UR_Thr_MG_FD_193512 | JGI IMG/M metagenome (GOLD analysis project Ga0302245, IMG submission 193512) | Enriched activated sludge microbial communities from anaerobic digester in WTTP, New Holstein, Wisconsin, United States - AAG_UR_Thr | ecosystem: Engineered > Bioreactor > Anaerobic >... | reverse complement strand
TCACGATCCGCTTGTGATTACGGCGACCGTTACCGGGAACGGCAGCATATCGCCGTCCGGCGCGGTGACGGTTCCCTACAGTTCGAGCAAGACGTTCACGATCTTTCCGGACAGCGGGTACCGGATTCTGGATGTGGTGGTCGACGGGGTGTCGGCAGGGGTTGTGTACAGCTATACGTTCAGCAACGTCACGACCAACCATGCCATCACGGCCGCGATGCAGATTCTGTCCGAGATGGACACCTTGCTCTATGCGGCGAACGCTGGGGACGGCATCTGGAGATGGAACGGGACGGCGTGGAGCCAGATCACGGCCGAGAATCCGCAAGCTATGATCGCCTCCGGTTCGGTATTGTATGGAGACTTCGGTGCAAGCGGCATCCGGCGATGGGACGGAGTTGCATGGAGTCAGATCACGGCGAGCAATCCTCTGATCATGGCCGCCTCGGGGTCGCTGCTGTACGGGACGTTTGAGGCGGGTAACGGCATCTGGAGATGGGACGGGACGGCCTGGAGTCATATTACGCCCAACAACCCGGAAACTATGGCGGCATTCGGAGGGGGGCTGTATGGAGACTTCGGAAGCGGCGGCATCTGGAGATGGGATGGGGCGTCCTGGAGCCAGATTACGTCCAGCAACCCGGAAGCGATGGCTGCGTCGGGGTCGGTTCTTTACGGAGACTTCGGTGCCGGGGGGATCTGGAAATGGGAAGGGGCGGAATGGGGTCAGATTACCGGCAGCAATGCACAGGGTCTGGCTGCTTGTGGATCGATACTGTATGCGACTTTCGAGTCAGGGACCGGGGTTTGGAAGTGGGACGGTACGGCGTGGAGTCAGATAACACCCAACAACCCGGAAGCTGTGACGGCATCGGTGTCGGCTTTGTATGGAGACTTCGGCGCCGGGGGCATCTGGAAATGGGACGGCGCGTCCTGGAGTCAGATCACGTCGACGGACCCGGCGATCATCGTGGCGGGCTACTGATATCCATATTCGATTCATCTCATCCCTTATGGCAAGAGGAGGAGGCGGAATCGCAGGCAAGAGTGGGCGGATTTCCCCTCCGAAGCCGGTTGGACCAGGATCATTCCCGCGGAAGCGGGAATCCAGCGTCTTTTCTGTCGCCCCGCCGTCGGTGGAAGGTCCGGCACGTTATCGGTCTTAGCAACCGGGGGAGATATCCTTTCTTCTATCCCTGACACAAGATCTGATACATCACCGCCCGGCACGTCGCCTCTTGACATTCTACATGCCGAGCCAATAAAACTGTCGTCACGATGAAGCCTGCAGATCTCACCACTGATTACGTCCGGCAGTTTCTCTACGGACCGGGAACGATTTTTCACGCCCGGGGCCGGGCATCCGCCGACATCGTCATGGACGACCGCCTGGAGGGTTGGATCGGAATCCCCCACGGAGGCATCAGCATGGGGGTCATGATGGACCTGGCGGCGGCCCTCGGCGGCTATCCGGGGCGGGGCAATCCGCTCTTTCCCGTTTCCGCCGATTTCCGCCTGGGCGGGACCGGCATCAGGGTCGGCGACCGGCTTCACTTCGACGTCACGCCCGCCGAAGCCGGCGCCGAGGGGAGCGCCACCGTGGACGGCAATCCTCTTGAGTACATGCTTTCTTCCATCCGCTACGGGGAAGACAGCGGAGGGCACGGGAAGCTGTTCGCCGCGTTCATGCCGGAGAAATGCGGTGATCTCCTGAAGGAGCTCTCGCCTCTTCCCTCCTACAGGAACTGCTTCGTCTGCGGCGTCGGGCGCAGCCATCCAGGACTGAGGAGGCAGTTTCACCTCTGGAATGCACCCGGCAAGGTCGTTGTTTCACCGGTGGGCTTCGACGCCGGAGACCGCGATTCTTTCTGTCGATTCACCCGGAACGGCTTTCTTCATCCCCTCCCCTTCCTGGCCCTTCTCGATGAGATCCTGGGCTGGGGAGGCTTCATGATTTCCGGAAGCGGAGCCGTCACGGTCCGGATCGGCTACACCTTCTACCGGCCCGTTGCGGACGGCGAGAGGCTGCTCTTCTTCGGAAGGGGCGACCGGGTCCGCGGCCGCGCCGGATCGCGGCTTCTCTATTGGGCTTCAGGCGGCGCCGCGGCGGTCGGGGAAGACGGAAGCCTCGAGATGGTGGTCGGTGCATCCGGCCAGTGGTTCGGGATTCCGGAGCTGACCGAACAGATGAAATCATCGCTTCTGCCGAGGGAGCAGATGGAAAGGGCCTTCGAGGCGGCGGGAGAGTAGGCGCATTTGCCGGCCGCATTGCTCCATTTTCGATTTTTCCGGCAGAAGCCGTTCCTATACCCGGTAGGCCGCAGCACGCTGCTCGTTCTATATGGTTTCTTCAAGCAACCGGCCGTTTTCCTTCAACCAGGCCTTTGCCTGTTCCGCCATGGGCACCTGGGTGCGGACGATGTTCCAGAAACGGGGCGTATGATTGGCCTCGATCACTAACCTCTGTCACCCCCGCGAATGCGGGGGTCCAGTGCGCTGCCTGACACGGCAACAGGTTCCAAAAAAACCCCTTGGATTCCCGCTTCCGCGGGAATGACAAGGAGGGACTGGATTCCAGCCCGCCCATAGGGCCGGGGTCTGAGGACGAGCAGAGCACTGGGTCCCCGCCGCAGCCTGCCCTCGCGGAAGCGGGGGCGGGGACGACAAGAAATAACACCGGATTCCCGCTTCCGCGGGAATGACAAAGGGGACGGCGGGAACGACAAAATGGGATCGCATCCCTCCGGCGCGGGAAGGACAGGGCGGCCGCGACAATCAGCGGTCGCCCTGCAATGACTTCATGATCAGTGGGTCTTCGTCACCGGGATCCGGAGCTTGTCGCCCTTCGCGTCGGCGGGAAGCAATACCGGCGTCTGTTCGCGGTTGAACTCGACGACGGCCCTTTCCGCCACATTCGCTTTGACGTAGTCGAACAGCCCTCCGATCTCGACGACCCCTTTCTTGTCCCGGTCCGCCTCTCCCCTCATGCCGCGGAGCAGGTAGTACGTGAAGAGGCCGTGCCGCATCTTGTCGTAATCGGAGCTGATCTGGCTGCCCGTCGAGCCGGCTATGACCGTGATCCTCCCCACGGCAAGGGCCGGCGTTCCGGGAGACATGACCAGGGGGCGGGCCCCTTCGCTCGTCACGCTCCTGCCCTTCGCGCCGGAAAAGCAGCTGTCGAGCATCACGACGACTTCCTTCGCGGGAAGCCGGCCGAGGGCTTCGTACATCCTGGTGAGGGGGTAGAGTTTCGACGGGAAATCCGGGTGCCCCTCGAACGGCACGATGTAGGCCTCCTTGCCCAGGTGGTCAGGCGCACCGTGCCCGGCGTAGTAGACGAAAACCGTCGAGTTCTTCGTGGCGCGCTTCTGCAGCCAGTCTTCCAGGTGGGACTCGATGTCGCTCTTCGTCGCCTTGTCGTCCGTCAGGACCTTGATGTTGCCCGGCGAGATGCCCGCGAGATGCTCGAAATACTTCGCCACCACCTCCGCGTCGCGGACGGCGTATTTGATCTCCGGGATCATCTTCTCGCGGTATCTGCCGATGCCGACGATCAGCGCGAAATCCTCCTGTCTCTGGTACCCCTTCACCCGCGGAGGGATGTCGTCCACATCGATGTCCGACAGGACTTCCACCACCTCGCGGACTTCCACGGCGCGCATGGCGACCTGCAGCACTTTCCTCTCCGGAGGCGCGAAGCCGCGGCCTTCGCGGATTTCGACGCGAAGATTCGCGGGCTCCGACGGGATCTGCGCGGGAAGCGTCGCCTTGAAAAGCGCCGCCTTCTTCTCGCCGACCTGGATGTCGCCGATCGACCGGGCACCGCCGAAGGCCCTGATAAGAACGGGGTGGCCCGTCAGCAAGACCTCCACCTTCTCCGCCTTCGCTTCGCCCTTGTTTTCCACCTCGATCCGCAGCGAAATCTCTTCCCCGCCGTCCAGAATGCTGTTCCCGTTCTGATCCCGCAACTGCGTGTTGAAGACCAGCTTGGGAACGGCGGATATCACCTCCACGCTCTCCCGAACCGTGCCCGAGCGGACGGCGACCTTCAATACATTCATCTCCTCGGGAGAATAGCCCTTCCCCTCCCGGACCCGGACGTGGATCTCCTTCGCACCCGGCTCGATTTCCATGGGCAGGACGGCCTTGAACTCCGCCATGCGTTTTTCTCCGGGCTGGATATCGCCGATGGACCGTCTGTTCCCGAAGTAACGAAGCAGGCTTTCGTCGCCGGTCAGCTGGACCTCCACGTTCCCCGCCGAACCGGCCCCGCGGTTTTCCACATCGACGCGCATCGTGACCTGTTCTCCCCCGTCGAAGATCCCGTCTTTCGAACCGTCCTCGACGGCGGTCTTGAAGACCAGCAGCGGCGGCGAAGCGACTGCCGGCGAATCCGGTTTCTTCTCCGGCGGCGCGCCTTGGGCGACGGCCGGAGTCTCCGTCATATCGGGCAGCGCATCCCCGAGCGACACCTGCACATATCCTTTTCCGCCTCCCAGGGACAGAGGACCGACGTAACGGGTGGAGCAGGAACCGGCGAGGATCATGCGATCGAAATCGATGTAATCGAAGAACCACTTGAAGTGCCACACCCCCGTCCCGACAACCATCCAGGACGAAAGATGGTCGCTTTCCAGGCTGACCTCCGTCGCGGATTTGATCGACAGGATGGCCTCCGCCGGCAGGACAAGGAGCGGCATCATGTTCCAAGTGCCGACATAGGAGACCTTGAGCTTGATCTCCATGTTCTCCCGGTCCACGTAAAGGATGTCGTTGAAGGTGATCGATTTCGCCGTCCCCGTGCCCGGCATGGGCCCGCCCTGGACATAGAAGGAAAAACCCTGTTCCGGATAGGCCTGTCTGTCCTTGGCCGCGAGGATCTTCCCCGGTTCGACCTCGTACAAGGGGAAACTCTTGTTGAGATTCTTCTTGATCAGGCTATAGAGTTTCACCAGCAGTTCCTGCCGCGGGCTCTCTTCCTTGATCGGGTCGCATTTGTTCTGCTCGCACAACTTGACGACGCTGGGCTTGACCGCCGTCGCGCAGCCGGCCAGCAGCCAGAACAACGGCGGAATGACGGCCAGGCAGAGAATTTTCTTCATACAGCCTCTCCGGAATTTCGGGTTCTTCTCTAACGCTGAGAAGGGTGTATGTTTATATCGCCGTTTCAACGGCCGTCAAGTTCTATGTATGCGGATCGGCCGTCGGCAACGGAATCCGGGAAGGAACAAGACAAGCTCGCCAGACGATATCTGCTGTCGCTTCTTGCCTAAAGTTCCCACCTGTGGTACGGCAATGGCGCAAAAGATCCTGCCCGGCAGTTGCAAGAGGCATGTCATGGAAGTGGAGACAGCGGAGCCCCGGAAGGCATTCTGGGGCTGGTACGTGGTGGCGGGGGCCTTCATTCCCATCGGCCTCGATTACGGCGCCCGCCACAGCTTCGGCGTTCTTCTCAAGAATATGTGCGAGGAACTGGGCTGGTCGCGTTCCGTGGTTTCCTTCGCCGCATCGCTGGCCTTTCCGGCCTACGGAACCGGCGGCATTCTCTCCGGGCATCTCCTCGATCGTTTTGCATCCCGCTGGCTCATCGCGGCCGGCGCCGCGGGGCGGCCGGGGCAGTGGAAACGGACGGGGACGCGGCCGTGAGCAATCCTTCCTTCTCCCGCCGTGACCAGGTCCTGCTCCTGTCGCTGCTGACCGGCATCTTCCTGGTCAATTTCATCTGCCGCGTCGTCCTCGCGCCGCTCATGCCCGTCATCGAGAAGGACCTGGGTCTGGGCCATACGGGTGCGGGCGGATTCTTCATGACGATCGCCCTGGGATACGCGGCGGGGCTGATCGGCGCGGGGTTCGTCTCTTCCCGCCTGACGCACCGCCAGACCGTCGCCGCGGCGGCTGCGGCCGTGGGCGCCGCCTTCCTCGTCATCGCCGCCGCCCGCTCGCTCTGGATGATTCACGCCGGCCTTTTCATCGTGGGCATCTTCAGCGGCTTCTACCTCCCCTCGGGGCTGACGACCATCACCTCGGCGATTCCCTCCGCGCACTGGGGCAAGGCGATGGCGGTCCACGAACTGGCCCCGACGCTGGCCTTCCTCTCCTCGCCGCTCATCGTCGAGGGACTGCTGCCCTTCCTCTCCTGGCGGGAGATCCTCGCCTTGATCGGCGGCGTCGCGGTGTTGCTGGGGATGGCTTTCCACCGGTTCGGGATGGGCGGGGACTTCCGGGGGGAGCCGCCGACGTTCGGCAACGTGCGCCAGATGGGTGCGCAAAGCTCCTTCTGGATCATGGCGCTCTTCTTCACCCTGGGGATCACAGCCAGCATCGGCACGTACAGTATGATGCCGCTCTACCTCGTCGCCGAGCGGGGCATCGACCGCGGAACGGCCAACGCGCTGCTCAGCCTCTCGCGAGTCCCCGTCCTCGCGACGGCGCTGCTCTCCGGCTGGTTGACGGACCGCTTCGGTCCCAAGCCGATCATCACGGCGGCGCTCCTCTTCAGCGGCGCCGCGGCGATCCTGCTTGCCCTTCTTCCCGGCCGGCTGGTCCTGGCGATGGTCTTCCTGCAGCCGATCCTGACCGTCGTCTTCTTCACGTCGGGATTCACGATCCTCGCCCGGATCGTGGGGCCGCGCGCGCGGAGCCTGGCGGTGTCGATGACCATCCTCATCGCCTACCTGATCGGAGCCGGGCTGATTCCCACCCTGCTCGGCGCCTTCGGGGATGCCGGCGCCTTCGGACTCGCCTTTATCCTCGTAGGCTCCGTCACGATGGCGAGCGCCCTGCTGGTGCCGCGCCTGCAAGTCCCCGCCGCGGACAAGCCGACTTCCGCTCCGCCGCAGTGAACTGCGTGGCGCCGGTCAGCGTTTCGCGCCGCCGATGACGTTCCGCAGATGGTCGTTGAGGGCCTCGACCGAATCGAAGCGGCCGGGATCGATGGGCTCGCCGACCCGCAGGGTCCCCCTGCCGACTCCGAAGAACCTGGGGATCGTCCTGCCTCGGGGGAGGATCGCGAAGGAGCCGTCGATCGTCACCGGGATGATCTTCCTGCCCAGGTGCTTGGCCAGATAGGCCGCTCCGGACTTGAAGGGTCCGAGGGCGCCGTCGCGGGTCCGCGTCCCCTCCGGAAAGATGACCAGCGAGGCGCCGCTCCGGAGGACGTCGGCCGCCGCCTTGAGGGCGGGCGCCACGTTCCCGCGCCGGTCGACGAAGAGGAGCGGAGAACCGATGAAGAGGCAGCGGAGGAAGGAAAGCTCCTTCTTCCCGATGAGGAAGAGACGCTTCCGGAGACGGTAGGGAAGCGCGCTCAAGATCCACAGGGGATCCAGGGCGGACTGGTGGTTGGCGACGACGATCGCGTTGTCGGGGACCAGGCGTTCCGGATGGATGACCTTGAACCCCCAGCACAGCCGGGAAAGGACCCGGACGGTCAGGAGAATCAGCTCGCTCAGCGGGTTCGGGAACGTCGTCAGCGAGGTCGTCGCTTCTCCCCGGAGGATCGTCTCGTCCAGGTTTGCGCCGCTGCGGCCCGGGCAGCCGGCCAGATAGCGGACGAATTCGTCCATCCTCTGGAAGGGGCTCACCTTGTCCATGTCCACGGCGATGTCGAGCCGCTCCTCCAGATGGACGATCAGGTCGATCATCCCGAGGGAATCGATCCCGTGATCGGCCGGCGTTTCGCCGGCGTACAGCTCGGCGGAGTGCAGTTTTTCACCGAGGGCGGCGACGATCTCCTCTTCCCGCGCGCCCGCCGCCTCGAAGCGCCTCCGCGGCGTCGCAGTCCCGCCTTCGTCCGTCTGGTAGACGCCCTCGTTCAGCAGACGGATCACCTCGTCGATCAGGATCTTGCGCGTCGAGTTGCGGGGAAGAGGATCCGCCGACAGGGCGAAACGGACAAGCGCCTTGTAAGGGGGAAGCTGCCGGTTGAGCGAGACGATCTCATCACGCACGGCCCGGTAGGCGTCCGCCGCGCCGGCGGCGGGAACGACGACCGCGTACACCGTCTCGCGGCCGTCGATCTTCCGGCCGAAGACGGCGATCTCGGCAATCAGGGCCGACGTCCGGAAATGGAGCTCCAACTCCTCGGGGTAGACGTTCTTCCCGGAGTCGAGGACGATGACGTTCTTCTTGCGGCCCGTGATATGAATGTGGCCCTTCCCGTCGACGTAGCCCAGATCCTGGGTGTTGAAGAAGCCTTCCGCGTCGAAGACCCGGCGATTGGCCTCGTCGTTCCGGTAGTAGCCGGCCATCACCGCCTTGCCCCGCAGCCAGATCTCCCCGATCCCGTCGGCGCCTTCCCCTTTGATCCTGACCTCGTTTCCGGGAATCGGCGGGCCCACGGCGCCCGCGCGTGCGTCCCTGTAGTAGGGGATGGCGATGGGGCCGGTGGTCTCGGTCAGGCCGTAGCCCTCCATGATGTGGAAGCCCATGCTCCGGTAGGCGTCGAAATACTCCTTCTTGAGCGGCGCGCCGCCGCTGATGAAGAAGCGCATCCGCCGTCCGAAGAGGTCGTGGACCGGCTGGAAGACCTTCCGCGGAAGAAAGCCCAGTCCCAGGGCCTTCAGAATCGGAGCCGCCCGGAGAAAGAAGAGAAAGATGCGGTACTTCACCTGCGATTGGGCGCGGATCTTGCCCACCATCGCGTCGAAGAAGAGTTCCCACATCTGGGGGGCGGCCGGGAAGATCGTGATCGGGTTTTCCGCAAGCGCCCGGATGATGTCCGGGCCCTTCAGGGAGGTCTGGAAGACGATGGAGCTCCCCGTGAGCAGCGGGGCCATGAAGGTCGATTCGAAGGCGTAGACGTGGTAGAGCGGGAGCATGGCCAGCGTCACGTCTTCCGCGGTGTATTCCTCCAGTTCCGTGCAGACCAGCGCGACGTGAAGGATGTTCCCGTGGGTGAGCGAGACGATCTTCGGGGTTCCCGTCGTGCCGGAGGTGAAGAGCAGCGAAGCGAGGTCCTTTTCTCCCAGCGGAACCTCCGGAAGTTCTCCGCCGCCTGCGGCCCCTTCGCCGTCGATGTCGTAAACGGTCACGTCCCCGAAGAGGCCGCGGAACGGCCCGGAGACGAAGACGGCGCGCGCCGACACGGCCCGGAGCATGGCCCGGTACTGATCGGGCGTGAGGTTGGTGTCGAGCGGGAGGGCAATTGCACCGATCGCCGTGATCGCCATGTAGGCGATGCACCATTCCGGCGAGCTGGGCGCTAGGACGGCGATGACTTCGCCCTTTGCGCACCCCTCCCGCCGGAGGAAGAGGGCGAGGGACTCGGCCCGCCGCCAGGTTTCTGCGAAGGTGATGTTCCTATTCCTGAAAAGAACGCGGTCCCCATGGCGCCGGCAGACCGATCGATACGCCGCACCCAGATTCGTATATTCCATATCCGTCCATACTTCTCATACCGGAATGATGACTTCAGTAACGGGTTGATATGATACTGCTTCTGAAGGGCGGAACTATAGTGGGCGCGGCCCGGCGTGTCAATGAAAAAACCGGCCGCAGGGTGCGGGTCCCCGGCTTCGCGGGGGTGACAAGAAGGAAGTGGAACAACAAAAGGAGGGGCGGGATTGCCGCGTCGCCGCGGTCCTCGCGATGACTGCTCATGGGTCATTCCCGCGCAGGCGGGAATCCAGTGTCGTTGATTTTGTTTCCGCGTCCGGTACGCAGCCAAGAACCGTCTCCCGCTGCAGCCTGCCCTCGCGAAGGCGGGGGTGACAAGAAAGGATTGGGGATGACAAAGGAAAGGGCGGGATTGCCGCGTCGCCGCGGTCCTCGCGATGACTGCTTTCGTTATTGGTCAGTCCGCGTTTCCCGTCAGCTGGAACGCCGCCCAGTAAAAGGGATGCGGGTATTTGCTTTTCGCAGCCAGCATGGCGGACCGGAGCGCATCGCGCTTGTCGGCCTTCTGCAGATTGGAATAGAATTCCGTCATCAGGAAAGACGTCGCCAGGTCGTCCACCTTCCACAGGCTTGTGACGATGGAGCGGCTCCCCGCATAGAGGAACCCTCTGGTCAATCCGACCATGTCGTCGCCGTTGACGATCTTCCCCAGACCCGTCTCGCAGGCGCTCAGCGTCACCAGGTCGGCATGAAGCTTCATGGAATAGAGTTTGTCGACCGTCAGTCTTCCGTCGCTTTCCGCGTCCCCGGCCAGGAGCAGGGCGGAATTGAGAGGTTTGTCCGCGTCGAATTCCCCATGGGTTGCGAAGTGGATGTAGCGGAATCCGTCGCCGTATCGGTTCAGCGCCGTTTCGGTCGCCTCTCTCCTCAGAAGCACCCGCGAATTCGGCCGTGTCCGGGAAACGGCGACCGCCTCGTTCTGGGCAAAGGCAAGATCCAGTTTCGGGTCTCCCAGGTCGGGGTTCCCGAAAGCCAGGATGTCCCCGGGCTTTGCCGACTTCTCCCCCCGCAGGTACTTCAGGACGCCGGCGCTGGGCAGCATGCGGACGGCGTGGCGCTCGACGACGTAGCCCTTCTCGCCGCGCAGGGCATAGAAGGGAATGTAATGGAGCATGCCGTGGGGAACGACGATCAGCTGCGGAGTCTTCAGGGAATCCTCCAGCGGCCTGAAAAGCCTCGTGTACAGCCGAGCCGCAATCGCCTCATGCCGGCTCGCGGAGAGATCGGCGAGGGATCTGCGGAATTCCCTGATGTCCTCGATGAGCCCGGCGGTTTCCATGCAGACCGCCGAGAGCCCCTGCGGCGTCAGGACAAAGGCGTACAGGTCATCCCCCGCATAGTAGTACTCGACCAGCGTTTCGCCGGCCGGGATGAACTTCTGAATTTCCTCGGCGGACACGGAGGGGACGCTCACAAGCGAGGCGAGTTCGCCCGCCTGTCTCGTCAATTGTTCTCTCGTCCTGATCATCACCCCCCGCGTGCCGTCCTTCTGAAAGGCGCCCTCCCGCGCGAGGGCTTCCAGTTCCGCCGCCCCCTGCATGGCGAGCAGCTCGCGGACCTTCCGCTCGTCGCCGGTCCGGACGGCAAAATCCGTCTTGGCGGCCAGCATGTCCACGAGCGCCCGCGCCTTGCTGCGCTCGACGTACTCGAAAGCTTCTCTGTTCAGGCCCCGGCTGAACAGCGCCTTGATCAGGGTTTCGTACACCCTCTGCTTGTCCCCGAAGAAGCCGATCTTGGCGCTCTCCGTGGCGATGGTGGAGCGCTGCAGTTCGATCTCCTCCACCGCCTTGCGCAGCAGCTCGATGCCTTCGGGATACCGCTTCTGCGCCAGCCGGATCGACCCGAGATCGGCCAGGGCGAAGTAGTACATGTCCGCGCTTTCCGAGATCTTGGGCGCGGCGAGCAGCAGCGAATAGGCTTCTTCGGCGGCGCGGAGATCTCCCGATTCGTAATGGGCCTTCGCCTTGACGAAATTCATGGTGAGCTTGCTGTAGGAAAAACGGTGGCCCGGAAGGCCGCTCCACCATTTTCCGTCGAAGATTCCCTCGTGCCGGCTGCACAGGGACAGGACGTTGGCATAGTTCTTCAGGGCAAAGGCGATGCGGATCTTCTGGAGCTGGCGGTAGGGCTCGAAGACATAGCCGCGCAGGATGGACATGGAGTACCCCTCGAGCCGGTCGAACATCTCCTGCGCCTTCTCCCGCTTGCCCGAAGCGGCGTAGGCGAGTCCCAGGTCGCCCATGATGTCGATGGCGACGGCATCCATGCCCGTGAACATGGAAAAGCCGCCCTCCTCGGCGAGGCGGTACGCCTTCTCACCGTATACGACCGCCTTTTCGAAGTCGCCGGTGTCGAGATAGGCCTGGAGCTTGATGAGGCAGGCCTGTACCTTCATCATGTCCGGCGTGAGGATCTGGCCGTTGGCGTTCATCTCCCGCCTGTCCCGCCTCTCCAGCTCGTCGGCGCAGGCCAGGGACTTCCGATAGTTCCGCAGGGCGAGGAAGGAGGGGCACAGGTAGTACAGATCGAAGCTGTTCAGGGTCCGGTGTCCTTCCTTGACGTCGAACTCCCGGATCATGGCGGCATGGTCGCCCGTGGCATAGTACTGCTGGGCCTTGCTCATGCATCCGCCGAGGCCGAAAGCGGCAAGGCAGGCGCCGATGATCATGCCGGCGGAGAGAAGCTTTTTCGGGGGAATGGTCAGCAGGGTTTCCCAGCGCATTTCCAGGGTCCGCATAACGGTTTGATGGTTGTAAGAGAAATGGAAACGCTCCGAACTTGTCGATACTGTAAAGCCCGCACGTTAAAAAGTCAAAAGAATGTGAGGCCTCTCATCGTCCGAGAGGGTTGCCTGCCGTCGTCATGACAAGCGGGCATTTCATGCGAGGGACTGTCCGTTTCGGGGGAAGGCCGCACGCCCTGCAATAGCCGCTGTCGTGCAAAACCGCCTGTTACGGGATGTCCGTCCGGCGATCGCAGTCTCAACATTGATGGGGGCGGTTCACAATACGATCCTTGTCACGACGGGGATAATCTCCCCTTTTTCCTGATGAAGGAAATGACAGGAAAGAGTACGAAAAGGACAGCTGTCACCAGACAGGCAAGAGAAATGGGGTGAGAGATGAAAATGCCGAAGCTTCCCCCCGAAATAATCAAGGCCCTCCTGAGATTCGTTTCCATCATGGGACCTAAGACAAAAGCAAGAATAAGAGGCGCCCCTTCGAAGTCATACTTCTTCATCAGATAGCCGATCCATCCGAAAACCAGCATGATCACGATATCAACCACCATTGAATTTACGCTGTAGACCCCGATGAGACAGAACATGATTATCAGCGGGAATAGGATGTTATACGGAACCTTCAGCACCTTGACCCACATCCCGATTAAAGGAACGTTGAGTACCAGCAACAAGAAATTACCTACGATCATGCTGATGATGACGCCCCAAAAGAGTTCGGGGTGATTCTGAATCAGCAGAGGCCCGGGAGGCGTGCCGTGAATCATCAGTGCCGCCAGGAGCATGGCCATTACGGCATTGGATGGAATTCCCAGCGTCAGCAGCGGAACCATGCATCCCATGGTTGCCGCGTTATTTGCGCTTTCCGGACCGGCAACCCCCTCAATCGCACCCTTCCCGAAACGCTCCGGATGCCTGGAAAATTTCTTCTCCAACGCATAGGATGCGAATGAAGAAATGACCGCTCCTCCCCCGGGAATAATCCCGATCAGGAAACCAATGATGGAACCCCTCGATATGGGCATCGCAGACTTCCACCAATCATCTCGGGTGGGCAATAGGCCCTTTACCTCCAGCTTGGTCTCGTAGATTTTCCTCTTCCCCTGTTCGACCTCGATATTGAGAAGCACTTCCGAAAGGCCAAAAAGCCCCATGACAACCGGAATAACTCCGATTCCATCAAAAAGGGCCTCGATCCCGTAGGTCAGCCTTGGCGTTCCAAGAATCGGATCCGTGCCGATGCATCCCACGATGAGACCGAGCACGGCCATGATCAAGGCCTTCAGCATGGAACCCGAACCGAGGTACGTGACGAGGGTAAGGCCGAGAATCATGATGGAGAAATACTCCGCTGGCCCGAAATCGAGGGCGATGTTGGCAAGAAACGGGGCCAGGAAGGCCAGCAGGAGTATCCCCAGAATCGCCGCGATGAAAGACCCGAAGGCCGCAATTCCCAGAGCGGCCCCCGCCCTTCCCCGGCGCGCCATCTGATAACCGTCGATACAGGTGACAACCGATGCCGCCTCGCCCGGAATGTTGACCAAAATGGAGGTTATGGACCCTCCGTACATGGCGCCGTAGAAAATTCCGGACAACATGATAATGGCGGAAGCCGCCGGAATATTGAACGTCGTGGGCAGCAGAATCGCGATTGCTCCAGAAGGGCCGAGTCCCGGCAGGACACCGATCAAGGTTCCGATGAGAACCCCGACGAAGCAGTAGAGAAGATTGGAGGGCTGAAGGGCCGTGTTCAACCCTATGCGCATCATATCTATGAGTTCCATTTCCCTCCTCCGTTATGGCGACCCGGCGCATCAGCCGGCATGGAGATTACGAACGCAAACTGCTGAGAATTTTTCCCAGATGCCCC
>Ga0302245_1001683_pt1 | contig 14030 bp, 7 predicted proteins | sample AAG_UR_Thr_MG_FD_193512 | JGI IMG/M metagenome (GOLD analysis project Ga0302245, IMG submission 193512) | Enriched activated sludge microbial communities from anaerobic digester in WTTP, New Holstein, Wisconsin, United States - AAG_UR_Thr | ecosystem: Engineered > Bioreactor > Anaerobic >... | reverse complement strand
TTTCAAAAGTGTTTTTGCCACACCGATGAGCTTAAAAGAAGTAAGGGAAAAACTTTCTTGAAAAACAAACTGCTGGCAATCCTCATCAAACAAAGCCAATATAGCGAAAGCAGTTTAATTCTGCAATTTTTTACCCGCCAGCAGGGAATGGTTAGTGTTATTGCCAAAGGTATCCGCAAAAAAAGCGAAAAACAGCAACTTCTGCCTCTTTGTGAATACGAACTAATTGCTTATGAACCGAAGGAACCGGGCTTATGGCTTTTCAGCGAGGCAAATATTACCCGCAATTTTTCCGTTTATCCCAGTTCAGCAACTTGGGCAGCTGCGGAAACAGGTTTGGAACTAATTAGCCATCTGATTATTTCTCAAGAAGATATAGCTACAATTTATGACCTTACTATTTCCTATCTGGAATACCTGAAAAAAGTGGAAAAAAACGCTATTCTCATCTTTTGGCGCTTTTTAAATAGAATTACCATTTTAAGCGGCATTGGCAATCCATTAAGTTATTGTTGCTTATGCAAAAATCCCCTTGATGTTCCTAATGCCTACCTCAAAACCAAAGGCGGCTTTGTTTGCGAGAAATGTTTGCCAGAAATCAATCCGGATAACGCATTAATGATTCTTTCACCCCCAGCAAGAAATATCTTAACTTTATTGCCTGAAATTGCTATTTACCTTGAAGATATAAAAATAAATAGGGCTGTTGTTAACGAAATCAACACCGTTTTTGCACTCTATTGGGAGGCACATCATAAACAGACATTGCACTTAAAAGGACTATCCGTTTTAGCTCAATTCTACAATTCCTAACATAAAACTGCACTATCCTCCCAATAACAAATCCTGTTATACCATTTCAATTTTGAAATTATCCTCTGTTATTCCTGCGAAAACAGGAATCCATACATTTGTCATTCCTTTTTAAAAAGCAAACTGAATAATATATACTAATAATATTGATATTATAATATAATAAACATAATATGCAGTGTCAAAATCGGCTTTACCCCAAAAAAACAAAGTACCAATATTTACTATTCTTTGTATATCAATATGTTAGCGGATAATTATGTCCTGCTTTCTCCACTCCTAAAAAATCTATGCTAACTTATTGCAAACAAGTTCATTCCTTCACGACCCCGTAACACTACCGTAACACTTCCGTAACACTGCCGTAGTTTCGTTACTTGGTCGTTACTTAATTGTTACAATGTCTCTACGGGATAAAGAAAGCTTAAAAGAAAACCTGTAATACCATCGTTTGAAGGAAAATTGTTCTGCCCTGTCTCAGCAAGCAGGGATTCAAATATTTTAAAGACCGTTGAATAATTGGCATAATAAAGCAATGTTAATATAATTCAAAGCTCCTCCCCTTTGTAGTTTGCTAATGCGTATTTAGTTAGATATTAAAATTATATTTTATCTCAAAATGACTATTGGACCAAAATGAAAAAGTTCCAACAGAATTTTATTTTTACTCTGTCTTCTTTTCGCCGGGTTCAAAACCCGTCGTTAATAGCCGTCGTTCCTATGGAACTTATACTCCAAATCTTGTAAATCCCTTTTATCCTGTTCATCCCATACCTATTCTCATTTCTAATCTGTGTAATCAGTGAAAGCTCCTTCTCATTTTTAATCTGTGTTATCTGCGAAATCTGCGTGAACTCTTTTTTTTGTCTTCATCCAAGCCAACAGTGCAAACCGTCTCATTATACTGTTGAGAAGGATTGGGATAGGTTTTTACTGCAATAAGTATTTTTTTCTTCATAAATTCTCCAATTTATACTCTTGAGGTAATTCATCATAAATGATTTTGGCAACAATGCTCCGATGGCATTCTTCAGGATTAGCTTCAAAACAGGTAAGGCAATTCTTTTATAGGTAATAGCCAGTTCCCTAATTTTATTCAAATAATAAGAGCCGTTACTGGTTAAGTTCGTCCTAAAATCCTGAAACAAGATTTTTTTATCCTTAATTGCTTTTCTTTGCTTGGAGGATATTCCCAGTTCCGGAATATGTATGTATTTAATATCCATAAGATTACAAAAATTTCCTAAATTCCTTTCACTAAATTCTGGTTTCATACTAATTGCATTTGCCCTTACATCAATGAGCACTTTTATTCCGGAAAAAACAAGATACGAAAGATATTTATCAATACTTTTACCTTCATATCCTATCGTAAATATGGAAGGGTTTGTAGTATCTGGAATTTGGGTCTTAATTTCAGATATTTCTACAGCTGATAAAATTGAATTTGCTTTACAGCTTTTGATGGCAAATCGGGGATATTCTCTATAGACATATTGCATTAATTTCTTCGTTGAAAACATACTATATCTGGATATGATACTATTTAATATATCCCTACGCTTTGGAGTTATATTTATATAATTTGGGTTAATTGCCCGGTATTTATTATGCTTAAAAATCAGAAAATTATTACTAACTAAATAATCTAAATCCTTTTGTAATATAAATGAATAGGGACCATATTTATAGGGAACAAAATCATAAGAAACCTCATCCTGCTTATAATTTGCTAAAAACATAAGCTTTTGTAATTTGACTTTCCCTATTCCATTCAGTTGGGAAATCAAATAAAGAATCTCTTGCTGCCTTTTATATAACATTCTTTCCTCTATTCAGACAATATTTAATTATAATACTTTTTCATCCTATATAGAAGTCCAGTTTAATCGGGAATGACAAAGGAAGTTTTATACTAACAATAAAATAAAATTTATATGTCTACCCCTGTTTAATCTAATATTTATTGTTTTATATTGAAATTAATCCAAGCCATAGTATTGATATACATAGTAATCAAGATTTTTCTGAATATCCTCAAGTTTCTCTTCTGCTTTATTTTTAGAAATTTTATTCTCAAATTTCAGCATTTGAATTTCATAAGCTTTATTAAATATACTATGAAAGAAATCAAGTTGCTCTTGAGTAGGAATAATTATAGGTAACTGACGAGCATCGTTTATCTGAAAAATAGAAGTATTATTCTCAAAATCATTTACATATTCACTAATAAATTTAGAGTTTATTAGGCAAACAAAGAACCAATCAGGAATATTAGGCATTAAAGAAAACATACTCATACTTGTAACATCATATACACTACGATCTTTTAATCTACATTTTAAATAAACAGTTTTTATATCGCTCCAGCAAAAACCATTTCTAAAATAAAAATTCTTATTTCTAACTACTGGATTGCCTGCACCTGTCTTACCTGAATTTGTTACCAAAAATTCTACTGTCTTTTTGGACCAGTCAAGATAAAATGGTGTCTTTAAATACCAACGATTGCCTTCTTTATCTCCTTTATCATAAGGAACCCAATGTGGTTTATCATTATCTATCCCATCTTGCATTTCTTCTGGTGTTAAACTTTCTACATTTGCTTTTTCTGAATTATTGATAATTTTATAAAGATATCCTCTGCCAAAGATATCTCTGTCATATTTTTTCTTTAATTCATCAAATAAGTCCCATATCTCCTTTTCGGAAAGATCTGCAATAAATTCCTTTGTTTCCTGTAAAGTGTGTATATTTAATTCAGATATTCCATAGTTCCTAATAGCTTCATAAAGCTTTTGAGCTCTATTTTTCTTTGTTCTCTCTGATTCTTTAGTACCTTCTAAAACTGCTACAAATCTTCCATTATCTGATGTTTGTAAACCTACTCCACCTTCTGTAATTAAACCCAGAATAGTAATATCCCCAGGTTTGAGATTTTTGCGATATTCATTAAGTATATTTGAATTATTATTAATATGCCTGCTGGTAACTATTAAATTCCAATATTGGCTTATTAATTTGCAGACAGTTGGTTGATATTTATGCCAAATTTTTATATTGAAATCATTGGGAACAAAAAAAGCATTAAAAGCAGTTTTTCTATATAGTTCAGTTGTGGGATAATATATTTCAGGATTATAAAAATCAGTTTCAGTGTCTTTATTGGCTTTGGCATTTTTATAAGTAAAATCATAGTTTTTTACTATAGTTTCCTTTTTTTGCACAGATATAATAGCTGGATCAACAAGAGGATTTTCAAAGGGATTATCTATTTTAATCAATTCAATTATTCTATTATCTAAGAAGCTAATCCTTAAGTTTTGTTTGGAATGAATAGTGAGATAGGTATTAGAAGTAATAAAGGAAATAATACCTTCTGGTTTTAATAATTCTAATGCTCTTAAAAAGAAATAATTATAGAGATCATCCGATATACCATATTTTTCTATATATCTGGGAACTTTTCTCTTATCAGTGCTTTTATTGCAAACATAAGGAGGATTTCCAATAATAATATCAAAACTTTCAGATAAGCCAAACATCCATTCAGGATTAAACCAATCAACCGACTCATTTTGAAAAGGGTTCCAATTTAGCAAATAAGCTATATCCGGATGTAGCTTTCCTGATTCTGAAAGAGTAGTGCTAATTTCTCTCTGTTTTTGAATAAACTCTTGTTTAAATAGCTCCTTTTCTTTTCCCATTGATGTAAAGTAATTATTCATAGTTTTTTTAAGGTCTGCAATATAAGGCATAAGAATTACATCATGTTCCAAATTTGATTTCAAGTCCAGAACAGAATCAGCCGCAATGAATTTAAATTCCAAATTAGGTAAAGCCAGAATACCCCTATTTTCTTTGTCGTCATCAATATTCTCATCTACAATCAAAGAAAGGAAAAACCTCAATTTGGAAATTTCCGTAGCCATTGTTAGAATATCAATCCCATAGATATTATCCCTTATAAGTCCAAGTTTGATGATATAGCTGATATTTTCATTTTTCAGCTTATCAATCAAATAGGTTCTAAAGGATTGGTCTGTTACACTGTTAATTATTTTTTGTTTCCAGAATTCTGATGCAGGATCAAGATAACTAATAATCTCCAGCATTCTCTGCATAGCCCCCATTAAAAATGCACCACTTCCGCAAGCCGGATCAATAATTTTAAGGTTGGAAAGTAATTCTAATATTTCTAATTTTTCAGAATTGGTAAATGAGTTTGCTTTGTCTGAATTAAAGATTAAATCAAATATTTTTTCCTTGTTGATACAAAGATGACTGGTTATATAATTATACAAGCTGTTATCAACTATATATTCAACCACAAAACGAGGAGTATAATAACTACCTGTTTTTTTTCTGGCTGTTTCACCTGTATCCTTATCCAGTTCAGCTAATAAATTTTCAAAGATTCTACCTAACATTTCAGGGTCTACGGCAATTTCAATATCAATACTGGTAGATTCATCAACAGTAAAATTATATTGTTCAAAAAGTTCAAATAGACCTATAAACCAGTCATTAGGAATTTGCAATGTGTTTAGTAACTGTTTATTGTTGGGGTCATAATAATCAATTTTATCAGCTTCAAATAAACCTCCATTTAAAAAGGGAATAGAATTCCAAACTCCATTTTGTATATATTGTTCTCTTTCGTCTTTTCTTTTGTTCAGGGTTTCAAAAAATAACGGTTCAATGATATTGTGATAATAGTTTTTTTCTTTACAGTTCCTAACCGCATTAGCAGAAATAAGTTCTTCCGGAATTAATGGCAAATTATTCTCAGATTTTTTCATTTTCAAAAACCAGCAAAAAATTAATCTTCCTAATAAACGAACAGCAAATTGCTTTTTATATTCAGTATTATTTTCCGGTAATTTTAAACGACCCTTATAATTATATCTTCGTTGTCCTACAGTTCTTTCCCCGCCAACTAATTCCAAAAATTTGAGAGATATCTGAATATAAAATTCTTTAGTAACCTTATCCACGGAAAAGATATCTTTTATCTCAGGCAAGGAATCATATTTAGCATATCCTATTTGCTGTTCATAAGTATGGTGAGGAATTCCAGCTTTAATATAATAGGAAAACCTTTTATAGTTGCTATATGCTTTTTTTATCCCAAGATAGATAGGATATACTAAACTATACCGGAAAGAATTATATTGGTCATAAAAAATGAATAAGCCAGCTTGCCAAGATTCATCTTTTAATATTTTAACTGCTTTTTTATATTGTAGTTTCCTTAACGATCTCTCAGTTATAATATGTTCTATTTTAATAAAATAAATAATTACTCTATTTCCCTCTGGTAATTCTAATACTCCTAATTTTATAACTTCCGAGAATGTTTCATCATTATATTGCTTAATTTCTTCATCTATTTGGCGAAAGTAATTTGACCTATAATCAAAATAGTCCAGCCATCTTTCTTTTGAAAAGTTCTCCGATAATATTACCTTATTCATAATACCTCTCTTTTTAATTGATCCTCTATTGCCACAATTACTTGTGGTTCGTAAACTTTTAAGCCATATTTAACTTTATTTAAGTAATCATTGCCTAAGGTCTTGCTTAATTTCTCTAATTCTTGGGTAATTTGTTTAAAATTGGGTTTACCATTATTATCCCAATCGGCTATGGTTTTTAAGGTATAATCCGGTAAGGTTCCATAATTCTGGATATCTTCTTTCAGCATAAGAATAAAGGGATACCAATTTTGTATATCGGAATCGGGAACTTCTAAAAGATATGAAAGAAAGTTGTATGCTTTTTCAGAATTACTAAGTTGGCTTTGTCTATATGAAAAATTATCAGCTTCTTTTTTTAACAGATTGTATGCTTGCCAGAAATTCGGGCTTAATTTAAGATGTTCAGTTTCCGGAGTGCATTCAATTCTTTTCAGGACTTCTTCAAAAGGTAAAGCCAGATAATGACCATCTTCATCTGTAAAATCCTGGCTAACACAGAAAAGTTTGCCTTTGCGAATACACATAACCAGGGAATCGGAACTATAGGGTTTAGCGGTTTTAATTCTGATAGGCATATTTTCCAAATCCTTCACTCGTTCCGGATATTGTTCCTTCCATTTAAACATCAGATTCTTTAATTTAGTATATAGACCTTCCGGTTCCAGTTCATACGGATTGGTTTGTAATTTAGTAAAAAGTTTGGCAGGTGTGGGTTCTTCGTCCGGATCAAAAATACGAGTATCCTCTCCCAGTGTCTGATGAATCATAAACATTTTTTGTCCTGCTATTTCTCTGCTTTTAACAATATCTGCACCTTGTTCAGTAGGAAAGTAATTGATAATATAGAGTTTATCAAAGACCTTTTTACTTATTCTATTTATTCTGCCTACCCTCTGAATAACCCGCACAGGATTCCAGGGAATATCATAATTGATAACAGTTGAAGCACGATTGAGGTTAAAGCCCTCGGACAATTTATCGGTAGAAAGAAGAATATCGTAATCATCATTTTGAATGGTATGGACAGCATCAAAATTGGTATTTATTTCCTCCAGTATAGTTCCTGATAATCCTCCTGTAATAACTAAAACTCTGTTCTTAAAATGTTCTTTTAGTGATGACTCAAGATGTTTAACAGTATCGGCATATTCGGAAAAAATAACAACTTTAGCAGGTGGTTCACCTTTTTTAGGAGGTTGGTTTAGGATATTGTGCACATTTTTAAGTAAGGTATTCAGCTTGGGGTCGTTTTCCACCAGTTTTAAGGAATCAATTTCTTTCAGTATTTTTTGGAACAGAGCAATATCGGAATCCATATCGGCAAAAAACTCCTCTTTGAGGGTAAAATCATTAACATTATAAATCTTATTCTTTCTTCCTTCTTTATCCAGATTATTTTGCCTAAACTGGTCTAAAATGGCATCAATGCTTTCAGGATCATCCACATCGGCTTTATTAATTAGCTTACGATCAAGAATATAGAGTCCATTTGAATTCTGAATAAAGGTCTTAATTTGTATATACGAATTAAGGAGATTTTCTACAGATTTTTTAAAGGCACCGAAAGAGCTTTCCAAACGCTTTACCATTTGGCGTCTTAAGATATCATACAAATTATCCTGACTTAATTGATCTATCTGTTCCTGACGAGTTAATTTACCTTCTTCAGTTTTAATGCCTTCATACTTATAGGGCTTATAAACAGGACCTTTGAAACGATCAGGAAAATTTTGACTATCGGTAAAATATTCTTCAATAACACGGTCATAAAAAGCGGATTGCTCTTGGGTTAATTCATAATACCATTCTTGGGGATTTTCTACTTTAGATAGTTCTTTAATTTCTTCTTTGTATTCCGGATCGGATAATAAATCTAATCTGTTTCTGCGAACGGTAACCGGTTCTATTACTTCTCTGATTTGTTGTGAGAGTATTTTGGCTCTGCGGGTTACTTTTTTAATATCAATTTCCCCGTTACCAAAAAGGCCATTGTATTTTCTTTGGGCATCATTCTTTTTACTTGGGTCTTCGGAATTCCGGTTTTTAGTTATAAAGGCAAGGTCTTTAAATAAGCTGTTGTAAAAGCGGAAAAGATCAACCAAATTACTGTTGAGAGTGATATTGGACTTTTTGGGAACGATAAATAAACTAAGCAAGGAAAGTATGTCGGCAGGTGTGTTATTAAAAGGAGTTGCCGTAAGTAGAATAACTTTGCGTCCCCGACAAATGGTCTTCAGCTTTTCGTAGGTCTCGGTAGTGCCGTTTCTATAACGATGTGCTTCATCCACAATGATCACTTCAATATTTTTAGCCCGGTTAAGAAATTCAATAATACTATCTAAATCCCCTCCGGAACGCACTTCCCAATCATAAAGTTCAAAATCCTCTTTATATTGTTTCCATCCGGAACGGGCAGTTTCATCTCCAATCAAACCGGGAGGACAAATAATGATACCCCTTTTTCTCATTTTCCAGCCAATTAAAGAGGCAATAATGGATTTACCCAAGCCAACAACATCCGCTAAAATAACTCCCCCATTTTCTTCCAAAATTGATAAACCCTGCCAAACGGCATCAATTTCATATTTTAAGGGTCGGTAACCTTTTTTCTGCATAAAATAGGCAATATCGGAACTGTATTCTTCTGTGTAAAAAGTATCCAGCCAGGATTTCACTACATACATATAGGCATCAAAAGGATGAATGGATTTAAGTAAAGTTTTATGTTGCAGATTGTTTAGCAGGGTTGCCTTTTCTTTGTCAGCTTCTGTAATAGAAATAGCATTATCCCACAAAGTATCAAAATATTGCTCTGCTTCGGAAAAACCATAATCGGAAATTTCCACATTGAATTCTTCCTGATCAGTCATACCTGCCTTGGTTAAATTACTGCTACCGGTAATAAATAAATTTTTACGAACTACCTGTTCTTCTTTCAGTTTGAATAGATAGAGCTTGGAGTGATTGGGTTTTCTTGTTTTTCGGATGATTATTCTACCCGCTGTAATTTGTTCAATGATATAACTTGCCTGCTGATAAAATAGTTCATTATCAAAAATATCGTTATTGATAGCTTTCAGAACGGACTGGTGATACAATACGATTCGTTCTACATTCTGTTTATATCTCTCTTCCGCATATTCTACAATACCATAGCTCAGACAATCAACATTTAAGCCAACTAGTACTTTAAGGATTAAATTCGGATTTTGTTGTAAACTGTCTATTAACTCTTGTATACCGGAAAAATAAAAAAAACCGACCAAAAATTTCAGTTCCTGGCTTTCTCTTATCAATTCTGAAAGACGGGATTTTAAGTTCTTATTTCCCGAATTGGTTATAAAATTACTCATCAATACTCCCCTTACTTAAATATAATCAGCATAGCTTAAAATTATGAGCATAAATATAAATACTTTATCCTGCATAAACTGATTTAACCTGAAGATTACTATGTGCGTAATTTATAGGGTGACAAAATCGATTTGTCGTCCAAAAATAATAAAAGAGTTTCACGCTTTGTGCTTTTTTACCTTTACACTATTTTATTACCTATTTTAGATGAACAGTAATAAAACATACTCTTTATAGCCGCTACAAAATAGTCAAGAACTTTATTTGCTGTAGTTCTTTCTTCCTGCTGTAACTGTCATAGTTTTTTTCCTGCTGTTACTGCTGTAACTCAAAACCGGTCTTTGGGCTGACTATGTAAAGCGAAGGCAGGTGAAAAATATACTGCTGGCGTGAAAAGCTCGTCTCAATTAAAGAAAACCGGTTTTAAGACACAGAACCGTTGTTCATTCTTCCTGCTGTTACTGCTGTAACTCAAAACCGGTCTTTGGATTGATAATGTAAAGCGAAGGCAGGTGAAAAATATACTGCTGGAGTAAAAAGCTTGTTTTGGTTAAAGAAAACCGGTTTTAAGTCACAGCAGACATTTCCTCTTCACTTTTTGACCTCTTAACTTCGTGACTTCTCTATTTATCTACTTATAGTCCTCTCGGCTTTTTTCACTCTTTCCCAATAGCTTTCAACAGTCGTTCTGCTTCTTCAGCAGTGATTTTGCCTGCTTCCAGCATTTCCAAGATTTTTATGCGGCTGCGGTCTGCAATATTCTCTTTTTCTTTTTTCTTGTGTTCACCTCCCAAATAAGGTTTAATTTGGGGTGAATCCAGAATTTTTTTAACATAAGCAGCTACTGATTCGGTATGGAAACGATGTTTTTTTAAATCATACATACTTTCTTTGAGATTTTTAACACCTTCTTTCAGGGCATCCTGAATTTGGGAACCAATTTCTTCCAAATTTTTAAGCACTTTATCATTAGTTTCCCGAAAATCAAAGTTCGCTACCAAATCTTTTAATTTGTTGGTAGCAGAGGTTATTTTCTCTTTAATTATATCTTCCTTAAAAGAGGAGGCAATGCGATTTATATAATCAGCCACTTTATTAACCATATCCACTACTTTTTGTTTTTCTTCTTCCGTGTTTACATTAAGCAAAGCAATTCTAATCTGCTCAAATTTATTTTTCACGAAATCCAGATTAAGATGAGTATCCGAGTTGATTTTAATGATTCCGTTTTCGGTAATCGCTTTAATTTTGGTAGCTCCATCTCCGTTGATAATAACATAAGCATCATTTTCAACTGTAACAGGCAAATCAAGTGTGCTCTTTATCCTGCCGAATTGAGTTTTTGCTTCCAAAGCGAAATCAAAATCGTTAGGAAGGATTAGATTGATAGAACCGTTTTGGGATTTTAGTAGGAAGTCACCTTCTTCCACAGGAGTTGTTTCAAAATAGACAGATCCGTTTTCGGAAGAAATTTCTACATTAGGATAAGTAGAAAGACGAATTTTCAGAGGTCCGTTTTCACCTTCCAGATGTAATGTATTGCCACTTATATTAGCAGCTGATAAAGGACCGTTTTCTAATCGGGCAAAAATATTACCCTGACAATTATTTAAGCGAATCATACCATTTTCATTTTCCAGATGTATATCGCCCTGACAGTTTTGAACGGAGACAGGACCATTTTCGCTTAAAACCTTGATGCCGATTTTCAGATTATCCATATTAACAGGATCGTTTTCACTTTCCAAATCCAGAAAGACATCCTCCGGAATTGTGATGGTAATAACGACATTTTTAACATCTTCGGATGCAATTTCTTGCAAAATGAGCTTTAAGACACCATCCCGATATTCGGATAAAATATAATCATCCATCATAAAATCATTTTGAGGGTTTTTGAAGTTAACTTCTCCTTCCATGTATACTTCTCTTCCCTCACCGGTATGGATAAATAATTTTGCCAAGTGATTCTCAATCACAACTTTGTTCAAGGGTTCAAAAACCCATTTTTTTTCTACATTGAACTTTTTCATTTTTTCCTCCTTTGTTCAATCATAGATACTGCCTCATCTACATTGATAAAACCTTCTTCCAAATCGGATAAAACATCAATAACCGTATCCGTAACCGGTTCTTTTTTAGTTATGATCCCGATAATTTCTGCTAAACGGTTTTTTACTGTAGGATAAGATATTCCCAGCTGATTTTGCAGCTCTTTCAAATTACCTTGCACTAATAAAAATAAACGAATAAACTCTAATTGACCGGCGTCTAATTCTGCCAGCCAGTTATTTTCAAAGTCGCCTTGAAAACTAATTTCACAATGCGGGCAGTGCAATACCCTGATTTTCAATTCTCCTTTACAGATGGGACAGTTGGATAAATTCATCTTCATCTCCTTCAATATTCTTAAAGATAATATAAATATTATTGATGGATTGTCAAGTGAAAAATGAATATATTTAAGGTTCAAGCAACAAAAGGTTGAAATATATGTATTGAGAGCTATTTTTACCCGAACTTTTAGGAGTCGTCACTGCAGAAATAACTTTTACACAATACCCTCATTATTTTAACAATGAGGACTCGTGACAGCAATGTCTCCCCGATATTTTATCTAATAATTCCGAAATGAACAGAATATTTTAATAATGAGTAACTGTGTCGTCATTAGTCATATACGCTGCAAAAGCTATCTCCCAAATAAAAAATATCAAGGCGTATATGACTCCTGACTTTAATATCGGCAGAACTATGTTCTCATTCGTTTTCTAATCATTGGTTGACGAGAACATCAACCATCCGTCTATACAAATTATTGACAAAATACGGGTTTTTGATAAATGGAATTATGATAATGTTATAAAGGGAGTGAAGTTGGATAACCGGCTAAAAAAGATACTGCTTATTCTGTTGATAGTAATTTTGTCCCAGCCGCTTTTTTGTAATACTACTGCAGATAAGACCGTTTCCTGGTTGAAAGCAAAAGGTGTTGCACCCGAACTCATTGTGGTGATAATTTCAATGATTCCAGTTGTAGAACTGCGGGGAAGTATACCTGTGGCAATTTTATTATTTAATATTCCCTGGTTGGAAGCGGCAGTTCTCTCCATTATTGGCAATATGATTCCAGTCCCTTTCCTATTGTTGCTGATTGATTGGTTTTTTGGCTTAATAAGTAAAGTGAAACCAGGTCGTAAATTTACTGAATGGCTTTTTACCAGAACAAGACGCAAAGGTAAGTCCATAGAAAAATACGAGGAAATTGGTTTAGCTATTTTTGTTGGCATTCCTCTTCCAGGAACTGGGGGTTGGACAGGTGCTTTAGCTGCTAATATATTTGGTTTAAGATTTTGGCGTTCAATGTTTTTTATATTTTTAGGGGTAATTATGGCAGCTATTATTGTAACTATTTTATCCTTGATGGGAACTTTAGCTTTATGATACGCAAAGAAAGGTATAAAATATTTTGGCTGGTGGGTGAAAGTTCTGCTGATTTGCATTCCGAACTGGTAATGAAAGCATTAAACGATAAATTTGGTAATTTAACCCATATTGGAATTGGTGGACCCAGAATGCAAAGGCAGGGTTTGAAAACCCTCTTTCCATTTGAAAAATTTGCTGTGATGGGTTTTGTAGAAGTAGTGAAACATTTGTTCTTTTTCTTGAAAGTCCAGCGTAAATTAGGCAAACTGTTTTCTACAGAGAAATTTGACCTTGCTATTCTTGTTGATTATCCGGGTTTGAATTTAAGAATTGCTAAAATGGCAGATGAAATGCGTATTCCTGTGCTATATTTTATTTGTCCTCAATTTTGGGCTTGGAAACATAAAAGAGTATATCAGCTAAAGGACTCTGTGCGTTATGTAGCTTGCATTCTTCCTTTTGAAGAGGAATTACTGAAAATACATAATATAAATTGCAGTTATGTAGGTCACCCTATAGCGGAAGAAATTACTTTTGAGCTTGATCGTGGGTCTTTTGCCCGTTTTTTTGGTCTTGATCCTAATAAAAAATGGATTGGTTTTTTCCCGGGAAGCCGAAATAATGAAATAACCAAAATGCTCCCGGTCTTTTTACAGACAGCACAAAAGTGGAACCAAACTGAATATCAAATGCTATTTTCCAAGTCACATAGCGTTAATCATCAACTTTATATGCATCTGATAGAAGGACAAAAGAATATCAAGATCATTGATGGTTATAACTATGAAATGATGAAATATTGTGAACTGCTGATCTGCACTTCAGGCACAGTAACTTTGGAAGCTGCCTATATTGGAACTCCTCTGGTAATATGTTACAAGGGTTCTTATTTATCCTATCTGATAGGTCGGATATTTGTTAGAATTAAACATATCGGTTTACCCAATATCGTTTTGG
>Ga0302245_1001678_pt1 | contig 14055 bp, 16 predicted proteins | sample AAG_UR_Thr_MG_FD_193512 | JGI IMG/M metagenome (GOLD analysis project Ga0302245, IMG submission 193512) | Enriched activated sludge microbial communities from anaerobic digester in WTTP, New Holstein, Wisconsin, United States - AAG_UR_Thr | ecosystem: Engineered > Bioreactor > Anaerobic >... | reverse complement strand
TTTTAAATTCGCCAAAGCGTAAAACCTCTTTTTTAACCGCAAATGCGATAAACTCTTGGCTGAACTGTTTTTCTGCCGCTAATGTTTTGTCTTGTTGGCTCATATTAAAAATATTGATTGAAAATTAAAGGAAAATTAAGTTTTGAAGATTATATCGCTAAACCTAAACGGCATACGTTCTGCAAGCAATAAAGGTTTGTATGCGTGGTTAAAAAAACAAGATGCCGATATCATTTGCCTGCAAGAAATTAAGGCGCAAGCGGCAGATATGACGCCAGAAATGTTGAATCCTAAAGGATATTTTGGTTATTTTCACTATGCGGAAAAAAAGGGCTATAGCGGTGTGGGCATCTATTGCAAACAAAAGCCTGATCGTGTGATTGAAGGCCTAAGCCATGCGCACGACGATGTGTTAGATATTGATGCGGAAGGGCGCTATATTGAAGCGCGATTTGATAATTTAAGCGTGGTGTCGCTATATCTGCCTTCGGGTTCTAGTGGTGAAGAACGGCAGGCGTTTAAATTTAGTGTGATGAACCGTTTTTTACCACATTTAAAAGCGCTGAAGCTTAGTGGGCGTGATGTGGTAATTTGCGGTGACTGGAATATTGCACATCAAGAAATTGATCTTAAAAACTTTAAAGGCAACCGTAAAAATTCAGGTTTTTTACCCGAAGAACGTGCTTGGCTAAGCACTTTGTTTGATGAAGTCGGCTGGGTAGATGTGTATCGCAAATTGCACCCAACCACCACTGACGAAAGCTATACTTGGTGGAGTAACCGAGGGCAGGCTTGGGCGAAAAATGTTGGATGGCGGATTGATTATCAAATTGCCACACCAGCCTTTGCGGCAAAAGCGGTTTCAACCAGTATTTATAAAGCAGAACGTTTTAGCGACCATGCGCCGTTGATTGTGGAATACGAGGATGCTTAAATATTAGAGCTTAATCGACTCGGCCGTTTTGTTCCATGGGGCAATGTGCAACAGTAACAGCATGCCAGGAATCGCCAATAAAAAGCACAAAATAAAGAATTTAAACCAGCCCAAGCTTTCAACCATATAGCCTGTGGCAGCGTTAGCAAACGTGCGTGGCACAGCAGCCAAGCTGGTAAATAATGCAAATTGCGTGGCGGTATAAAGTGGGTGCGTGGTATGTGCAATAAACGCGACAAAAGCGGCCGTGCCTAAGCCCACACCAAATGCCTCAATACCAATCACAATGGCTAACCAAACCAGCCGTTCTTGCAGATTGAACTGATAGCCTAAAAAGTTGAACTCAAAAAAAGCATTAAATAGTGCGGGGTCGGTGGCGGCTCTGGCAAGCCACGCAAAGCCTAAAATTGCCACCATTTGCACAATGCCAAATAGCCAAAGCGAGCGATTGATGCCGAGCTTAATCATCCAAACGCCACCGAGTAAGCCGCCAATCACACTCGGCCAAAGCCCGGCATTTTTGGCGATTAAGCCAATTTCAGTTTTACTAAAACCCATATCTAAGTAAAACGGTGTTGCCAGCGCAGTGGCCATGCTATCACCGAGTTTATACAGAAAAATAAAGGCTAAAATGAGTAGCGCAGTTTGCATGCCGTTACGGCCGATGAATTCTTTAAACGGCTCCACCACGGCAGCACGCAGCGTGCGCGGCGCACCTTTTTTAAGCATGGGCTCGCTGACCATCAATGTCATGATGATGCCAGGCAGCATAAATAATGCGGTAATCATAAACACATGATTCCATGTTAGGTGGTCGGCCAAAATGAGCGACAGTGAACCCGGCACCAACCCAGCGATTTTATAAGCATTCACATGGACGGCATTCCCTAGCCCTAATTCATGGTCAAGCAGCAGTTCGCGGCGGTAGGCATCAAGGGCAATATCTTGCGTGGCAGAAAATATTGCAACAATAAAACTGAAAATTGTAATTGGGTGCGATAAGAATGTTTTGACGGTAGACCAAACCGGCAAGCTGAGGCTGAACAAGCCATTAAAGTAAGCATGGCTCTCAAAAACTGGCGCCGTTAGGTTTTTGGCTGAAACACTACCAAACCAAAATACACTGGCCAATAAAACCAGTTGAGTGAGTAAAATCCAGCCACGGCGACGGCCAAGCGGCAAAGTATAGCGGTCAAGAATGGGCGCCCAAAGAAATTTCCAGGTGTAGGGAAACAGAATCAGCGCCATTAATCCAATGGCTTTGAGGCTAACGCCTTCGCTACGTAGCCATGCTGGTAACAGGCTGATTAAAATAAAAAGCGGCAGGCCTGAGCTAAAACCCGTAAAAATGCATATCAGCATTTTTTTGCTGAAAAGCGATTGCCATACGGTGGGCTGAGCAGTGTCTGCTGTATTCACGATGAAGCTTTAAGGCGGTACATAGCAAGATTGCCTAACAGATTAGGCATAAATTCAACCGCTTGAGTGTCGGTAATGACGCGGCGTTCTAGCACCGTAATATTGTGATTTTTACAAAATTGGTCAAAATCGCTAATAGTGCAAAGGTGTACATTAGGTGTATCAAACCATTGGTAAGGTAGGGTTTTAGACACGGGCATGTTGCCGGTGAGGATTTGCAAACGGTTGCGCCAATAACCAAAGTTTGGAAAAGTAACGATGACTTCGCGCCCAACGCGCAGCATTTCTTGCACAATTTCTTCAGTATGGTGCATGGCTTGCAAGGTTTGCGAGAGAATGACCGTATCAAAAGATTGGTCTTCAAAGCCAGATAATCCGTCTTCTAAGTCCATTTGAATGACATTTGAGCCATTTTGCATGCAGGCTAGCCATTTGGCATCGTCTTTTTCAACGCCATAGCCTTTGACCTCAAGGCTGTTGCGTAAATATTGTAATAATTCGCCATCGCCGCAGCCCAAATCTAACACTTTGGTACCAAATTTGACCCAATTTGCAATAATTGCAAAATCTTGGCGAAATTCGCTTACATAATTTGTATTATTTACATTATTTTGCATCATTGCCACCAATCTCAATGTTGCTTAAATAGGTGCTCAAAATATTGTGGTAATGCGCGTCAGGCATTAAAAATGCGTCATGGCCATGCGCAGCGGTGACTTCAGCGTAGCTTACCGTAAGCTCGTTATCCAGCAAGGCTTTAACGATTTCGCGCGAGCGGGCAGGCGAAAAGCGCCAATCGCTGGTGAATGAAACCACTAAAAATTGCGCTTTTGCCTGCTTTAAGGCGGCGGTTAAATCATTATTAAAAGGTAGCGCCGGGTCATAATAATCTAAGGCGCGCGTCATGCGTAAATAGGTGTTCGCATCAAATTCGCCGGCAAATTTGTCGCCCTGATAGCGCAGGTACGATTCCATTTCAAACTCTGCATCAAAACTATATTGAATATCATTTTTGAGTTTACGACCAAATTTCGCGCCCATGGCGTCATCACTGAGATAAGTAATATGGCCTAACATACGTGCGATACGTAAGCCGCGGCGAGGTATTGCATTATGCGCATAATAGTCACCACCGTGAAATTCAGGGTCGGTAATAATGGCTTGCCGCGCCACTTCATTAAATGCCATGTTTTGCGCGGTAAGGTTGGGCGCCGAGGCAATGACCAAAGCGTGCCGCACGCGGTTAGGAAAAGCCAACGTCCATTGTAAAGCTTGCATACCCCCTAAACTGCCACCAATCACGGCAGCGAGGCTTGGTAACCCTAAAAAATCGAGTAGCCGCGCTTGCGAATTGACCCAGTCCTCTACGGTGACAATCGGAAAAGCTGACCCCCAAGGTTTACCTGTGGCAGGATTGATGCTCGCTGACCCGGTGCTGCCATGACAGCCACCTAAGTTATTGACGCCAATGACAAAAAACTTATTGGTATCAAGCGGTTTATTCGGGCCGACAAGGTTGTCCCACCAGCCAGGATATTTATCATTTTCGCTGTACTTTCCCGCCACATGGTGCGTACCAGAAAGCGCATGGCAAATGAGCACTGCATTTGATTTATCGTGATTGAGCGTGCCATAGGTTTCATATGCTAAATCAAAAGTAGGCAGCACCGCACCACTCTTTAACGTGAGTGGTGTATCAAAGTGCGCATTTTGTGGCGCGACAATACCAACGGAATTATTTTCAAGCATGCCGCAATTATACTATGGGTTGGCAAAAACAAATGCGATAACGCTGAACAAAGCAAAGGCAAAAGTGAAGTGGAGATGGTGTTAAAGATGATTAGAAATACCCAATATTTTGCAATTAAAAAGTGCATTTTTAAGGACACTTTAAGCACCAACCTTTTTCGATGCTCTGGAAGCCTTATAAATAAAGGCTCGCAGAGCATTATTTTTTTCTCGGCGTAATATAACGCAAAAAATCAAAAAATTATTCAGCCCAATGTGTGCTCACAATGAGCGGATTTTTACCGATGGTCACGCGGTTGTTACCACCAAAATCTTTGATGGTTTCAATTGAAACAAACCCTGTGTTGGCCATTAAATCAGCCACTTTATCAGCCTGATTAAACCCGTGTTCTAACATTAACCAACCTTGTGGTTGAAGATGCACAAGGCTATTTTCAATAATCTGGCGAATATCGTTTAAGCCATCTTCACCAGAACTGAGCGCGCTGATGGGTTCAAAGCGTAAATCACCTTGGCTTAAATGCGCGTCATTTTCTTCAATGTAGGGCGGGTTGCTCACAATCACATCAAACGGCTGATTGTTTAGGTGCTGAAACCAGTTGCTTAAAACAAATTCAACATTATCAATGCTTAAATTTTGCGCATTTTTTTTAGCAACTGCTAAAGCAGCTTTTGAGGCATCCACCGCAATAACGCTAGCTTGCGGGCGATTTTTAGCGATGGCCAATGCAATTGCGCCGCTGCCTGTGCCAAGGTCTAAAATTGATGGATGGGCGGCTATTGGAATTTGTGCTAAAGCGGCTTCAACCAGCGTTTCTGTGTCAGGTCTAGGAATCAAAGTGTCAGGCGTCACCAGCAAATCTAGGCCATAAAACGCGCGACCCCCTAAAATATAAGCGATTGGCTCGCCATTCAAACGACGATTGAGCAATGCTTCAAACGCCGCGTGTTGATTGGCTTGCAGAGCATCGTTTTCATGTGCAATGAGCCATGCGCGGTTCACATTGAGCACATGTTGCAGTAATAGCTGTGCTTCAAGTTTCGCTTCATCATGATTCAATTTTACAGTCGCGAATGCCAAAGCACTTTTAATCGATTGAGTGTTTGGCATTGAGTTAGTCGCTGGGTTTGGCGGAGAGTTTAACAAGGTAAATCTTGATGTTAGATTTTACACGCATTACCTTTTTAGCTTAGTTATCATCACCCAAACTCGCCAACAAATCTGCCTGATGCTCCGCCGATAGCGCGCCAATCAACTCATCCATATCGCCTTCGGTAATCGCATCAATTTTATATAGTGTGAGGTTGATGCGGTGGTCGGTGATGCGTCCTTGCGGATAGTTGTAAGTGCGAATGCGTTCACTTCTGTCGCCCGAGCCAATCAGGTTACGGCGTTCAGAGGCGATTTTACTGTTTTGCTCATCCACTTGTTTGGCTTTAATCCGTGCTGCCAGCACCATCATGGCCTGTGCTTTGTTGCTGTGCTGACTACGCCCATCTTGGCATTCCACCACAATGCCCGTGGGAAAGTGCGTAATACGCACGGCGGAGTCGGTTTTGTTAATGTGCTGCCCGCCAGCACCTGATGCGCGGAAAGTATCAAGGCGAATATCTGCAGGGTTAATCACCACATCACTGACCTCGTCAACTTCAGGCAAAATCGCCACAGTACAGGCGCTGGTGTGAATGCGGCCTTGCGTTTCGGTATCTGGCACGCGCTGCACACGATGCCCGCCACTTTCAAATTTCATTTTTGAATATGCGCCGTAGCCTTCAATTTTGGCGATGATTTCTTTGTAGCCGCCTACTTCACCTTCATTGGCAGAAAGCACTTCGACCTTCCACTTTTGTTTTTCTGCATATCTTGAGTACATTCTAAACAGGTCACCCGCGAACAAGCCAGATTCATCGCCACCCGTGCCAGCACGAATCTCTAAAATGATATTTTTTTCATCATTGGGGTCTTTAGGTAACAACAAAATTTGCAAAGCACTTTCTACGGCTTCTAATTTTGCTTTGCCAGCAGCAATTTCTTCTTGGGCAAACTCTTTCATGTCAGGGTCACTCAGCATGGCTTGTGCTTCTTTGATGTCTGCTTCAGCCTGGGTAAACGCGTGATATTGCTCAACAATCGGCGTGATTTCAGCATGCTCTTGCGTGAGCTTACGGTAGTTATCCATGTTGTTGGTCACGCCTTCACTGCTCATCAGGCGGTTAATTTCTTCTAGGCGCTCACTCAAATTAGCGAGCTTGGTCATCATTGATGGTTTCATCGAATACTTCTTTTAATTGGCTTGAGATTAATGGTTAATTTGGTAAATTTGGCGCAAGGTCTGCTCTAGCCGCGTGTGTTCTTCGCCGTGCGTTTGGTTAAGCGCGTGGCTGGGTGCGTGTAGAAATTTATTCGTGAGGGCGTTACTTAATAGCTCAAGCGCTTTTTCAGGGCTTTCACCTTTCTGAATCAGTTTTAGTGCTTTGTCTAATTCTGCCTTACGGGTATTTTCTGCCTGATCACGTAGTGCTTTAATCGTAGGAATACCGTCACGTTTTTTAAGCCAGTGCATAAAATGCTCAACACGTGAAGCGACAATAATTTCAGCATCGGCGGCGGCCTGCTGGCGATTGCCTAAGCCTTCTTGTACCACTTGGGCTAAATCATCCACGGTGTATAAAAATACATCATCTAAGTCTTTGACTTCAGGTTCCACATCACGCGGCACGCCTAAATCCACCATAAAAATGGGCCGATGGCGGCGCGCTTTAACTGCACGCTCAACCATGCCTAAGCCCACAATGGGTAACTGGCTGGCCGTGCAAGAAATGATAATGTCGTAGTCTGCAAAATGTGCGGGTAATTCTTGTAACAAAATGGCCTCGCCGCCAATTTTTTCGGCTAAGGCTGCGCCGCGCTCCAAAGTACGGTTGGCTATCGTCATTTGCTTTGGTTTTTGTGCGGCAAAATGGTCTGCGCAGAGTTCTATCATCTCACCTGCGCCAATAAACAGCACTTTTTGCTCGCTAATGTTGCCAAAAATGCGTTGCGCTAACTTAACCGCTGCAGCCGACATGGAAACAGAATTTGCCCCAATATCGGTATTGGTGCGTACTTCTTTGGCTACTTCAAAGGTCCGTTGAAAAAGCTTGTGCAGCAAGGTGCCCAGAGTGCCGGCCTCTTGCGCAATTTTGACGGATTGCTTGAATTGACCCAAAATTTGCGGCTCGCCTAACACCATGCTATCTAGCCCAGAAGCGACACGGAACGCATGCTTTACTGCTTCATCATTCGGGAGCGTATAAATATAGGGCTGAATCGCGTCTTTATCCAGTTTGTGATATTGAGAAAGCCAGTTGAGCGGTTTTTGCGGATTATCGGTGCTGCAATAGAGTTCGGTGCGGTTGCAGGTGGATAAAATAGAGGCTTCAGTGGCGTCATGCAAGGTGAGTTCACGCAGTGCGCCCGCGAGACGGTCGCTATTAAAAGCAACATGCTCTCGAATTTGAATGGGGGCGGTGGTGTGGTTTACACCAATTACATAAAGCTGCATAGGTGTAATTTTCTCGTATTGGCTAGGGTTAAGCAAGAAGCTTATTTTTTTGTTTGCGCTTTGCAAGCAGTGTAAGCAATCTTTTCACCATCATTGAGCGTGGTTTCATCTCCGTTAATCACCAGTGAAATTGCACCGCTACTGTAGCGGCCAGCACCGCTCGAAGATTTTGGTAAACTTACTTCATGGTCTGGGTAAATTAGCCAAGCTTCATTGCCGTTGTTGAGCATGCGCACATGAAATTGCTTATTCCCTTCACAGAGATAAGTTATAGCATCTTGTGGGGTGCGCGCATTTTCTTTTGAACCAGTACTAAATGGATTTAAGTTTATAGAACTGCACGCAGATAACAATGCCGCTAAAGTGATGGCGAACAATATCGGTTTTAGATGAAAATACATGGTGAGGTCCTATAAGTTTAAAAATTGAGTTAATTTTACTTGGAAATAACCTGAGAGCGTAGTGATTCAGTTGCACTGCCACCTGCGCGCGTGAGTCGGTCGCGTACCGCAGCCCAAATAGGCGTATCAGGGGGGAGTTCTACTAATAGTTGATTCACTTGTAAGGCATCTAGCTCATGAAGCGTGCGATAAAGTGCTTCAGCAACTTCTTGTGGTTGATTGATGAGCCGCATGATTTTGCAAGAAGGCTTATCACCATCACCAATTAACAGCGCTGCACAGGTTTGATTTGCAAGCTGTATTGCCTCGCATGCGTGCACAAGGTCAGCCCTGTTATTAAACAAATACACTGAAGTGCATGGCGAATAATGCAAAAGATGTTGTCCAGGAACTTTTGGTGTTAGTGTATCAAGGTTGTTTCGGTTGGTTTTATCAACATTCATCGGTGGTCTACCTGCAACAAGTGCGATTTCAGCCTCGCTAATCATACCGGGCCGTAACAATTGCCAATTACCATTAGATGCAACGCTAACAATGGTTGATTCAATGCCAACAGCACATGCGCCGCCATCCAGCACAGGCACGTGCGTTCCTAATCCCATCTCAACATGCTCGGCTGTTGTTGGGCTTAATTGCGTAAATAAATTGGCAGAAGGCGCGGCAACACTTAAGCCACTTAACTCAAGTAAAGCAAGCGTGGTTGGGTGGTTAGGCACCCGCAAAGCGACTGTTGCCTCATTACCGCGCAGCACGCGGGACACATGATCTTGTGCGGGCAATACTAAAGTCAGTGGGCCGGGCCAGAAGGTCTGAGCTAGCTTCACGGCGGTTTCTGGAAAATCAGTGACCCACGAATACACTTGATTAATATTGCCAATGTGCACGATTAAAGGATGGTCAGCAGGCCGCTGCTTAGTGGCAAATATCTTTTGCAAAGCACTATCGTTGCTGGCATCAGCCGCCAAACCATAGACCGTTTCAGTGGGAATTGCGACAACTTCGCCACTTTTTAATATTGTTGATGCTTGCGCTAAACTTACGTGCATAACGATTTAAACCATTGCCCAAAGCGCCATTTTACTACTTACTGCTTGTTTACAATATTAAATCCCCTGATATCGATAATATTTGCATGACTATCAGTTAAAATAACGACTCTTAATTAACTAAAGAATTATTCATGAATCAAGTGGCTGTTAATCAAATTACTGTTGAAAATAATCCTGCACAAAGTCGCTTAGATGCGCTGGGCGTAAGCAAGTGGCCCACTTGGCAAAAAGAAGTGTCTACTTTTTCGTGGACATTTCCAGAGCAAGAGATTGCTTATATTTTAGACGGTGAATGTGTGGTGACGACCTGTTGTGGCAATGTAGTGAGTTTTGGTAAAGGTGATTTAGTGACCTTTCCAGCAGGCACCAAAATTACTTGGGAGGTCAAACAGCCGCTACATAAGCATTATCAGTTAGACGGCACTTTAATCGGCCGCATTTACCGACGCATCAAAATTGCACTAAAACTTTAGGTTGGACACAATATGTTACTCATGATCGACAATTATGATTCTTTCACCTACAACCTCGTGCAGTATTTCGGCGAGCTTGGGCAAGATGTGCAAGTTTATCGTAACGATGAGATTGATTTAAAAAAAGTTGCAGCGCTAAAGCCGCGCCATATTGTAATTTCACCTGGCCCATGTACACCGAATGAGGCGGGCATTAGCGTGCCCTTAATTCACGAGTTCGCTGGCAAAATTCCGCTACTGGGTGTTTGCTTGGGACATCAAAGCATTGGCCAAGCCTTTGGCGGCAAGATTATTCATGCTAAACAACTCATGCATGGCAAAACTTCACTGATTCATCACAAAAATATGGGTGTTTTTAAGGGCTTGCCCAATCCTTATACGGCAACACGCTACCATTCATTGGTCATTGAGCGTGAAACTATTCCAGATTGTTTAGAGATTACCGCATGGACCGATGATGGCGAGATTATGGGCGTGAAACATAAAACGCTTGCGGTAGAAGGCGTGCAATTTCATCCAGAATCTATCCTGACTGAATATGGCCATGAACTGCTGGATAATTTCTTAAAAGCTTATTAACTGAGGTTTTGGACATGTTCAAACAGGCGCTCAACCAACTGCTCGCGCGTGAAGATTTAAGTTTTGACACCATGTTGTCGGTCATGCAACAAGTCATGGGCGGCGAACTTACGCCTGCACAAATTGCCGCCCTTTTGGTGGCGTTGCGCATGAAAGGTGAAACGGTCGAAGAAATATCCGCTGCCGCAACGGTGATGCGCAGCCTTTCTACCAAAGTGGATATTCAAGACCATGCTTATTTGGTCGATACCTGTGGCACAGGTGGTGACGGTATCCAAACGTTTAATGTATCTACGGCCTGTGCATTTGTTGCCGCGGCCGCTGGTGCCAAGGTGGCGAAGCATGGCGGGCGCTCGGTGTCGTCCACCTGTGGCAGTGCCGATGTTCTGGAGGTGTTGGGGGTGGATGTGAATCGCACGCCTGCGCAAGTGGCAAACAGTGTGAATGCGATTGGTATCGGCTTTATGTTTGCGCCAAATCATCATAGTGCGATGAAACACGCGGCACCCGTCCGCAGAGAATTGGGCGTACGCACAATTTTTAATCTGCTTGGCCCACTTACCAACCCGGCTTCAGCCAAGCGACAAGTGATGGGCGTGTTTGATAAACACTTAACAACTAAACTTGCACATGTGTTGCAACATTTAGGTGCTGAGCACGTATTGGTAGTGCATGGTGAAGATGGCATGGATGAAATTTCATTTTCAGGCGACACATTTGTGGCTGAGTTAAAAAATGGCAAAATCCATGAATACACGCTGAACCCCGCGCATTTTGGTTTGCCCCATCATGACCTCAGCCAAATTCAAGTTGAAAATGCTGAACAATCCAAAGCGATTATTTTAGATGTGCTCAACGGTAAACGGGGTGCTGCGCGAGATATTGTATTGCTGAATGCGGGTGCAGCAATTTATGTATCTGGCGCAGTTGATAGCCTAGCTGACGGTGTTAAAAAAGCAGCAGAAGTCATTGATAACGGCGCTGCGTTGGCAAAGCTTGAAGCGCTTAAAAAACAAGTAGCAGCATGAAAAAGTATTTATTTCTGTTTATCTTGTTAAGTGCGCTGGTTGCTTGTAAACAAAATACCAGCAGCTTAAGCGCTGGCAATACAGTACCAGCCGTACAAAGTGAGGATAAAGGGTTGGCGGTTTCGCCAAATGAAAATGCCTCGCTTATCGAAGCTTTTCAACACAAAAAAAGCAATCTTTTTGTTGAAGGCCGCGGAGTAATAAAGAAGTTGCTGCCAGATGACAACAAGGGCTCACGCCATCAAAAATTTTTAGTGACGATTTCAGATGCGCAAATATTATTGTTTGCGCACAATATTGATTTAGCCAAGGCTGTACCCATTGCTGTGGGCGATACGGTGCAATTTAGAGGCGAATATGTGTATAACCCAAAAGGTGGTGTTGTGCATTGGACGCATCATGACCCAAAAGCAAAAATCGAGGGCGGTTGGATTAAACACAACGGTCAAATTTACCAATAAGCAGAAACGATTATGTCTGACATCTTAAATAAAATTTTAGCTACCAAACAGCAAGAGATTGCCAAAAGTAAGGCAGCGGTTAGCTTAGCGCAATTACAAAAACAAGCTGAGGCGCAAGGCGACCCACGTGATTTTGTAGGAAATATCTTTGCCAAAGTCAGCGCGAACAAACCAGCGGTGATTGCCGAAATCAAAAAGGCCAGCCCTTCAAAAGGCGTGATTCGTGAAGATTTTAACCCTGCAGAAATTGCAAAGAGCTATGAAAAAGGCGGCGCGGCGTGCTTGTCAGTACTCACTGACGTTGAGTATTTTCAAGGCAGTGCCGAGTATTTAAAGCAAGCCAGAAAAGCCTGCAAACTGCCAGTGTTGCGCAAAGACTTTATGATAGATCCCTACCAAGTATTTGAAGCAAGGGCGATGGGTGCTGACTGCATTTTGCTGATTGTGGCCGCGCTTGAGTTGAATCAAATGCGCGCCTTAGAGCAACTTGCCCATGATTTAGGCATGGCGGTGCTGGTTGAAGTGCATGATGCCGATGAGTTGAACATGGCTTTGCAACTTGATACGCCCTTAATCGGCATCAATAACCGCAATTTACGCACTTTTGAAGTGACCCTGCAAACCACATTAGACTTGCTTAAAGTGCTGCCTGAAGACCGTTTTGTGGTCACAGAGTCAGGTATTTTCACCCCAGAAGATGTGAAGTTAATGCAAGACCATGATGTGCATGCCTTCTTGGTGGGCGAGGCGTTTATGCGCCAGCCGGACCCGGGCGCCGAGTTGGCAAGAGTGTTTGGCCTTTAAATAATTAATGAAAGTCATGTCGAGGTAAATCGTATGAGCTATCCATATTCCCGCCCACGCCGCCTACGTAAAGATGAATTTTCACGCCGTTTGGTGCGTGAAAATGTGCTGACAACCAATGATTTGATTTATCCGGTGTTCGTTTTAGATGGCGAAAATCGCGTTGAAGAGGTTGCATCAATGCCGGGTGTGAAACGGCAAAGTATCGATATTTTGCTCAAAACAGCAGCAGAGTGTGTGCAACTGGGCATTCCTGCAATCGCGTTATTTCCGGTGGTTGATAGCCAATTTAAAAGTTTAGATGCAGCAGAAGCCTACAACCCAGAAGGCTTGGCACAGCGCGCAGTGGCGGCGCTTAAAGCAGCTTATCCAACGCTGGGCGTGATTACTGACGTTGCGCTAGACCCTTTCACCACGCATGGCCAAGATGGCTTGATTGATGATTCAGGCTACGTGCTGAATGACGAAACCATTGAAGTGTTAGTGAAGCAAGCTATTTCACATGCCAATGCGGGTGCTGATATTGTTGCACCAAGCGATATGATGGATGGCCGCGTGGGGCAAATCCGTGAAGCCTTAGAAAGCTCAGGCAACATTCACACCAAAATTTTGGCCTACTCAGCTAAGTATGCCTCTGCCTTTTATGGGCCTTTTAGAGATGCCGTGGGTTCTGCGGGAAATTTGGGTTCAGGCAATAAATATACCTACCAAATGGACCCCGCCAATAGTGATGAAGCCATGCAAGAAGTCGCGCTGGATATTAGCGAGGGCGCAGACATGGTGATGGTGAAGCCGGGGCTACCGTATTTGGATATTGTACGTCGTGTAAAAGATGAGTTTGGTGTGCCGACGTTTGCCTACCAAGTGAGTGGTGAATATGCCATGCTAAAAGCCGCCGCGCAAAATGGCTGGTTAGATGAAAAAGCGTGTGTGATGGAGAGTTTGTTGGCGTTTAAACGGGCTGGCGCGGATGGGATTTTGACTTATTTTGCGATGGATGTAGCGCGGTGGTTGAAGGATTAAGTTGTGACTGAGCAATTTTTACTTACTTTAATCGCTGCATCGTCAGGCTTTGTTGCATCAGTATGTTTTGCGTATGCTTCTGCATTTACTAGCAAGGAAAAATTAGTAGCAGTTTCAAAAACCTACTGGGACTTTAATTTGGTTTTTGCACAGGCGGCAGTTGCTCAATCAACACAATATTTAGTTGGTTCATTACTACTATTCTTAACGTTTGCTCTTCAAATAGCTGCTGTACTGGCGTCGTCAACTAATCTTCTTATGCTTCCCCAAGTTTTTAACTATTGGGTAAGTATCGTTATTTTTAGCCTTGTAGTGTTTGGTGGTTTTGCTTACTTGGTTTGCTGCTTTCTCTATAAATGGCGCATAGCACAAGTAGAAATTTTGCTAAATGAATCAGCAAAGTAATCTTGAGGTCTACGGATAGGCATTTTAGTTTGTAATTGGTCGCCTTCGCGCGACAGGCGAGTTTCTTTCTTTTGCTTAGCCAAAAGAAAGAAACCAAAGAATACCCGCAAGGGGCATCCCCAACCTCACTAAGTGCTAAAGCACTAAGTCGGTTGTGACAGCCGCTTGCCGAAACCTCCCCATAC
>Ga0302245_1001673_pt1 | contig 14093 bp, 16 predicted proteins | sample AAG_UR_Thr_MG_FD_193512 | JGI IMG/M metagenome (GOLD analysis project Ga0302245, IMG submission 193512) | Enriched activated sludge microbial communities from anaerobic digester in WTTP, New Holstein, Wisconsin, United States - AAG_UR_Thr | ecosystem: Engineered > Bioreactor > Anaerobic >... | reverse complement strand
TCAGATAAACTAGGTAGCGGGTCCCCGGTGCAATCCCGGGGCTGAGAATATGGCAGACAAGATAGACCAACTTATAAAACGACTAGACGACAAAACCCGCAAGATAGTCTTTGACCGCGACGGGTATCAGTGCGTCCTATGCGGATCTACGGAAGCCCTGCAGTGGAGCCACCTCATAAGCAGGACAAAAACAGCAGTACGATGGGACCCGATAAACTCGACCTGCATGTGCGCCCGTTGCCATTATCGACACCACAAACAAGGACCAGAAGAGTATACCGCCTGGTTCCTGCAAACCTACGGTGATGACGCCTACCTTGACCTAGTTAGACGCTCAAAACAGCCCATAAAACGCTTAACATTTGTTAAGCAAAAAGCTGAGGAAATTCTATAAAATTCTCAAAAATTTTTACAAAAACCCTTTACAAGATTATAATAGTGTGTTATTATAATAATGTAAAGGATAAGAAAAACCTTTACACCCCGCCTAGCGGGGGAAACAAAAGGCCCCTGATACTCCGTGGCAGGAGGACGAAATGAAAGGCACAATTAGAGAAATCGTAGGACAGGAAAGCGGGTTTATCCTGTATAAAGGTTCTTATAACAGAGAGACAGCTATTCTTGATAACTGGGTATCTGATGCGACCGAATATCCAGCCAACTTAAGAAAGACCAGGAAAATAAAAAATTGTTTGTTTTTCCTGGTAAATCGGGGCATCATCAGAGTTGATGGTGATGATGTTGTCAAAGAGTACCGGGAAGATGCTAATCCTGTAACATTAGAAGACCTGATGGTAGAGGGCCTTCTATATGATTTTGAAGATTTCTACGTTCTAGTCCCCGATGGGTGGAACTAGAGACCACAGCCCCGCTTGAGCGGGGGAAACTTAGATACCCCGGCTGAAGCCGGGGCAGGAGGACAAACAAAATGAAAATCGTGAATGATTACTGCGGGTGCAGGTTGTGCCGGTCCAACCGACCGGCGCTTATTACCCTACCCAACGGGCGTGTTATACCGTTTGGTGGGCCTTCCCACCAAGAAATAATATCAAAGTGGAGGAGTAAAATGACCGTATACGAGTATTTGATCCAACAGAAGAGAAAACTAATAAAGGCATTTTGTAAAACCGGCCAAAGATGGATGGCCGAGAAGATAAGCGAACTCCAGATAAAAATAGAAAATCTAACAATAGAGGAGGCTGGACGTGACTATCGTACTACCCGCCGTTAAGCGGGTCCGGGTCCGCGATATCGCAGGCGATCCACGTGGCTATTTGGTCCTAGAAATCCCAAAAGCCTTGCAGGACGTAGTAGCAAAGTACGCGGAAACAGTCCATAAAAAGCACGGCGACTATTGCCATGTAATCCTTGGGACGCCGAAGCGCCCGAGGACAATGGACTTTGGCTTACAGAGCGGATAGACGGCAAGCCGGTAAGATGTTTAGGCGGCAAGCCTTTACAGGACGATGATAATAGGTTATAATAGGAGGCGATTATGAAGTGCAGAATTAGAGAGATACGAGAAAAAAAAGGTATATCGATAGGACAGCTTGCGAGAATAACCGGCCTTACGGGAGGATCGATATCCCTTATCGAAAGGGGATTTCGCAATCCTAATATGAGCACAATCTGTAAAATCCGGGATGCCCTAGGCGTCCCGATAGACCAACTTTATACGGAGGACGAGAATGACAACGTCTGAGAAAATCGGTGCAATCGCGCAATCGAATATTGCGATTGAAAAAAACAAGCGCCCTAGAACCCTGTGTGAGACATCTACGTCGGGCAGCCTACAGCCAGTGCAAGTCTGGCGAATGAAAAAAAAATATTGACAAGTTTTTAGACCTGATATATATTATAGATGTAATCACCCGATAGAGGTGAAAATAAACCATAATACTGTATCAAAAGCCCCCAGTTAGGGGGCTACATATATATGATGGAGGTTTCCAGATGGAAATCAAGAAAACGATTCAGGCAAAAGACCAGTACGTGAAGTTACTGGTCTACGGGCAAGCTGGGGCGGGGAAGACCTATATGGTCAAAGAAATCGCTCAGGCGTGTTTACTTATTTCAACGGAAGGTGGTCTTCTGTCCATTGCCGGGACAGATATTGACCACATAGAAGTCGAAAATCATGAAGAACTTCTTGAGATTTTTCAGTTTTTACAAACCGAAGAAGCTATGAAGCGTTATAAAATCATAGCGCTTGACAGCATATCTGAAATTGCTGAAAAAGTCTTATCCGATGAAAAATTGTCGGTAAAAGACTCTCGACAGGCTTATGGGGAGATGCAGGATAAGATGCAGATCCTCATCAGGGCTTATCGGGACCTCCCATATCATGTTTATATGACGTGCAAGGCAGAGCGTGGAGTCGATGAGAATGGAAGTACTATATGGCTTCCTTCAATGCCTGGTCAGAAACTCAGTCAGCAGATACCATACTTTTTTGATGAGGTTCTGGCGCTCCGTGTGGGGAAAAATGAAGATGGGGATCCAGTACGCTGGCTGCAGACTCAGCCGGATGGAGTATATACCGCTAAGGATAGATCGGGGAAACTTGCGCCGGTCGAACCTGCAAGTTTACGGGCAATCTTTTCCAAAATCTTAAAGAACGAAAATATCGAAAAGGGGGAACAAAAATGACTGTAAAAGCTGAGATTCCTAAAGACCTACTCATAGAATGGAAACGGTTGAAGCAGGAGGAACAGGATGCAGCCGCTGAAAGAAAAAATCTTGAGGAACAGATCCTTGAGGCATTGGGAGCACCCAATGGCGATATTGATGGGACGCTCACTATCTTTGATGATGGCAATGAAAGGTTCCAAGTTAAAGGCAATTTGTCATACAGCGTAGATGAGGTCCGTTTACGCGAGATGATTGAAGACCCAGAGATTGCTGTAGCCGCAGAATTACTGTTACAAACCAAGCATTATGTCAATTTAACAGCGTTTAAAAACGTCGATGCTTCTATCGTTGAAAAAATCAGACCATGTGTAACGGCGAAATATATCCGCCCAACCTTTACACTAAAAAACAAGGGAAAGGAATAATAGGAGGAAGTTATGAATATCAACTTTTTTGAGATTATGAAACAAGCCGACAATATACAAGACGGAAATAACCTCCCTGACGGATGGTATCAAGGTACCATTGAAGAATGTGAGATTAGGGAGACCAAAGCTTGCAATGGAAACTATATCATGGTAAAAATCCGTGATATAAACAACTGGGTTCACTTTTGTAATATAAACATTATAAATCCGAACCCTACTGCCGTTAACATTGGGCTTGGACTCTTAAAAGCATTAAAAGGTGCTACAGGCGTTATGAGTGCTGAGTCTCCAGTTGTATTCGAAGGTAAAAAGATTGAATTTTTACTCAAAACAAATAAAAACGGAGACCAGAACGTATCTGGTTTCAGGGCTGTCAATCGAGCATCTATCCCGGCGGCCATATCAACCACTGGAACCACTCAACCTGCCGATGCAAATGATATGATATTCTAAAATTCTGTCACCCCAGCACAATTGCTGGGGTGTTTTTTGTTAAGCCCTATAATGTAGGGTATAATCTTTATTAAGTTTATTAAGGTGGATTATCATGGATGACGCAATTAACAGTATGAAGGTTAAAGCAAATAAACGACCTTATATAGGTTTGTCGCAGGCTGGGGATAAATGCGAACGTCGGATTTGGCTATCTAACAAGAAAGAGTATCCAATATATTATAGTTTGAAAACGACCCGCGTTTTCGAGGTCGGGACATTATACGAAAAGGTTGTCATCAAATCACTTAAAAAAATAGGCATCAAGCTTGTAGCTAGACAGCAGACCGTTTTTGTATCAGACAAGGTATTTGGGCATATTGATGGCTTAGCTTTTCATAACGGTATGACGAAACTCATAGAGATTAAAAGTATGAATGCACAGCGCTTTAAGCTGTTTCAAAAAGGCGATCTAAAAAAAGATTTTTACGGATATTATGCTCAAGTGTGTGCATACCTAAAAACCTTAAATCTTACAAAAGGGCTCATAGTAGCGATTTGTAAGGATACCGAAGAAATGGCAATACATGAGATTACAGCAGATGACTTTATTGCTACAGTTGAAATTAACAAACTAAAAAAACTTTCAATGCAAGAGACGGAACCAGAGGCGCTTCCACTAATTGGTGGGGCTACACCGCTCGACTGTTATTATTGCGAATATAAAAACCATTGTAATCGATAGAGTACCTGCTATGAAACGTGCCATGGATTTGTTTGCATCTTCAACGATAAAACTTCGAGACTACCAGCAGGAGTCAGTGAGTCAGGCATTGAAAGCGCTTCAATTAGGACATAAGCCTGTTATTGTCTTGCCGACAGGTGCTGGTAAAAGCATTGTCATTGCTGAAATATGCAGATTAAAAAACATACTTGAACAAAAACACGTCTTGGTAATTGCTAGTAGAAAAGAACTGGTCAAGCAAAACGCCGATAAAATTATGCAATTATCAGGGGTTGACGTCGGCATTTACTCAGCTGGAATGGGAATTAAAAAATTGTCGCCAATTACTGTAGGGAACATCCAATCATTATACCGGCAAAAAGAAACACTCAACTTCGATATAATTATTGTAGATGAAGCTCATGAAATAAATCATGAAGCTGATGGGATGTACCGAACCATGCTCGACGAAATGCATAGACGCAATGAAAAGCTTGAGATTGTAGGTTTAACCGCTACACCATACAGATTCGGACACGGACTTATTACTGATGAGCCAGCGCTCTTCAACGCTCTAATCCAATGTGCAAGTGTAAAAACACTTCAAGCCAAAGGGTACCTGTCGCCAATCATAACAAAAGCCCCAAAGACAAGAATTGACGTTAATGGTGTGCATACCCGAGGAGGTGAGTTTGTTGAATCAGAACTACAAGCAAAAATAGAGACATTTGATGATGACAGCGCCGTAGCTGAAATTATATCGCGGTCAGAGGGGCGGAAGTCATGGCTTATTTTTGCAACCGGTGTCAAACACGCAATAAAAATCAATAGCATACTTGTCAAGTACGGTATTAAAAGTGCTGTCGTCTACGGGGATCTAGGCTCCTCAGAAAGAGATCTAGCAATAGCCAATTTTAAATCTGGGCATTTAACAGCTCTAGTCAATGCTAACATACTCACAACAGGCTTCGACAACCCAAACATTGATTTAATAGCGCTTCTTCGCCCTACTATGAGCCGAGGCTTGTTTGTTCAGATGGTAGGTAGAGGCTTCCGCATAGCACCGGGGAAACAAAACTGTCTAGTGATGGATTTTGCTGGAAACTTTGCACGACATGGTTTTGATTTTGACATATTAAAAATAGACAAAACCGTAAGGGCCTCAGATGTTGGGGGTGGGGAGTGTTTAACCAAAATTTGCCCAGCCTGTCATGCCATGGTCCCAATCCAGACGAGAGTGTGCCCAGAATGTGGATACGAAAAACCTAAGTATTGGACGCTTTGGGATGGAACCGAAATAGTGGAACAAGAAGAGAAAACTTTTTCTATTTACCTTGAAGAGTCGAGATGGTTTTTTGATATGTCAAAAAATGGACATACAATGCTTGTATTTGAGGGTATAGGAGCTGACGGTCGCATCAGAGACTATTTCTCTATATTTCACCCCAACCCGGCAGTAGTCCGAATGTCAATGCAAAGACTAAAAGGCATTTGTCGCGATGCAGACGTTGCCATAGGCGATGATTTTGGAATCGACGATTTAAATAAAACAGTGAAACCTTATAAACTTACTTACAAGATTGACAATGGCTTCAAAAAGGTTACTGGGTATGCTTTCGATAGTATACCATTTTGATAAAAAAAACCGCTCAGATTATACTGAGCGGTTGAAAGGGCTTCCAGGAGGCCCATCCTTAACAACCCTTTCTGGTTAAAATATAATTGACTTTTCGTGATTTGTCAAGTATTATTTTTATATTATTTTTATAAATACCTTATTTTTAAGGAGGCCCAGAATGGAAGGAATATCACTTAACACATTTAATACACCATTTAATGCACCACAGATGCAATCTATACACCAGGCTTTACGTCAGATTGGTATTGAAACTGCACCGGAAAACTTTATCCTTGATGACCAGATACACCGCTTCCCGGTTGATAGCCGAGATAATGATGCTGGATGGTACATCGGAAGTGAGAGAGTCCAGACCATTACTGTAGGGAATTGGAAAACTGGTAAAAAGGTTACGCTCAGAACGCATGGAGGAACTGATGCATACAGGATCACAGAGGCAGAAATCAAGCGATGGGTTGAGGATTCTACTAAAAAAGCCCTTGAGGATCGAAAACAACGACAGGAAACTGTGAAAAACAAAGCCGTAGAAATCCTTGAAAAATCCCAAGAAGCAAAAGAACATCCATACCTCACCAGAAAAGGTATTAAAACGTACAAAGGCTTCTCCCTGTATAAACACCTTCTTGCCATACCTCTTATAGACGCTACTGGAGAGCTATGGTCGATTCAGTTTATAACACCGGAAGGAGAGAAAAGGTTTTTATTCGGAGGCCGCGTCAGCGGTTGTTTTTTCCCGTTCGGGAACCCTTCAGAAAGTGATACCATTTACATTTGTGAAGGCGTGGCTACTGGGGCCAGCATTACTGAAGCCCTACAAGGTAAGTACCCTGTGCTAGCATGCATGAGCGCAGGAAACCTGCGAGCGGTTGCTGAACAATATAAAGAAAAACAAATTATTATCGTTGCAGACAATGACAAATCTGGGACAGGATTAATAAAAGCCGAAGAAGCAAGGAATGCTGTACCGAACGCTAAAGTTATTTTGGTTCCGGAAATAGGAATGGATGCGAACGATTATGCCCAAACTTGTGGAGTTGATGCGCTTAAACATTTAATATTAAGTAGTGAAAAGAATAGCGAAAATAGCGAAAATAGCGAAAATAGCGAGAATAGCGAGAATAGTGTTCAAGGCAAACAAGACTCAACAGGCGTTATTCATACACTATTTTTTAACAGGGATGAAATAGATGCACAGCCCAATATATCTTGGCTTGTAGACAGGGTTATTCCTGCTGCTGGGCTTGGGATGTTACACGGACAAAGTGGATCTGGTAAAAGCTTCTTTGCTTTGGATATTGCATGTAAAATTGCGTGTAACCTCAACTTTCTTGGACATCAAACCCGAAACGAAACGCAAAGACCTGTAGTATACTTCGCTGGAGAGGGTTTGACGGGGATGCGAAAGAGAATTGTCGCGTGGGAAAAAGAATTCAACGGTGGACAAAAAGTTTCAAATTTCTGGTTGACTAAAAGATGCCTAACCCTTACCGACCAGGAGGAAATGCTTAAAGTTGAAGCAGCACTTGATGCATTACCAAAAAAACCGGCGCTGATTATTATTGACACTCTGCATAGGCACTGGAACGGTGACGAAAATTCTAGTGCAGATGCAAAGGTCATGATTGACGCTTGCGCAAGACTGCAAGCACGATACGACGCCACGGTTTTACTGGTGCATCATACAGGAGTTAACCAGGAAGCGCAAGGGCGTGCTCGTGGGTCTTCTGCATGGAGAGCTGCGCTGGATTTTGAGTTTAATATCCAACGTACTGGAAAAGATATTATAAAACTTATTCACCTAAAAAGTAAGGATGAAGAGGCTCTTGAGCCCTTATATATTAAAATGAAAACAGTAGAAATCGGAGAATGGGATGATAACGGCTTACCAATAACATCACTGGTTCTTACAAGCGAAAGCACAACGGCACAGGAAATTCGAAAAGCAGAGAAACTCGGAAAAGACGAGACGCTACTACTTGAAGTTTTAAGACGTGCTGGAAAGCGGGCCCACAAGCAAAATGACGGAACTATAAGCATTTCAAAGGACGTTATTAAAGACTGTTTAATAGCTTATTATGAAGACATAGATAATGGAAACGGAGATACGGTAAAAACTCTTACGGCTATCAAACAGATGCTGAAAGAAAGTCAAAAGGGAAGATGGTTAAACCGGCTGATAACAAATAGGATCGTGTATATTTCCGGGGCGAATGTTATTATTTCTGATGATACCATAAACGATATTCAGTCGTGGATTGGAATAGGAAATAACGATGAAAAATCTGGTATATAGTTTATATTTGAACACATGGGATATGCGGTACACTGGTACATTTGGCACTAAAACTCATGTACCACGCAAAAAGCCTAAATGGTACATGTATTTTGTTAAAAATGTCCCAATCATGTACCATAAAAAAAATATAAATATATATTACATAAAGAGTTACTATAATGATATAAAACGCATGTACCACTATGTACCAGTTTTTGTACCTACCGGTCATATTTGGTACACTGGTACACACACCCTCTTTAGAGGGTGTGTACCAGGTACAAATGACCCTGTACCTAAAACTATATCAAAAGCTGTACCAAAAGCTATATTTGATTTTTCTTTTGCCGGATTGTATAATGGTCTCAGAATTGTTCAATACTTTTTTGGGGGAATAATGCGACGAAAGACTTTGCGGTTTTACATGAAAAACCTAGACAATGTATTTGGTCGCTATATCAAAGCACGTGACAGGTATAAATGCATTACTTGCGGAAAAATCATGACCCCGGGTAGTAGAGAGTGTCAGGCTGGTCATTACGTCTCGAGAAGGTGCATGGAGCTCCGATGGGATGAAAAAAATGTGCATTGCCAGTGCGCAGCTTGCAATCATTTTAAAGCCGGGGACCTTATAACGTACCGTGAACAACTTATTGCCTTATACGGAGAGCATGAGGTCATTGCACTGGAACATCGAAGACATCTCACCAGCAAGTATACCATTAAAGAACTTCAAGCACTTATTGAGTATTATGAGGGCAAGTTACAGGAAGTAGGGTTATGAATAATAATAATTTTATGTAAAATGCCACCAAACAAAATTGTAAAACAATAGCGTAACAAGGATGGAGGGGTAAAATGCCATTTGTTAAAGGTGACCCGCGTATAAACCGTAAAGGCAGACCTCGAACTGGTTTGTCATTAGCCGAACTTGCGAGGGAATTAGCTAAGATAAAAGACGTGACACTTCCCGACGGCAAAAAGATTGAACGAAAACGGGCTTTACTTGAAAGAATGTGGCGTGATGCCTTGAGCGGAAATACGGCGGCGCAATCAAATCTCATACGATTGTTAGATGGACACAACCTTAATATAAACACTGCCGGGCAATACAAGATTAACGTTGAGATTGTAGGCGATGAAGATACCGAAGGCGTATAAGGACGCCCTAAAGAGTCAAGCAAGATACCTCATCCTTTACGGCGGGTCAGGAGCCGGTAAAAGTGAATTTATAGCTCGCAAGGTTATCATTCGATGCCTGCAAGCCCCGGAAAAAATTCTAGTAATCCGGAAATACGGAACTACACTAAATCAATCAGTAATAGCAACGATAAAGGCAATCCTAAACGACGAGGGAATACCGTACAAAGAAAACAGATCCGAGCGGACGATAAAGATTTTTGGCAGTGAAATAATCTTCACGGGCTTAGATGACCCTGAGAAAATGAAGTCAATCAAAGGCATAACTTCTGTTTGGGTCGAAGAGGCGTCAGAGATAAACAGGGATGAGCTTATTCAAATAGATCTCCGCTTGCGGGGTGATACGCCGTCATACAAACAGATAGCTTTGACATTTAACCCTGTCGCTTGTGCGTTGTGGATAAAAGACTTTATGCAGAGCAAACCGGCGGAAGAGATCTACTCAAGGCGGTACACGATAGCCGATAATCCTTTTATAGATGCAGAGTACAAAAAAGTTCTGCACGAGATAGACGATGAAAACTACCGGCGGATCTATCTACACGGCGAATGGGGTTTTATCACAAATGCAATTTATACCAATTGGAGCCCAGGGACATACGACGGAGATTTCGATTATTTTGGCCTTGACTTCGGCTATAACAACCCGACTGCATTAGTCGGCATTAAGGAAACAGAAACCGCAATAGTCGTTAAAGAATTGCTCTATTCTAAGGGCATGACGCAGGACGATCTCCGCGGGTGGTTGCAAAAGACTTTGCCACAAGGTGCGCAGATATTCGCAGATGCTGCAGAGCCTGCACGAATTGAGGACCTAAAGCGGGTAGGCTATCGAGTAATTCCGGCGGATAAACGGGTAACCGATGGTATCTTGTATTGCAAGAGTAAGCGGTTTATACTTGACGGAGGTAACCTCATAAAAGAGGCAGAGAAGTATTCATGGGAAGCCCGCGGCGGCGTAGTGTATGATACACCGGTAAAGGTAGACGACCACTTGATGGATGCGATGCGGTATGCTTTATACACAAAAGCAACGCTGGCGGGAAAGACTGCAAAGACTATTAAAGTGGGGGTAGCGTAATGAAAATCACAGATAGACACAGCGAAGTATCAAAGCGTATCTGGCAGTGGGAGCGGATCCGGTTATTGTCGGAAGGCTCGGATGCGGTGAAGGAGTACGACCTATCAACCGGAGGCAGGTCGCAGACGAATTTCATATTCCGCCTTGCTGGACAGGACGATGCAAGTTATTTGGCTTATGTGCAGCGGGCCCCGTTTTATAATGCCGTAGCGAATACCGTTAAGATGTATAAGGGGATGGTGTTCGGAACTCCTCCGCAGATTGTAGTACCTGATGGTGATACTTGGTTTATCGATGACTACGACTATAGGGGGACAACTCTGCAATCTTTCGCTGCGCAAGTCTTTGATACGGTCATCAAATATGGCAGGGCCGGTGTACTCATAGACTTGCCGGAGAGCCCGGAAAACCTTACACGGGCTGAAGCCGAAGTTTATGGCGTCCGGCCTTATGCTACACTATACCAGCCTTGGCAAATAACAAACTGGGAATACGCAAGAGTAAAAGGACGCGTAGTCATATCTCGGCTTGTTATCCAAGAGACGGAAACCAGATATAAAGAGCTTGTCCTGTCAGACGGGTACTCAATCATTATCTGGGAAAAGATTAAAAAGACGAACGACTACGAAGTTGTGAAAGTAGTCAGTCCGCTTATGAACGGGGAGCCATTGCGGTTTATACCATTCGTTCCTGTCTCGGTATACGGCGAAGACTGGCAAACTTCACGACCACCATTACTTGACCTTGCGGATATGGCGGTATCGCATTACCGGACGATGGCAGACCTTGAACACGGACGCTTCTTTCTCGGCGTTCCTACGCCTGTTTTTGCCGGTTTTGATATTCAAGACGACATTATCCGCCTTGGTTCGACCGATGGAATAGTGACCTCAGACCCAAACGCAAAATGGGGCTTCCTTGAGCTTTCAGGGACTGGGCTCCAATATCTTGAAAACGCCGCAAAGCAAAAAGAACAACTCATGGCAGAGCTAGGGGCGAGCTTACTAAGTGCAGAGTTCGCAGGCGAGAGCGGGGAAGCCTTACAACTCCGGGGCAAGGTGTCAACATCAATCCTTGCGAGTATCGCAAAAGGAGTAGAGGAGGCAATAAGCGGGGCCCTCTGGCTTTGTTTAAGCTGGTATCACGGAAAAGAGCCAAACCGCAGCGATGTATCTTTTGCATTGTCCGACGACTACCTAACAACTAAACTTACACCGCAGGAACTGGTCGCCCTCATTCAAGCGGTGCAGTCTGGCCAACTCCCCCGTTACGATTTTTACAGGGCGCTAGTAAGAGGTAAGATAATCGCCCAAGACCGAAGCTTTGAGGAGTACCAAGAAGAGACCACTACACCGCTGGGGGTGATTAAGTAATGGACGTAAACGAACGCCTGCGTGATGACCTTATACGGCACGCTATTTATGCGGACAGGTACGCCGATGCTCAGCTGAGGGAAATAATTAAAGTCTTGCAATCTACAGTAAAGACTATTGAGCAACGAATAGCAAGCGAGCCAAACGTCGTAACCCTTGCGTGGCTTAACCGGGTTAAGGGATGGATAGAACAGCAGACGGAGATTTTTACAAGCAAACTTAATGACGGATTAAAGCAGTCGATAAAGGATTTGATAACTCACGAAGGAGAGCTTTTCACAAAAGATATGTATAATTCTATCAGACTAAAAGTAGACTACATAATCCCAGCCCCGGAAGTAATCGAGCGTGCTGTTTTGTCTATGCCAGTCGATAGCGGACATCTTTTTGAAGAGCTTATGAAAAAATATGACCAGCTAACAAAGGATTACTTTATAAGCGAGATACGGGCTGGGATTGTTTCCGGCGAAGGGACAAAGGAGATGGTGCACAGACTAAGCGGGGACACTAGCCTATTGTCTATACAAGCGGCCTCCGCAGAAAGGATGGTTAGGTCGGTAGTCATGCACACAATGAACACAGCGAGGCTGGAATTGTACAAGGCAAATAGCGATGTTATTAAGGCGGTGCAGTATGTTGCAACCTTAGACACCAAGACCTGCCCTGTATGCGGGACACTTGACGGGAAGACCTGGGGCCTAGACGAGCAACACCCTACACCGCCGATGCACTATAACTGCCGGTGCGTCCTTGCGCCGATCACAAAAAGCTGGCGTGAGCTTGGAATAGACAAAGACGAAGTACCGCCGTCTGATCGGTCAAGTATGAATGGGTACGTCCCAGAAACAATGGACTATACAGAATGGCTTGCAAAGCAAAGCGAAAAAACGCAGGCCGAGATACTAGGTCCTACGCGGTTAAAGATGTATAAGCAAGGGGTGCCGATTGAAAAGATGGTCCGTAATGGGAAACCGCTAACAATAGAGGAACTACGGCAAAAAGAACTTTTTGATTAAAACACTTGACAGGTGTTTAGTATGGTACTAAGATTAAAACGGCGGCAAGGTTGCTGAACCTCAAGGAGGGTAAAGATGGAAAAGATTTTGGAGATGCTCAAAGCACTAGGTGCGAAAGACGAGCAAATCGAAGAGGTAAGACTAGAGCTGGAGACTTACGTCGACCAGCAAGTTGTCGGACTGAAAAAGAAAAACGTTGAGCTTATTAAAAAGCTCAAACAGTCTGACAACCCAGAAGTAGAGTTAAAGCTCGAAGAGCTTGAAAGCCAGATGAAGGATCTGCTCAAAGAGCGGGAAAAGCTGGCGCGCGAGAAAGAAAAGGTAGAGCGAGAGCTCACAGAGAAACTGACGAAAGAGGAGCAGGAGCTAAACGCCTACGTCCTCGAGAACAGTTTGATGCAGAGCCTTGCAAAAATAGGCGTTCGCAAAGAGGTGCTTCCGGTTGTAGCAACCGCACTAAAAGCGAAGGCCAAGATAAAGGTTGATAATGGGGCCCGTGTCCCGGTAATTGGCGACAAGCCTTTAACCGAGTACATCGAGAAGGAATGGGCGCAAAGCGATGAGGGAAAATTCTTTATCCCAGCCGCTGGTGCCGGTGGAAGCGGTTCCGTATCAACAAGTACGACGCCTGGCGCAAAAGTTATGAAACGTCAGGATTGGCAAGCACTAGACCCAGCCGGCCAAGCCGCCTTTATCAAAGAGGGCGGAAAGGTCGTTGACTGATAAACAAGGCCGGTGGGTTGTTGATAAGGAGAGAAATTTATGGCAAACACCCTTACCGGCCTTATACCTGTACTGTATAAGGCAGTCGACAAAGTAAGTCGGGAACTTACCGGCTTTATTCCCGCATCTGGCATGGACCTTGCGGATACAGGCGCCGCAGTAGGCCAGACTATTCGGATTCCCGTTACTAATGCGGTAACTAGCTCTAATGTAACGCCTGGAGCAACCGCCCCCAGTGACGGGGACCAGACCATTGGGTCCGTCGATGTAACTATCACAAAGTCTAAGTATGTACCCATTCGCTGGAGTGGTGAAGAAGCCGCCAGTGTAGGGGCACGTTATGACGAAATCCGTGCAAACCAGTTTGCGCAGGCTATGCGGGTACTTGTCAACGAAGTAGAGCAGGACCTTGCTAGACTTTATTACGCCGCTTCACGGGCTTACGGCGGCACTAGCGCTTCGTTCACTTCTGACCTTTCCGACCCTGCAAACTTGCGGAAAATCCTTGCCGATAACGGCGCACCAATGACAGATCTGCAGCTTGTACTTTCAACTTCACAGGGAGCACGGC
>Ga0302245_1001667_pt1 | contig 14190 bp, 12 predicted proteins | sample AAG_UR_Thr_MG_FD_193512 | JGI IMG/M metagenome (GOLD analysis project Ga0302245, IMG submission 193512) | Enriched activated sludge microbial communities from anaerobic digester in WTTP, New Holstein, Wisconsin, United States - AAG_UR_Thr | ecosystem: Engineered > Bioreactor > Anaerobic >... | reverse complement strand
GAACCCTTCCTTTTCAACGGGACCATTTTTGACAACATTGCATACGGAAAGAGGGATGCAACAATGGAAGAGGTCATAAAGGTTGCCAGGGATGCCAATGCCCACCAGTTTATTTCCCGCCTGCCGGGCGGCTATGAACACGAGGTGGGAGAGAGGGGGATAAAACTCTCGGTGGGAGAGAAGCAGAGGCTTGCAATCGCAAGGGCTCTGCTGAAAGATCCTCCCATCCTCATTCTCGACGAGGCGACTTCTTCCGTAGACGTCCAGACTGAGGCTCTTATCCAGCAGGCGCTTGAAAGGCTCATATCTTCCCGCACATCCTTCATAATTGCCCACAGGCTTTCAACGATAAGGAAGGCCGACAGGATTCTCGTTATCAATGAGGGAACGGTTGCGGAAGAAGGATCTCACGAGGAGCTTCTTGCAAACGGCACCATATACCGAAGGCTTTACCAGATACAGTGGCAGCAAGCTTCTCCTGAAACTGCATGAATGAGACGAAATCACCGGCTGCCGTTTTCAGGGCTGAGCCTTTCAACAGCCGTCACGATCTCGTCTGCCAGGATGCGGCCGCCTTCCTGCCCCGGAACATTCCTGTATATATCTTCTCCTGCCGTGAACATCTTCTTCCATTCCGGGGAAGAGAGCAGAATCCCGTACATGTCGATATAAAGGGCATTCCTCTCCATGGCAATCTTCTCAAGGCATTCCCTGTAAGGTTCGAAAAGTTCGGGGAATGGAGGAGAAGGGAAGGGGGATGATATGATTATCCTTGAAAACTTTTTTTCCGCCGCCGATATTATTGCCTCGGTTGCTTTTTTCCAGTCATCGGGAGGCGTCCTGTGCTTCATCGATTCAATGTAAGGCAGGAAGATGAATATGTCTCCTCCGGAAGAGGAGTTCAGCTTTCCCGACACGTGGGCATACTCTGCAAGGAGCCTGTGGTTTCTTTCGAAAGACGGGATGCCGGTTTCAGCCACCCTGGCATTAAAGCCTGATTTTTCAAGACCTTTTTCAAGCATTTCTGAGATCCCTTCAGGATACGAACCGGAGAGCATGATATTGAGGATTTCACTTGCCTTCTCCGCCCTGACAGGCGCAGACGCCGGGGTCGATACCGCGAGAAAAGAACCCTGGCTGTCCTTCATGAACGGACCGTCAAGTTTTATATCCCCTGTTCCCGGGGGTACCGCAAGGAAGGTCTTTCCGCATACCTTTATTCCGCAGACTCTCACCTCGGCTTCCATTTTATTGCCATGGGAATATCCTTCGAACCGGGTGTAAACATGCTTTGTTTCCCCCGACCGGGGATAGACTTGCTCCTTCCATTCCCCGTTTTTCACCTCGACGGGGATAATCGAACTTCCGAGGTTTGTTATGGATATTACCACGGTAAAGGATTCCCCGTCCATTGTAAAGGGAAGATATGGAAGGACCTTTACCGCCAGGTTTACGTTTTCCGGTTTTTGCCTTCTTACCGGTATATCGTATTCAAAAATGTCCTTCCCTCCGTCCGGCCCCGCGGAGACAGAGACTTTCCTTTTCTTATCCTGCGGCGAAAGGATAGTCTCTGCCGTTTTTCCAGGGTAAGCTTTTCCTGAGATCTCCACCCGGATATCTTCCGTACCCGTGGAAGGAGAAGCATCAACTCTCAGTATCTCCACGGGCGTGCCCTCAACGTTGTAAGGGCCGGCCAGGGAATAATTGAAAAAGGCTTTTGCCTTTTTTCCTGTTTCGCTCATGGATATTATCCCGGCATTCAAAGGCACCTCGTTTATGGATATCCTGTCCCACCATGTCCTGCCGCCGTAATTATAAAGACCGAGCGCCCTTATGCTGTTTTCAGGAATATCCCTGAATGGTATCTCCAGCCTGACCCACCTGTCCCCGCTGAAGATTTCTCCCATGAACGTTTTTCCCCTCTTTTCCGTGTCCAGCCGGTCTTTTCCCCATGAGAAGAAGTAGTCCTTGTTTCTCACACAGGATATCTCTACCATGATCTCTTCGGGCAGGTTTCCCGTCGGGCAGTAAGCATAGAGTACCAGGCTTTCGCTCTTTTCTATCCTCTGGGGCGAAGGGAAGAGTATTCTCTGGAAGGATACTCCCTGTTTGCCGGTAAGAGAAAAGGAACCGCTCATCCTGGGAGAATCAGCCCATTTCCAATGGCCGGCCTTTGTGGCGTTCAAAGGCACGAAATCATCTATAAGCATCCTCGCTTCCTTCATATCCCTGCCGGGCAGGGCAGCCCCTTTTTTCACTTCCGAGAGGTGTGCCCTGAAAGAAGTGTCTCCCGCCGGCACGAAAATGATTTCGATCTCCTTTTCTGAACGGCTGGCGATCTTCCTGATCTCACAACTCCTTCCCCGCGAATCTTCAATGTCCACGTTTATGTTTCCCACCCTCGCGCCGGAAGGATTTAGAAAGGTTACAGAAGCAAGATTCACGTGTTCAAAAGGCTCTCCCGGAAGGATCCCGATTCTGGCCTCGTACTGTCTCTCTTCCTGTCCGGCAAGGAACGTGCATGTGAAGACGGCGCAAAGGAATATAAAAAGAACCTGTCCCGGTATTTTCATTTCTTCCTCATCTTGATTGCTATGTCCCTGGTGAATTCCGGGATATCAATCTCCATGTTTTTTTCTGACAGAATAACCTCTTTCTTGAAAAGGATGCTACCCCTGTAAGTGTCCCATGCTTCAAGGGAATATGTTCCCGGGGAAAAACTGTTGAACCTTATCCTGCCGGCCTTTCCCGTCCACGTGTCGACAGGCCTTTTGTCATTGAATACCTTTTCAGCATAAACCCAGAAGAAACCCTCATTGCCGTTCTGTATGCCGATGACACCGATATCCTTTTCTCCCTGGGATATCTTTGCATCGGTAAGCTGGTATTTTTTCTCCCTCCGATCAACGCCTTTCCAGAATTCTGCAAGGGCCCTGTAATGGAAGTAGAGATCGAAATGGTCTATGAAAGGCCACCACCAGAAGAGGGCCGATCCCGTCATGGGAGTCATCGATGAAGCCCATATGCCGGCGTGAAGGTTATTCTCAACGGAAGTCCTGTTTCTCCCTACCCCGTATTCGTTTATCAGCATCGGTTTTTCGAACGGTTTTCTCTTGGTGAAAAAATCAAGGACAAACTTCACCATCTCGGCGTTATAAGAGTTGCCCACAATCATCTCTATCTGGGGGATGGCCCAAACGACCGGGTCGGCATCTCTCCTGCAGTAATGTGTTGTTATGGGGTGCTTGTAAGGATCTATGCGCCTTAAGTAGGGATGCATTGTCTCGTGCCATTTCTTCACGTTCTGGGTGTTGTAGTTAAGGGTGAGGTCAATCTCGTTCCAGAGCTCCCAGAAGACGATGTTTCTGGAGTACCCCCACCTTGAAATGATGTAATCCAGCCTTCTTCTGAAATATTCCATTGCCGTGCTGTCGGTGAAAAATTCATCAGCGCTTTTCAGCATACCGCCGTTGAGGATGTTATAGGGGTTGTCCCTCCATTCGGCGTCGGGCCTGCCGAACTGTCCATGGTTGATAAGAGTCAGGTCGACATATATATCGTTTTTTTCTGCGGAATCCAGCACATAATCGAGGCGCCAGGCGTTCTCGACGCTGTACCTGCCAAGCCCCCTGTAATGCGGGGCGTAATATGGATTCCATTCTATCCCGGCCCACCATGCCGACATCCATATCCTGGCGTAATTCTCCCCGTTTGCGCTCATCTTCCTGAAGTAATCGTCGTAAGCGGAAGTTCCCATCCTTTTCGGAGGTTCGAATTCGTACCTGTAGGGGCTTCTCTGGTCGTCATCCGACCGGAGCGTGTGACCTATCGGATAGAAGAACTGCCCGTTCTGGAAAGAGAGGTAGAAGGGATCCTTCCTGTCCCACCTGACGAATCCTTTTTTCCTTGACCTTTCGGCTGTAAACCTGCCGTCTTCCATCCCGGATACCCTTATGCCGTTCCTGTATACCCCGATGGAGTATATGTGGCTGCCTTCTTCCTGCGGGGTATACCTCAGTTTCCAAAAACAGGTTCCGTAAGGATACAGGTTTTCGCCGTCGCTCTCAAGTTGGCGCAGGTAATCGTGGAAGTAGAACGCATTGACCTCGGAAACCTTCCCGGATGGGGACGTGAACTTTCCGACAATCTTGAATTCCCCTGTATCGAATGGATTTGAGGGAACGTATGAAGAGCTGAAAGATATTTCGTATTTCTCGAATGTCCTGGCGTTTTCCCTGGGAACCTCGAAATTATAAAGGTAAATTTTCCTGTCAGGGAGGCTTGTCCTGACAAGCTCAAAGGAATCAATGAAGACCGGGCCCGTGTACTTTTTCTGGAAGAAGAAGATGATCCCGAATTCGCCGATATCCATTGCGGAGTGGCTGTCCCAGCTCTTCAGGTGGTTGAGAGGCTTCCATTCGAATGAAGCGGGGGATACGTCTATGTTTATCTCCCTGCTTTCCCCGCCCTTCAGCCTGAAGAGCCCTGTTTCGAACCAGTTCCATTCACTGTCCTTGATGTAACACTTGAAAGAAATCTCAGAAAGCCCGCGGTCTGGAAGGCAGACGTTGAATTTTACGAAACGGCAACCTCCGAGGTCCATGCTTTCCGGGTATGCAACCCACGCGGTCTCCGAATCTCTTGACATTATCTCCAGTGACCGGGATCCGCTGAAGGGATGAAGAAGCGAAGACCTGAGTTCCTGGCCTTCAACCTTGCTCTGCCAGTTGTCAACCCCGTTCTCGAAATCGGACATTACCTGGGCAAACCCGCTGAAACAGGTAATAATAACCAATAAAGTCCCAATGATCGCTTTCATTTTCTTTCAACCTTTTCCGCCAGGCTGACGGTCTTTTCATTCTTCCTGGAAACCTCAACGCAGACCAGTGATGTCCCGGCCTTCAGTGATATCTCCCCCCATTCAATCAAGCCTTCCTTAATGACGGTCTTCAAATTCTCCCCGGGAAGTTTTCTGACGGCTTTAACTTCCGGGTAGTAACCCATTATGTCTGCCCGGGCAGGGTAAACCATCCGTATATTAAGGATGCCTGACCTGTTTTCAAAAACCCATCGGGAGTTCCCCGAATAGTCGGGTTTCGGCGTGATGCCATCCTTTCGCATGGACAAGGACGGGTTCAGTACCGAGATCTGCCATCCTTCGGAGGGCAGCAGGATCTCTATCTCGGAAACAAGTTCGCCGCCTTCAAAGAAAGATTTCCGTTCTATCTTCATTCCCTCCGGAAACCCTTCCTTCCAGGGGTATATAACGCTGAAAAGGCTGACCGGCCTCCACCTGTCCGGGACAGAAAAGGTTTCTGACTTCCACCTTGCAAGGAATCCTTTGCCGTCCGGCTGGAAAATCGTGTATGGCTCTGCGAGGGAGGGCGTCCCTGATACTTTCATATCAAGCTCGAAAGAGAAGAGAGACCTTTCAGCCGAAACAGGGTATACTCCGGCTCTTATCACCTGCCTTGAAAGCCCTTCTGAACCTGCGCCGATTCCAGGCATCGTTGAAAAGAATTCCTCGGATTCAGTGAGGGAAATCATGACGCATTCTGGCGACCCGGATTGAAGGGGAATCTCCGTGTATCCGCCAATCATCTCGGAAAGCCTGTCCCTTGTCCGCTGGTTCTTCGTTTTCTCCTGGATTTCCCTGAGCATCGTTATGCCCTCGTCGTATGTGCCGGAATTCAGAAGGGATTCACCCAGCATCATTTGCAGGTTTTCGTTGCCCGGAGATTTTTCTGCAAGCTTTCTGAGCAGCAGGTTGGCTTCCGGGTGTTTTCCCTGGCGCCCGTATATTCTGGCAAGCTCCATGGATGCATTGATGTCCCTGCTTTCTTTCATCTCCTCAAGGATCTTTTCCGCCATATCATCCTGTCCAAGGTTGTTGGCATATGTCATGGCAACGTCGAACATTACGCTTTTGGATATGACGCTCCCGGGATATTTCGCCGCAAACGCCGTATACTTTTCTATCTTCTCTTTCAGAAACTCGTCCGTCTCCTCGCCGGCCGAATTAAACATTGTGTCGAGAAGAAGCTTCTCGTACTCCGGCTTTTTCTCTTCGGGGATGCTTTTCTCTATGATATCCTGCAGGATCTTCTGCAGGCTTGAGAAGATCTCCTGCCTGTCATCCCTGTTCCTGTTTTCCTGGAGTATGCGCCGGGCCATGGGGATAGCCTGGGGGGAAAGCGGATGGTTTTGAATGTATCCCATGTAAAGACGGTGCCTGTCGGGAATATCCCTGTTTATCCTGTTTATTATGTCCATGGTGATCGAGCCGCCGGTCTTATTCTCCTCTTCCAGCAGAAGGGCCGAACTGAAGCCTTCACTGTACCTGTTTTGAACCAGAAGGGAGTAAACGGCCAGGATATCCGCCGAAAGCCTGTTCTTCTGCCTCAGGGATTCGGCGGCCTTGAGCCTGTCAGGAGTTATCCTGGTCAGGCAATAGGCAGACATGGATATTGTCCTCCAGTTGTTTGCGGGGCTTTCAAGGAACCTGAGAAAATATTCTTCGGCGGCCTTGTAGGAACCGGATTCGTACTCAGACATGCCTATCCTTTCAAGAAGGCTGTTATTGGAAGGATTCTCTTCGAGCGCCTTCCGGAAGAGGCCGGCGGCTTTTGCGTAATCCTTGTTGCGGAACAACTCGCTTGCCCTGGCTGACCTGGCGGCCGAAACGGCGTTGCTGACAGCAGGGGAAATTCTCGAGAACTGCTTGCTTTCTTTTATCCTGTCAAGTATCCTGCTTCCCTTCTCCATCGTGTCGTCCCACCTCTTCTCTGACCTGTATGCTGCAAGGAGAAAATTGACGGATTCCCTGTACATCCCTGGATTTGCAAGCTCTTCTTCCAGGAGGTATCTCTCGAGGTGGGGAATGGCTCCGGAAAACATCTTGAGGTTGTACAGGGAGGCGCCCAGGTAGTAGTGTATAACTCCTTTTTCTGTTTCCTCCCCGAGGGCTTTCTCAAGGTTTTCCGTCGCGCTCCTGTAGTCTCTTGCTTTAAAAAAATCAACGCCCCTGTTAAAATAGGTATTGTCTGAAAGGAGATTAAAGCATATAATACAAAAGAAAAACAAGATTGTTTTCTTGACTATATTGTTCATGTTACAGTCTCTTCTATTCTCTATAAGATACCCTAACAGGGTTAAAAATGTCAATTCCGGGGGCAATACATTACGGAGGCAAAATGTCAGATCTTACGTTTCGTGAAATAGAAATTGAAGACAGGGATAAGGTGAATGACTGCCTGGAAAAGAGCGGTTTTATGTCAAGCGAGTATTCCTTTCCCAACCTTTTTATATGGAGGCGCCGTTTCGGATACAGGATTGCCCTGCATGCCGGATTCCTTTTCATCATGGTCCAGGACGGCAACGACAGTTATTATTTTTACCCTGCGGGGGAAGGGGATATCGGTGAGGCCATAAAAGCCATATCTGCAGATTCGGCATCCAAGGGATCGAGAGGCTACATTACCTCGGCAACCAGGGAGAACACGCTCCTTCTTGAAAGCATCTTTCCGGGAAGGTTCCGGTTTGCAGCGCACAGGGATTATTCCGATTATATATACAACGCCGACGACCTCATTAATCTTCCTGGCAGAAAATACCATTCAAAGAGAAACCACATAAGCAGGTTTATAGAAGAATACGGGCAGATTGTCTACCAGGATATAGATTCCGGAAACCTGGAAGAATGCCGTTCTGCATACGGGCAGTGGCTCGAGGAAAAAAAAGATAAGGGTGAAGATCCGAAATCCTTTTCCGACGAAGCAACAGCCATGGAGGAGTGTTTCAGCCATTACCGTTCTATCGGCATGAAGGGCGGGCTGATAAGGGCAAGGGGGCGGCTCTGCTCTTTTTCATTCGGCAGCAGGATAAACAGTGAGACTTTCGGAATACACATAGAGAAATCTCTCATAGAATGCCAGGGCGGATACGCAACGATAAACAGGGAGTTTGCGGCAAGGCATGCCGCCGGTTTCAGGTATATAAACAGGGAAGAGGATCTTGGCATAAAGGGATTGAGAAGGGCAAAACTTTCTTACCATCCTGTCATGCTCCTGGAGAAATATACCGCTCCCCTTGAGGGAGCAAATCCATGATCGTCCGCTCGTCGGGCCGGTACGTGCCCCAGCTCATGGAGATATGGAAATCCGTTTTCGGGGATTCCGACGAATACATCCGCCTCTTTTTTGAAAGGATGTATTCCCACGCCGAAAGCCTGCTTCACGTTGAAGGCGAAAAGGTGTTGTCCATGCTTTTCTTCCCCAGGTGCAGCATCAGGGTACTGGGAAGAGTGTACAGGGCGGGCTACGTGTGCGGCGCGGCAACCCTCCCGGAAGCCAGGGGAAAAGGACTCATGGACGGCCTTCTCAAAACATCCTTCCACCTGATGTTGGAAAGGGGGGATTCCTTTTCCGTTCTCATACCCGGGGATGATAATCTTTATGGATTCTACTCGAAGTACGACTACAGGGCTCTTTTCAAACGGGGCGTGGCAACCTATTCTGCAAATGCTTTCCGGGCGGCCGGGCGCGGAAGGCTTTCACTGGTAAAGACTGATGACGCCTCCGCCATAAGTTCCCTGTACAGCGAGATTGTTTCTGACATGGAGGTTGTCGTATTGAAAGATGAACCCGCCTACCGCCTGGTTATGGATGTTTACAGCACTTACGGCTCAATATACCTGGTGATGGACGGCCGGAAGGCGGAGGGATACGTTTTCTGCCAGTACCATGAGGGCGAGAAGGTCCTTTTCGCCAAGGAGATGATGTCCCGCCGGGACATCCTTGACGAGACAGCGGGAATGCTTGCCGATATTTTCAGGCCGGGCAAGGTTGTCGTTGAGGGGCCGTACCGGAGCGGGACGGGTTTTCCCGGAGTTAAAAGGACCGGCATGCTGAAAGTCCTGGACGGATCGTTTGAAGCCTCGGATCTCGACAGGGGATACCCTTACATGAACATGATGCTTGACTGATAGTTGGAGGATCAGATGTATCTTGAACACGTATACAGTAAAGGACTTGCCCATTCTTCTTATGTTGCCGGAAGCGGGAATACCTGCGTAGTAGTAGATCCGACCAGGAATATCAGCAGATATCTGGAGATAGCCTCTTCAAGCGGCATGAGTATTGCCGCTGTTCTGGAAACCCATCTCCATGCGGATTTCATATCAGGACACATCGAGCTTGCGGAAGCAACCGGCGCCAGGATATACGCCCCTGCTTCGGCCGGATGTTGCTTTCCTCATGTTCCACTTTCAGACGGGGAAACGGTTTCTATCGGGAAGCTATCTTTCCGCCTTATCAATACTCCCGGTCATACCCCGGAATGTGCAATATATGTCGTATCAGATATGGAAAGAGGCCAGGATCCGGTTTTAGTCTTCACGGGTGATACCCTTCTGGTGGGAGACGCAGGAAGGCCTGATCTCTTCCCTGAAAAGAAAGAACTTCTTGCCGGGCAGTTATACCACAGCCTTGAGAGGATAAGGAATCTTCCGGACCGGCTCGAGGTATACCCGGCTCACGGCATGGGGTCTCTCTGCGGAAGGTCTCTCTCCGCAAAGCTTTCTTCCACCATAGGCAACGAGAAGATATATAATTACGCTCTCGGTTACAGGGATCCTTCTGAATTCATTAAGTCCCTCCTTGAGAATATGCCCGCTGCGCCTGACCATTTCGCGAGATGTTCCGGGATAAACCGCCTTGGACCGCCCCTTATATCCTCCCTGCTGAAGCCCCGCAGGCTCTCTTCGAAAGAGGCTTACGGTCTCATTGAAGATGGGGCTATTCTTCTCGACACGAGGAACTACCTCCATTTTGCATCCCTCCACGTCAGGGGGGCATACAGCATTGACAGGGAAGGCAACCTTCCCCTTTTTGCCGGATGGGTACTGCCGCCTGACAAGGATCTTATCCTGTTTGACGGGCAGGACGATCTTTCCCGGGATGTTCTCGATGCACTCTACAGTGTGGGAATAGATAATGTTGCCGGCTACTTAACCGGCGGGATGGATGCATGGGTCGCTTCGGGACTGCCGTCGGACAGCGTGGCCATCCTCACTCCCGTCAGGCTGAAGGAGTTAATAGACCGGGGTGGGGAGGGACAGATGGTAATAACGGATAACAGGCTCAGGAAGGAATGGTTTTCCGGCAGGATAGAGGGAAGCATATCCATGCCGGCGCCTGATGTGAGGACGGGTTACGCCCTCCTTCCGGAAGGATGTAATATCGTTACGGTTTGCGGAAGCGGGGCCCGTTCAATGATGGCAGCCAGTATTCTCAAGCAGAAGGGGTTTCAATCCGTCTCTAACCTGGCCGGGGGTATCGGTGCATGGCTAAACTCGGGTTTCAATCTCGAAAAGGATGGAACTGATGCATGACAGATTTCTGGCCGCAATTTTTGTTTCCAGGTGGCAGTGGTGGGCGGGCGGCATCTCCCTGGGGCTTACCGTGCCTGCCATGTATTATTTTTTCAACACTCCTCTCGGCATATCAACCGGGTATGGCAATCTCGTTAGAATTTTATGCCCCAGGGTAAAATCCTCATGGCTCAATTCCGATACCTTCAGGGACGTGTGGAACTGGCGCCTCTTCTTCATGGCAGGTGTACTTGCGGGTGGATTTCTTTCTTCTTTCATGTCCGGCAGGACGGGTGTGCTGGTATCCATGGAATCCTTTACCGGTTTCATCCGCATGCCTTTCCCGGTGGCCTGCCTTCACATGTTCTCAGGTGGGCTGCTCCTTGGCCTGGGTTCCAGGATTTCAGGAGGATGCACTTCCGGGCACAGCATACACGGCATTTCCAATCTTCATCCTTCCAGCATGTTCATAACGGCGGTTTTCGTACTCTTCGGGGTTATATCCTCTGCCTTTCTCCGCCTCTTTTACGGGGGACCTCTTCCATGAGACATCGCAACCTTTTTTTATTTGTTGCCGGGATATTTTTCGGTTTCGTTCTCAGCCGTTCCGGGGCTTCGGATTTCAGGCTCATACACGCTTTTTTTACAGGTAGGGATTTTACTGTCGCAGGTATCATGGCCATAGCGATAGCCACGGCTTGCCTGGGTATGAGGCTCCTTAAAATCAAAAACATCTCTTTATCGGGAGAGCCTCTCAGGATAGATAAGAAGGGGCTTCACCGCTTCAGCCTGGCGGGAGCTGCTCTCTTTGGGCTGGGGTGGGGCATGACAGGTTCCTGTCCCGGCACGATTCTCGTACAGGTGGGAGAGGGCAAGGTTCTCGCGTTATTTACCCTTTCCGGCCTTGCTTTCGGCACCTGGCTCTATTCTTTTCTGCTCGATGTGAAGAAAAAGAAGTAGCTATTCATGAAAACCTTTCCCTGCATACGATTTCTTCCCTGCTTTTCCTTACCTTCTGGCGGGGGGTGTCTGCCGGGTATCCCAGGGCCATAAGCTCGATGATTCTGCTTGTCCCCGGTATGTGCAGAATTTCCCGTATGGCTTCCTGTGGGAACGCTCCTATCCAGCATGTCCCGAGGCCTTCTTCCACTGCCGCAAGAGAGATGTGGTCCATGGCTATTGCGACGTCCACCGGATCTCCCTGTATCCCGCAGGACATGGTCCTGTCGGGCGTAGTCCCGACACCTGCTATTATCACGGGCGCCCCGGCAAGGAAATCCTGTTTGGCAGCCCGGGCTATCTTTTCCCTGGTCTCCCCTGAGGTTACCACCACGAATTTTCTTGCCTGCCTGTTGCTTCCCGAAGGGGCAAGCCTTGCGGCTTCCAGTATGCGTTCAAGGGCTTCCTCACTGACAGGTTTCTCCAGGTATGCCCTGACGCTTCTCCTGTTCCTTATAACCTCGTATATGTTCATTCTTCCTCCCCATATCCATGTTTGAAGGTTAAATCCCCGTTTTTCATATCCGGCACATTATTATTATGATGCCGGAAGGATCCACGGTCAAGGCTGGAAAATAATCATGGACATACGCCTTGACAATACGGAGGTAAAGTGGGATCATGATAATTATTACGGGAGAACAGGAAAGAGATTAAAATTTTACGTGAGGAGGCCAGTATCAGGGAGTTTCTTCTCCCATGCGATAAAGGATGCGAGAGGCGGCGGCCCGCCAAAGCATCAGTTATTGAAGGAGGATGTCATGAAAAGCCTTGTGGAAGAGTTTCTTGGAAAGAAAAGGTTTGCGGTTGTGGGATCTTTCAGGAACGAGACAAAGTACGCATACAGGATTCTCAGGGACCTTGCGTCGAAAGGATACGAGGTTTATCCTGTAAATCCCAATACAGATAAGGTTGACGGGATGGTTTGTTACAAAAGCATACTCGACATCCCTTTTGAGGTTGACGTGGCGGATATCGTCACCCCTCCGCACGTTACCATTGAGATTCTCAGGGAATGCCTTCAGAAGGGTATCGGCATGGTATGGCTGCAGCCTGGCGCCGAAAGTGAAGAGGCGATAAGATTCTGCAGGGAAAAGAATATAAAGTGCCTGCATTCTATCTGCGTAATGACAGAATCCATTGGAAAGGGGCAGACATAAAATGGATTTCAAAGAGATTGAAGGAGCAAGGAAGATCCTAGGACTCGGTGAGACCGCCACCATGAGGGAAATAAGGGAATCTTACAGGAATCTTGTTCTCGAGAGTCATCCCGACAGGGCAGGGGAGGGGAAATCGGCCGCCAGCGAGAGGTTCAGGGAAATAACCGCGGCATACGAGGTTCTCGTATCCTACGATTCCAGCTACCGCTACTCTTTCAGAAAGGATGACCTGCAGGATGGACCGGAAGCCGGGATGGACGAGGATTTCCTTAAAAATTATTTTGACGGCTGGATTACCGATCCTGGCAATGAAGGCAAGCAATCTCCCTGAATCCTGATTCTCGTATTCATGTTTCTGCCATGAAATATTTCACGGTATCATCTTTCAGGAAACAGGTTTAAAAGGCAGTGTGCCAAAATTTCATCCCGGGGAGAGGGCTTTTGCCGGGTTATCAACTGTAAATTTCCTTATCGTCCCGCGGGTTATTCCGGCAGATTCCATTTTTCCCGTGAAATCTTTAAGTATGTAGTCAAGCCCGGTTTTGCCTCCGTAGCTCTTCAGCCTTTCCCTGTTTGTGTCCAGGCCGAGAAGTATCCTGTCGGCGAATCCTGCTTCTGACATTTCGGATATGATCTCCGCCTCCCTTTCGTCACTATGGTACCTGGGCCGGGCTATCGTGTCGTATTCAATGTAGAAACCCATTTCTGCCGCCTTAATGTGCAGTTTCATATCCTGGACCGCTTTGTCGAGGTGGCAGAATATCATCTTTTCCGGATCCGTTCTTCTTGCGAAATATCCAGGAACAGAAGAAAAATCAATCCCCTTTTCCACGTGGCACATGATGGGCGTTCCCGTTTTCGCCGAGGCCTCGAGCGCCGCCTCGAACAGGATCTCGTACCTGCCGGAAACCCCTTCCTTGTCGAGGGCAGTTTTGATCACCCCGGCCTTAACGGCTTGCCTGTTTCCGGGCCCCCCGGTCTCTTCCAGGTCCATGCCTTCGCTTATCTCCCCGGCAAAAAATTCCGCCAGCCGGGAAGGATCCGCGGTATGGATAAAATGGTTGGCAGGGTAATAGCATAGCTTGTGGAACCCGGTGGAAGCCACCACCTGCACACCGCTTTTGACGGAAGCCTCAAGGAGTTTGTCCGCCATCCTGCCGCATCCCCCGGGCTGTGCGTCTACTACGCTTCTGCCTCCGGCTGCCGCGTATCTCTCCAGTTCCTTCACCGTGCTTGAAAGGTTTTCCATCCGCAGGGAAGGGTTTAACTTAAAGCTTTCCCTGCTTGATATGAAGAGATGCTCGTGGCACTGGCAGTATCCCAGGCGGGTATTCTCGATCAGTCCCGTTACAAGCTGGATCATCCCCTTCTTCTTTATCATAGGCCTGGACCGGTTGCAATCTGGACCTTGCTTTTAACATGTTTTTACAGGCCTGGCGGGAAGCCTTCGAGCAGTTTCAGGCACTTCCTGTAAAGGTCCGCATATTTCGAATATGAAGCGGTATTTGAATAATCGGGATGGAAAACCTTGCCCCTGGCGGCAAGGCTGCCGGCTGTTTCTGCCATGTCCCGGTAAATCCCTGCGGCATAACCGGCCACAATGGCGCTTCCGAGTGTTGCCGTTTCAGAGTTTACCATGGTTGTGCACGGGATCCCGAGAAC
>Ga0302245_1001664_pt1 | contig 14221 bp, 8 predicted proteins | sample AAG_UR_Thr_MG_FD_193512 | JGI IMG/M metagenome (GOLD analysis project Ga0302245, IMG submission 193512) | Enriched activated sludge microbial communities from anaerobic digester in WTTP, New Holstein, Wisconsin, United States - AAG_UR_Thr | ecosystem: Engineered > Bioreactor > Anaerobic >... | reverse complement strand
CAAGCCTCTCAAGGGTATCCTCTCAAGGATAGAGGAGAGAATCCCGGGAATGGTGAACGAAACCCTCAACAGGCCTGTTTCTGACACGTGGCACTATACCGCTTCCATATCGATACCGGCATCCTTCAGTTCGGGACTATATACCGTATCACTGGAAAGCGATGATCCCTACACCGTACTGGATTCGAATGCCCCGGGAATCGGACTCTACTGTCCGGAAGGATTCTGGTCGGCAACATCTTCAGGGACCTCAATCCTTGGAGCAAACAAGCCTTTCTTTTTCAGGGTGCCCGAAGGTCTTGAAAACCTTGAAATTTTTCTTGGAAGCCCCCAGAAAATATACGATCCTGACGGCAAAACGGTGGTAGAATACAACAGCAAGAATACTGGGAAATTATCCATTCCCGTTAATAATCGTTACGGTTTCTGGAGCATCGGGACCCCCGCATACTTTCCTTCTGCCTTTGCAAAGCTCCTGAACATAGAACCCATAGTTTCCTATGCCTCGCCCAAAGTATACCCGCAGGCAGGCGAAATTAAAAATTTCACACCAGACGAAGGGCCTCCCGGGCCAGCCAATGGCATGGAATTTGTGCCGGGGATCTCAGGCAAAGCGCTCCGTCTTACCGGCAACAGGACTATAAGCTTCCCGCGAGGAGAGGAAATGGGTGACGGAAGCTATGCATCTTTTCCCGGGGAGACAGGAACCATAGAGTTCTGGTACCGCCCCGACTGGTCAGCCCAGGAAATAATCCTTAATGGAGCCGATTCATTCAGGACAAGGTCACTCCTCGAGGGACCCCATATCCATCTCGGTTACAGGTACGGGGTAAGGATGGGAAGGCCCCTCTATTTCAGCGACCTGATAATGGAACTTCTCGGGACATTCCCCGGGGCGGAACCCTTCCGCTCGTTTTTACAGGCAAAATCCCTTATCGGCAGGGAAGAACACTGCCTTTTCAAGGCGGGCATATGGAATCACCTTGCATTTGTCTGGGCATACCAGCCGATAAAGCAAGTCCTTCCGGATAAGCCGATTCTCGGGGATATCAAGTGGCCTTCAAGATGGCGCTTCTTCGGACCTGTCAACAGGGAAGACCCCGTTCTTACGCAGGAGGTATTAAACTCGTATCCGGAGACAATCGAGGTTAATGGGAAAAAGCTGGAGGCAAAGGAAGTGTCAGTCTTCAATACCAGGTACGATTTTCCTGCGATGCTTCAACATGAACCGACCGGCAAAACGGTCTACGTATTCCTTAAGATAAATTCGAAATCCGACCAGGAAGTTACCCTGGGCATGGGCGCCGACTGGTGGATGCAGGCCTGGGTAAACGGCCGGCTGATACATGACACGACGGAGACATCCAACAAGGTCTTCCCTTTCTCAATATGGAACCACATGGTAAACACGAAACTCAAAAAGGGTGAGAACATCCTTGCGGTCAGGTTCATCAGGGGAGGCGGCTCGCTTCTGGCCCTCGGCGGACCGGGAGAACTCAGGACTCCGGACGCTTCAACTCTCAAGTGGGAATTCAACATGTTTCTCAACGGAAAAAAGATGGATAATTACAGGTCTGTGGAAAGAGACCGCTTTTTGCGTTCTCCCGGTGACAAAGTCCAGCCATGGCAGTCAAAGTGCGATCTTTTCACCCTTGCAACCGAAAATAAGAAGATAACAATCGGGCCGCTCGACGGTGCCATGGACATGCTACGGATATCGGACAACGCAAGATACACAAGTAATTTCGAGCCGCCCCGGGCGATAATGAGGGCTGACGGAAATACGAGGGCACTTTTTCTCTTTGACGGAAACCTGGATGGATCTTCCACTTCCGGCAGAGAGAAGATAGAAGCCAGGTAAACTTTTAAAAGAAACAATTACAAGACACATCCGCAATATCCGGGATAAACCGGATCTTTACGGGTAAAGGAGAAGAAATGGGATATTGGGCAGATACAGATCTTAATAACGTTCCTCTTGTCAAAATCGTTCCTCCGGGACCCAGGTCCGTCGACTTGCACCGAAGGGCAAACTCCTTCATGAAGGGGTATTCAAGCCAGGTCAGGCTTTTCCCCGTTGTTTTCGAGAAGGGTCATGGATGCACACTTACAGACGTCGACGGCAACACCTACATTGATTTCTCGTCAGGAATTTACGTTACCAGCCTCGGACACTGCCATCCAAAAATAAGCGAAGCCGTGGCAAAGCACGCACGGCAGCTCATGAACTGCCACGACTTTACTACTCCCGTGAAGGCAGCCCTCCTGGAAAAGCTCTCATCCATAACACCGGGAGACCTCAACGGTATACAACTCTACGACAGCGGCACGACAGCGGTGGAAGCCGGACTGAGGGCAATCAGAGCGGCAACGGGACGGTTCGAGTTCATATCTTTCCACAGGGATTTCCACGGAAAAACCATGGGTGCGGTAAGCCTTGCAAGGGTTGACAGTACCCAGGGGATGCGCGCTCCGGGATTCTTCCTCGTGCCCAGGGGATACTGCTACCGGTGCGCATTCAAGATGAAGTATCCGGAATGCGGACTTCACTGCGTTGATTACATCGAGACAGTCCTGCGGGAAGAAACCTCGGGACAGGTTGCCGGTATAGTCCTTGAACCGGTTCAGGGATGGGGAGGCTCCGTCGTACCCCCCGACGGGTGGATACAGAAAATAAAAAAGCTCTGCACGAAGCATGGGATACTTTTCATGGCGGACGAGGTCCTGACATGCATGGGAAGAACCGGAAAGATGTTTGCAATGGAAAACTGGGATACGGTCCCGGACGTGATAACCCTTGGAAAATCCTTTGGCAACGGCTTCCCGGTAACAGCCATGGTTATTTCCGAGAAGTATAAGGATGCTCTCGAGAAGATATCGGCTTCCACCAGTTACGGCGGAAATCCCATGGCATGCGCTGCAGCCCTTGCCTCGCTTGAAGTCATAGAGGAGGAAAAGTTGTGTGAACATTCCGCCGAGCTTGGAATGTACATGCTGAAGATTCTCCGGGATATAAAGTCGAAACATCCGATAGTCGGAGACGTCAGGGGCATAGGATGCCTTCTCGGGATAGAGCTTGTGAAGGATCCTTCGACCAGGGAACCTTTCGAGGAGGCAGGAAAGCTTGTATACCAGAAGGCTTTCAGGAAAGGGCTCGCATGGGTCCCGGCCGGCCACAATCTGAGGCTTTCTCCTCCCATAATAATGAGCAAGGAGATGGCTCTCAAGGGTCTTCATATAATCGAGGAGGCAATAGCCGAAACCGAGAAGGAATTCGGTTACTGAGAAGAGGGCTTCCTGATACAGAAGAAGAGTTAATGGCGGCTTTATTGACAGGGGATCTGTTGATATACGTATAATCAGAGTCATGGCAAGCCAGGAGTGCGCCATGTCCACAATGGAAGAAAAGTATGTACTTTCCCCATGGAAAGAGTCTTCCTAACCGGGATTAAGCACAAGCGAGAGCTGGCGAAATCCGGCACAGAGAAGCCGCCTGCCAACGGCTGACCCGGCCGGATTGGCAAGGCAATGGTCAGAATGCCTGCAATTTTCGGCTTGCTTAATGCCCTGCATTCGAAATAGCCGCAAACTGTACAACTTTTGACGGCGGCCTTACAACATTGCTTGTGCAACTATTTTAAGGAGGTCCACGGGGAATGCCGCCGCCCCGTAACGGGGAGAGATTTGTTTGCAAGCCAATCTCCCCCGGGGCTTGACCCGATGTTAACGTGAAAGCAATAAATACCACAGGAGACTCATATGAGGAAAATATATAACGTGGGAATCATAGGCACAGGTTTCATCGGAAAAGTACATGCTTACGGTTTCAGCAACCTGAAATATTATTACCCGGATTCCAGTTTCAAGGTCAGGCTCTTAGGGATCTGCGACGTGAGAAAAGATCTTCTTGAAGAATTCCGCGACAATTACGATTTTGATTTTACTACAACGGACTACAGGGAACTGATAAACCATCCTGAGATTGATATAGTGGACATATGCACTCCCAACATATTCCACAGGGAACAGATTCTCGAATGCATAAAAGCCGAAAAGCATATCTACTGCGAAAAGCCTCTCGTATCTGATTTCGATGAATCAGTACAGGTGATTGAAGCCTTGAAAGGTTTCAGGAAGAGACACCAGATGACTTTCAACAGCAGATTTTTTCCAACCTCGGTCAGGGCAAAAGAAATGATTGACGCCGGCAGGCTCGGCAAACCGGTATCGTTCAGGATAGGCTATTATCATTCCGGCAGCGTGGACAAGAACAGGCCAATGGGCTGGAAACAGGAGAAGGGAGCCGGCGTTGGACTCGATCTGGGCGCGCATATAATTGATCTCCTTTACTACCTGTGGGGTGAATTCGAAGAGGTGTCGGCCGTTACAAGGATACTCTATCCCGAGAGAATCAACCGGGAAGGCGTGAGTGTCAAGGTCGAGGCGGAAGACTACTTCAACTGTAATGCAAGGCTGAAGAACGGCGCAATAGGAAACGTCGAAGCTTCAAAGGTGGCCCTCGGAGCCGAAGACGAGATAACCTACGAACTTTACGGTACTGAAGGTGCTATGAAATTCAATTCGATGCAGCCTAATTTCCTTCTCTATTACAACGGGAATGAACCCTCCGGCGGTTTCGGAAGGATCCCTGTGGTCAGCCGGTATCCCGAAAGTGTTTTCCCAGGTCCGAAGTTTGCGGTGGGATGGATCAGGGGCCATGTACATTCCATATACAAGTTCGTCTCTTCCGTTGACGGAGACAGGCCGGCAACGCCTTCTTTCCATGATGGGCATTACAACATGAAGGTGCTGGAAGCCGCACGCCTTTCTGAAGCCAGCGGAAAGTGGACTGCCGTCGGTTAGAAAGACCTGAAGAATATCCTGCGGCAAAAGGAAAGGGACGGGCTATTTCTTAAGGTAGTATATCAGGTTTCCGAGCTCCGAGGCCATATCAACGTTGCTGACGTAAACAGACCCGGGCAGAACCAGCACGGTGGGCGTGAAATTCAGAATACCTTTTATACCCAGCTTTACTATATGTTCCGCAACCGGCTGGGCTTCCTCTACCGGAACACATATAACGGCAACCCTTATTCCTGTCGCCTTTATGATCTTGCCTGCATTCTTTATGTCTTCTATTACCATGCTTCCAACCCTGGCTCCGATCTTCTCGGGATTCTTATCGAAACATGCCGCGATTCTCACGTTTATCTTCTTGAAGCCTGAATACTGGACAAGAGCCGCACCGAGTTTCCCGACTCCCACCAGGATAACGTCTATCTCGTCCTCGAGTCCCAGTATCTTCTCTATGGCCCCGGCAAGGTTCTCAACATCGTACCCCACGCCCCTCTTGCCGAATTCGCCGAAGAATGACAAATCTTTCCTGAACTGGCTCGGCTGTACATTGAGATAGGAAGTTATATTCTCTGAAGAAATCACCTTGATTTTTCTCTTCCTGAGCATGTCAAGATACCTGAGGTATATAATCAGCCTCTTTATCGTCTCGGAAGAGATATTCTTTTCCTTTAACATGGATGGCGCCCTTGTGCAGCTTTGACCCTTTTCCCGGATTGAAGTATAATTAGATTATACCACAATCGAACGTTGCAAGTTAAAAGTCCAAAAGGGAGCGTAACATGGAAAATCTGAAGATTCACCCTGACAGGCTTAAATTAAGATGCACTCTGAAAGAGCTCAACTTCAAAACAACCGCAGAGATCAAGTCCCTTGCCGGCATAATAGGACAGGAAAGGGCGAAAAAAGCTCTCGAGTTCGGTCTCAACATAAACAGTTTAGGGTACAACATTTTCGTCGTGGGAGTTTCCGGGACAGGCAGGACGACCTCTGTGGAACAGGCCGTGATGAAAATAGCCGAGACAAGGCATGTGCCTGACGACTGGTGCTATGTCTTCAACTTTGAGGATACAGATATGCCCACGGCCCTCAGGTTCCCCCCGGGCAAGGCCGTAAAATTCAAAAAAGAGATGGACGAGCTTGTGGGAGAACTCCTCACGGACCTTTCAAAGGCTTTTGAAAGCCAGCTCTACGAAGAGCATAAGAACCAGGTGATAAAGGATCTCCAGGCACGGAAAAACGAGCTTTTCGAGCAACTTGAGAAGGGAGCCGAAACATCCGGATTCAGGATAAAGAAGACATCTTCGGGAATAGCGTTCATACCTGTCATAGAGGGCAAGCCCATCGAAGACAAGGATATCGAGAACATGACCGACGAAGCAAAGGAATCGATAAGCAAAAAGCAGGAGATCCTTTACGAACAGCTTACCAGCATATCGAGGATGATTCGAACCCTTGAGAAAGAAGCCCAGAAACAGCTGAACGAGATAGAAAAGAATACCGCGAAGTTCACCATCCAGCCTAAGATTGAGGAACTGAAAGAAAAATACAGGAATAACCCCCCGGTCTTCAAATTCCTTGAAGACGTTGAAAATGACATGCTCGAGAATATAGAGGAGTTCAAGGACAAGAAGGAGGTTGAAATCCTTCCCGGGGTTAAACTTCCTGAAAAACAGTCATCCCTGTACAGGTACCAGGTAAATGTTTTCATAGATAATTCAAGGATCAAGGGCGCTCCGGTGATAAAAGAATCCAATCCGACTTCCTACAACCTCAGCGGGAAGGTCGAATATAAGCCCCAGTACGGCGCCATGGTAACCGATTTCACCATGATCAAGCCCGGAGCCCTTCACAAGGCAAACGGCGGATACCTTATAATACAGGCGATAGACATGCTGAAAAACTATTTTTCATGGGAAACTCTTAAAAGGGCCATAAAGAATAACGAGATAATAATAGAAGATCTCAACGAGCAATTCAGGCTGGTAAACACCCCGACCCTAAGGCCCCAGCCCATACCCCTGAACCTTAAGATCCTTCTGATAGGCACTCCCATGATCTACTACCTTCTCTTTAACTACGACGAGGATTTCCAGAAACTTTTCAAGGTAAAGGCCGAATACAGCCTCGTGATGGAAAGAAACAAGCAGGGGGTCGCAAATTATGCCGCGCTTATAAGCAAGATATGCAACGAGGAGAAGCTGAAGCATTTTGATGCCGAGGCTGTGGCAAAGATAATAGAATACGGTGCAAGGATCTCAGAGAATCAGAATAAGCTGACAACCAGGTTCGTGGAAATAGCAGACATCATAAGGGAAGCAAATTTCTGGGCAGAAAACGGCGACTCCGAATTCATACACAGGAAACACATAGAAACGGCCCTTGAAGAAAAGGTCTTCCGTTCAAACCTTGTTGAGAAAAGGATCGGCGAAATGATCGAAGAAGGAACCATCCTGGTTAATACGGATGGAGAAACGGTCGGCCAGATCAACGGCCTGTCGGTCATGACCATGGGTGATTATTCCTTCGGCAAGCCTTCCAGGATAACCGCCCGGATTTACACCGGGAGGAGCGGAATGATAAACATAGACCGCGAGGTAAAGCTTGCAAGGTCGATCCATAACAAGGGATTCATGATCCTTACCGGATATCTCGGTGAAAAATACGGAAGCAACAAGCCTTTGGTTTTTACCGCAAGCATCTGCTTTGAACAGCTTTACGACGAGATAGAAGGTGACAGCGCGTCATCCACTGAGCTTTACTCGATACTTTCCGCTCTCTCGGGGCTTCCAATCAACCAGGGGATAGCAGTCACCGGCTCAGTAAACCAGAAAGGTGAAGTTCAGCCCGTAGGCGGCATCAACGAAAAGATAGAGGGATTTTATTATACATGCAATGCAAAAGGGCTGACAGGCAAGCAGGGAGTGATAATACCACATCAGAACCTCCGCCACCTCATGCTTAAAGACGAGGTGATAGAGGCTGTCAAAAACGGAATGTTTACGATCTGGGCCGTCAAGGATATAGAGGAAGGAATAGAAATACTGACGGGGGTGCCTGCCGGCAGGCAAAACGGCAAGGGACTCTACCCTGCCGGAACGGTCAACCATCTCGTAGAGAAGAAACTGGACGAACTCCATAAGGCATATTCAAAAAGCCAGAAAGCAAAGCCTGTCAAGAAAAAGTGAAAAAGATAATTTTACTGGCAATACTGGTATCTTTTTTGACGGGCCTCAACCTCGAGCCAGGCCAGGAGAAGCATATCTTTTTCGGATTCAGCGAAAAAACCGAAACGTGGGCTGTATCAGGCACTCCAGGCAACTGTGCTAAAAAAACAAGCATCTCGGGTGAGAGGATTCTATCGGGGAGCGGCGCGCTGAAAACCGAGCTTGACTTCCCCGGCGAGGGTTTTATAGAGAAAGATTTTTTCAAGGATTTTTCCGCTTATTCGTCTCTGGTCCTGAACGTATTTCTCCCCGGAGGCAATAATTCTCCCGACGACCTGAGAATCTCCGTACTGCTGCAGGACAACGAACTCTTGTGGTACCAGACCCAGTCCTTTCCGCTTTCAGGGGAAATATGGAACAGGCTCACCCTTGACGTCTCTCCCAAAAGCGCTTTCTGGGAAAGCATCGGACACAAACAGCCATGGTCTGAAAAACCTTCATCAGGCATACGGAAGATCGGGGTGAAGTTCTTCTCTTCAAGGAAATCATCCGTTTCGGTTTACATCGATGAAGTATCAGGCATTCCAAGGTCGTTCCCCGAACATTCCGCATCCGCTGAAACCCTCAAAACGTACGAAAAGTTCGAGATAAGCTTCTATGCGCCCGGTTCATGCAAAAATCCTTTTGATCCTGAAGAAATAGAGGCAAAAGGGGTTTTCACGTGTCCTGACGGAAAGGATATCACCGTGCCCGGATTCTACTTTCAGGAATACTCACGCCTCCTCGAAAACGGGGAAGAGAAACTTCTGCCGGTTGGATACCCGCATTGGAAAATAAGGTTCACTCCCCGGCAGGCAGGGACTTACAGGTATACCGCGATCCTTCGTACGAACGCCGGCGAATTAAAATCTTGTGAAGGCAGGTTCACGGCTCTTCCTCCCGGAAAACCGGGATTCGTGGGGATAAGCAGCCTTGATAAAAGATATTTTGCCTTTGACAACGGGGATTTCTTCTATCCCGTCGGGCTTAATGTCAGGTCTCCCACGGATACCCGGTATGACTCTCTCATGAAAAAGAAAGCGGGGCCGGACGGAGGCTCTTTCTACTACGATCAGGTATTTTCCAGGATGTCACAAAACGGCATGAACTTTGCAGAAATATGGTTGGCGCCGTGGTTTTCTGCCCTTGAATGGAAAGAGAACAGGCCTGGCTACAGAAACCTGGGGTATTACAACCTCGGTAACGCATACAAGATAGACAGGATACTGGAATCTGCCGAGAAACACGGCATATTCCTGCAGGTTGTGATAATAAACCACGGCCAGCTCAGCACATGGTGCGACAGGGAATGGCAGGACAACCCTTACAACGAATCGAACGGCGGCTTCCTGAAGAGACCCGATGATTTTTTCACGGATAAACGCGCCAGGGAATCCTTCAGGAGACAACTCGGATACATCCTGGCGAGGTGGAGCTATTCTCCCAACATATTCTCGTGGGAAATCATGAATGAAATGAACCTGACAGGTTCCCGGAGCAACTTTTACTCGAAGGAGGAAAAGACTCTTTCAGACTGGTTCGGAGAGATGAAGGAGTACATCGGACAGGTTGACGTCTTCAAACACCTGGTAACCGGCCACTACACCATTCTCGCCAAGAGCCGTATCCTCTCGGAACTTGCGGATTATACAATTACAAACGGATACTACGACATGCGAAATGCTATCCTTCCTTCTTTCCTCGACTCCATATACCTTCACCATTCAGGATTCAACAAACCGGCATTCGTATCGGAATTCGGGGGAACCTCGGGGGGATCTTCCGTAAAAAACCTCGAAAGGGATATCATCGTGGGCCTCTGGTACGGGTATCACAAGCATTTCGCGGCAACTCCCATGTTCTGGTGGCACGGACTTGTCATGGACAGGGACCTTTTCGATTTATACAGGGTATTTTCCGAATATTCGTCAGGAAATAGCAGGTTCTTCGATTCCCTTGAAACCGGAAAGACGTCCATTGAGGGGCCGGGGAACAAACAGATTTCGTCAATTACCCTTGAAAACGACCATTTTGCAAGCTGCTGGGTTTACAACTTTGCAGTAACCAGGGATATGGATGGCATATCTCTGCCGCCCATGTCAGGCATGAAGGCGCTCATAGGGAATAAGAAGAACGGAAGGTACAGGGTAACCTTTTATGACATGGAAAAGGGGATCGTGGACGAAACCGTCCAGGATCACCAGGAGACGGAAGGGAAAATGAAGGTGAGCCTTCCCCCGTTTACCAGATGGATAGCCTTCAAAGCGGAATTAGAATGAAAAGGAGAGATGCCAACCTCATGTACATACGGGAAAGGATCCCGCTGCCGGAGAATAATGCGGCTTCCAACCTGAGCCTTTCCCAGAAACTCTCCATGGGGCTTTTAGTTCTTCTGATAATCCTTGCACTTCGCAGTGCAAGCAACCCTTTCCAGGCGTACATACACTTTTCCTACGGCGTCAGCGTCCTCTACCTTATCATTTGCAGCCACAAGCTCTTCCTTATCCTGGCAGGAAGCCTCAGGAAAAGCGAAATAGGGATTACCGAGATCGAGATATCGAGCAACAAGACCTGGCCCCGATACACTCTTCTCCTTCCGGTATACAGGGAAACAGAGATATTCCCCCAGCTTTACAAGGCCGTGGAGAACATGGATTACCCGAGGGAGAACATGGAAATCCTTCTTCTTGTCGAAGAGGATGACGAAGAATTTAAAAGATACCTCGCTTCGACCAGGCTGCCTGAATGGTGGAAAGTCGTGGAAATCCCCGATTTCAAGCCAAAAACGAAGGGAAAGGCCCTGAACTACGGCCTTCTGCAGGCCTCCGGGAAATACCTCGTAATATACGATGCGGAAGATATCCCGGAAAAGAATCAGCTGAAAAAAGCTGCAATAGCCTTCTCGCGCATCCCGGAGGATGTCGCGTGCCTCCAGTCAAAGCTCAATTATTACAATCCATACCAGAACATTCTTACAAGATGGTTCACGGCCGAATACTCCTCATGGTTCGACCTATACCTTCCCGGGATAGACGCGGTCAATGCACCCATGCCGCTCGGCGGCACGTCCAACCATTTCAGGACGTCAAAGCTTCTTGAACTGAAGGGATGGGATCCCTTTAACGTCACTGAAGACTGCGACCTTGGTATCAGGATTTTCAGGGCAGGTTACACTACAAGGGTTCTCGATACGACAACATGGGAAGAGGCAAACAGCCTTCTCGACAACTGGCTCAAGCAGCGCAGCAGGTGGGTCAAGGGTTACATACAGACCTACTTTGTAAACATGCGCAACCCCCTGGAGCTTTTAAAAAGCACAGGCCCTGTTAATTTCCTTCATTTCAATATCATCGTTGGAGGAAACTTTTTCGTGTTATGCTTCAATCCCCTGGCATGGCTCATGATAATCGTCTGGCTGGCAATGCCGGGGAAGTTTTCCGGGTCAGACACTTTCCTGCTTACGTCAGCAATAATCCTGCTGGCAGGCAACCTTTTCTTCATGTTGATAAATGTATGGGGGGTGGTAAAGCGCAAATGGTACAAGCTGACCATGGCGGCCATGATGTCTCCCGCTTACTGGTTTCTAATGAGTATGGGAGCATGGAAGGGACTGATCCAGTACCTCAGAAAACCCCATTTCTGGGAAAAAACACGTCACGCCCTTTTCAAAAATTACCATAACCAAAGCTCCTGAAGATATCGGGCCTGTTCTTCCAATCCTTCACTACCTTGACCCACAGCTCGAGAAAAACTTTCTTCCCGATAAGTTCTTCTATCTCTTTTCTCGCAAGTGTTCCGGCAGCCTTCAGCTTCTCCCCGTTCTTCCCGATTATTATCTTCTTGATATTTTCCCTGTCTATGATGATATTCGCCCTGATGGCCATCATCTTCTTGTCCTTATTCCCGGGTTTGAACTCTTCTATCGCCACCGCGATGCTCTGCGGAACCTCCTGGTAGGTGCTGTTTACTATCTTCTCCCTTATGATCTCGGCTATCTCGTATTCGAGAGGTATGTTTGTCTCCATATTCTCCGGAAATAATCTCTCACCTTCCGGCAGGTGCCTGAAAACCGCTTTCAGGAGTTCTCCGATGTTATCCTTCTTCTTTGCAGAAAGGGGCACGACCTCAAGGAAAGGGTATCTCGACATGCTATTTTCTATAATGGGAAGGAGAAAATCCTTCTGGGAGAGCATGTCTGTCTTATTTATCACCAGTATGATCTTCTTGGAAAATTTCTTCAGGCTCTCGAGGATTTTCTCGTCGTATTCCTGCCAACCGTTTGCATCAAGCAGGAAGAGAACTATATCGGAATCCTCCACGCAGCTGAAAATAGTTCTGACCATGCTCTTGGCAAGTTCCGAGCTGTTTTTCTCGAAGCCCGGAGTATCGAGAAAAACAACCTGGCCCTCCTTCGAATTGTATACTCCAAGTATCTTTATCCTTGTTATGGCCGGATGGGAAGATACGATCGACACCTTTGAGCCGAGAATTGCGTTTATCAGGCTTGACTTGCCGACATTAGGCCTGCCTACGATAGAAACAAATCCTGATTTCATGTTGCCACGTATCCTTTCAGATTAGTATCTCGACGTTTTTTTCCATGGATTCTCTTTCAACGCCTATCACAGCAAGAGAATGCCTCGCGTCTTCCGGGGTAACTACGTTAAACTGCTTGTTGTGACTCACGTGCTCTATGAAATACCTTATCTCGTGGAAATACCCCCCGAGATCTTCTATGTTGCCGCTGCCACCCTCTGCCTTGATCTTGTCAAAAACGGGCCTGTTGACCTTGCCCGTTGATTCGTACACCACGAGGGTGGGATTATTCCTCGAATTGAATTCAATGACAGCCTTTTCGAAATTCGCAGTGTAGCTCATCTCGAAGGGATACTGGGCAGGCATGTCCCAGCCGCCTTCCACGTTTGCCACAAGGCCGTCGGCGAATGTGAAAGTCGTATACACGTGTGCCAGGCCGCTGCCCCCGGAAGCCCTCGAAAATATCTTGGCAGGGTTCTTTCCGATCAGGTATAGGATGAAATCAGTATCATGTATATGGAGGTCTGTCAGGGCGCCGCCAGACTTTTCATCGTTCAGAAGCCAGTCTTCCCAGCTCCAGGTCGGAAGGGGAGACAGCCTGCGGCATGAAAGTCCCTTAAGTTCTCCGTAATTCTTCCTGTCATACGCCTCCTTAAGAAACCTGTATTCGTTCCAGAACCTTATCACGTGGCCTATCATCAGCCGTACCTTATTCTTCCTGCAAACCCCTATCATCTCGTCGGCATCACCGACATTAAGGGCTATGGGCTTTTCGCAGAGGATATCCTTGCCCTGCTCCGCCGCCTTGATTACGAACTCCTTGTGAAGAAATGTCGGCAGGCATATGTCCATGACGCTTATATCCTGCCTGGCAAGAAGTTGTTCAGGATCAAAGTACGGAATTGTCTTGTATCTTGAAGAAAGAGATTTGGCCTTTTCACCCCTTATGTCCGCTATGCCCGCAATCTTTACATCCGGAAGCATGCTGTATACGCCGGCATGCATGCCTCCCATGAAACCTGCTCCTATGATACCCACTCTTGTCATCTTACGGCCCTCCTTGAATCAAATGATAAAAACATAACACCCGCATCTCATTGGCAGGGATGTAACACAGGCAGGCTTGCCTACTACTGCCTTAAAGATCCTTCATTTACAGCCAGGTTATCCTGAAAGAAAAAACGTTCTTACCCTCAACAGTGGTAAGAAATGTACCGTCATCGAGAGTAGTAACAAAGGAAGTCTTTCCTGAAAGATCGTACCTCCACAATTTCTTTCCATCACGGGCGAGAACATAAAAATATTCTCCTTTCCTGCCGGTCAGAAGCCTCATCACCTCTTCACTGAAAGCGGAGAATTCAATATCCTGGCCCGCTTCGAAGCTTACTATCTCGTTGCCCTTGTCGTCGTAAAGAAATGTCCTTCCTTTTGCCGTGACGGCGCAATTATAATTGTTACGCGAAACCTGTATGCTGGAAACCCTGTTGTTAAGGTTCTTCTTCCAAAGGACGTTGCCCTCATCGGAGAAACTCCAGTACTGGCCGTTTTCCATTCCGACGAATACCCGGTCGGAAGTGTCGGAGATCTCTACCGAGGAGACCCATTCCGGGAGCTTCTCCTCCCAA
>Ga0302245_1001663_pt1 | contig 14226 bp, 13 predicted proteins | sample AAG_UR_Thr_MG_FD_193512 | JGI IMG/M metagenome (GOLD analysis project Ga0302245, IMG submission 193512) | Enriched activated sludge microbial communities from anaerobic digester in WTTP, New Holstein, Wisconsin, United States - AAG_UR_Thr | ecosystem: Engineered > Bioreactor > Anaerobic >... | reverse complement strand
TGTAGACTATTCCCTCGAGTGTATAGGATCCGCCGCCGTAGCTTTCTGATATTATGGTATCCTGTTTATACTGTCCGACGAACATCCAGTAGTTATTGCACCACATTTTCACCTGGCCACCCTGGTAGGTGCCGGGAAATGTTGAGATGGTTGAGTCGTTTTCCACCTGTCTGGCATAGATCAGGTCCCATGCACCAACGACAGGGTTTACGGGCTCCTGTTTGCATGCTGCAAGCATGATCAGGAGCATTGAGCAGAGAACGGCAGTCTTTTTCATAGGCATTGATTTTTAGTTTTCTCCCCGGTAACGCTTTATAAATTTACGCTATTTGGAGACTCAAGTCAAATGTCTTTTGTTACTGACAAATAAGATATAAAAGGAAAGGGCCATACTTTTTATTATGGCCCTCTTCCCGGAGACAAAATCACTACCTTAGGAACCATAAGGGGATGGGCGAGATAAGTAAGAGAATAATAGCTTGGACGAATAAATCTTTTCGGACGCTGCTTCTTTTTATCAGCGCATACAACATCAATGAAAGCGCCAACAGAATTCCGAAGTAGGTTAAATAATTAGCAAGTGGCATTTTAGCGTAGGAAAGGTAACCTGCAATAAAGACAGTTGCATAAACAAATCCTACTATTCCGTTCTCAAACATGCCTCCATCCTCTCTAAGTAAGGGAAGGAACCATCCAATGACCAAATAGAATATTGCAGATATAAGAAGGACATATTTCAAGAAAGATGCCTCCTCTAGAATCGGGTTTAGAAAAGCAGCAAGTACACTGATAATAAATACGAACTTCTGTAATTGTTTTTTCATGATCCTATTCAATTTAGTTAGCTTCTAGTCTCTAATACACAATCGGCAGCCATTACACCAAGGCAGACCGGCCAATCGATTACACAAGCCATCTTGGCAAAGAATCCACTATCTAATATTTGTTGCTGTTTCCTTCTAAAACATTGATCCCATGACTCTTGCTTTCTCTCTGATGATAGCTGATAAAGATAATTTGAAATACCCTTAAGTACAGAACAGTATACCAATAAACGTGTTTGTGCCTCTAAGTTAAAACATTTTGTTTTTAGAATTAAATCTTCGATACATGATAATCTGAAGTTCAGTGTAGTAATATCATCCATTAGAATGGATTGAGAAATGAATGAGTAGCAGAGTGATTCGATTTCCGTATAACCCTCATCAGAAAGTTTCGTGAACTCCCTAGGTAACTTGCTTTCGATGATTCCAATTATACTATTTCTTAGGTCTTCATTCTTGATCTTCTCAGTTCGGACTAATTTCTCTAGTTCATACAGAGATTCGTTTACTTTATCTCCAACTATACTGAATGGGCTTACACTCAGACATTCAGATCCGAAGTTTGTTAACAGATCATCATAATTCATTTCGCAAATTTTCTGGATACGATTAATTGTGGCGTTGTTTTCATTTTCGACATTACTCTTATCACAAGAGCAAGCAAGAACAATTAAAACGAAAATAATAGCACCTTTTTTCATTTTAATAGATTTTAATTGATTCTGAAGATTTTATTAGAAAGCAGGATGGTTATCAATCAGCTATTAATTATGTAAGCAGTTGATAAATAAATTCATGCAGGCCATTAAGTCAATCTACTGATATGCCTAGGGGTCGAACTTAAATAGCATATTACTGGAATATGCATACCATTACCTGAATATCTCTCCTAGAGAGCATCATCAGAATTACTATTTTTTTACCTGATCGAAATGCAGCATATTTATTATTCCAATTCAAAGGTAAATAGGAATTCTAATTTTATCAATAGTTATAGATGAAATTGAATGAAATATCTCAAAGTATTTAAATTTTCATTACAAGGATTCACTTATTAACGGAATTTTGTAACTTGGATCTGTCTCTCGTTGTGTAATCATGAAAAAGATAGACGTAATAGTTATAATCCTGCTCTCCCTGTTGGCAATCTGCTTTTTCTGCGGTCTCATCATAGAGTCATGTACGAAGATTGATTATATCCTGCTAATTACCCTGCCGGCCGGAGAACTAATAAACTCAGTTGCAGTTGCAGGGAACCGGGGGAAGTGAAAATCTTAGTCAAAATGCAGCCTGCTGAAGAATCTGAAAATAAGTACCAATGCCTTCCGCCATGTACAGATCCTGGCTAGTGTTTACTGTCTTTTCCATCATTTTTTTCGTCCTTTGCCTGATTATGGTAATCTTCTTCAATACTCCCGCAACCCGGAGTTTCGGTGAAGAGTTAACATTCCTGGTGTCAATAATCAACATGGGAATGGCATACAGTTTCTACAGGCATAACAGGGAAGAGTTTTCTGCCAGATGGCGGCAACATCATAAAAAATAATGACGTGACATGCACACCAACAGCCGAAAGAAGATACTGATGGCAGGATTAATCCTGAGCACCATATGCCTGATTGCTTCATTGTTATTACTCATACAGCCACCTTCCGGCCCATACAGCAGACTGGCGATGACCGGAACCATGATTGTGGCAATATTGACTGGCCTGTCCTTCTTCCTTCAACTCAGGAAAATTAATCAGTAGACCCAAATAGCGTAGCTAAAATGAAAATAAAACTCCTTCGATTCGTCCTGGTGTCTGTTACAATGACAGTCCTGGGTTTCATGGTTTTTACACTGTTTGATCTGTTCGAGGGTACCGCTCGCCAAAATGCTCATGAAAACCTGCGGATCCCAGCAATCGTGGGGGTGATGACCGCTGCCTTCCTGGTCTTCTTTACAAAATTCTTCCCGGATAAAAAAAGCTGAAGCCCACCTGAACTTCAACATATCTGAATCCTTGCCATCACCCCCGGATTTTTATACCTTTAGCATTGCATTAAATCATCCCCTGATGAATCAACTGGTGATCCGCGATAAGGCACAGGAATACATCTTCCGATTTCTGGGAGGACTGACACTGCTCGGTGTCGGGATACAACTCTTCATCCAAAGTCCCAAAACTGCCATCTTCTGGATACTGGTGGTGGTTTTTATCCTGGCTGCAATCTTCTTCTTAAGCCTGAACTTTGGCGCCCTTATCAACAGACTCACCGCTGACCGCGGAATACTTACAATCAGATGGAACACAAAAATCTTCAAAAAACATCTCCCCATTGACCAGATCGCAGAGATCACGGAAGACAGGCGATTCATCCGAATAACCATGAAAGACGGCAGTACCATCCGCCTTCACGTGAAACTAATGGACGCCGACAAACGCAGGGCAGCACGCAGGTTCCTGAAGGAGAACACGGGACTGTAAGACCCGCAGATTTTCCTATCTTTACATTAATAAATCTCCTGTCATGAAACAGCTTGTACTCCGGAACTCACTTTATGAACGGATATACCGCTCACTGGGGATCGTCTGTCTGATCATGGTTATCATAATAATCATTACCGGTGATAAAAATGAGTGGTCATTCTGGATCCAGATTGTAGCCATGCTTCTGCTGGGGCTGGCATTCCTCAGCCTCAACTTCGGAACCCTGGTCAACAGACTGACAGTAGAAAAAGGTGTGCTGACAATAAGATGGTACACCAAACCCATGAGGATAATCCTGCCGATACACGAGATCGATGAGATCCTGGCCGACGAGAACTTTGTCCGTATCGTGATGAAAAACGGCCGTATCATCCGGCTCCCGACGGGGATGCTTGAGTTCGAGGAGAAACGGGCTGTCCGGAAATTCCTCAAAGAGACAACCGGCTTCTGACACATATGCGCATCCTTCTCACTCTCGCTTTTACAGCACTCGCCCTGAGCCTGCCACTCGAGGCACAGCGGAGCACGGCCGGCTCTTCTGCCGCTACTGCAAGGGTCACCGTCAGCGGCTTCGTCACCGATGCAGGCAGCGGAGAACGAATGATAGACGCAACCGTATATGAAAGAGCCTCCTTCGCCGGAACCACAACCAACAGCTATGGTTTCTACAGCCTGCCACTCCCTGCAGGAAAGGCTGAACTGATCGTATCATACCTGGGCTACAGCCCTGACACCCTGGTCGTGCAACTCTCCCGTGACACGGTTATCAACTTCAGCCTGGTCATGTCATCAAGCGAGATAGCTGCAGTAACAGTTACGGCCTCCGGCAGAAGAGCGAAGATCGAAAGCACCCAGATGAGCATGATAGACGTCCCGGTGGAGAAATTCCTCAAGCTGCCGGTGATCTTCGGCGAAGCCGACGTGCTGAAGGTGATACAGCTGCTCCCCGGAGTTCAGTCGGGCACCGAAGGATCAACCGGCATCTACGTCCGCGGCGGCGGCCCCGACCAGAACCTCTTCCTCCTCGACGGGGTGCCCGTATACAACGCCAACCACCTCTTCGGATTCATGTCGGTATTCAATCCCGATGCCGTCAAATCAGTCCAGCTTTACAAGGGCGGATTCCCCGCCCGGTTCGGCGAGCGTCTTTCGTCAGTGATTGACATACGCATGAAGGAGGGCAACGAGAAGGAGTTCCACGGAAATGTCGCTGTCGGAGTGATATCTTCCAAACTATCACTGGAGGGACCGATAATAAAAGACAAGACTTCATTTGTGATCTCCGGTCGCCGTACATATTATGATGTCCTTGCCCAGCCGTTCATCATGAAGTTCAACAAGAATCAGGATGACAAGACAAATGCCGGCTATTATTTCTACGACCTCAATGCCAAGATAAACCACAAATTTTCGGAGAAGAGCCGGCTCTACCTGAGCTCATACCTCGGCCGCGACAGGGCATACATGAGAAACACCTACAGGCCAGAATTCCAGGGAGAGAGCGGCGAAAGATTTGAATATAAGGATGGCTTCGGACTGGGTTGGGGTAACTTTATCACTGCCCTCAGGTGGAATTATCTGATTTCCAATAAGCTGTTCAGCAATACAACCCTTACCTACAGCAAATACGATTTCGATGTGACAATTGAATCATCTGTTGAGGAGCTCAACTCGAAAGCAAAGGGAGTGGATTACTTCAAATATTTTTCGGGGATCGAGGATGTGGGAGCGAAGATTGATTTCGACTATTACCTGTCGCCCAAACATTCCGTGAAGTTCGGCGCCGGTTACACATTCCATCACTTCAAGCCAGGTGTCACCACTTTCAGGTTTGATTCGGGCATAATTGGCGATACCGGGCTTGATACTGTTGTGGGAGACATGAAGGTAAGGGCCAGTGAGTTCATCATGTATGCCGAGGACAACATTGACCTCACCCCGAAACTGAAGATGAACGCCGGCGTTCGCCTGTCGCTCTTCAATGTTCAGGACACAAGCTATTTTGTCTTCCAGCCGCGGCTTTCGCTCCGGTACATGGCCACCGACGACCTGTCGTTCAAGCTGTCATACAGCAAGATGGGGCAGTTCGTGCACCTGCTTACCACTTCTGCAATCAGTCTTCCGACAGATCTCTGGCTGCCGGTTACAAGGCGGTATGAGCCACCTGTCTCGCACCAGGTGGCACTGGGATCAGGATTCCTGATACCCGGGGACCTTGAGGTGACGGTGGAAGCATTCTACAAGACCATGGATAACCTTATTGAGTACAAGGAGGGAGCCTTCTTCGGAGGCACGGGCGCCGGATGGGAGTCGAAAGTGGAGAAGGGCAGGGGATGGGCCTACGGATCAGAGTTAATGGTGGAGAAGAGCTATGGAAAGCTGACAGGATGGATAGGATATACACTTTCATGGACGCAGCGCAAATTTGAGAATCTGAACTACGGGAACACTTTCCCGGCGAAGTATGACCGAAGGCATGATGTAAGCCTCGCATTGACCTATAAGTTCAATGACAGGGTTGATGCCGGACTGGTATGGGTTTACGGTACCGGGAACGCTGCCACGCTTGGCGCTTCGCAGTACCCTGGCGGGAATCTTTTTGCATATGATTCCAGGTATGATATGATTACTGATTTTCCCGGGCGCAACAACTATCGTTTACCGTCTTACCACAGGCTCGACCTGGGGGTGAACCTTCACAAACAGAAGAAACACGGAGTACGCACCTGGAGCTTCTCAGTGTACAATGCCTACAACCGGCTCAACCCGTTCTTTGTTTACTGGGGCGAAAGATGGGTGGAGGAACCCGACCCGGACAATCCGGGAGGAATGATCTACTACAGCAAGCCTGAGCTGAGAAAGGTGACTGTCTTTCCGATAATTCCGTCGGTATCATATTCATTCAAGTTCTGACAGCCATGAAGATCCCGAGGATAATAGTTCACCCGACTGCCATGAAGATCACAACGAAAATAGTCGACCGGACAACCCCGAAAATCCCAAGGAAGATAGCCTCCCTCACAACCATGAAGATCACAACGAAAATAGTATCCCTGACAGTCGTCGTGCTTGCAGTCATGATCCATGCCGGCTGTGAGAGGGTGATTGACTACAGGGGTCCTGAGACTGAGCCAAAGGCAGTCATTTATGCCCTCCTTGAACCGGACAGGCTTATTTCGGTTACAGTTTCGGAAAGTCATTCTGTATTCCAGGTGCCATGGCAGCCAAGGCAGATCAATGATGCCACGGTTCGGGTGTACCGCGACGGAGACCTGCTGGAGACACTTGCATATAAAAGTCCTGAACCGGCAGATGAGAACGCTCCTGTGAGTCCCTATTCGCTTTACTCCTCTGTGACAAATAAACCGGAATTCGGGCATACCTACCGTATTGAGGTTTTGATTCCGGGATACCCTGCGGCTTACGGAGAGACAGAACTGCCGGACCCGGTGGATGTGGAGGTGGCTGATACAAGCTCCAGTGATATCGGTTATGGAAACAGGCAATTAAACGTGAAACTGCGCTTTCGCGATCCGGCTGACGAGGAAAACTACTACAGGTTTACGGCGCCGGCAACTATGGGGAACTATTATGCCTTCCCCGGTGAACCTTATGATCCCGGACAGAAGGTTTATATCCGCATCGATGACCTGAGCTACGGCGCCCTCAGCGATCCGATCATTTCACCAATGCAGGATGATGACATCTTTGGCATCTACCCTCAGAATGAGTATTATGTCTTCACTGATGAGCTGATACCGGGAAAGGAGTATACCCTCAACCTTAAGTACACCGGATTTAATTTTAATACAGAGCATTACGAGTTTCTCCGTGCATCCTTCAGGTTAAACTCCATAACCAGGGACCTTTATCTGTACCTTCAGTCATATTCGGTCTATGGCCAGACAGAGGGAAATCCCCTTGCCGAACCGGTGCCGGTCTACACCAATATTATCAACGGACTGGGGATTGTGGGAGCGCTCTCATTTTCACAGGATTCCCTGAAGATAGGGGATTACCCTGTCGAGGGGGTGCAGTATGAAATGCAGCCGTATTGACCTTCAGGTTTAAGACTTACAGGCATCCTCAATTATCGCCCCCCAAAAATAATCTCACTTTTTCTTGCAGGGATAAAAAACATTGGTTAACTTTGTAGCGCAAAGTACTACAAAACACAATGACAAATCAGACAGATCAGCATCTTGAAGATATCCAGGCCATCAGGAGGCTAATGGAGTCTTCCTCCAGGTTCCTGTCGCTCAGCGGCATGTCCGGTATTATCGCAGGAGTTCTTGGCATTGCCGGAGCGTTAGGGGCGCAGCTCATCATCACCAGGATTTCCGCACCTGTTGACTGGTATGCACGGCCGTTTGCTGAGGGTCCGGATGGAATCCGTGAGTTTCTCCCCCTGTTTGTATTGATGGCTGTGGTTCTGATACTGGCATTTTCCGGTGCAGCATTCCTTTCAGCCCGGAAAGCCCGGAAAAGCGGCATCAAAGCTTGGACGCCCGTCACCAGGAGGATGCTGGTGAGCCTTCTCATCCCTCTCGGGACAGGCGGGTTGTTCATTCTTCTGACAGCCGGAACTGTTCCTGCCGGTGTTATCATAGCGTCAACCCTGATCTTCTATGGACTTGCCGTTATCAGCGCCGGGAAATTCACATTCGGCGAGATACACTGGCTGGGAGTGCTTGAGGTGGCTGCAGGTCTTGTCTGCCTTGCACTGCCGCAGTACAGCGTGTTGATATGGATTCTGGGATTTGGACTCCTGCATATCGTCTACGGACTATTCATGCACCTCAGGTACAGGGGATGAAACAGATACTTGCAAACTTCAACAAGGCCTTCGAGAGCCGCGTCAGGCTGGGCATCATGTCAGTGCTGGCGGTGAATCCCGCTATGGACTTCACCGGCCTGAAGGAAACCCTTGCAGTCACTGACGGCAACCTGGCCAGTCATCTGAGGGCTCTCGAGGAGGCCGGCTATATAAGGATGGAGAAGAGCTTCATAAACCGAAAGCCCAACACCAGCTACTCAATCACAGATGAGGGGATGGAGAGCTTCAGCAGCCACCTGAAGGCACTCGAGGAATTGATCAAAAATCAATAATTTTTTATAATTTAACTTTGAATCACAAAGTACTTTAATCAACTTAATAAAATGGAAACAGGAAACGAAAAACAGGAAAAATGGTATGAGTCGATGACAATCAAAATGATTCTGATTGCCATTATGGGGCTGATGCTTCTCATTCCCCTTGCACTTATCATGGAGGTTATCAGGGAGCGTTCGGCGAATGCCGAATCAGCTCGTACTGAGATTGGCCAGCTCTGGGCATCGGCACAGACAGTAACCGGTCCGGTGCTTAATGTTCCGGGAACACGGGTTATAGCAAACGACGGCACCTTCGTAACCACCACCATGCACATTCTTCCTGATGAACTCAGGGTCAATGGTGTGCTGGAGCCCGAGATGAGGTACAGGGGGATCTATGAGACCGTTGTATATGACTCGGAGATGGAAATATCGGGTAGTATTACCATTGCAGGATTTGAGCAACTCAATGATTACACCTGGCAGTGGGATAAGGCTTACATATCACTGGGGGTCTCCGACAACAAAGGGATCAGCGACAAGGCCGAGCTTTCAATCGGAGGAAGGGTCATCAGCGCCATTCCCGGCGCAGGGCAGACTGATCTGTTTGAAAAGGGGATATCTTTCCCCTATGCCGTTGATCCTTCAAAGCTAACAGAATCCGGAGGGGAGTTCAGCCTGAAACTGGGTCTCCGCGGAAGCAGCAGCGTAGCCTTCTCCCCGGTGGGGCAGACCACAAAGGTTGCTCTTTCTTCAAAATGGAACGCACCCTCGTTTACCGGTAATTTCCTGCCTGCGGAGCGTGATGTTACTGATACAGGGTTTACAGCCAGCTGGGTTGTGACCCATCTTAACAGGAGTTTCCCGCAGGTGTGGGAGGGCAAGCGCTATTCCCCGGCCGACGATGCCTTTGGCGTTGACCTGATTCTGGAGGCAGACCATTACACCAAGGCTGAGCGCAGCGCCAAATACGGCCTCCTTTTCATCGCTCTCACCTTCCTGGTGCTGATAATCATTGAACTGCGTTCATCCCGGAGAATACACATCTTCTATTATCTGCTTGTGGCACTTGCGCTTATCATGTTCTTCTCACTGCTTACCGCTCTGAGCGAGCATATCGGATTCAATCCTGCCTACCTCATTTCCGCTGTGGCCACCGTCGGTCTTTTGACCTTCTTTTTCAGGTCGTTGCTGGAAAAGGGCTGGATGACCCTGCTCATCAGCGGCCTGCTGACGGGACTTTATGTGTTCATTTTCTTCCTGCTGGCAATGAAGGATTATGCATTCCTCGTCGGCAACATTGGCCTCTTCGTGCTGCTGGCCGCGCTGATGATCGTCTCGGCCAGGTATAAGCTGTTCAGGTCATAATTTTCGCAGAGCGAAATGCCTCCGGCAGTCCGGCCGGGATCTTTCCCCGCTGCGCGACGACTCGCAGCGGGGATTAATCCTGTAATCCTTTTTCCTGTTCTATCTGCAGGCGTTCCCGGGTAATCTCCTGCTCAAGTTCCTTAACTGTTGGCATGTATAGCTTGTATTTGGAAGCAAAGATTTGTTTGCTTTCATTCAACAGACTGTATTTTACTATTGTCCGGTCTTTTTCAGCGCATAGAATAAGTCCAATGGTTGGATTATCAGATTCCTGCCTGACCTGGTCCTCAAAGAACCTGACATAAAAATCCATCTGTCCAATATCCTGATGTGTCAACTCCCCGGTTTTCAGATCAATAAGCAAAAAGCATCTGAGGATATAATTGTAAAACACAAGGTCAACATAAAAATGCTTTGTATCAGATGATATACGATATTGCCTGCTTACAAATGAAAAGCCTTTACCAAGTTCCAAAAGGAATTCCTTCAGCTTATCGATAAGAGCCTGTTCAATTTCTTTCTCGTAAAAATTTGTAGCGGGTTTCAAGTTTAAAAATTCAAGTACATAAGGATCCTTGATTAGTTGTCCTGGTTGAATATTCTCCTTTTTGTCCTCAGGCTCTTTTTTTACCAGTTTGCGACCTTCTTTGCTGCTCATTAGTATCCGCTCAAAATATAGGCTGTTGATTTGCCTCTCCAGCTGTCTTGTACTCCAATTGCCATCCACACATTCCTGCAGGTAAAACTCTCTTGCCGGGGCTTTTTCTACTCGCAAGAGTATCCTGTAATGTGTCCAGGATAATTCTTGACGCAGTGCGTCGAGAATCGGGAACTGACGATAAAACCGGATCATATTCCAAAGGTTGGTCTTATCAAAACCTTTGCCATATTCCTCTGACAAAGTGGCTGATATATTCTCTACCAGGAATGTACCATATTCGGCGCGATTGCCACCCTTTTGTTCTTCTTCTACAATTGCACGGCCGATGTTCCAGTAAGCTTTCACCATGGTAATATTTACAGCCCTATACGCATTGGCCCTCGCAGCCTCAATTATGTTTCTTACATCACTGTATAAACTCTCAAGTGAAGGAACTATCTTTTTATTCATTTTAACTACTATCTTACTCAAAACTACATCAATTTTCTGAGTTGTGATATTCATAAAAGTCCCAAACTGTGATCTTTTTGACCTCCCTTTAGATAACGCTAAACCATTAATATTTAAAGAATACATGAGTTTTATAATTGTCCCATCCATAGAAGATGATCTCTAAAGGAACATTATCCTGAATCATCTAACGGTTGATGAGTTTCATTCGCGGAATGAATTGATCCGCCTCATGAGGATTCTCGGCTTTTTCGACTAACTTACAGCGTCGTTTTAAACTGACTGATCAATGATGCTTAAAAGGTATATCGAAGAAGGGGGGCCTGATAAGTTTGACCTGGTTATCGTCGGCGGAGGAATCACCGGGGCTGCCGTGGCTTATATAGCCGCTGCGCGCGGCCTCTCAGTTGCTCTCTTCGAGAAAAAAGACTATGGCGGCGCCACCTCGGCAGCCACCTCGAAACTCATCCATGGCGGACTCCGCTATCTCGCCAACGGCGAACTGAAACTGGTACGCGAGTCGCTCCGCGAACGACGGATTCTCGGCAACATAGCCCCTAACTTCGTCTACCCGCTACCTTTCCTCCTGCCGATGTACAAGCGGTGGCGAGGCAATATCTGGAAGATGCTCATAGGAATGTATGTCTATGACGTCCTCTCATACGATAAAAAAGACACCTGGGACAGGAGCAAGAAACTGGAAAACCACCGCCTGATAAACCACAGGAAAACCATCAGGGTGGAACCCAACCTGCAGAAGGAAAACCTGCGGAATGCCTTCTACTTCTTTGATTACCAGAGCATTTTTCCTGAACGCCTGACACTGGCCTTCATCAAGTCGGCTGCCGAATATGGCGCCTCGGTCTCTAACTATACGCCTGTGGAAGGATTCATTTTTGGGGAGGGGAGGAAGATTACCGGAGTTAAGGTGAGGGATGTCTTCACCGACAGGACCCGGGAGGTCCATGCCGGCCTGATAGTCAACTGCGGAGGCACCTGGGCTGACAAGATACTGAGCCTTGCCTCCGGCGAAGGAGAGGTTAAACACCGCGTCAAACGGTCGGAAGGGATACATATCATAACCAGGAAGATCGCAGGTAATCATGTGGTCTCCCTGCAGAAGCCTGACGGAGGTCACATGATGATCATGCCGTGGCGCGAACACTCACTTATCGGCACCACCGACAAGGAGTTCCTGGGTGACCCGGACGACTATAAGGTGTCAATGGAGAGCATCGATGAGATCATTGAAAATGTAAACAACAATTTTGGCCGGAAGATTTCACGTGAAGATATAATCCATGCCTATGGCGGCCTTCGTCCGCTGGTTGATGACCAGACGAAAGGCTCCTACGAGACCTCCAGGAAGTATGAGGTCTATGACAATGCCGCTGACGGCATCGAGGGTATGATTACGGTGGAGGGAGGCAAGTACACCACCAGCCGCAGCCTTGCACGCGAGGTGCTGAGGCTGATCTCGGCAAAGCTCAACCGTACACTGTCTGATCCGGTCTCCGACAATCTCTACCTGTCGGGTAGTGAGATCCGTGACATGAAGCAGTTCATGATCAGACAGCACCTCAATTATAAGGACTTCAGCCGCAATACCGTTGAGTATGTGAGCAGAAACTACGGCACCGAGAGCCAGGTTGTCTTCCGCATTGCCCGCAGTAATACCAGGTTTGCCGAAGAGGTCACTCACGACGGGGAGATACTGGCCGAGGTGGTCTACGCCATACAGTACGAGAACGCCAAAACCCTCAGGGATATCATGCTCCGGAGGACCGGCATCGGCACTCTGGGTAATCCCGGCAAGGCGGTGATTGATAAAATTGCCTCACTTGCGGCCGGTATGATGGGTTGGAGCGAAAAAAGAAAAGAGGATGAGATTGCATCACTAATAAAGGTTTACGATTTATTCTGACCATATGGAGAACGGGAACAGTTACCGTCACATTCTGAAGTGGGGAGACAAGCATGAGGAGGGCATCAGCCATCACATGGCTGAAGTGATCAAGGAGAAATTTGACCTGTCGGATGCGGATTTTAAAGGAAAACATCTGCCGGGAACGGAGCCAGTGAAACTTGAGAAGCCTTCGATGCTCAAACCGGTGCAGGTTGATTTTTTCAGGAGTGTTTCGGGTGCGGAGAACATACAGACAGATGATGTGTCACGGGCACGTTTTTCATGCGGAAAGTTTTATGGTGAGTTGCTTGACCTGCGCCTCGGCCTTGTACCGGATCCTCCCGATGCAGTGGTGGCTCCCCGTACGCATGAAGAAGTGAAAAAAATAATCAGTTTCTGCAGCGGGGAGGGGATAGCCGTGGTTCCCGCAGGCGGACTCTCTTCCGTAACGGGTGCAGTACGCGCACCCGGCGGTGGCATCGCTCTTGACCTCACCAAACATCTCAACAGGGTGCTGGCAGTCAACAAAGTCAACAAGACTGTGACCGTGCAGGCAGGCATGTATGGGCCGGCACTCGAGGAGAAGCTCAACAGGCAGGGTTACAGCTGCGGTCACTTTCCGCAGTCATTTGAGTATTCAACCGTGGGAGGCTGGATCTCTGCCAGGGGGGCAGGACAGGCATCGACGGGGTACGGAAAGATTGAAGACATGCTGGTGTCAGTCAAGGTTGTGACACCCGCCGGAGTGATAGTAACAAGGGATTTTCCACGCATGGCGCAGGGTTGGGATATCTTCAGGCTATTCGCAGGTGCGGAAGGAACACTGGGCGTGATCACTGAAGCCACGCTCCATGTCTTCAATTATGCCCCTGAAAACACCACCTCCGCCGCTTTTATCTTCAGATCGTTTGAAGCAGCTGTTGAGGCTATGCGCATTATTATCCAGGCTGAATGCGGCAAGCCCCACCTGTTCCGAATCTCCGATCCCGACGAGACAGATATTGCATTCCGTACAGGCGGATTCGAGGGCACCCTTGCCGACAGGGCACTGCAGATGCTGGGATTCAAAACCGGCAGCCGCTGCCTGATGTTCGTGACGGTGGAGGGGGAGAAGGACTATGCACGGTTCGTTATCAGGAAGATTAAAAGGAAAGCCAGGGCAGGGAAGGGGTTGTACATAGGAACCTCTCCGGTCAGGAAGTGGCTGGAGCAGAGATACTCAAGCGCTTACATGCGTGACCCGCTGATGGACCTGGGGATCATGACCGACACGCTCGAGACTGCGGTTACCTGGGAGAACCTGCTGAAAGTCTGGAAGGCGGCGCATGAATATGTTGCACGAAGGTCAAAAGCCTTCATGATGATTCACATATCACATGTTTATGAGAACGGCGCCAACCTGTACTTCACCTTCCTGAGTCCCATGGAAAAAGGAAATGAGAAAAATGAT
>Ga0302245_1001656_pt1 | contig 14271 bp, 10 predicted proteins | sample AAG_UR_Thr_MG_FD_193512 | JGI IMG/M metagenome (GOLD analysis project Ga0302245, IMG submission 193512) | Enriched activated sludge microbial communities from anaerobic digester in WTTP, New Holstein, Wisconsin, United States - AAG_UR_Thr | ecosystem: Engineered > Bioreactor > Anaerobic >... | reverse complement strand
TCTGCAAGCAGTGCAAGGCCGCCCTGGCCAGTGGAAAGAGGCAGATCGAAGGGATGGTGGGCGCGTAAGGCGACCGCCCGGCGCTGCGGCCGGTGCGGTTTCGCATCGTGGCCGGACCCGCAGAGGCTATTCGTGCAGAGGAGCGGCCTCGACGGCGCGCTCCTTTTTTGTTGCTCCTTTCCCTCTTCCATAGTAACCTGGACCCGCCATGAAAGCCGAAAGTCTGAGAGCCCTCTATGTGGTCTTCTTTTTTCTGCAAACCGGGTGGGAGTCCCTGATCTCCCTCCTCAACCTGAGGCATGTCCGGGTCAACTCCTCCCGGGTCCCGGAGACCTTTGCCGGGCTGGTGGACGAAGGGACCTGGAAGCGTTCCGCCTCCTACACCCGGGACCGGGGAAGTTTTTCCCTCATCGCCGGACTTGTCTCTTCCGCCTTCGTTCTTTTCATGGTCCTTTCCGGCGCTTTGGGAAGAATCCGGGATCTGGTCGACGCCCCGTCCCTGAACCCCCGCCTCCGGGGGATCCTGTACATCGCCCTGATATCCCTGATCTTCAGACTGCTGTCTCTTCCTTTCGCCTTGTACTCCCAGTTCGTCATCGAAGAGAGGCACGGTTTCAACAAAATGACGCCCCGGCTTTTCGCCGCGGATCTGGTGAAGGGGCTGCTGATCTCCGGGGTTCTGGGCTTTCCGCTCCTCTGGGTCCTGTTTCTTTTCATGGACGCCGCCGGTGGGCTCTGGTGGGTGTATGCCTTTCTCTTCACCGCCGCCTTTCAGCTGGTGATGACCCTGCTGTACCCCCTGGTGGTGGCCCCGCTGTTCAACACCTTCACCCCTCTGCCGGAGGGGAGCCTGAAGGAGAAGATTCTCCGCCTGGCGGGGCTTCTGGAGTTCAAGACCCGGGGTATCTTCGTCATGGACGGGTCCCGTCGGTCCCGGCATTCCAACGCATATTTCACCGGTCTGGGGGCGGCGAAGAGGATCGTCCTGTTCGACACGCTGCTGAGTTCCCTGCCCGAGGAGGGGGTGGCGGCGGTCCTGGCTCACGAGATCGGCCACGAAAAAAAGAGGCACCTGCACCGCATGCTGGGCCTCTCCCTGGCGCTTATGCTGGCGGCCTTCGCCGTTCTGGCCGCCGCCCGGAACTGGCCGCCCCTCTACACCGCTTTCGGGTTCTCCGGGCCGGGCGATCCGGCGCTTCTGGTGATCCTGAGCTTCTGCTCCGGCCCCTTCACCTTTTTTCTGAACCCCCTCCTGTCCTCATTCTCCCGGGCCCATGAATACGAGGCGGACGCCTACGCCGCCCGGGCGGGTTGCGGCGCGGCCCTGGGAGAGGCCCTCCTGACCCTGGGCCGGGACAACCTGACCAACCTGAGCCCCCACCCCTGGTACAGCTTCTACCACTATTCCCACCCCACCACAGCGGAGCGTCTGGCGGCCCTGCGCAGGGTCGGGACGGAGCAGGCGGCGTTGTAGGGGGTCGGCGGGGGGTCGGCGCGGAAAGGGGGGCAACCTCTCCCGCGCCGGGACCGATCACACGTCCCGGCAGCCCCCGGATTCCGCGTTGCGGCCCGTCATCTCCGCGGCGTTGTATGAACTGCGGACGAAGGGGGCCGCGGCGACGCCCCGGAAGCCCAGGCTCAGGGCGTAGCGGCGGTATCCGGCGAAGACAGCGGGATCCACGTATTCCGCCACCGGGTAATGCTCCTTCGACGGCGCCAGGTACTGGCCGATGGTGAGGAAGTCGCAGTCCGCCTTCCGTAAATCCCGGAGGACCTCATGGACTTCTTCGGTGGTTTCCCCCAGGCCCACCATGATGCCGGACTTGGTTTGCAGCCGCCCGAGGGTTCCGGAGGGGCTCCCGTCCTCCCGCTCCGCCGGGGAGATGGAAGGGGCGATCGCCGGGGAAGGCCGGGTCTCCTCCGCCGGGGCCGGGAGGGAAAAGGCCTTCGCCCGCTCCAGCAGCTTCAGCGACCGGTGGTACACCGCCCGGGGCCGCACGTCCCGGTACAGCCGGGGAACGGTCTCAAGGTTGTGGTTCAGGACGTCCGGCTCCGCCTGGACGACCCGACGGAGGGCTTCCCCGTCGCCCTGGAAATCGGGAATCAGGACTTCCACCATCACCCCGGGGATCCGGGCCTTCAGCTCCCGGATGACCGCGGCGAAGTGGCCGGATCCGCCGTCGGGAAGGTCGTCCCGGGTGACGGAGGTGACGACCACATACCGGAGACCCATTTCCTTCGCCGCCAGGGCGAGCCGGCGGGGTTCGTCCGGGTCGAGGTTTTCGGGCCGGCCGGGAGTGACATTGCAGAAGGCGCAGTTCCGGGTGCAGATCGCGCCCAGGATCATGAAGGTGGCGGTGCGCTTGTTGTAGCACTCCATCCTGTTGGGGCAGTTCGCCTCCGTGCAGACCGTGTTCAGGGCGTGGCGTTCCAGGATTTCGTTGACGGCGCTCAGATTGGCGCCGCAGCGGACCCGCAGCTTGAGCCAGTCCGGTTTGCGGAGGATGGGGGCGCCGCTTCCGGGGCGGAGGACGGTTTTATCCGGCATGGGTTTTCCTTTCGGGATCGGGATCGAACCCGTAGACGGCGATGATTTCCCGGGCCACCTCGTCCTTCACCGTGTCCATGGACACCGGCCCTCCGGTGAGGCGCGCCAGGGAGGTCACCCCCCTGTCGCGGATGCCGCAGGGCACGATCCAGCGGAAATGATCCAGGTTGGTGGTCACGTTGAGGGCGAAGCCGTGCATGGTGACCCTGCGGGAAACCGAGAGACCCAGGGCGGCGATCTTCTCGTCCCCCACCCAGACGCCCCGGTGCTCCGCGCTGCGTCCGGCCCGGATTCCCCAGCCCCTCTCCAGCGTCCGGATCAGGGCCTCTTCCAGGAGGTGCACGAACCGCTTGACGCTCCCCCCGGCGACGGCGAGATCGAAAATCAGGTAACCCACCAGCTGCCCCGGGCCGTGGTAGGTGGCCTCGCCCCCCCGGTCGATGGGAAACACCTGGACCCCCGCCCGGGAGGCCGCCTCCGGGGAGATGAGAACGTCCTGCGTCCCCCCGCGGCGGCCCAGGGTTATCACCGGGGGGTGCTCCAGGAGGATCAGCGTGTCGGGGCAAAGGCCTGCCAGGCGCGCCGTCCGGATTTCCTTCTGGTATTCCAGGGCCTTCCCGTATTCCAGGAGCCCCGCGTCCACGATGGCGAGCTTCACCTCCCCAGTGTATCGGATTGAGGGGAGGGTGAAAAGGCCGGGGGGCGGCGGGGAGGAGTCATGCGGGCCGTATTCGGGAAGCGGGAAAATGAGAAATAATTACCCACGTCCGCCACCGGCGGAAATATTTTCCCAGCCGATCCGGATCGGCGCCTCTGAACGGCGGACGGCGCGCCCGTTTCCTCATGGGGAAAAATGAAGCAACTCTTTTAATTGTAATGATTAAACAGGTTTTTATGATCTGTTTCGGGGTTTCGGAAGAAGATGGCACACCATTTGCTTTATATAAAGCATGGGGAGAAAGAAACCATGGAGGAAACCATGAAAAAGAAACTTCTTGTTCTTGCGATTTTCGCCGTTCTGGCGGCGGGTCTTTACGCGGCGGGGGCCCAGGAGGACCCCTTCATCGAGAACCGGGAAAAGGTCACCCTGACGGGGACCCTTCAGTTCACCGACGGGTATCCGGAGCTGAATGTGGGAGGGAAGGCCTGGGCGGTGATGGCCCCCGGCATGATGCGGCAGGCCAGAGCGGCCAAGCCGGGGCTCAAGATGACCGTGGAAGGCTACAAGGTCCAGCCCGGTCCCCGCGCCCTGCGGCCCAATCTCGACCATGTGCTGGCGGAGAAGATCACCATCGACGGAAAGACCTACGATCTTTCCGCAAACAGGTACTACGGCCGGGGCGGAATGCCCCATCATCGGGGGGGCGGCCGCTGGGACGACCGGGGTTATGGGCGGCCCGGCCAGGGACGCTGGATGGACGGACCCGACCGGGGACGGAGGACGGGCCCCGGCGGACAGGGCTGGTAAACAGTCTGCGGGAAGGGGGGTCGGCGCGGCTCGTCGCGCTGGCCCCTTTTTTTATTCCGGTGTAAGTTATTCCCATGGGGATCGAAAAGATAAAAGAGGACCTTCTCTTTTTCGCCGTGGTGATTCCTGTTTTTCTCGCCCTGATATTCACGACCTACTTTTCGCTGAATCGGGAAAGCGAGCACAACCGCCGGACTTTGGAGTTCGAGGCGGAGCGGCTGGCCCTGGATCTTCTGGAGCTGGTGGCCACCGGGGACACCGAAAGCCTCCAGTCCCTGAGGCCCGACATCCTGGGATTCGGCGTCTACCCCGCCGCCGGGCCCGCGGCCTTCCGGATGGGCACGGCTCCGGAGGTCCTTTCCCCCCGGGAAAGGGGCAGGGGGTATCCGGAGTTCAGGCTGACCGGCCGGAGTCTGGCCCTGGTCCGCCTTGTCGGCTTTCCGCAGGCGGGCCCCCGGGGCATGGGGAGAATGATGCATCGTCCCCGGGCCGGCAGGGACGGTTTCCCTATGGAGCGGGGCCTTTTGCCGGCGGTGGACCCGGCGCGGTGGCTGTATCTGGAGATCGACGTGAACGAGTGGAGCCGCCGGCAGGTCCCGCTGCGTTTCGGTCTGTACATCGTCCCCGCCGCCCTGGTGGCGGCCCTTTTCGCGGTTTCCCGGATGTACCGGAAAAACCGGGGGTACCGGCAGCGGGAAGAAAGAGCCCGCCGGCTCGTGGGTCTGGGCGAGGCGGCCCGGACCCTGACCCACGAAATCAAGAACCCCCTGGGGGCGATCAAAATCCAGACCGCAACGCTGCGGCGGACCGCCCCGGAAGAGCACCGCAAAAACCTCGAGATCATCGAGGAGGAAACCGACAGGCTGACCCATCTGGTGGATCGGGTGGGGGAGTTTCTCCGCAACCCCCGGGGGGAGCCCCGGCCCGTCGATCTGGGATCCTTTGTGGGGGATATGCTGAAGAGGTTCTCCTTTCCCATCGGCTACACCCCTCCGGATGTCCCGGTGGGGGCCCTGTTCGATCCGCAGCTTCTGCGGACGGTTCTGGAAAACCTGCTGAAAAATGCGGTGGAGAGCATGGAAGAAAGCGGGCCTCCCCGGCCCGGAAAAAGCGGGGTGGAGGTGGAGGTGAAGTCGTCAAAAAGCACCGCGGTGGTCCGCATCCTCGACCGGGGGAAGGGTCTGCCTGACGGGGCCGCGGAACGGATCTTCGATCCCTTCTTTACGACCAAGACCCGGGGGTCCGGGATCGGCCTGGCGGTTTCCCGGCGCTTTGTCGAGGCGGCGGGAGGCAGTCTGCGCCTCCTTTCCCGGGACGGCGGAGGGACGGAGGCGGTGGTGACGCTGCCGGGGGCGGCTTCGCCATGAAGGTGCTCATCGTCGACGACGAAAAGAACATCCGGGATTCCATCGCCGAGTATCTCCGGCTGGAAAACATCGAAAGCAGGACTGCGGAGGACGGTCTGGCGGGAAAACGGCTTCTGGAGGAGGATGTCTTCGACGCCGTCGTCATGGACCTGCGGATGCCGGGGATGACGGGGCTGGAGCTTCTGGCCTGGCTGGCGGCGGAGGGCCCGGCGGTTCCGGCCATCATGATGTCCGCCTACGGGGAGGTGCGGGACGCCGTGGGCGCCATGAAGCTGGGGGCCCGGGACTATCTGGTGAAGCCCTTCGACCCCGAGGAGCTGGCGCTGCGGCTCCTCCGCATCGGTGAGGAGACCCGGCTGCGCCGAAGCTCCCGGCCGGCGGACCCTGACGAGGATTTTCTCGGGGAAAGCCCGGCGATGCGGAAAATCCGGGACCTGGTGGGCCGGGTGGCGGCGACTCCCACCACGGTGCTGATCACCGGGGAGAGCGGGACAGGCAAGGAGGTGGTGGCCCAGGCCATTCATCGGCGGTCCCTCCGGAAAAGCGGCCCCTTCGTGGCCATCAACCTGGGGGGGATACCGGACAGCCTGCTGGAGAGCGAGCTTTTCGGCTTCGAGAAGGGGGCCTTCACCGGGGCCGACAGGCGAAAGGAGGGGCTCTTCGAGACAGCCGCCGGGGGCACCCTGTTTCTCGACGAGATCGGCGACATGCCCGCCCACCTGCAGGTGAAGCTGCTGCGGGTGCTGCAGGAGAAGAGGGTCCGGCGGCTCGGCGGCGCCGGCGCGGGGATTCCCATCGACGCGCGGATCGTCGCCGCCACGAACCGGGACCTGGAAACAAGGGTCAGGGAGGGGCGGTTCCGGGAGGACCTGTTTTACCGGCTCAACGTCATCCGCATCCATATTCCGCCCCTGCGGGAAAGACCCGAGGACGTTCTTCCGCTGGCCGCCTTCTTCGTGGAAAAATACGCCCGGGAAACCGCCGTGGGGCCGAGGGCCCTGTCCCCGGAGGCCGTCGCGGCCCTGCGGGCCTACCGCTTCCCCGGCAATGTCCGGGAGCTGGAAAACATGATCGAACGGGGCTGCATCCTCGCCGAGGGCCGGGAGATCCGGCCCGTGGACATGGGAGTCGCCGCTTCGCCTCCGGACCCGCCGGCGGCGGACCTTGCCGCGGTCTCCGGGCCGCCCGTGGGGGGGACCGTCAAGGACCTGGAACGCTTCGCCGTGGTGGAGGCCTTGAAGCGGCGGAAGGGAAACCGCACCCTGGCCGCCGAAGACCTGGGTATCTCCCGCCGCACCCTGCACAACAAGATCCGGGAGTACCGCATCGACCCCGACCGGCCCTTGTAGAAAGGGGCGGCGGAATCTACAATGAATACATGAAAAAGATCGCCGTTCTTTTGGCCGACGGTTTCGAGGAAGTCGAGGCCGTCACCCCCATCGATTTTCTGCGCCGCGCCGGGGTCGAGGTCCTGGCCGTCGGGGTGGCGGGAAAAACGGCAACCGGGTCCCACGGGGTGACCATATCCGCCGATGTGGAGCTGGGCAGGCTCTCCGGGGATATGGACGGGGTCGTTCTGCCGGGAGGGATGCCGGGGGCGCGGAACATCGCCGATTCCGCCGCCGCCGTGGACCTGGTCCGCAGGGCCCTGGAGGGAGGAAAAATCGTCGCGGCCATCTGCGCCGCTCCGGCGGTGGTGCTGGGAGCCCACGGGCTCCTCCGGGGCCGGCGTTTCACCTGCTACCCGGGCTTCGAAAAAGAGGTGCGGGACGCCGTGTTTTCCCCCGACAGGGTGGTGGTGGACGGCAACCTGATCACCTCCCGGGGCCCCGGCACGGCGGCGGAGTTCGCCCTGGCGCTGATCGAAAAGATCGTCGGCCCCGGGGAGGCGGAAAAGATCCGGAAAGGCACCCTGCAGAAGTAGGGGCTCTTCCCGCGGCAGGGCGCGCCCGCCTCCGCCATGGGGCGGGACGCGGGGCGCCCCGGACATCCGGGGCGCCGACACTGCGAAGCAGGCCGGGCGGCCCGGGAAGGTCCCCGGGCCGCCCGGGGATCTTCCCGGGCTTCAGACCCGGAACTTCCGCAGCTCCGTGTTCACCGCGAAAATCTGTTTTTTATTGTCCTCCGCCAGGCGGGACACGTCCTGAACGGAGGAGGTGATTTTCCGCGCCTCGGCGCCGATTTCGTCGATGCCGTTTTCCACCTCCGCGGTTATCCGGGAGAGGCCCAGGGCCTCGGCATGGATCATCTCTCCGGCGGTTTTCATCTCTCCGGCTCCGCTTCGGATCTCCGAGGTCCCGGCGTTGATATGCACCAGGGCCTCCAGGACCTGGCGGCTGCCGGAACTCTGCTCGGTCATGGCGGCCTTTATCTCGCCTATCAGGAGGTCCACCTCCTGGATCCGGGAGAAAATTCCGTCGAAGGTTTTCACCGTCTCCTCCGTGGATTCCACCACCAGATCGATGGATTCCTTTACGGACTTCAGTTCCCGGGCGGTGTTTTTTGATTGCTCCGACGCGGATTCGGCCAGTTTCCGGATCTCGTCGGCCACCACGGCGAAGCCCCGGCCGTACTCCCCGGCGTGGGCGGCTTCGATGGCGGCGTTCATGGACAATAGATTGGTCTGGGAGGCGATGTGCGATATGACGGAGTTCGTTTCCTGCAGCCCCTGGGATTGCCGGGAGATTTGTGCGACCCGCTGGTTTGCCAGATGGAGGCGGCTCTTGCCTTCCTCCGCCGTCTTCAGAAGCTCCGAAAAGTTCCCGCCCATCTTTTCGATGTTGCCGGTGACGGACCGGATATTAGCCACCATCTCCTCGATGGAGGCGGAGGACTCGGTGATCCCCGCGGCCTGCTCTTCGATGAGCGAATCCAGCCGGGCGATGTTTTTCGCCACCTGGCCGACCCCCGTGGACGTCTCCCGCACCCCCGAGGCCTGCTCCAGGATCTTCTCCCTGATGACATGGATGTTCCGGGTGACCCGGGAAATGGACCCTGATGTGGTCTCCATCTCCAGGGCCAGGCTTTTTCCAATTTCCGCCAGCCGGGCGTCGGATTCCTGGATGCGGATCATCGTCCCCCGGAGCCGGGAGGTCAGATCGTTGAAGCCCTTCCCCAGGAGGCCTATTTCGTCGTTCGATGCCACCCGCACCGCCCGGGTGAAGTCTCCGGTGGAAATCTCCTCCAACGCCCGGGTGATGTCCCCGATGGGCCGGGTGATGCCGAAGGCGATCCGGGTGACCACCAGGGTCGAAATGAGGAGAATCGCCGCCGCGGACAGGATGATGGCGAAGATGACCTGGCGGGGCTTTCCTAAGAGTTCCCGGGTGGGAACGGTGCTGGTGAAGACCCACCGAATGCCCGCGGCGTCGATGGGAACGAGATTCCGGTGGACGTTCTCTTTTCGCACTTTCGAGTAGGTGGTGAGGGATCGCGGGGTTCCCGCATCCACGACGGCCCGAAAAGCGTCGATCCCTTCCGGGGTTTCCACGTCAAGAACCGAGGTCCCTATCAGGGACGGGTCGGGGTGGGCCACCATGGTTCCATTGTGGGAAATGATGGCGCCGTAGCCCGAGTCGAAAAGGGAAAACCCCCCCAGGAGGTCCACGAAGGAGTCCAGGGCCATGTCGATTCCCAGAACGCCCAGGAAGGCGCCGTCGGCGGTCTTAACCGGAACGCAGACCGAGGTCATGAGGGTTTTTTCCCCCGAACCCGCGTCGTCGGAGTAGGGGTCCAGAATGACAAGGGAATCCCGTTCCTTGGGAATCCGAAAGTAATCACCTTTATAATCGTCCTCGTAGACCGTGTCGTCGTTCGCGGGGTCCCAGACGGGTCCCTCCGCGGCGCGGTAAACGAAGGGTATGAACTTGTCGTCCCCGTCCCGGCCGTCCCAGTGATTGGGTTCGAACATGAGCCACAGGGTGAGGATCCAGGGGTGGGCCTCCATCTGCCCCAGAAAAAGATCTCGGAGGATCCGCCTGTCGGTCAGACCTGAGTGTTTCAGCGCCTCCACGCTCCTGGCCAGGCCCGTCACCATGTCCGTGGCGGAGTGCAGCTTTTTTTCCGCCTCGCCGGCATAACGCCGGGCGGCGGCTTCGCTGTTCCGATAGGCGTAATCGGTGAGGGCGGAATTGGCCAGATAGACGAGATAGGCGTAGGAGGAGGAAACCAGGATGAAGACGGCGCTGAGGATGTACAGCAGCAATTTGCTTCTGAGGGTGCGCATGGGGCGATCTTAACGTAACGGCGGAAATACATCAAGTTTGCCGCCCCCTCCGGACCGACCCTTTCGCGGATTGTCAAAACTCCGGCGAGACTCTATAACCTTTCCCATGGTGCGGAGCCTTTTTTCGGGACTCATCGATTATTACATGACCCACATCGGTTACGGCATGGTCCTGCTGCTGATGACCATCGAAAGCTCCTTCATACCCTTCCCATCGGAGATCGTGGTGCCCCCCGCGGCCTGGAAGGCCGCCCAGGGGGAACTGTCCCTGGCGGGGGTGGTCCTTGCGGGGATACTGGGGAGCATCCTGGGGGCGCTGGGCAACTACTGGCTCGCCCGGCATCTGGGGAGAAGTCTCCTGTACCGGTTCGCCGATACCCGGGCGGCCCGTTTCCTCCTCATCGACCGGGGGGCCCTGGAGAAGGCGGAGGCGTTTTTCCTGAGGTACGGGAAGGTCTCGACCCTCATCGGGCGGCTCATTCCCGCCATCCGGCAGCTCATCTCGCTGCCCGCGGGGCTGGCGGGAATGAGGATGCGGGATTTTCTGCTGTTCACCCTTCTGGGCTCCGGCATCTGGAATGTCATCCTCGCCCTGCTGGGTTTTCATCTGTACAGCCGGAAAGAGGTCCTGGAAAGATATTACGACGAACTCACCTGGGTTTTTGTGGGGTTGGGAGTCCTCTTCGCCGCCTACCTTTTATGGAAAGGACTGCGGCGGACGAAGGGAACGGGGGAATGAGCCGGGCGGCGGAAGGGTCCGCCGCCCGCCGGAATCTCAGTACACCCCCCGGGGGGTGTAGGCGGTGTGCAGCAGGTTGTGGGATTTCCGCCCCAGGGGCTCGCCGAGAAAGTCCTTGTAGAGCCGCATGATGGCGGGGTTCTCGTGGGATTTGCGGATCCCCTTTCCCATGTCTTCCCGGTAGATCGATTCGGCCCGTCTTTTGCGGATCTCCGAGTTCGTCGGGATGGGCTGTCCTCCCCCCCCGAGGCAGCCCCCGGGACAGGTCATGACCTCGATGAAGGCGTAGGGCGATGTGCCGGCCTTGATCTCCTCCAGCAGGACCCGGGCGTTCTTCAAGGTGTGGGCCACCGCCACCTTCAGAACCGTGCCGTTCAGGTCTATGTCCGCGGCCTTCACCCCGTCCATCCCCCGAACCGCCGTCAGGTCCAGGCTGGGGAGGGTCTTCCGGGTGACCACCTCGTAGGCGGTCCTGAGGGCGGCCTCCATGACACCCCCGGTGGCCCCGAAGATGACCGCCGCCCCGGTGCTCTCCCCCAGCGGGTCGTCGAAGTTTTCATCCGGAAGCGTTTCGAATCTGATTCCCGCCTGCTTCAGCATCCGGGCCAGTTCCCGGGTGGACAGGGAGAAGTCCACATCGTAGAAGCGCTCCCGATCCAGCAGGTGCAGACGGTCCTTCCAGTAGTCGAAGGCCCCGGTCATCTCCTCCCGCCGGGCCTCGTACTTCTTGGCGGTGCAGGGCATGATGGATACCACCACGATGTTCCGGGGATCGATCCCGGCTTTCTCGGCGAAATAGGTCTTGGCCACCGATCCGAACATCTGCTGGGGGGATTTGCAGGTGGAGAGGTGCCCCAGAGACTCGGGATAGAAATGTTCGATGAATTTGATCCACCCCGGGCTGCAGGAGGTGATCATGGGCAGCCTGCCTCCGGTCTCCAGGCGGTGGATCAGCTCGTGCCCCTCCTCCATGATGGTGAGGTCCGCGGCGAACTGGGTGTCGAAGACCCGGCTGAAGCCCAGCCGTCGCAGGGCCGCCACCATTTGGCCGGTCACCAGGCTGCCGGGGGCAAGCCCCATGGCTTCCCCCAGGCCGATCCGGATGGCCGGCGCTGTCTGCACCACGACGAATTTTTCCGGGTCCAGCAGGTTCTTCCAGATCTCCCCGGTGGAATCCTTTTCCACGATGGCTCCGGTGGGGCAGACCAGGGAGCACTGTCCGCAGTTGGTGCAGGCCACATTGCCCAGGCCCCGGTCCATGTAGGTGGAGACCTTGCTCTTGATCCCCCGCATGGAGATCTCGATGGCGTTGACGGTTTGCATCTCCTCGCATACCGCCACACAGCGGCCGCAGAGGATGCACTTGTTCGGGTCCCGGACCAGGGACAGGGAGGTGGTGTCCAGAGGTTCGGGCCTCAGCTTGGTGGGGGAGAACCTCACCTGGGTGATGCCCAGCTCCGCGGCCATGGACTGCAGCTCGCAGTTGTTGTTCCGCAGGCAGGAGAGGCACTCCGTGGGGTGATTCGCCAGGATGAGTTCCAGGTTGGTCCGACGGGCCGCCAGGACCCGCCGGGTGGTGGTGGATATGTCCATCCCCGGGGTGACCTTCGTCACACAGGAGCGCAGCAGGGATTTGGCCCCTTTCACTTCCACCACGCAGATCCCGCAGGAGGCGTTGGACGAGACCTCCGGCAGGTGGCAGAGGGTGGGGATGGCGTAGCCCGCGGCGGCGCAGGCTTCCAGGATGGTGGCGCCCGGCCGGGCCTGATACTTCGTCCCGTTGATGGAGATTTCGCAAATTGCGGTCTTTTTATCCATGAGTGTTTCCATAATCCTGTGTCCTCACCGTACCAGGGCCTTCACGTCGCAGCGCAGACAGCGTTCGGCCTCCCGCCGGGCCTGCTCTCCCGTGTAGCCCAGACAGATTTCCTGAAAATTCCCCACCCTGTCCCGGACGGCGACCATCTTGGGGGCGTTCATTTCCGAGGCCGCCGGTTCGAAGGGAACGTCGTCCTTGTAGGCGAACCTGATGAACAGCCGGTGAAACCGCTTTTCGCCCATCAGTCTGGTGTCGATGGATTCGGCGGCCTGCTTGGCCAGTCCCATGGCCTCCGCGGCGGTGGCGGGCCCCGTAACCGCATCTCCTCCGGCGTAGAACTTGGCCGGCCCGGCGTTCAGGCTTATACGGTTCGCCCGGATGGTTCCGTCCTTGTTGGTCTTGATGCCGTAGGCTTTCAGGTAATCCGAGTCCACCCGCTCCCCCGCGGCGACGATGACCGTGTCGCAGGGGATGATCCTGGTCTTGCCGGTGGAAACCGGCCGCCGTCGGCCGGTGACGTCCACGTCCCCCAGGACCATCTTCACCACCTCCAGACCCACGACTCCGGAGGCGTCCCCCACCACCCGCTTCGGACCCGCCAGGTAGAGAAACGTCACTCCCTCCTCCTCGGCGCCCTCCAGCTCCACGGGGTTCGCCGGCAGGTCATCCCGCTCCCGGCGGTAGACGATGGTCACCTCGGAGCCCAGGCGCAGGCAGGTCCGGGCCGCGTCGATGGCCACGTTGCCGCCGCCGATGATGACCACCTTTTTGCCTATCTCCCGAGTCTTGCCGGCGGCGAACCTCTCCAGAAGCTCGTAGCCCGGATAAACCCCGGGCAGGTCCTTCCCCGGAAGATCCAGGTCGATGTCCTTCTGAGCCCCCACGGCGACGAAGACCGCGTCGTGGCCTCCCTCCAGTTCCGCCAGGGTGATGTCCTTGCCCACCCGGGTGTTCATCTGGAATCTGACGCCCAGCCTGCGGATGAAGGACACTTCCTTTTCCAGAACATCCTTGGGAAGCCGGTAGTCGGGGATGCCGTAGCGCATGATGCCTCCGGCCTTGGGGTGCTCGTCGAAGATGGTGACCTCGTGGCCCAGCCGGACCAGGTAGAAGGCGGCGGTGAGGCCCGCCGGCCCGGCGCCCACCACGGCGATCTTCTTTCCCGTTTTGGGGAGTTTTTCCCGGATGAGCTTGTCGTAGATGTGCTTCTCCGTCCCCATCTTGTACATGGTGTCCGCCAGATAGCGGTGGATCTCCCCCTGGTTCACCGGCTCGTCGATGGTGTCCCGCCGGCAGCGCATCTGGCAGTGGAAGTGGCAGATCCGCCCCACCGCCCCCGGCAGGGGGTTGTCCCGGAGACTCAGCTCGAAGGCGTCCTCGATCCGGTCCTCCTTCAGCAGCTGGAGGTAGCCGGGGATGTTCATGTGCAGGGGGCAGCTGTTTTCACAGAGGGCCAGGAACAGGCTTTCGCAGACTCCCGCCTCGCAGCGGTGTTCGTGGATGTGTTTGAGGTAGTCCTCCCGAAAGTATTTCAACGTGGTCAGGACGGGGTTGGAGCTGGTCTGCCCCAGGGCGCAGAGGCTGGAGTCCTGCACCACCTCCGCCAGACCCTGCAGGGTGTCCAGGTCCGTCTCGGCCCCCTCCCCCCGGCAGAACCGGGACAGGATGGCCAGAGACTGGGAGAGGCCCTCCCGGCAGGGGGTGCATTTCCCGCAGGATTCCGACGCCGTGAACTCCACGAAGTAACGGGCCGTGTCCACCATGCAGTTGTCCTGGTCCAGGACCACCATGCCCCCGGAACCCATAATGGCTCCCAGGGAGGCCAGGGATTCGTAGTCCACCGGAGTCCCGAAAAGTTCCGCGGGGATGCATCCCCCCGAGGGTCCGCCGGTCTGGACAGCCCGGATCCTCTTCTTCTTTCCCGCTCCTCCGCCCATGTGGTAGATGATGTTCTCCAGCGGGGTGCCCAGGGGAAGCTCCACCAGGCCGGTGTTCCTGACCTTGCCCACCAGGGAAAAGACCTTGGTCCCGGGGCTTTTTTCGGTTCCCGTGCCGGCGAACCAGGAGGCGCCCTTGGCGATGATGACCGGCACGTTGCAGAGGGT
>Ga0302245_1001651_pt1 | contig 14307 bp, 6 predicted proteins | sample AAG_UR_Thr_MG_FD_193512 | JGI IMG/M metagenome (GOLD analysis project Ga0302245, IMG submission 193512) | Enriched activated sludge microbial communities from anaerobic digester in WTTP, New Holstein, Wisconsin, United States - AAG_UR_Thr | ecosystem: Engineered > Bioreactor > Anaerobic >... | reverse complement strand
AACGTCGCCTATTTTATACAATAAACCGTATTCACCGGGCCTCAGGTTCACAGCGCTTAATGATTTAAATAAGCCTGTATAACGGGATGCCCCGTTTACCATTACATCAAATCCGTTTTCTTTCCACGCTTTGAACCCGTGACTTCCCTGATGCGCAAACCATCCGTATCCGAGCAGTTCGTCAGCAGGCGGATAATTAAATGGCATGGAAAATTCCGCCGCAGATATGTTCTCAACCTCGTTATTTTTTTCCAATCTCACAAAAAGATGGTAAAGAATGCCCATAGGATAATCCACTTTAAAGATTATATCCGCCCTTACCTGCCCTTTGCTTAACGGCTGGCTTCCTTTTTTTATCATTCGGTTATATGTATCTTCAACATGCCAGCTTAAATTCATCGCGTCTTCTATGTTAGCCAGTTCCACTTCCGCCCGTATCTCTTCCCCTCTTTTATAATAAGGATTTCGGCCGGAAAACCTCACCTGCTTTATTTCCGGGAAGGCAGGCTTTTCGAAGGCGTAACTGCCAAAATCATATATCAGCCCACCTGGGCTCATCAACCTGTAATCAGAGAGATGCAACCCGCCTGGCAGTTTCGGGATATTAAATTCTGATTCATTATCCCCTCTTTTAAGTTGCACAGGATATCTTTCGAGTTTTTCCTTCTTCCCGTATTTATCGCTGAACCGGGTTTCAAGTATTGCCGATGTTTCTATACCGCTTTCTGCTTTTATCTTCAAAGTGGTACCGCTTATTGTGAAACTCTTTATTTTTACATCGCTCTCCTTTCCTGCCAGATAAACAAGGCTTTTTATCAAAGGAAACATCTTGTATTCCCAATACGGCACTTCCTTCCCGTAATAATTAGGATACATTTCTTTCGTCTTATCAGCAGGAACGCATGGATACAGAAAATTCCTTTCATCTATTTTGGATACTCTTCCTTTTTCCAGTTGCCATATCTTGCATATCAGGGGAATCTGCCTTGATATTTTTAAGGATGTGTTGATTTCAGGCATATTGGAAAAACCATCCGGTATTTTTACCTGGTTTTCCCTGGTTAAGGAATTCTCCATTTCTTGAGGGATGTTACTGCACCCAAGCATAACCAATCCCTTGCCGCCTTTCACTTCTGCAAGCAAGGCCTGAATTAATTCTTCCTGGACATCCTTAAAATTCAATTTGCTTATAATTATCACATCATAATCCTTCTTTAATTCTTCCTGCGCAACATCCGATATATACGGCTCAAGTTCTTTTGCAACGATGTACATTCTTTCGCCCACTCTTTTGCGCAACATGGGTATGAATTTATAATTCATGTCTGCGCGCTGGGCCAATTCCACTAAGTCTCTCTTTATTGTGTCATCCAAGCGTTCCATGGATGCCAGATACAAAATATTTAATTTTCCCTTTGAGTAGGGCTTGAGCCATTTAACGTGAGGAGTCTCATATTCTTCGCTTACATTAAAAAAAGTATCCATGGACTTATTGTAAATGTACGCCCTCTCTCTTCTGGTCTCCTTTTCCGATAACGGCATCGGCATTATGCTTATGTCGTCTATATATACATCTCCTTTTACGGCTTTTGTGGCGATGGAAAACTTAAGCCACTCTGCGCCTTCAGGTATGATAATTATCCTTTCTATTTTTTCCCAGTCAAAGGTGGGAGTTTTTATCATCTTAAAAACCCTTCCAACATATTTTGGCTTTTCCTTGCTCCCGGTATAATAAGCATATTCAGGGAAAAAACTGTATGTGCCTACCGCCTCAACTGCCTTTGCCCAGAAAGTAACCTTGTATTCTTTTCCTGCTTCAACTTTGCATAAAGGTACGCTTATATCTAAAATTGGAGTCTTTGAATCGGCTGGCACAATCATTTTCAACGACTGTTTGCCGCCATGAGCCGCCTCTTCCGTTAATGTCCCACCTTTGCCAAGGAATAAATTCCATCCTGCTTTTACATATTTTTCAGGGTCCTTCTCTTCAAAATCTCCCATAGTTACCATATTCTTCTCTGTATCTTTCTGCCCGGCCTGAGGCGTTATTCTGTGCGCAGTGAATTTCACGTCCTGCCATCCCTGAACTCCTGCATTTTTCAGCCCAAACCAGAAACTCTCTTCAGGACTTATTTTCACTGCCGGCGCTGTCTTCTCATTAGCTTCAAAATTGCCTGCGACCAAAGGTCTTCTGGTGATTCCCAGCAACTTGTTATCTTTCACGACCTCTATCTCTACCCAGTATACGCCCTCTTTTTCTATTTTCTGTCTCAAGGTTCCGGTGAAATTCTTCCCTGCTTCGAGTTTTACGTTGTCCAATACATTTTCCTTTATTACTTTTCCATCCGCTTTGATTCTTTCCTTTACCTTTACCAAATCGTTCTCATAACAGGACAACCTGTATGTTATCTCACTTTCTTCACCTGCCTTAACCTTTTCAGGCTGGTATTCTATACTGCCAACTATGCGGCTATCCATCACATTGTCTATCCTGTTAAATTCCGACACTGCAAATATTACATATCCGGTCTTGAAAACGCTTTGCGGCTCTATCTTTTGCTCTCTTATCATCCATTCAAATGTTGAATTGCCTTTATCTGAATACCAGTCGAGAAAACTGGATAAATGATTGGCTTCAAATATCGCCGCTATACCTACTCTTGATGTATCTCCTACTATTGCCTTCCAGTCAGATACAGGAGTCAATGTCCATATACCCCCAATCGTTGCATCCGCGCCTGGATGCATTATCTCCCTCAACCCTTTTTCAGTGGGGGTGTAATACTTGTTCCTTTCGGGCAGGGCTCCGGAAATTCTGAAAAAGTTTGTTGTCCATATGCCTGCTTCCAGGGGAGAGGCGGAAGTGTTTTCCAGCCTTTCTTCCACGAAAAGAGCGGGGGTCTTATCTCTTAATGTGTATACCTTGCTTACCTTTAACCCTGAAAGAAAATCGCTTAATCCTCCCGATGAAACCTCCACGCTTATCTCTTTGCCCGTATCTTTCAAAATCTTGACTGAATAGGGGCGCGAAATAAAATACTCCGTCTCCACCAGCCTGTTGCTGCCCTCGCGCCTCTGGCGGTATATCCTGTCTTCAAATGAAATGCCCTGTGATCCCCCGGTTAAACTCGTGTTTGCAGGTTTATACCTGATGTTTTCTATCCCGCCGCCTTTAAGGGCATTGAGTTCCACCTCAAGATATTCGTTTTCAAGAATGTACCTGCCTTCGCCTGCCTGTCTTATATTTCCGCTGTCTGCTTTTACTGCAAATAATAAACCCAGCAACATGAATATCATATAAGCTCTGATCTTCATTCCGCCTCCTGTTGGGCTTTGCCTTTTAACCGGATGGATTTCATGAAATAAATGTGAATTTCCACAGTTTAATTTAAGTTCAACGTCAGCAATGTCAAAGCAATTTATTTTAATGAGTTAAGATAAATAATATCAAGCATATTACATCTTCAGGATTGTGTCAAAAAAACATGCCAATCTATAACAGCTTGGTAATAGCATAATTAAAAGCGGGAAAAGAGGCGGATCAATAGTTTTGAAAATCTGACAGATTCGTTACGGACGCCTGAGGAAAAAGACCAGGAGACAAAAATAGCGGAGAGCGTTGATATTGTAGAGAGCCACCTCGCGGACTTGAACCGCGGACCTGTCGCTTACGCTCCTTAAGGGGAAGAGCTACCTTCCCCTTAATATTCCCCTTCCCAAAACCGAATGCATGGGAAAATCTTTTCCCATACCCTTTTTCAGGTCCGCTTGCGTCCACGAATAAAAAAAAGAGCCACCTCGCGGACTTGAACCGCGGACCTGAGCATTACAAGTGCCCTGCTCTACCACTGAGCTAAGGTGGCGTTTAACTTGTCAGATATTAGAAAACCACGGAATTATCAATAACATTCTTAAGTAAATGCCTGCCATACGGAAACTCATCATGACGTTTCTGATACCCTGTGTCTAAAATCTTACCACGGCATATATTATATACTCTTTTAAGCGGGAAGGTCAACTCCCGGTGGTGGGCTTAACCGTCCTGAATGGGATTTGCAGGTCCGGGGTCTTGCAGGGGAGATTTTATGCCCATGAGCTTATCCGGTAACCTGGAGGGTAAAATCGCCTTTGCACCTGAACGAAAAATCATTATATTTTTTGGTCCCGGGAGCGCAGCATACACAGTCAATCTTGTTGCCCGATCCGTCTGTGATCTCTACCTTTTTTCCGCAGGTAAAGAGCCTGACCAGGTATTGATTGATATCCCCGTGGCTGTAGGCCAGGTGGAAAGAGAGGCTTTGCAGGTTCCCTTCACTGTCGAGAGAATAGTCTGAATACCCCATGTCCGAAGGATTTTCAAGGATAATCCAGAAAGAACGGAGTGCCAGGAAACTGTGCACCAGGAATCTTCCAAACCGTGGGATTTGGGGTTGCCTTTTATTTTTCAGGAGGTGTTCCATGGCAAGAGGCCATTCAATGGAGGAATGGCCCTTGTCGTTGTAATGTACCGTGATGTTGGACTTTTCAAGCTCCCTGCTGCGGGCTTCGTACAGCTCGGTTGATATGACAGGAACGGAAACATCTTTTCTTCCGTGTATGACCAGAAGGCGCGTTAAAACGTTTTCCACCACGGATAAACCGCTTCTCGAACGGTATCCTTCAGGGTTCGTGCCGGGATTTCCTCCTATCCACTTTTTATCTTCCATCTCATCCCGGTACCGGCCTCTTATATCGTCCCGGTACCAGACCGCGTAATCGCTCATGCCTGCCCACGATACCGCTGCGCTGAAGATATCCGGAGCCTTGCCTGCAAGGGAAAGAACGTTCCCTCCTCCACCGGAACCTCCCACCGCGTACAACCCGTCGGGAGAAATCCTGTCCTTCCAGTTTTCCCTTGCGTATTCCAGGCCGTCAAGGCCGTCAATAAGCTCGTGTCCGGATGAATCTGGATGTCCGGAACTTTTGCTCCTTCCCCTCATATCAACGTTCACGAGAAAAAAGTGTTCAAGGAGAGGTTGTATAAAACCCGAAGTCCTCGCGGATGCCGCTGTCATGTGCCATCCATGAAAAAAGAGGCATAGTGGTCTGGGATCCGGGGGGATATGAAATTCGGCCGTCAGTTTCAGGTTTTTGTCGATGGAGCTGGTATATTCACCCTCATGCATTTTCATACAGCAACCCTTTTTATGGCCCGTGTGCCATAGGCTATAGCTTCTTTTATATTCCTTTGCTCAAACTTATCAGCCGTTATTATTGTGTGATGATATTGCTGTTGAGGATTTTGCCGTTTCCTATCGCGTACCCCCTGGAGAGAGGCATATTATTCTTCGGCGCATCAATTCCTTTATCCGCAAGCATGATTGTGTAAGGTGTAGCGGCGGCAACAAGAGAATAAGTCGAAGTTCGCGGAACTACTCCGGGCATGTTGGGAACGCAGTAATGAATAACCCCTTCAAGGGTGAAAATAGGCTGGTTGTGGTTTGTCGGCCGGCTTGTCTCAAAACATCCTCCCTGGTCAATGGCCACGTCCACGAGTACCGAGCCGTCCTCAATTTTAAGGAGGTCTTCCTTTCCAATGACCGTTGGGGCTTTCTTCCCTGGAATCATTACGGCCCCTATTATTATGTCAGCCCTTCTTATTTCATTCTCCTTGTTCTCCCTGTTTGCCTGGAGTATCCTGCAGGTTCCTTTGAACAGGTTTTCAAGGTATTCTATCCTCGCAGGAGAAATCTCGAGTATGGAGACTTCCGCTCCCATTCCGCATGAGATCGATGCGGCATTCATTCCTACGATACCTCCCCCTATTACGACAACCCTGCCTTTTCTTGCACCGAGTCCTCCGCTGAGAAGTACGCCTTTGCCTCCGAACTCTTTCTCTATGTATTTTGCTCCCTGCTGAGGAGCAAGCCTTCCCGCGATCTCGCTCATGGGGGCAAGGATGGGGAAAGCTCCTTCTTCTTCGACAAGTTCGTATGCAAAACAGTGAACCTTTTTTGAAAGAAGGATCTCTGTCATTTTTCTGTCAGAGGCGAAATGAAAAAATGTGAAAATTATCTGTTCTTCCCTGAGCATGGGATACTCTTCAGGAAGTGGTTCTTTGACCTTTACAACCAGCTGGCATTTTGAGTATATGTCTTCCGGCGAAGAGCAGATTTCCGCCCCTGCATCAGAGTAGTCCCTGTCTTGTATGCCTATCCCTTGACCTGCGCCGCTTTCTACCAGAACCCTGTGTCCTTTTTCCCTGAGAATGGAGACTGTTTCAGGGAGACCGCCAACCCTGTATTCGTGGTTCTTCTTCTCCCGCGGTATTCCTACAAACATCTTTCCTCCCTTTATGAGCCTGTTTTTTGAATCCTGGCCCATGCATCTCTCAGCGTTATTGTCCTGTTGAAAACCGCTTTTCCGGATGCGGAATCCCTGTCTGCGCAGAAGTATCCCAACCTTTCAAACTGGTATGTGTCTCCAGGTTTTACCCTGGAAAGGGATGGTTCCATCATGCAGTTATCAAGGATCTTCAGAGATCCGCTGTTTATATTGTCGGAAAAGCTTTCTCCATCCGCGCAATCCATGGGATTTTCCTTCGTGAAAAGGTGTTCGTACAACCTTACCGTCGCCGGCACGGAATGCTGCGCGGAAACCCAGTGGATGGTAGCCTTGACCTTTCTCCCGTCCGGGGCGTCCCCCCCCCTGGTGGAAGGATCGTAAGTACACCTGAGTTCCGTGATGTTGCCTTCAGAATCCTTTATCACCCGTTCGCATTTAATGAAATAAGCGTACCTGAGCCTGACCTCTTTTCCTAAAGAAAGCCTGTAAAACCTGGGAACGGGAATTTCCATGAAATCTTCACGCTCTATGTACAATTCCCTTGAGAATGGCACCTCTCTTGTTCCGGCAGAGGGATCTTCCGGGTTATTTACAGCTTCAAGGAGCTCGGTTTTGTCTTCCGGGTAATTTTCTATCACGACCTTTAACGGATTCAGGACCGTCATGACCCTCAAGGCCTTAATGTTGAGTTCTTCTCTTACAAAATGTTCCAGCAGGGATATGTCAACGGTGCTGTCAGTCTTTGCCACGCCTATGGCCGAGCAGAAGTTTCGTATGGCCTGCGGCGGATATCCTCTCCGCCTCATGCCGCACAATGTCGGCATCCGCGGGTCATCCCACCCTTCCACGTATCCGCCTTTCACGAGTTCAAGAAGACGCCTTTTGCTCATTACGGTATAGGTAAGGTTGAGCCTTGCAAACTCTATCTGCCTGGAATGGTGTATCCCGAGTTCTTCTATGAACCAGTTATAGAGAGGCCTGTGGTCTTCGAACTCGAGGGAGCATATGGAATGAGTGATGCCTTCTATTGAATCACATTCTCCGTGCGCCCAGTCGTAAGTCGGATAAATGCACCACTTGTTTCCCGTGCGATGGTGAAAACTGCGAAGTATGCGGTACATAACGGGATCCCGCATGTTGAGATTCGGTGAGGCCATGTTTATTTTCGCCCGCAGGACTTTTGATCCGTCGGGATGCTTGCCTTCTCTCATCCCGGCGAAGAGCCGGAGGTTTTCTTCAACAGTTCTCTCTCTGAAAGGGCTGTTTTTCCCGGGTTCGGTCAGGGTGCCCCTGTAAATCCTGATCTCTTCCGGGCTCAGGTCGCAGACGTACGCCCTGCCTTTTTTTATGAGTATGACCGCGTACTCATAAAGCTTCTCAAAATAGTCTGATGCGTATAACTCGCTTCCGTTCCATTGAAATCCGAGCCACCGTATATCCTCTTTTATGGAATCCACGTACTCTGTTTCTTCCCTGGCGGGATTTGTATCGTCAAAACGGAGGTTGCATAATCCCTGGAATTCTTCAGCCAGGCTGAAATTGAGGCATATGGCTTTTGCATGTCCTATGTGAAGACAACCGTTTGGTTCGGGTGGAAACCTCGTGTGGATTTTTTTATATATTCCTTTTTCAAGGTCTTCCCTAATTATTTCCCTTACGAAATCTGTTTTCATGTGTCAATCCTTGTCTGTTCAATTTACAGGCAGAAGCATCCGTCGCCAGCCACTCCGGATTCATGGCCGTATCAGGCGGGGATAAGAGGATGCACTGCCCTTAAATGCGTTTTTTTACCATGGCATGGAGAATTTATGCCTGAGATATATACACTATTCTAATTGAAACAGGTAATTTTTGTCAAAAAGCGGGGAAAAAGAATTTTGATTTTTACGTATTGTTTATAGTAAAATCTAATGCGTTGAACATACAAAGGTGGAGGATATAATGGTATACGACAATCCTGAATTTGATTTTGCCGGCATGGATGAAGCCGGGTACGAAAAGGTTAAAAAGGAGAACGCGTGGGGACTTACTCTTTCTGAGTTCAGGACTGCCCAGAAAAGGGCAGGCAAACCGCTGACATTAACCGAGGCATACATACTTGACAGCCTGTGGTCCGACCACTGTTCCTACAAGAATTCAAAGCAGAAGCTTAAGAGTCTTGTCAGGGAAAACAGTTACGTGATAAAAAGTGAAAATAGCGATGCGGGAGCGGTTAAAATCGGGAATACCGGTTACTGCGCCGTTTTCAAGATAGAATCACACAACCATCCCACCCTGATAAATCCATTTGACGGGGCGGCAACGGGAGTCGGAGGCATTCTCAGGGATATCTTTGCGATGGGAGCGAAAAACGTTGGGGTGGGAGCATCCCTGAGGTACGGGCCCGGTACCGGGGCCGGCTCCAAAGACGTATTGAAGGGATCTACGGAAGGAGCGGCATCTTACTGCGGGACGATGGGCATACCTCTGGTTGCCCTTGATGTATACAAAGACTCGATTTTTTCTCACAATTGCCTCATGAACGTTTCAGCAATAGGGATAGTCAAAAAAGGCGATCTTATCCCCAACGTGGTTCCCAAGAAAGGTTCGGGATATAATCTCATATACATAGGCAAACCCACATCGGGCGCGGCGGTGGGAGGGGCATCCTTTGCTTCTCAGGCGTTCGAGGAAGGAAAGACAAAAAAGATAGAGTTTGGATCAAACCCCAGGCTTGAAAAAGCCACTTTCGATGTTTTTGAAAAGGTGAAAAAGGCCCTTGCCGCAAGGAAACTGATGTCTGAGATATCTCTCAAAGATATGGGAGCCGCCGGACTGACATGCTCCACCGCCGAACAGGTTTCCGCGAGGGGATATGGCATAGATATTGACACGGAAAAGGTTCCCGTCCCAGGTGGCATGAATGTCCACCCGCTCGCTCTTGCCGTGGGGGAAGACCAGGAAAGAAACATGATAATCGCTTCGAAAAAGGCGACAGAGGTTATCCTGGATATCCTGAATAAGGATAAGGATTTCAAGAAATATGGGGGCAGGGCGGAGGTGATAGGCAAGGTGATAGGAAGAGACAGGTTTATAATGAGGGATAAGAATACCGTCTACTGTGACATCCCTTTGAGTCTTATAACTAATGCACCTGTCTATAAACCCGCGTCAAAGGCGCCCGTGCAAAAAATGGCAAAAATGGATCTCTCCGAACCTGCTGATATTGGAAGCGAGGTTCTCAAGGTCATATCATCCGCAAACGTTTACTCAAGGCAGGATATATTCCGGGCATTGAAATCCGGTAAAACCCCCTTTCTCTTTACCGGCCCTGACGAGACCGATGTTTGTGTCATAAGGCCGCTAATGAAAGATAAGAGATGGAGTAAAACCGGCATTGCTCTTGTTTTCGGCGGCAAGTCTTTGCATGGAAGGGAAGGCGCCCCGGCGGAACAGGCATACCTGGCAACGGTCTCTGCAAGACTCAAACTGGCCGCCGCAGGACTTAAACCGGTTGCGGCGGCAGACGGGTGCAATTACGGGAATCCTGGCAATCCCGTCCACTACTATTGTTTCTCTGCGGGGATAGACGGCCTCAACAAGGCGTGCAGAATCCCCATTTACGGGGAGAAGGATCCCCTGGCGGTTGTAGCCGGGAATGTGTCCCTGAAGAATACTTATATAAGCGGCGGGAAGGAAGAACCTGTTGATCCATCCCTGATACCGGCTGTTTTCGGATACATTTCAGATTGCCGTAAAACGGTAACCACCGGGTTGAAAAAGAAAGGCAGTGTACTGCTTCTTGCCGGCAGGAGGAAAGAGGAAATGAAGGGATCCGAGTATGCGGCTGTCAACGGGAAATCCGGAGGTAAGCTGCCTTCGATAACCCAGTCTGAGGCAGGCGCCATGGAATACGGTGCTCTTGAAGCTTCCGGCAAAGGGCTTCTCTTATCTTCGGCGGTAATAGAAAACGGTGGTCTTGCGGCGGCCCTGGCAAGGATGATTTCGCTTGGCAGGAAAGGTCTCGGCATAAGACTTTCCATGGATTTTGCAGGCAGGATGAGAATGGATTACGCTCTCCTGTCAGAGTCTCCCGGTTACGTTATAGAGGTTGACAGGAAGAACCTCGGTAAGGTTGTTAAAATTTACTCCGGATATGGCATAAGGCTTGCGGAAATAGGCACGACCACTGAAAAGGCTCTTTTTTCAGGATATGCAGGCGAAAAAAAGGTATTCGAGATACCGGTTGGCCAAATCAGGGAGAAATGGAGCGGCAAATGACGACATATAAACAGGCGGGAGTGGACATCGGGCTTGGCGATATATGTTCGCGCATAATGTCCGAAGCTTCTGACAGGACATTTAAAAACAGGCAGAAGGGTGCAGGTACGGTAAAAATCCTCGAGAAGAAGGGATTGCACAGGGTTATAACGGTATCTTTCGGAAACTTTCTGCTCATGTTGAACAGCGATGGAATAGGAACCAAGGTTGAATTTTCCGAGAGGATGAACAGGTATGACACCATGGCTTATGACCTTCTTGCGATGCTTTGCGACGACTCGGTCAGATATGGGGCGGAACCTGTTGCAGTTTCCAACATACTGGATGTCAGTTCCCTGGACGGGCAGGTTGTAAAACAACTGGCCAAAGGCATGGTTAAAGCGGCCCGCACAGCCGGCGTAGCTGTCATTTCCGGGGAAATAGCCGAACTGGGCAAAAGGGTTTCGGGATACGGAGCCATTAATTACAACTGGGGCGGGACGGTTTTAAGCGTAATGAAAAAGGAGATCTCCGGAGAGGATATAAAAAGCGGGGATGTCATCGTTGGATTCAGGGAGAAAGGATTCAGGTCCAATGGAATATCCCTTGTAAGAAAGATAATGGAAAAAGAGTACGGGTCCGGATGGCACAAGAAAACCGATGCCGGCAAAAACCTCGGAGAGATGGCTCTCGAACCTTCAACAATCTATTCGAGGGCTGTAATCGAAGCACTGGACCGGGTCAAGGGTGTAGCCCATGTAACCGGGGGAGGTATCCCCGGAAAACTGGGCAGGGTGACGGCGGCCACCGGTCTCGGGGCCGACATATCTGACCCCTTTGAACCGTGCAGGATGATGTTAATGTGCCAGGAGAAAGGTAAAGTTTCCGACACTGAAGCCTACAGGACATGGAATATGGGGCAGGGCATGCTGGTCGTAACCGATAAGCCGGAAAAGGTCATTGCGGCCGCAGGCGCATACAGGGTAAAAGCAAAAATCACGGGAGTTATAACGAAGGAAAAGAAACTTAAAATAAGGAGCAGGGGATTTTTCAGCAGGGGCTCAACCCTGACATTCTGAAAACCGTCCGAGGGAAGACCAGGAGAGAAAACCTAAACATATGAACAAGAAAACCATCAGGAAGATAGAGTCGGAGAGAATAAGAAAACTGCCGGTTTACATGTTCCAGGAGATAAACGCCAGGAAGATGAAACTGCGTCATGAGGGCAAAGATATCATAGATCTCGGTATGGGCAACCCCGACAGGCCCGCTCCCGGACCGGTGGTAGAAAAGCTTGCCGAGGTGGCATGCGACAACAAGGCACACAGATACAGCGCATCCAAAGGCATCTCTCACCTCCGCAGGGAGATATGCATGTGGTACGAGAAACGGTTTGGAGTTGTTCTCGACCCTGAGGAAGAAGCCGTGGTTTGCATAGGTTCCAAGGAGGGCATAAGCCATCTTTCCCTTGCTGTTTTTGACAAAGGAGACACCGTCCTGGTGCCAAATCCAACGTATCCGAGCCACCTTTACAGCGTGGCCATAGCCGGAGCCAGGATTCATGATATGCCCATTACGAAAGAAAATGGATTCATCCCGGAGCTGTCCCAGAAAATATGCGCCGGCCCCCGGAAACCGAAAGCAATCATAATAAGTTATCCCAATAATCCCACCGCACAGGTTGCGGAGATGGATTTTTTTGACAGGGTTGTCAGGTTCGCAAAAAAGAATAACCTCATTGTCATACACGATAATGCGTATGCTGAAATCGGTTTTGACGGTTACAGGGCCCCCAGTTTTCTCCAGGCAAAAGGCGCAAAAGATACGGGAATAGAATTCTACTCTCTTTCAAAGACCTACAATATGGCCGGGTGGAGGGTTGGCTTTGCCGTGGGAAACAAACACGTGATAAGGGCTCTGACGAAGCTTAAAAGTTATTACGATTACGGCATGTTCACTCCTATCCAGGTTGCGGCGATAACCGCCTTGAGGCTGGATCAGAAATATATAGACGAGGTAGCCGCAACGTACTGCAGGAGGCGGGATATATTCGTGGCCGGCCTCGACAGAATAGGCTGGAAGGTTGAGAAACCCAGAGCGACAATGTACCTGTGGGCCGGGATTCCCGAAAAATTCAAAAAGATGGGGTCTCTGGATTTCAGTGTCCACCTGCTGGAAAAGGCGGGCGTAGCCGTTTCTCCGGGGGCTGGATTCGGCAAATATGGTGAAGGATACCTGCGCATGGCGCTCGTTGAGAATGAGAACAGGCTCAAGCAGGTAGTTAATTCCCTTAAAAAAATCCTGTAACTCCTGCTGTCTTCCCCGGGAAGCAAGTTGACCATTTGCCTGCATGCCGGTGATTGATGTCCTTTTTTTTGCCGCCGGTGTTAATCCTGATGCAATTCTCCTGCCAGCGATGAATAACGACGGATTGCTGACTTAAACGTGAAAGTGATTGTCATAGGGATACATGTGAGTTTCCTATGGATCCAGCCCTATTGATTTGCGAAGGATAAGTATGACGTCAGAGATGTTGACGTCCAAGCTTGAGTTCATGTCTGCCACGCTTTTGAAAAGGTCCGTATATGGTGATTCGTATGACAGCTCGTTTATTGTTATGGGTAAGCCTATTGACATCCTCAGGCAGAGTATTACGTCGGATATGTCTATTTTCCCGTCCCGGTTTACGTCTCCCTTCATGAAAAAGGGGTTGATCTTCAGGAGGTAGGAATTGTTGCCGTCGTCAAACTCTGCGACAACATCCGCCGGGTCCGCAATGAGATAAAGCCATACGTTCTCCATCTCGACGCCTGTCGTATCCCACAGGTACGCAACCTGTTTAATCCCGTTAGGTTCGAGGCTGGGTATTGTCTCTGAATAGAGCAACTGGCCGTCCTCATTGTCCTTGCGGATTTCCACGACAAATTCTCCCGTGGCCAGCGTGCCCGTATTCTGAACCGTCCCGGTAAGGGAAAGAAGATTATCCACTATGGTTTTTCGCCCGAGAGAAACAGCGCCGATATCAGGGAATATGCAATTTATAGTCAGGGTATTGTTGGAAGCAACATCCCCCTCAATAAGTTCGTCAGGGTCAATTACCGCATACAGGGAAATGGTTGCCAATGTGGATGGAACCGTCCATTCAACGGAAACCGTCTTTTCTTCTCCAGGCAGAAGCCTCGAAGAGATAACAACTGTTTCTATAAGAATGCCTCCATCCAGTGGGTCCCCCTCATAGAAAGATACGGTGATATTCTCCTGGGGAGTGTTGCCGATATTCATTGCCGTGACATAGAGTTCCGCAACGCTTCCGCAGAAAGGGTTGACGGGAGTTAATACAAAAGAGTCCGGTTTAAGGGCGACGTCAGTACTTACCGTATGCATGAGAGTCGCAAGGTCTGCCGAGCCCAGCTGGCGTACAGGAATTGTAACTGTCTTGCCTGTAAGGGTCTGCCTTTTCTCATAAGATATATCCACGTCTATTTTGTCATATATTCCCACAAGCGTACCCTCTCCGTAAAATGCGAAGACAGGGGACCTTTCCGTCTGAGCGTCAAAGGTCAGCCTCTGGGGTTTGCCCCATACCGCAAGACCCGGGTCGTAAAAGAGAGCCCACAGGTCAGAACTGAATTCCGAAGGTTCCGGCCATACAACGGCAAGCCGGCCGTTGGGACTGCGGGCTATATCGAAAGAAGCGAGATTGCTTGTATGTTCGTCAGCCGTATATACAGGAGTGCCTCCAGT
>Ga0302245_1001645_pt1 | contig 14343 bp, 14 predicted proteins | sample AAG_UR_Thr_MG_FD_193512 | JGI IMG/M metagenome (GOLD analysis project Ga0302245, IMG submission 193512) | Enriched activated sludge microbial communities from anaerobic digester in WTTP, New Holstein, Wisconsin, United States - AAG_UR_Thr | ecosystem: Engineered > Bioreactor > Anaerobic >... | reverse complement strand
CCTCGAACGGCCGGGGATGCAAGGGGAAATCCGCCTGAAGCCTCGTCAACACGGATGATTCCACCTGGGACAAGTCGTTCATGGGCCCTCGAACCCTGGGGGGACATAACGACAGAAGGGCTCTTCTGCCAGGAAGTCTCCGGTAACCTGAAAAGCTCGAGCCCTGCAGCCTCCGCATGTCGTTTTGTATTCACAAAATCCGCATTTCCCTTTTAGTTTGCCCGGCTCCCTCAGATCGGAAAAGAGAGGCGAATTTTCCCATATTTCCCGAAATGGCGTGTCTTTGATATTCCCAGCTGCGACATTGAAATACCCGCATGGTCGAACTTCCCCGATATGGGAAATAAAACACACGGCTGTCCCCGCAAGACATCCCAGAGATGGTGGCCGAGATCCTCCCGTATTGACTGCACCGGGGACGGAGGTTTTAAGCCTTGGAATCCCCGAAGGCCCAGAGTCCCGATCCTGAGCATATCTGCGGTTGTTGAATGAGTTTATCCGTGCATAGTGAGGAGCACAGGTAGCCTTTGTCTCCAGTGCCGTCTCTTGGCTCAAGTGCCAATATCTGTCAAGAATCTCTTCGTACTCGTCGGGGGAAAGCATCTCGGCTTCCGCCAGTTCGACGCCACAACCCACGGGAACCAGCATGAAAAAGTGCAATCCTTTGGCGCCTACCTTTTCCGCCAGTTGAAAAACCGCCGGCATTTGGTTGGAATTTCCCCGGGTTACAGTCATATTGAACTGGAACTCCACGCCTGCATCCCGCAATGCACGAGCCCCATCCAGAGCGCCGAGGAAAGACCCCGGAACACCCCGGAAATCATCATGAAAACCAGATTCCGCACCGTCTATGGAAATACTGACCCGTGTTATACCTGCCTCACGTATGCGTTCCGCGATTTCAGAGTTCACCAAGGTCCCATTCGTTGCAAGGGCCGCGCGAAGCCCGCGATTCCGGATATGGGAGGCAATTTCGAAAACATCGTCCCGGTACAACGGCTCTCCACCGGTGAGAACGATGACCGGTTTATAGACCATCGACACAGCGTCGATGAATGATTTCGCCTCCACAGTGGAAAGCTCTTTTTCTATGGCGGGCGCCCGATGATCTCCACCTCTGCAATGTATACAAGCCAGGTTACAACGGTCGGTGAGTTCCCAGAATATCATCCGGGGTGTAAACATTCTCATTTGAATATATAATGATGGAAATATCGCCTAAGAGCAATATACCACGCCGATCCCCGGGGTTTTCCGTGTTTCGCAAGACACTACGAGAAAAGCGACAATCACCATTAAAATCACTGCCAGGATGGAGTTCTTTTTACTGAATCAACCGGATTTCAGGGAAACGGAAAGAAACGGCACAAGGCAGGTTCATAGAGTAAAAGGGTTAGACTCGGTTTTTCCACAATATGAAAATTCCGGCTCTTCAGGAAAAATACCCCCCCATACGGATACTCCCATGCGTTGTGCGCGAGACCCGCTTTAACCGGGTTTTCAGCGATATATCGAAACGCATGTAAAAAATTTCGCAGCCCATCGACTATCTTGCTTTTAAATCGATCATACCAGACATGGCCCTGCAGCCCACAACGCCGGTTATACTGAATCGCGAAAACTGATAAAACCCATTGCATGATACGGGACAAGCTTTCCCCCTCGCCCGGAGTGACCATCAAATGAATATGGTTGCTCATGATGCAGAAATTCGTCACTTTAAACCGATACTTTCTTTTGGCCCGCAGGAGAACTTCCAGGAAGACCTTTTTTATGGCGTTCGCTTGCATGATATGTTCCTGCCGATTTATACGGGCAACAACGTGGTATGTCGCTCCGGACCGGATAACACGGGGTTTTCTCATACTCCTTGATACGGCTGATTACTTCGCCCCGCTTTGAATCTAATTTTAAAAAAAACCTAATCTTCTGCCTGCCCCTCCGTCCCCTTCGAGGTAACCGCAACCCGCCCTCGACTCACATCCTGAACCAGTTCCAAGACCTTTTCCGCAATACTATCAGCAATGAATGCACACAGAACTACCGTTTCGCCAAAAACCTCGGTTTCGACCCGGCATTCCGGGGGACGGAGGACAAGTTTCACATTCTCATGGCAATCGTAGGGCAAATCGAATCGGTACAAGGTTTCCTGCCGCATTTCACGGATCGCCACGTTTCGAAGAGCCGCCTGCGCGCACTCGGTATAGGCTTTCACAAGACCTCCTGTACCAAGCCTGGTTCCGCCGAAATACCGAGTCACCGTCACGAGGGCGTTCCTTACGCCGCTTCCCTTCAAAACTTCCAGAACCGGGCGGCCTGCAGTGCCTTTCGGTTCTCCATCATCACTCATGCCGGCGATTTCAGACCTGGGCCCTCCGATAAGAAAGGCAAAAACCACGTGGCGGGCATCGGGGTGACTTGCTCGTTCCTCTCGAATCAGTGCCTTGGCCTCTTCCGTCCCTTTGACTCTCCGGACCGTTCCAATAAAACGACTTTTCTTTATCTCGATCTCTGCCCGACCGTCAGAAGAAGGTTCGGTAATAACATCTGTCATAAACTTCAGTCTTTCAGTATGTGGAGAAAATCCGGTTCTCCAATATAGTTCGAATCGCCGACAAATCCTCCGTCCCTGTAAAAGCGCACGTAGGGAATATGGTCATTGTGAAAACGGGATTCCTTGAATCGCATGAAGTCGTAAAAAAAAGAGAGTCGATCGTAAACGAGCACAAAAACAACGATCTCGCTGTCGGTCTTTTCCCATCCCAGGCGGGAGAGGTAGGAGTTCATCGCTCTCCATTGGGGGCACCAGCCCTGGGTCAGCACCACCGCCACCTTTCTGGAGTACCGTCGAAAATCTTCGGGAATGTCACCCTTTTCCATAATGACTTTCGCCTGCTCCTCGGTGATATTCCGCCGGATCATCCTTCCTCCGTCCCTGCCGAGCCTACCTCCGGAGAATCCTCCTCCGTCCCCGTGAAGCCGCGCAGAATTATCCTCCTAACCCTTTCCGGAAGGGCTTTTTTTTCCTCGGCGGTCAGCGAATCCGTCGGTATGGGGGTGTGAAAAACAACTTTCACATCTCCAGCTCGAAATCGTCCTTCTTTCTCATATAACGTATAGGTATCCACCATACTTACCGGAACGATGATCGCCCCCGCCTTGGTGGCGAGTTTGAAACTCCCCGCTTTAAAGTCTCCCACAACCCCGGCACGGCTTCGGGTTCCCTCGGGAAATATGGCCATGGGGTAGCCCTTCTTCAAAGATGCAACCCCCCGTTCGATGGACATGATGCTTTTCCGGGGGTTACGCCGCTCGATAAAAACACAATGAATGGCAAGCATCCAGAAATTCAGAAAAGGCGCGTATAACAGTTCTTTCTTGGCGATGAAACCCGGTATTTTCCCGGAGTGAGCGAGAATCAGGAGGATGTCGAAAACACTTTGGTGGTTCCCTATGAAGCAGACCTTGTTTTGCCGCGGGATGTTGCCCCGTCCCTGAACTAATACCCTGGCCCCGGTGAGCCACAGAAACTGGTTGGCCCATAGAGGAACGAAAAAACCGAGAAAAACCTTTCGCAGCCTTCCCAAACCCGGGAGGGACAGCACCAGGATAACCGGGACGAAAGCGGCACTGAAAATCAGGAAAAACCAGAAATAAGCGAAAATCAGGATCGTCTTTGCCATACCGGTTATCGAGGTCAGTATAGAGGAAATTCAGGCCTTGGGGAAGGTTGCCCGGGGGACGGAGGCGGGGAAAAGTCCCACATGGGACGAGAGCGGTAATTCCTGTCCGGTTGATTTTCCGCTGGTAATATGATGAAATGACGGGCATGAAAATTCCCCTGCGCTTTTCATCGCGATGCTTCTTCTCCCTGCTGCTGTGTCTCGCGTTCGTCAGTCTCACCGCATGTGGCCCGAGAAAAATCGGATACGGCGTTCTTCTATGGTCTCCGGATGAAGGGGCCATCGAGACAGGAACCCTTCTGCCCGTTTACGAAGAATCCCGGATCAAGGCCAGCTATACAGTTCCGGTGCGGGGGGCCAAGGAGACTCTGGAGCTTCCCACGTGGCGGATACAGTTTTTCCCGAAAGAAAAAGAAGCGGCGGCCTTCGCGGAGGGTTTCGCCCGGGTCAAAGGCGTCTATGCCACATCGAACCGCCGGGCTCTCCCGGTTCGGGAAAAGGCGGACCGCCTGTCCCGGCGGGTGTATCGTCTTCGGGAAAACGAAAAAATGAAGGTCCTCGAGCTGGGGACGGAGCCGGCGGACGAGAACGGCCTGGAAGGCTTCTGGTACAAGGTCCTGACCTCCGAAGGCGTCTCAGGCTACTGCTTCGATTACCACCTCACTGTTTTCGATGTGGATACACATCAGACCCTCTCCGCCACCCGGGATCCCGCGAAGGAAGCGGTGGCGACAATACTGTCCACCCTCTGGAAACCGGCTTACTTCCGCGACATGATCGCCGAAAAACGCATCGACCCGGCGCGGTTCAAATCTTCCTTCGGCCTTTTCTTCATTGAAGAACCCCGACAGATGCGCATCTCCCTGCCCTCCGGAACCGTCGCCATTCCCTACACGCAGATTCGAAAAACCGGAGGAGAGGCTTTCATAGCCGAAGGAAGCGACGTCCAGTTCCAGCTTCGGGGCGGCGGATCAGAAATCGTCGTCTTCTATACCGCCGGCGGAAATCGAAGAAGTGACATTTTCATCCCCTTCGAGTCGGAAACAGATATCGAAGAGATTCTGGCAAAGGAAACGGAACGCCGAACGGAGATCCTTTCCGATTTTCTTTCCCGGGGAAGGATCCTGAGGAGTTCCGCATATGGCGAAATAACCTTTGCCGAAGACGGCTCTTTCAACTGGACGGATTTCGAACGACTTGTTCCCGCAGCGATTCCCAAAGGAACTCAGGGAACAGGAAAAATCGAGTTTTCCGTTTTCATCGGTCGGGAAATCAAGGAAAAGTACGATGGAGTCGCCACGTTTCGGTTCGGCGGGACAAAAACATCCTTCCTTTACCGGTACACCGACGGGGGAGTCCGTTTCGTCCATGTCCCGCCGGCGAATATCGAGGACGGCGTGGTTCGGCGGGAAAGCATGAATTCCCTGGTCGTTTTTTTCGCCACCAGCTGATTCCATGGCCTTCGTCCAGCTCTCGGGAATATCACTGGCCTTCGGCGGGCGGCAGCTTCTCAAAGACGTCAACCTCAATCTGATGTCCGGGACTCGTGCCGCGCTGACCGGAGCGAACGGCAGCGGGAAAACCACTCTGATGAGGATTCTGGTGGGTGAACAGCCGCCCGATTCCGGCTCTCGTATCGTCCAGAAGGAGACCCGGGTATCCTATCTTCCTCAGTCGGGGATCATACATGGCGGATCCTCCCTGGAGGAGGAGGCGGAAAGGGCCTTCGATGAAATACGCCGGCATCTCGACACCATCGACCTGATTGGGAAAAAGCTCGCCGCCGCCACGGAGGAGAGCGAGGAAACGCTGCGGCTCCTGGATGCTCTGCACCGGCACCAGGAGCTTGTGGAGAACTCCGGCTACTATTCCCGGCGGGAAAGAATCGATGCCGTTCTCCAGGGTCTTGGTTTTTCCACCGCGGACAAGCTCCGTCCCTCGGAGGAATTCTCCGGAGGATGGCAGATGCGCATCGCTCTGGCGAAAATTCTGCTGGAAGCCCCGGACATTCTTCTGCTGGATGAGCCGACGAACTACCTGGACATTGAGGCCCGCGTCTGGCTGGAGGACTATCTGAAGACCTTCCCCGGCGGCGCCCTCATCGTGTCCCACGACCGCTACTTTCTCGACGTCACCGTCAGCGAGGTGATCGAAATTTTCTCCGGACGGGTCACCCGTTACACCGGCAACTTCACCGCTTACGAGAAAAGACGGGAGGCGGAACTCGCGGCGCTGAAGGAGAGTTACCGGAACCAGCAGGAGGAAATCGCCCGGCAGGAGGAGTTCATCCGCCGGTTCCGGTACAATGCCTCGAAAGCCGCCATGGTGCAAAGCCGGATAAAACAGCTGGAGAAGATCATCCCCATCGAAATCCCGGAAAGCATGAAAAAAATGCACTTCTCCTTCCCCAAGCCCCCTCATTCGGGAAGCAGAGTCCTGTCGGTGCAGGGTTTGTCCAAATATTACTCCTCCGTCCCCGTGCTGCGGGATTTGAGCTGCGACCTGAACCGGGGGGACAAGCTCGTCGTCACCGGCCGCAACGGCGCGGGAAAATCCACCCTGCTGCGGATCCTGGCGGGGGTGGACACTGAGTTCTCCGGCCGAATCGATTACGGAACAGGGGTGCGGGTCGGGTACTTCGCCCAGGATCGGGACGAAACCCCGGGAAACGCCCGTTCGGTGATGGAGGAAATCGAGGAGGTCTGCCCCACGGCTCTTTTCCCGAAGATACGGAACCTGCTGGGTGCCTTCCTGTTCCGGGGGGATGATGTGTACAAGCCTGCCCGGGTTCTGAGCGGCGGGGAAAGGAACCGTCTTTCCCTGTTGAAAATGCTTCTGAGACCGGCCAATCTGCTCATTCTCGACGAACCCACGAACCACCTGGACATGAGTTCTAAGGACGTTCTCCTCGACGCTCTGCGGGAGTTTTCCGGGACCCTGGTTTTCGTCTCCCACGATCGTTACTTCATCGAGGGCCTGGCGGACAAGGTGCTGGAACTCCGGGAGGGGCTTCCCCCCCGGCTCTTTCCCGGCGGCTACGATTATTACCTTTTCCGGATCTCACAGGAGGGCGGCCTCCCTCCTGAAGGACCGGCTGCCCCTTCCGCCAAAGTTCCGCCTTCATCCTCCCGGCTGAGCCGGGAAGACGCGAAGCGCAGGAAAAGCGCTCTGGGCCGTCTCGAGAGGCGGGAAGAGGCGATTCTCGCCCGGATAGAGGAATTGGAAGAGGAGAACCGAACGCTTCAGCGGGAACTGTCCCTCCCGGAGGTGTACGAGGATGGGAGTCGGGTGAAGGCCGTTATGGAAAAAATCGCCCATAACGAAAGGGAACGGGAGAACTGCCACCGGGATTGGGAAAAACTCGCCGCCGAACTCGACGCCGCGCGGTCATGAGAGTCCTGTTTCATGTCTTTCCCGGAAGGAAATAATCCGCTATACTGTAGGCATGTGGAATCCGGATCTATTCGACGATACCCTGCACTTTGCCGCCTCTGCCCATGAGGGTCAGTTCGTGCCGGGGAAAAATTATTCGTACATCGTTCATCTGGTGGGAGTCTGCATCGAGGCCCTCCGAGCCGCCGTCATCGAGGAAGTGGAAGACCCCAATCTGGTCATGCAATGCGCCCTTCTGCACGACACCATCGAAGATACCGCCCTTACCTACGAAATCATTCTGGACCGGTTCGGACGGGAAGTCGCCGATGGCGTCAGCGCTCTGACGAAAAACCAGGATCTCCCGAAAAAGCGCCAGATGGAAGACTCGCTGGAAAGGATCATGCAGCAGAAAAAGGAAATCTGGATGGTGAAGCTCGCCGATCGGGCCTGGAATTTGCGGGAACCGCCCGCCCATTGGGAATTGAGAAAGAGACAGGAATACCTGGAGGAGTCACAAACCATCCTTCGACTTCTGAAAAAAGCCAGTCCGTACCTGGCGGCGCGTCTCAGCGATAAAATGTACAACTACAAGAAATTCCTCGAATCATGACGGAAATACTGTCCTGGAACGTCAACGGGATCAGGGCCGTGGAACGGAAGGGTTTTCTCTCATGGCTCGCCGGTTGCGGCGCGCAGATAGTCTGCCTCCAGGAAACAAAAATTCAGGAAGACCAGCTCACCGGTGAGCTCGGCTCCCCCGAGGGCTGGACGAGCTATTGGGCCTGCGCGAAAAAGAAGGGATACAGCGGAGTCGCGGTATATACCCGGGAAAAACCTTCGCGGGTGGGAAACCTGGGGATATCGAAATTCGACGACGAGGGGCGGGTCCAGATTCTGGACTACCCTTCCTTCAGCCTGATCAACGCCTATTTCCCGAACAGCCAGGAAGAAGGCGCCCGACTCGACTATAAAATCGAGTTCTGTGACGCCATGCTGGATTTCGCCTCGGGTATCGTGTCGGAGGGACGGGATCTGGTGATCTGCGGAGACTACAACATCGCCCACAAACCCATTGACCTGGCCAACCCGAAAGCCAACGAAAAAAACCCCGGCTACCTTCCTGAGGAGCGGGCCTGGATGGACAGGTTCACCTCCTCCGGTTTTTCCGACTCTTTCCGGCTGTTCAATGCAGAACCGGGACAGTACACCTGGTGGAGCTACCGCTTCAAAGCCCGGGAAAAAAACATCGGCTGGAGGATCGATTATCACTGCGTCAACGACCGTTTCCGGCCGAAAGTCCTGTCCGCCGGAATACGTTCCGAGGTCATGGGTTCGGACCATTGTCCCGTCTCCATCAGCCTCGATATCGACTGAGCGAGGAGTGATGAGCATGAATACAAAGCCGACCCGGGCGGACGCCTGGCAGCTGCTGACCACCCACACCAAGACCGACAACCTCATCAAGCACGCCCTGGCGGTGGAAGCGGTGATGCGCCATTTCGCCCGCAAGTTCGGGGAAGACGAGGAGTTCTGGGGAGTGGTGGGCCTTGTCCACGACATCGATTACGAACAGTACCCCGATCAGCACTGCTGGAAGTGCGTCGACATTCTGAACGGCGCCGGATGGCCTGCGGAATACCTCCGCGCCGTGCAGAGTCACGGGTGGGGCATCTGCACCGACATCGAGCCGGTGCACCGGATGGAAAAAGTCCTGTTCGCCGCCGACGAGCTTACCGGACTGGTTTCCGCCACCGCCCTGGTGCGGCCTTCCCGCAGCATCCTGGACATGACGGCCAAGTCGGTGAAAAAAAAATGGGGGGCAAAAGCCTTTTCCGCCGGGGTGGACCGGAGCATCATCGAAAAGGGCGCGAACATGCTGGGGATGGATCTCTCGGAACTGATAACCGAGACCATTATGGGCATGCGGACCGTGGCGCGGGAATTAGGTCTGGAAGGCAGCCCTGGAGCGGCCGACGGCGGATAAGCCCCGGAGAGACCCCATGTACCATCCCAAACAGCAGGCCTTCGACGCGAGGCTCAAAAAGATGTTCGATGAAGTCGACTCATATATCGAAGATTCCTATGGCTCCGCCTACACCCTGCATCCGGCCCGGCCCGAGAGGGGCGCCACGGAAAATCCCCAAGCCGACGGACTGTTCAACATCGGCGCGGATTTTACCGCCGGGTATGGCTCGCAGCGGGGCCGCGGGTACCTGATCGACGTCACCATGGCGACCCTCGACGACGTCGACGAGGACGTGCGGCGGGAAATTTACGAGGCCACCGCGGCGAAGGTCAAGGAACTCCTTCCGATCCACTTCCCGGAACGTCGCCTGGATGTGTATCGGGACGGAAACCACTTCAAGATTCAGGGAAACTTCAGCCTGGGAAAAATCTGACGGGTCCGCCTCCGTCCCCTCCCGACGGAAACGGCGATCCTCTCCAGGGCGCCTCGACACCGAAGGGTGACGAAAGAACACCCCCCGGGCGACGCCCGGGCATTTCCCGTGTCCTCCGTCCCCCTCGGGTCACAGCTCCTCCGTCCCCTGGGAGCCACCGTTCAGTGGCAGCCCCCCTGGTGGCCATGATCATGGCCGCCGCAGTTTTCACCCGAGTCCGCCAGCGTTCCCCGGGCCAAAGCTTCGGCGGCGGCCCGGGCGGGACCACTGACCCCGCGGATCACCGAAATGCCGTTGGCCGAAAGCGTCCGCACGGCCCCCTCCCCCATGCCGCCGGCAATGAGGTGCGTCACTCCCATGCCCGACAGGATCGAGGCGATATTCGACTTGCAGCCGCAGCCCGCGGGCGATTTGACCGACTCTTCCGCCACCAGGGCGCTGCCCTCTCCCACGGTGAACACGCTGAAACCCTCACAGTGACCGAAATGGCCGTCGATCATGCCGTTGTGCACGGGAACCGCTATTTTCATCGTTTTCTCTCCCTTTTCATCGAAGATACCTTCTCCCATGATCCAAAACATTAGGGAAAAACCCCACCGGGTGTCAAGCCGGAAAGCGGCGCCATCCTCCGTCCCTCGAAAAAAGTCGGCGCGCTCGATTGAATGCCATCCTCCGTCCCTCGAAAATCCAGCGGCAGGTGTGAATGACATCCTCCGTCCCCCAAAAATCCGGCGGCAGGTGTGAATACCATCCTCCGTCCCTCGAAAATCCGGCGGGACTTGAAAACTTCCGTCCTTTTCCGCATAGTGAGGCCATGGACGATCTCATCAAACCGAAAATTCTGAAGGGGTTCCGCGATTTCCTTCCTGAATCCGAAATGGAGCGCCTGCGGGTCCAGGGGGTCCTGGAAAAGACCTTCCGGAGCTTCGGTTTTCTGCCCATCGACACGCCGGTCCTGGAATACACCGAAGTCCTTCTCGGCAAAGGCGGCGGCGAGACGGACAAACAGATGTATCGTTTCACCGACCAGGGCGGGCGGGATGTGGCGATGCGATTCGATTTGACCGTTCCCTTCGCCCGTTTCATGGCGGGCCATTTTCACGAGCTGTACCTCCCCTTCAAGCGCTACCACATCGCCAAGGTCTTTCGGGGGGAAAACACTCAGCGCGGCCGGTATCGGGAGTTCATGCAGTGCGATTTCGACACCGTGGGAACCGACTCGGCGTCCGCGGATTTCGAGATCCTGCTGGTCATGCGAAGGTCCTTTCTCGACTTGGGGATCGAGGGGGTGGAGATTCGTTTCTCCCACAGGGGGGTGTTCAACCGGGTTCTGGGCAATCTGGGACTGGCGGAAAAATCCGTGGACATACTCCGCACCGTGGACAAGATCAATAAAGTCGGCGAGGAGGAGGTCCGGAGCGCCCTTGCCCGACTCGCCGGCGATGCGGCGGCTTCGATCATCCTGGATTATATCCGACCCGGCGATTCGAACGACGACACCCTGGGAAAGATGATTCGCCTGGCGGGGACGGAGGCGGAGGATACCCGTCGGATCGCCTCCATCCTGTCCTGGATGAAGGCCCTGGATATCGAAAAGACCTTCATCCTCGACCCCTCCATCACCCGGGGCCTGGATTACTACACCGGCATCGTCTTTGAAACTTTCCTCACCGAAATCCCGGCCATCGGGTCCGTATGCTCCGGGGGCCGATATAACGACCTGGCGTCCCTCTACACCACGGAAAAGCTTCCCGGCGTCGGCGCCTCCATCGGCCTGGATCGCCTCCTGGCGGCTCTGGACGAGCTGGGAAAAAAACCGGCCCGGGAAGCGTCCACCGATATCCTGATCTTCCACACCGGGGATGCGGACCTTCCCGCCTGCCATGCCGCTGCCGCCGCCCTGCGGGCGGAAGGACTATCCGCGGAGGTCTATCCGGAGGCCCAGAAGCCGGCGAAGCAGTTCGCCTTCGCGGAGAAGAAAGGAATCCCCCTGGGAATTTTCATCGATCCTGCGGGAACGGGACGAGTCAGCCTCCGGGACCTGGAACGGCGGGAAACCCGCGAGGGTTTGACCCTCCAGGAAGCCGCATCGGACGCGAAGAGGCGGCTTTCCGGCCCCAGGTCCTAATCTCCCGTCCCGTAACGGAGCCATAGCGCCTCGAAGGGCCCCAGGGTCATGGAAAACCTGTTTTCCGCCTCCCAGGAGGGGTAAACCACGTCCCCGCTTATGATGTCGGTGAACAGGCGCTCCCCGTTCATATCCAGTTCCCGGGCGGAAAAGGAGACCTCCGCATCCTTCGGCGACAGGGACGCCAGACAGAGAACCCGGCCGGGACCGTCCTGATCCCTCCGGATCCGAAGGAGGGCGAATACATTTCCTGCCGTGGGAACCACGCGGGATGCCGCCAGGGGGTGAAAAGCCGGTTCGGCGATCCGGGCCATCAGAAGAATTTCGAATCCCGCGAAGATCCTCTCCCGGATCGTGTCGGGGGTGGACAATTCGTCCTGGACCTTCCCGTAGTCCAGTTTCTGCCGGTTTATCCTGCGATTCATTCCCGACTCCCGGACGCCCTGGATCCAGTTTTCCGAACCGATGAGGCTGTGAACGTATATTCCCGGCACCCCGGGCATGGCCAGAAGAATGGATTGGGAGGCGATGAACTTCCTGACCCGCAGGGGCCCGGACAGCTCCGGTTCGGAAATTGCGCTGAAACAGTTGATGTTCAGCTCGTAGGGTATGTTCCCCTGGGCCGTTGATTTGTGGCTGATGAGCCCGCCCCGGGCCTGCACGGCGGAATAGACGGAGGCCAGTTGTTCCTCCGGAAGGATGTCCCGGGCGGGCAATACACCGATGCCGTCGTGGGAGGCGCAAAAATTGAAAAAGGACATTCCGGGACCGGGTGAGCGGATATCCCGGGCCCAGCCTTGCAGGAAGCTCGAATCGCCCTTCATGAAGCCGTGCAGGAGAAGGGGCGGCAGCGCAAACTGGTAGACCAGATGGGCCTCGTCCCCTTCTCCGAAGTACGAAAGATTCTCCCGGTGGGGAACATTCGTTTCGGTGATCAGTATCACCCAGGGGCAGACCTCCTGGACGATGGCCCGGAGAAGCTTGACCGCCCCATGAGTCTTCGGGTGGTGCAGACAGGGGGTGCCCGGCTCCTTCCAGAGAAAGGCCACCGCATCGAGCCGGATCGCCCGGGCTCCCTTTTCCACATAAAACAGAAATACCCGGATCATCTCCAGCAGAACCCGGGGGTTCGCGTAATTGAGGTCCACCTGGTCTTCGCTGAAGGTGGTCCAGACCAGCTTCCTCCCCGCAGCCGTGTCGAATTCCGTCAGGAGAGGGTGAGTGCGGGGGCGGAACACCCCGGAAACATCGGTCCCCGGGGGAACGGTGATGAAATAATCCCGGTAGGGCTCCTCGTCCCGGAGAAATCCCTGGAACCAGCGGCTGGATTTCGACACGTGGTTCAGCACCAGATCCATCATGAGCCCGTACTCCCCGGCGATATCCTCGATGTCCCGCCAGGTCCCCCAATCCGGATCGACGGCCTGGAAATCCGCCACCGAAAACCCGTCATCCCCGGTGGAGGGGAAAAAGGGCAGGATATGAACACCTTCGACCAGGCCATGGAGATAGGTGTCCAGAAAATCCTTCAGCGTAGCCAGGGGGGGCCGCCCCGCTTCCCGGAACTGATCGGCGTAGGTTATCAGGAAGGAGTCCTTCTCCGAAAGCGGGAAACCCCCGGCATAATCCTCCGGCGCCGTCAGCTTCGTCCTGAACTCATCGAGAATGTCCATGAGTTCCTCGATAACCGGCTCCCCGGCCTCCCGGCCGTACATGAAATGAATCAATCCGGCGATCCGCTCTTTCATCCCTGTTTCTCCTCGTTTCTCCCTATCAGTTTAATCGAAGGGGGGAAAATCACAAGACGCGGGAAAGAGAAATGGACGGCGGCGGTTTCGGTCGCCGGCCCTCCCCGCCTCAGAAAAAGGGAGAGAAAATTCGGCTCAGTTCGGCGTCATCGTCAGGGTGGACCCACAGGACCCCGGGGAGACTCCGGAAAAAGGTCAGCTGCCGCTTGGCGAACCTCCGGGAAGCGGTTTTGATGAGTTCCGCGGCATCCTTGAGCCGCAGGCAGCCATCGTTTTTGAGGGAAAAAAACTCCCGGTAGCCTATCCCCTTCAAGCCCGGATCGTTGTCGGTGAAGCCCCTCCTCATGAGACCCGCCACCTCCCCCGGAAGGCCCCGGCGGAACATGGCCTCCACCCGTTCATCGATGCGGCGGTGGAGTTCCTCCCGGGGCCGGGTCAGTCCCACCACAAGAAAGTCCATGTCCTTCCGCGGACTGTCCGGAACGGGAAAAGAGGAAAGGGGCCGACCGGAAATGTCCCGCACCTCCAGAGCCCGAAGGATCCGGTATCGGTCCCGGGGGGAGATCCGGTCCGCCGCCATGGGGTCTTCCCTCCGGAGCCGCCGGTGCATCTCCTCCGTCCCCTGCAGGGCGCATTCCTCTTCGAGCCTGGCCCGGACCCCCATGTCCGCCGGCGGCGCGGGGGGCAGGCCGAAGATGAGGTTGCGGAAGTAATAAGCCGTGCCGCCGGAGACGACGGGAATCTTGCCTCCGTCCCCGATGGAGATGATCAGCTTCTCGGCGGAGGACACGAAATCCCCCACGGTGTACTGCTCCCGGGGATCCCGAATGTCGATGAGATGGTGGGGAAGAGATCGCAGAAGGTCCGGGTCGGGTTTTGCCGTGCCGATATCCAGGCCCCGGTAAACCTGCATGGAATCGGCGCTGATGACTTCGGCACGACCGGCGAACAGACGCAGAAGGAGCTCGGTTTTACCGACCCCCGTGGGGCCGAAAAGGAGCAGGGCGAAA
>Ga0302245_1001644_pt1 | contig 14351 bp, 11 predicted proteins | sample AAG_UR_Thr_MG_FD_193512 | JGI IMG/M metagenome (GOLD analysis project Ga0302245, IMG submission 193512) | Enriched activated sludge microbial communities from anaerobic digester in WTTP, New Holstein, Wisconsin, United States - AAG_UR_Thr | ecosystem: Engineered > Bioreactor > Anaerobic >... | reverse complement strand
GCTTAATACCATCGTTATCGCGCTGGTCAGCGTCGTCTTACCGTGGTCTACGTGTCCTATCGTTCCTATGTTTACGTGCGGCTTGCTCCTTACAAATTTCTCCTTTGCCATTTTTTATGCCTCCTTGGGTGAAACGCCTGTTAGTCCTTTTTAAATTTAGTCTTCAAAAGACGCCTGGAAAAAGTCCGTTAACAAAAGAATTCCGGGAACCTGCAATCACATGAAATTTCAGCCCCCCCTGATGCGCTTTAATTCTTCCGCCGGAACGACTTCATAGAATGAGGGTTCTATTATATAATTTCCCCTGCCCTGTGTCAAGGACCTGAGAACAGTCGCATATCCGAATATATTCCTGAGAGGGATGAAACCCTCTATGTACCTTATGTTGTCCTGTGTCCTGAGGCTCTCGATCCTGCCTCCCCTGAGGTTTATATCGCTCAGGGTCTCTCCCATAAATTCCTCGGGAACAGTGATCTCTATTCTCATGATGGGTTCGAGGAGAACCGGCCCGGCTTTTGATACGGCGTCTCTCATGGCTATCGCCCCGGCAATCTTATATGCAATATCGTTGGAATCCGTGGGATGAAAAGAGGTGGCGGTAAGAGAGACCTTTATATCCATCAGAGGGTTGCCCAGAAGGGGCCCGGCCTCCATGGCTTCCCTCGCCCCTTCCTCTATGGCGGCAATGAAATCCATGGGCACCTTGCCCTTCTCGGAAACATCCTCGAAAATGAATTTGCTCCCGCGTGGAAGCGGCTCAACTTTCAGCACGGCATGGCCGTAATGATTCTTGTTGCCGGCCTGTTTGATGAACCTGCCTTCTCCCACTCCGGAATGGGTTATGGTCTCCCGATATGCCACCTCAGGCTTTCCGAGCCTTATTTCAAGCTTGTTCTCACGCCTGAGGCGTTCCGTGGCAACATCAATGTGGAGCTCCCCCATTCCCATTATCACTATCTGTCCGGTCTCATCATCGGTCTTGATGCTGAGGGTGGGATCTTCTTCCGATATTCTGAGAAAACTCTCGTAGATCTTCTCGTAATCAGATTTTACTCTCGGCTCCGCAGAAACGTAAATTACGGGCTGAGGAAACTTGAGGGATTCAAAAAGTATGGGGTTATTCTTCTCAGCCAGGGTGTTGCCCGTATAACTCTTCTTGAGTCCCGTTAAAATGACTATTTGTCCGGCAAAAGCCTCTTCTCTCTCCATATACTTGTTTGAATGAACCTCAAAAATCCTTGAAACTTTTTCATGGGTTCCGGTTGACCAGTTGTATACTGCCTGGCCTTTCTTTATCTTTCCGGAATATATCCTTGTATAAAAAAGCCTTCCGGCGGAAGGATCGTTGTATAACTTAAAGACATATGCCGCCAGGCCTTTTTTCTCGTCGGAGATAACGATCTTTTCCTTCTTTGTAACCGGGTCTGTGCCCACGGCACTCTTCACGTCCAGAGGAGAGGGCAGGTAATCCACCACTCCGTCAAGAAGCCTGCATACCCCCCTGTTCTTAAGGGAAGACCCGCAGAAAACGGGGAAGAACCTGCATTCGACAACCCCTTTTCTCAAAGCCTGCTTCAGCTTATCGTCCTTTGTCTTGATCCCGTTCACGTAATTCTCCATTATTTCCATGTCTATATCGGCCAGCCTTTCGAGAATTTCGGTGTACAGGTTTTCGGTGAGTTCCTTCATGTTTTCTGGTACCGGCTCACCTTCATCATCCTCGGAATCGTTATTGAAGAAAGCCTTTTTCCCCAGTACGTCAACGATGCCCCTGAATTCTCCATCAACCATGACGGGTATCTCCAGAACCAGGGTCGATGCATTCAGCTTCTTCCTGATATCTGCCAGAACCTTGAAGTAGTCGGCCCCTGTCCTGTCCATCTTGTTGACGTATATTATCCTGGGTATGGAATACTTCTCACTCTGCCTCCAGACGGTTTCCGACTGGGGCTGTACCCCCCCCACAGCGCAAAAAATCCCTATGGCTCCGTCAAGGACCCTCAATGACCTTTCAACCTCTACGGTGAAATCCACGTGGCCGGGCGTATCTATGATATTAACCGTACAGTCTTTCCACCGGATTGCCGTCGCCGCAGAAGAAATGGTGATTCCCCGCTCCTTCTCCTGGTCCATCCAGTCCATGACCGCAGTCCCATCATCGACATCGCCCATCTTGTAAGTCTTTCCGGAGTAAAAGAGAAACCTCTCTGTTGTCGTAGTCTTTCCCGCGTCTATGTGGGCGATTATTCCAATATTCCTTATGTTTTCGATAGATGACATGATAAACCTTTGTAGTTGAGCCTGAGGTAAGAGGTTTCAATTCCATAAAATAAGATGCCCGGATGCATCCCGGGCACCTTGGAAATAATTGCCTCTTGCCGTTCAGGCCGGAAGAGAGGGAAGACCGTATTCGGGGATATCAGGAGGAGATACAAGCTACCATCTGTAATGCGCAAAAGCGCGGTTCGCCTCCGCCATCTTGTGAGTATCTTCTTTCTTCTTTACACTCGCCCCTTCACCCTTTGCTGATTCCATCAGCTCGTCCACGAGCTTCTCCGCAACAGATTTTCCCTTCCGTACTCTCACGTTGCCGAGAATCCACCTGATCGCAAGCGCAAGGCTTCTCTCGGCAGGAACCTCCACCGGGATCTGGTAGGTTGCGCCGCCAACCCTTCTTGCCCTCACTTCAACCCTCGGTTTTACATTGCCCAGGGCCTTCTTAAAAACGGATACGGGCTCCTGGTTGGTCTTTTCCTTTATTATATCCATGCTCTCGTAAAAAATCTTGTAGGCCAGGCTTTTCTTCCCGTCCCACATGAGAAGGTTGACAAATTTGGATATCTCGCAATCGTTATACTTGGGATCACCGGTTATATCCTGCTTCCCAGCTCTTTTTCTTCTCGGCATATTTTAACCCTCCGCTTTCTTTTCCCCTTCCTTTGGTTTTTTTGTTCCATACTTCGATCTTGACTGCCTCCTGCCTTCTACCCCTCCGGTGTCGAAGCTTCCTCTCAGTATATGGTACTTGACTCCCGGAAGATCCCTTACCCTTCCTCCCCTGACCAGCACTATGGAGTGTTCCTGGAGGTTATGTCCTATCCCTGGGATATATGCTATGACTTCCTTCCCGTTTGTCAGCCTTACCTTTGCAATCTTCCTTAGAGCTGAATTGGGCTTCTTGGGAGTGGCGGTCTTCACATAAAGGCATACGCCCCTCCTCTGCGGGTTGTTGTCAAGAGCAGTAGATTTCAATTTCTTCCTCTGCTGATTCCTTCCCTTCTTTATCAACTGGTTATATGTCGGCATTTTAGCCCTCCGTGTATTATTCCTGTTTCACGTGTTCGGCAACTTCCCTGAATTCATCCTTCTCCTGCTTTTTGAACATGCCCGTGCCGGCCGGAATCAGCCTGCCAAGGATAACGTTCTCCTTGAGCCCTTCAAGCGGATCCTCCAGCCCCAGCATGGCTGAAGCAGTAAGCACCTTGGTTGTCTCCTGGAAGGAGGCCGCCGAGATGAAACTTTCACTGCTCAGGGCCACGCGGGTTATGCCAAGTATCATGGGCTTGTAGGAAGCCGCCCTCTTATTCCTCGGAAGAGTCTCGTTCATCTTCTGGATCTTTATCTTGTCTATCTCTTCTCCCTCAAGCATGAAAGTGTCTCCCGGGTCTTCCACCCTCACCTTGGAAAGCATCTGCTTGACGATAACCTCTATGTGCTTATCCTTTATGGTAACGCCTTCCACCCTGTACACCTTCTGTATTTCGCTAAGGAGATACTCTTCCACCTTCTTTTCGCCCTGTATCCTTAGCATATCCTTAAGCACGATAGGTCCGTCGGTAAGCTTGCTGCCTGAGAGTACCCTGTCTCCGCCGGCCACAAGCAGGTGCTTATTGTAAGGTATTACATAATCCTTGACCGTTTCGGTTTCCTCGTTAACTATCCTGATCTTCCTGCTCCCCTTTTCGGAAGGCAATATCTCAACCAATCCGTCTATCTCGGAAATGATCGCGGGATTTTTCGGATTTCTTGCCTCGAAAAGCTCGGAAACCCTTGGCAATCCGCCCGTGATATCCTGCTGTACCCTCTTTTCCGATCGGAGTATCTTTGCCACTACGTCCCCGGGATAAACGGTGCCGCCTTCCTGGACTATTACGTGAGCATCCTCGGGAAGATGGTAGTTGCCCACGATGTGCCCGCTGCCGTCCTTAAGGATGATCTGCGGGTCCATCTCTTCCTTGTGCTGGACTATCACCTTGCTGCTTATGCCAACCTTAGAGTCAAACTCTTCCCTTGCAGTCTTGCCCAGTTCTATATCCTTGTAGACAACCTTTCCGCCCTTGTCAGCTATTATCGGGAAGGAATAAGGATCCAGGGAAGCTATGTCCTTTGAAGCGGTTACAGTCTCTCCGTCCTTCACGTGGAGTATGGTTCCCACCCTCAGGGTATACCTTTCTATCTCCCTTCCCCTCTCGTCATTCAGAAAGAGCGTGCCTTCCCTGTTGATAACGACATTTTTCCCCTCGGAATTCTTTACTATCCTGAGGCTTTCGGGATACTTTATGATACCCTTATCCCTTGCCTTGATGGAGGATGAAGCCGTGCTTCTTGAAGCAGCGCCGCCGGTGTGGAAAGTCCTCAGGGTAAGCTGGGTTCCGGGCTCCCCGATTGACTGGGCGGCTATTACGCCTACCGCCTCTCCTATGTTTACAAGCTTTTTCCTGGAAACATCCCACCCGTAGCACTTTGCACAAACTCCCTTCTCGGCCTTGCATGTAAGGACAGACCTTATCCTTATCCTGTTTATGCCCGTGTCAACTATTTCCTGCGCCTTCTGCTCGTCTATGAGCTCGCCTGCCTTGACAATGAGCCTGTCGGTCACTATGTCCACAACGTTGTCCACGGCAACCCTGCCCACGATTCTTTCCTTGAGAGGAAGAAGCTCATCCTCTCCGTCGGTCAGCGAGCTCAGGAATATGCCTTCCAGGGTACCGCAGTCGTCCTCGGATACTATGACCGAATGGGCAACGTCTATCAGCCTGCGGCTCAGATACCCGGCATCGGATGTTTTAAGGGCGGTATCTACCAGCCCCTTCCTTCCGCCGTGTATGGCTATGTAATACTCAAGTAGGTCGAGCCCCTCCCTGAAGTTTGATATGACGGGTGTTTCAATAATCTCGCCGATACTACCGGTAACCTGCTTGGTAGGCCTGATCATCAATCCTCTCATTCCCATCAGCTGGTTTGCCTGGGAACGGTTGCCCCTGGCACCGGAGGAGACCATGAGGTATATCGGGTTGACGTAGAAAGCACCCTTGCCGCCAGTATAGGCTATGGTATCCATAACGGCCCGGCCTATCTTGTTGGTTGCAGTAGTCCATATGTCTATTATCCTGTTGTATCTTTCCCCTGAAGACAAGATGCCCCTGCCGTAGTTCTTCTCTACCTTCTTCTTCTCCTCCTCGGCTTCCCTTATTATCTTTCCCTTTTCTGCGGGGATCTTAAGATCGTCTATGCCGATGGTAATGCCTCCCTTGGTTGTAAATTCGAAACCAAGGTTCTTTACAGAATCGAGAAATTCAACCGTCTTCTCATAGCCGCATTTGTCGAAGATCTCTTCCGTCAGGGCCTCCAGCATTGGGCTTTCAAACTTTTCGTTCTTATATTCTATCTCTTCGGGTATGAACTCGTTGAATATGATCCTGCCGACCGTGGTCACTAAATCCTTACCCGCCCTGTCCTTGACTTTCAACGGCCTGTGGAGGGTGAGGTAGCCGAGATTGTAAAGATATACCGCCTCTTCAAAAGAAGGCACGGGATGTTTGATCTTTTTGTCGCCTATTAAAGCAACCATCTCGTAAGGATCTTCCTCGCTCTGGAATGTAAGGTAGGTGCAACCCACCACTATATCCCTGGTGGGAGTGGCTATGGGCTTTCCGCTTGCAGGAGACAATATGTGCGTATTTGCCTGCATCAGAAGCTTTGCCTCGATGCACGCCTCGGGGGTCAGTGGCAGATGCACGCTCATCGTGTCTCCGTCAAAATCGGCGTTGAAAGCCGGGCAGACGAGAGGATGAACGGTTATGACGTTTCCCTCAATCAGCTTGGGTTCAAACGCCTGGATGCTGAGCCTGTGGAGAGTAGGCTGCCTGTTCAGCATCACGGGGTGCTTCTTGCTGACCCTTTCAAGGATCTCCCATACCTCCGGAAGGTTCTCCCTTATTGCTCTCTTGGCGCTTCCGAGAGTATGGAAGTATTCCTTCTTTCTCAATTCGCGCAGGACAAACGGCCCGAAAAGTTCAAGGGCCATTTCCTTTGGAAGACCGCACTGGTTGAGCTTCAGTTCCGGGCCGACTACGATGACCGCCCTGCCTGAATAGTCAACCCTCTTTCCGAGAAGGTTCTGCCTGAACCTTCCCTGCTTGCCCCTGAGCGCATCTGTCAGGGATTTCAACGGTCTCTTGCCCTTTCCGAGAACGGGCATGCCGTGCTTGCCGTTGTCAAGAAGCGCGTCTACAGACTCCTGCAGCATCCTCTTTTCGTTTCTCACGATGATGTCCGGCGCCTGCAGCTGTATGAGTTTCTTTAGCCTGTTGTTCCTGTTGATAACCCTCTGGTAAAGGTCGTTGAGATCAGAAGCCACAAACCTTCCCCCGTCAAGGGGAAGAAGAGGCCTAAGGTCGGGCGGCGTTACCATCAGGATGCTCGTTATCATGTATTCCGGCTTGACCTGCGTCTTTATTAGCCCCTCAACCATCCTGAGCTTCTTTATGAGGTTTCTCCTGGTGATGTAATCCTTTTTCTTCTTGCCTCCGAGCTGCTGCTTTATCTCTACCTCGAGCTTGTGGAGATCGACCTTCTTGAGCAGCTGCTGTATCGCCTCCGCCCCGATTCCGACCTGGAACTTGTTTCCGTATTTTTCGAGGTTCCTGTAATACTCGTCCTCCGACATTATCTGCTTTTCTCTCAACGGGGTGCTGCCCGGATCTATAACGATATAGCCCTCGTAATAACAGACGTTTTCGAGATCCGACATGGACATGTCAAGCAGCAGGCCCATCCAGTTTGAAATGCTTTTCAACAGCCAGATGTATGACACCGGGGTTGCCAGTTCCACGTGGCCCATCCTTTCCCTGCGGACCTTGGAAGTAGTTACCTCGACCCCGCACCTGTCGCATATGATTCCCTTGTATCTGAGCTTCTTGTACTTCCCGCAGGAACATTCGTAATCCTTGGCCGGGCCGAATATTCTCTCGCAGAAAAGCCCGTCTTTTTCCGGCCTGAACGTCCTGTAATTCAAGGTCTCTGCCTTCTTCACTTCCCCGTGGGACCAGGAACGCATCACCATGGGAGAGGTTATCTTTATGTTTGCTATCTCCCTGCTCTGGCCGCCATCCTTAAGTTTCTCTATCTTGAGATCGAGGCCTATACCCTGGAGCTCCTTCTTGAGAACGTTAAAAGATTCGGGTATGTTGTTGCCCCTGTAATCAAGACCCTTGGCTATGCTTTCGTACATCAGCTTTCTGCCTTCGGTGTCATCGCTCTTGACCGTGAGCATCTCCTTGAGGGTGTGGGCCGCGCCATATCCCTCGAGCGCCCATACCTCCATTTCTCCGAACCTCTGGCCTCCGAACTGAGCCCTGCCGCCGAGAGGCTGCTGGGTTATCAGGGAATAAGCGCCTGTGCTCCTGGTGTGAATCTTCTCGTCGGCGAGATGCTTGAGCTTCATCATGTACATATAGCCCACGGTTACCTTCTGGCTGAAGGGCTCTCCCGTCTGACCGTCGTACAGTATATCCTTGCCGTCTTCCGGAAGGCCGGCTTCTTTAAGCAGGTTCTTTATCTCCATCTCCTTGATGCTCTGGAAGATGGGGGTCTCGGTGCTGTAGCCGAGCGCCTTAAGCGCCCTGCCAAGGTGGATCTCAAGCACCTGGCCTATATTCATCCTTGAAGGAACGCCCAGCGGGTTGAGCACTATGTCTACGGGCGTACCGTCTGAAAGGAACGGCATGTCTTCTTCGGGCATGACCTTGGAAACGACTCCCTTGTTCCCGTGCCTTCCGCTCATCTTGTCGCCCACCGACACCTTCTTCTTGACTGCGATTTCCACCACTATCTTGCATATGACGTCTGAATCCAGTTCGTGTCCTCTTTTTATCTTGACCTTCTCATTCTTCAGCTGGTTCTTTATTTTTCCGAGCTCGTTCTCTCCCATCAATACTATCTTCATGAAAGAGTCCTTCAGCTTTTCGGGAAACTTGTCTGCCAGCTTCCGCCACGCTTCGGGATTATTGAAACGCCCCTTGAGGTTTACCTTGTGGACGGCGGCAAACTTCTTTATCTCGTCGCTTATTATGCCGGATATTATCTTCTCCTTCCCGGCGTACACTTCTTCCAGTTCCTTTACAGATGCATTGACTTCCTTGTCCTGTGAAGCGTCCCTCCTCGAATATTTCCTGACATTAACGATGGTTCCCTTCGTTCCGGGAGGAACCTTCAGGGAGGTATTCTGCACGTCCTTTGCCTTTTCTCCGAATATAACCCTGAGAAGCTTCTCTTCGGGGGTTATGTCGGATTCTCCGCGGGGTGTGACCTTGCCGACAAGAATATCGTCGGGTTCCACCTCTGCCCCTATCCTTATTATTCCCTTCTCGTCGAGGTTCTTGAGCCTCTCTTCGGGGGTGTTGGGCAGGTCGCTGGTTATCTCTTCCGCTCCAAGCTCGGTATCTATTGCTTTTACTTCAAACTCCTTTATGTGTATGGAGGTGAAGGTATCTTCCTTCACAAGTCTCTCGCTCAGGAGTATTGCGTCCTCGTAATTGTACCCGTGCCAGGGCATTAAGGCTACCAGGAGGTTCTTGCCAAGGGAAAGTTCCCCCTTGGGAGAGGAACAGGGACCGTCAGAAATAAGATGTCCCTTCTTTACAATGTCTCCGGCGCTGACTATGGGACGCTGGTGAAAACAGGTATCCTGGTTGGTCCTGAAGAAACCCCTCAGGTAATAGACGTCCTCTTTCTCCCAGTCGAAAATCCCGGGATTGTTTCTCCTTACCACTATCTTCTGGCTGTCAACATAGCTTACGACACCATCGTTTTTCGCCTTAAGGACCACGCCGCTGTCCTGTATTACGTATTTCTCCATACCCGTTTTTACCAGGGGAGCTTCGTTCTTTATCAGAGGAACTCCCTGCCTCTGCATGTTCGAACCCATCAGAGCCCTGTTGGAATCGTCATGTTCGAGGAATGGTATAAGCGAGGCGCTTACGCTGACTATCTGAACAGGCGAAACACCTATGTAATCGACTTTGTCTCTCGGGTAATCGTCCTTGATGCCGTCTTTCGTTCTCACGTTCACCAATTCGGGCACGATCTTCCTTGTCTTCTGATCAAAAGGGACCCCCGGAGGAGCTATGGCGAACAGGTCTTCCTGGTCTGCCGTAAGGTAATCCAGGTGTTCGGTCACGACTCCCTTTTCCACCTTGAAATAAGGAGCCTTTATGAAGCCCATCTCGTCAACCTTAGCGTGAACTGTAAGGGAATTGATAAGGCCTATGTTGGCTCCTTCAGGCGTTTCAATGGGGCAGATCTTCCCGAAATGGGTATAATGGACATCCCTTACCTCGAAACTTGCGCGCTTGCGCTCCTTGACTCCGCCTTCCCCGACCGCCGTCACCCTTCTCTTGTGGGTTATCTCCGTAAGGGGATTGGTCTTCTCGAGAAACTGGGAAAGCTGGTTGCGGGCGAAGAAATCGTTGACCGCCGTCATGAGTATCTTGCCGTTTATAAGCAGCTGAAGGGTTACCTTCTTGCTCTCGTCCTTGTCGAGAAGGACCATCTTCTCCCTGGCGTACCTCTTGAGCTTGACGAGCCCTTCGTATATATGCTCCTTGACGATCTCGGCAGACGTTCTGACACGCTTGTTGCCCAGGTGGTCTATGTCCTGGATTACTCCCTCTTTCTTCTCAATAAGGTTAAGGAGGGCGTGTATCGTCTCAACTATGTCCTCCTTCCTGAGGTACCTCTCTCTGAACGACAGGTTGAGGACCTTGTTCACCTGCCTCCTGCCCGGTTCGGAAAGATCGTAAACCTCGTCTGAAAAGAGAAGCATGTTAAGAAATTTTGCGGCTTCCTTGATGTTCACCTTGTCGTACCCGGGCCTCATCTCCTTGTAGATCCGCTTGAGGGCTTCTTCTGCCGTTCTCGTGTCATCCCTTGCAAGGGTATTGGCTATAACAGAGCCCTGGGGAACGTTTTCCGGCTTGCCGTAAAAAAGATTCTTTATCTCGTCGTCATTGTAGCCGAGCGCCTTCAAAAGCACCGTGGCATAAACCTTCTTCTTGCCCATCCAGACTATCAGACAATTGTGGTTATCCACCTCGAACTCTATCCACAGACCGCGGGAGGGGTATATTTTTGCCGAGTATAAAGAGTTCTGGCCTATGCTCGGCTCTTCCTTGAAATAAACTCCGGGGCATCTCAACAACTGGTTAACAACGACCCTTTCTATGCCGTTGATGATGAAGCTTCCGCTCTCTGTCATCAGGGGAAGACTGCCAAGGTATATGTCCTGTTCGTTAATCTCCTTGACTTTCATTTCCTTGGACTTCGCATCCTGTTCAGAAGTTATTATCTTCAGCCTTACCCTGAGGCGTGATTCGTAAGAGCTCTTCTTCTCTATGCATTCATCTATGGTATCCACCGGATCTTCAAGCACGTAATGAACATATTCAATACGATGCTTGCCGTTGTCGCTCTCAATGGGAAAAATCTTCCTGAAAAGCTCTTCCAGACCCTCGGCTTTCCTCCTCTCGGGGTCTACGTCGATCTGCGTGAACCTCTCATACGGAAGTTTTTGCAATTCAAGCAAATCCGGAGTTTCTAATATTTTCATTTTCACCCCTTGCGAATTTTTACTTAACTTCGACTTCTGCTCCTATTGCCTCCATTTTAGCCTTTATTTCAGCGGCTTCTTCCTTGGAAACCTTTTCCTTTATAGGCTTGGGCAGAGCTTCGATCAGATCCTTTGCTTCCTTGAGGCCGAGGTTTGTCATGGCCCTGACTTCCTTGATGGCCTGAATCTTGTTGGAACCGAAGGTCTTGAGCACCACGTCAAAAAGAGTCTTCTCTTCCTTCTTCTCTTCTCCTCCGGCGGCAGGCTGTCCCGCTGCGGCGGCCATTCCGACCGGGGCCATCATGCCCGCAACTCCGAACTTGTCTTCAAGCTGTTTTGCAAGGTCTGATAATTCGAGGGCAGAAAGCTGCTCAATCTTTTCCACTATTTCATCTATTACATTCTTTTCGACTTTTTCCATCTTATCTCTCCTTTTTAGTATCTGCTATCTGGTTCAGATTGCTGATTAATCTCGCTGCCGGGTATCTCAGGGAATTAATTATCCTGGTGAGGGGCATCCTGAGGTTAAAAACCACGGCGGCCTCTATCTGCTTCCTGTCGGGAAGTTTCCCCAGCCTTGTAAGTTCATCTTCGCTGAAAACCCTGCTGTTAATTATGCCTGTCTTTAAATCTATCTTCTCGGTTTTTTCCTTGAACAGGAGAAGCTTTTTAAGTACTCCTATCTCATCGTTGCCGCTCGACCATACCACGAAAACAGAGCCGGTAAGATCCTTGCAAAGATCCTCCCGCTCGATATTTCCGTAGGTCTTTTCGATCAGGGTATTCTTGACGACCTTCATATTGCATCCAATCCCGGAGAGGTCTCTTCTCAAACCCTGCATGTCCGCAACGGATAGTCCGGTAAATCCTACAAGAAGGTTGACGTTGCTTTCCTTTATATCTTCCGTCAGATGCGACACCAATTCCTTTTTCTTCTCTTTGCTTAGTTTTTTCATTTCTTTTACTCCGCCCCGTTTTTCCGGAACCTTTTATCAAACCCCGTTAACTATATTGATGCTCTCAACGTATATTGACGGTTGCAACTACGCAGCTTCCTGCAACATTTTGCCAATGCCGAATTTCAGTGAAGGAGACATAGTAAGAGAAAGAGACGACGAGCGGATAAAATTGCTCTTGGCGGAAGGCGGCTTGGCCGCTATCACCGAATTGATCGCAGCCTTGATATTATCTACAAGCTTTTCATTTTCGAAGGAAACCTTGCCGACGGGTATATGGAGGTTTCCATCCTTGTCCATCTTGAAATCTATGCGCCCTTTCTTTATCTCGTTGATTATATTCCCGAGATCGTTTGTAACGGTTCCCGTCTTGGGATTCGGCATGAGGCCGCGGGGACCCAGGATCTTGCCGAGAGGCGAAACGAGCTTCATCATGTCCGGCGTTGCAACAACCGCATCAAAATCGAGGAATCCGCCCTTTATCTTGTCTGTCAAATCCTGCTCGCCGACATAATCGGCCCCGAGGCTCCTGGCCTTTATCGCATTCTCTCCCGAAGCGAAAACAAGGACCTTTACCGTCTTGCCGGTTCCGTGAGGCAGAACGACAGAATTTCTCACCGGCTGCTGCAGCTTTTTAGTATCCACGCCGAGGTTTATGGAGAGTTCAACCGTCTCGTCAAACTTGCTTTTATGCATACCCTTGATCTTCTCCACAACTTCTTCAATCTCATACACCTTGTCTTTCTCAAGACCGTCTAAGAGGTTACTGTACCGTTTGGATTTTTTCACTTTCGTCTCCTTTAAACCATTCAATCGCCTATTTCCACTCCCATGCTCCTGGCCACGGCTTCAACTATCTTAACCGCGCTTTCCAGCTTCACGGTGTTAAGGTCCGGCATTTTTACCCTGGCAATATCCTCAAGCTGCTTCTTGTTTATCTTCCCAACCTTTTCCCTGTTTGGCACCCCTGAACCCTTGACGATATTGACCGCTTTCTTTATAAGCTCGGCGGTCGGGGGCGTCTTTGTCACGAAAGAAAAAGTCCTGTCATCGTAAACAGTGAGGATAACGGGTATCGTGCCTTCCTTCCCTTTTGTTTCAGCATTGAAACTCTTGCAGAACTCCATTATGTTGACTCCATGCTGTCCCAGCGCCGGACCAACGGGGGGAGCAGGGGTAGCAGCGCCTGCCGCAATCTGGAGTTTTATCAAAGCCTTTATCGGTTTGTTCGCCATCTGATTCACCCCTTTATGTTTTTTCAACCTGCCAGTAATTCAATTCAACCGGAGTAGCCCTTCCAAAGATGGATATGCTTACTCTCAACCTTTCCTTGTCCGGGTATATTTCCTCTACCAATCCGTCAAAATTCACAAAAGGCCCGTCGGTGATCTCGACCTTGTCCCCAACCGAGAACTCCACCTTGGGCGTTGTCTTTCCCTTTTTCTCTTCAACCTCGTTCATTATCTTTTTTGCCTCGTACTCAGAGAGGGGAACGGGATTTCCCGCCCCGAGGAATTTTATGACTCCCTGGGTCATCTTAATCTTGTGCCATATCATGTCATCGGCAGATTCGTCTATCTCGACAAGGATGTATCCAGGCCAGAATTTCCTGCTCCTGACCTTCTTCTCCCCCTTTACAACCTCTGTGACGTCTTCCTTCGGAATGACTATCTGCAGGATCTTTTTGAGAACGTCGTCATCCTGGTTGTTAAGAAGCTTCTTTATCTTGTCTTCATGCCCGGTTTTCACCTGGAGAATAAACCATTTTCCCATTTTTTCACCTTAAGAAGATCCTGATCAGCCCTGAAAAGAGGATATCGGCAATCCCGAGATACACAGAAAAGAGGATCATGAAAACCACTATGACCCCGGTCGTTATCTTCAGAACCTTTTTCTCGGGCCAGCTGACCTTGCCAAGCTCGTTCATTACACTGTTAATGAAACTCAAGATTTTCTTTTTCATTGTCAAATCCCTTTGCAGGCCTGGGAGGATTCGAACCTCCAACCCACGGATTTGGAGTCCGTTGCTCTGCCAGTTAGAGCTACAGACCTGTATGTATCAAATTTTAAAACTTGAAACCGGCTTTTTGCATAGAAAATTTAATATTATAACACAAAAAAATAAAAATACAATTTTTTTTGCGAAAATTTCCGCTTCTCTTCAAATCTCTCAATTTTCATGAAACCGGTTTCAGGCCTTGCCTTCCTTGTGAAGTAAATGCTTTCCGCAGGATGGACAGAATTTTTTAGCCTCCATCTTATCCTTCTTCACCTTTTTGTTTCTCGTTGTGTAATAGTTCCTTGCCTTGCATCCGTCGCAAACCAGTGAAATGATATCTCTCATTATATTTTCCCCTCCGGGTACAGGCTTCTTCGCCTCTTCATCAGAGAATTTCAGTCACGGCGCCTGCGCCCACGGTCCTGCCGCCTTCCCTGACTGCAAACCTCTGGCCTTTCTCCAGGGCTATGGGATAGATAAGAGTGACTTCCATCTCCACGTTGTCCCC
>Ga0302245_1001627_pt1 | contig 14440 bp, 13 predicted proteins | sample AAG_UR_Thr_MG_FD_193512 | JGI IMG/M metagenome (GOLD analysis project Ga0302245, IMG submission 193512) | Enriched activated sludge microbial communities from anaerobic digester in WTTP, New Holstein, Wisconsin, United States - AAG_UR_Thr | ecosystem: Engineered > Bioreactor > Anaerobic >... | reverse complement strand
CTTGCCTGTCGCCACGGCTTCGCGGGGTTCGTACCTCTATGTCACCGATTTTCACCGTGCGTTCACTATTGTCTCCGTATCGAACCCGGCGGTTCCGGTTCACATCGGCACAATCGAAGAACTCAGGAGCGCCGAGGATGTGGTCCTGGCGGGAGACTTCGCCTATGTGACCTATGATTATCAGCACCTGGCTATTCTTGACATATCCAACCCCGCATCTCCGGTGGTTCTGAGCACCATCCGGGTTACCGCACTTCAAAACGGATATGCCAAAAAAGTCGTCGTTCTGGGGAACCTGGTGTTTGTGGCCCTCTTGGATGACGGTTTTGCGGTGGTCAACGCGGCGGACAAATCGAATCCGGTGATGGTTTACCATACTTCACCGGCAAAGAGCGCGGAACTGGTCCAGGTTTCCTGCCTGGATGTCCTGCAGCGTCCCGGCGACCGGATCCTGGCCGTCGGCGGCTTGAATAAAACGGAGCTGTACACCATTTCGGGACCCGATTCCTCTCCGACGCTGACCCTGCAATCGTCGATGCCTCTCGCCGGGAGGGGCATGAGACTGAGGGGGAACATCCTGTATCTCGCTGAAAACTGGGAGTTTCACACGTACAATCTGACAAATATCGCCGCGCCGGTTCTTCTGGACAGCCTCCAGCCGTCCACAATGGCGGCCCCGGGACAATTCTCTCTCGGCGCCACGGAGGCGTACATCAGCCTGTTTGGACTGGGGTTCGCCGTGGTGGATATCACCGATCCCGCCCATCTGGCGCTGAAGCGGGTCTTCCCGGTCCCCGGATCGTCCTCGCATATCTCTCTGGGATCGTCCCTGGCTTATATCGTCGGCGGGAAGGGTTTCGGTGTCTATATTTACGACATCACCGAGGCGGGATCGGCAAACCTGGTCCACAGCCTTTCGGGCATGACGGGGGCCCTGAACCTGGAGGTGGTGCGGGGTCATCTGTATCTGGCTGCCGACGAAAACGACGGCGCATGGCCGCCGGATTGGCGGCTTTCGGTTCTGAGTCTGGCCGATCCCGCCTCTCCCACGGTTTTGCCAAAACCCTTCAGCTATACTCCCTACCGGGTCAAAGCTGCGGGGGAATACGCCTTCTGGGCCGCGAATCAATCGGGCATCGTCCCCATGAGCATCCAGGATCCGGGAGATCCCGGCGTCCTGGAACCCTTCTATGTGGAACTCACGGGAGGTGACAGTCTGGGAATAGACCTGATGGGGAATTATGCCGTCGTCACCACCAAGGTGTCCCGGCTTCATGTGGTGGACCTCTCCCTGGAGGACAGGCTCATCCCCATAGGCTCGGTCCAGGTCCCGGCTTCGACATCGGAAATGCTCCCCGATCTGGAGGTCCGGGGGAATCTGGCCTTTGTGGCCGCCATGGGCGGGGGACTGCAGGTGGTGGATCTGTCCGATCCCCGCTGGCCCCGGGTCCTGGACGGCTACGGGGACCCGCCGGGGGCGGGGGACCAGGTCGTCGCCGCGGCGGTGAAAGGAGACTATGTTTTTGCGGCGGACCAGGCCAAGGGGCTCTTCGTATTCAATGTGTCCGGCGCCCTGTCCTGGAACGGTCCTCAGGCGCCTGTGAAGGGTCCTCTGGGAGGCGCCGGCGCCCAGGATGTGATCATCCGGGGCGGCTTTGCCTATGTGGCCAAAGGCGCGGCGGGGGTTGAAATCTGGGATGTCAGCGACCCCCGGAACCCCCGATCGATGGCGAATCTGGCCACCCCCACCGCTGCTCTGCGTCTGGCGCGTTACCGGGAGTACCTGTATGTCTCCGGGCAGGGCGGTTATCTGTACACCTACAAACTGGTTCCCTGAAGGGGGTTCATATGGAAAGGAAGAGATATCTGACTGCACTGACGATCCTCACCGCGGTGATCGCCGCCGCCACGGCTCAGGGGCCCGGGAATATACCGGCTCCGGCGGGAACCCCGGATCCCGACCTCAACGAGTATTACCGGTTTCCCCTGTCCCTGGGGGTGGAATACCAGAACCTGACCCCCTTCGGTGGGGCCAGGACCGATTACAACGCCGTGGACCTGGCGCTGAATCTTCGTTTCCCCATCCCGTCGAAGCCGTCCTTTCAGCCCTTCCTGCAGGGGGGGATCATCACCGTGGACAGCACCGACTCGGCGGAACCGTCCAAATGGGACCACAGCCACTGGTACGGGGCCGGCGGCCTGGCCTATGTGCATCGCTTTGCCCGGACCTTCGAACTGGGGCTGCAGGCCCATGCGGGGCTGAGCCAGTCCGTTTTCCCCAATCTGGTATCGTCGGGAGATGTGGGGGCTCTGAACCTGATGGCCGGAGCGGGGGGAAAGATCGCCCTGGCGCCCTCGTACAACCTGGCCATCGAGATACAGCCGGGCTTTCGGTACATGCGGTCCTTCAGCGGTTTGCGGGACTTCGACGGTTTTCTCTTTGGACTGGGATTTTCCGCATCTTACCGTTTCGGGGAAGACCCCGATTCGGCCCGAAACCTGATCCGCAGCATCCGTGTCGAAGAAACGCAGCTGCCCCCTCTTTTCAGCGCCATGCAGAGCTATTACGCCGCCGGCCCGGCGGTGCGGGTGTCGGTGTACAACACCGACCGCAGCCCCCTCACCGACATGGAAGTCTCTTTTTACCAGGCCGGTTATATGGACGGCCCTTCCCCGGCGGTGAAGATCCCGCGCCTGGACCCCGGGGAGACCCGGCAGGTGGGTTTGAAGGTCTCCTTCAATCAGGAGGTTTTCCGGACCGAGGGGGTGACGCCCCTGATAGGGGAGATCGTAACGACTTACAAGTCCCGGGGGCGGGGGGTGGAGCAGCGGCATTCGGTGTCCTACGATCTTCACGATAAAACCGCCATCACCTGGGATGACGACCGCAAGGTGGGAGCCTTTATCACCCCCTCGGACAGCGCGCTGCGGAACTACGCCAGTTTTATCCGCCAGTCCGTCAAGAACGAAGTCCTGGAGGAATACAGTGAGGCCCTGCAGATCGCCATGCAGGTGTACGGGGCCCTCACCGAACTGGGTCTCCTGTATCAGGCCGATCCGTCACTTCCCTATACGAAGGTCCGGGAAAACCGGGACGTGGTGGATTCCATCAGCCTCCCCAGGGACACCCTGCGTCGGATTACCGGCGATTGTGACGATTTGACGGTGCTCTTCGCCAGTATTCTGGAAAGTGTGGGGGTGGAAACGGGTTTCATTACCGTACCGGGTCATATTTACGTGGCTTTCAACACAAAAATCGAAAGCCGCAGTTACCGGGACCTGCACCCGGACCGCTGGATGAGCATTCCGGTGGATGGGAGTCTGTGGGTCCCGGTGGAGGTGACCCTGCTGGGCCGGCAGGGCTTTCTGGAGGCATGGCGGCGGGGGGCCGAACTCTGGCGGCTCTACGATGGGGAAACGGAGAACCGCGCTTTTTACCAGACCGCCGCGGTACAGCAGGTTTTCCGGCCCATCGGCCTCCGGGAAACGGACCTGGGGCTGCAGTACGGCAGCGGGCAGAATATCGCCGCCTCCTTTCGGAAGGAAATGTCCCGCCTCTCGGATCTGGTGTTGGCGGATTATCTGGCCGAATCCCGGTCCGGCGGGAAGGCGGATCTGAACCGGCTGGGGGTGGCCTACTCCCGTTTCAGCCGCTACCGGGAGGCGGAGCAGACATTCAAACAGGCGGCGAATCTGGATCCCGACTATCCCGCTCCCCGGATAAACCTGGGAAACCTCGCCTATTTGCGGCAGAATTACCCCGGCGCCATCAAATCCTACGAAGAAGCCAACCGCATTCTGGCCCGCCAGGGACGAACGGGTTCGGGGGCCGCCCAGAAGCTGCTCCTCAACATATCCTCGGCCTATCACGCAATGAACAAGCGGGAGGAGGCCCAAAACTATTACGCCCAAGCGGCGGCCATCGACGCGGAGAAGGCCCGGGGCTACGCCTATCTGGGCAGGGCGTCGGAACCTGCCGCGGGGCGGGCCGCCGCACAGCGGTCAGGAATCCTTTTTGCTACCGATGAGGAGTGATAGGACGCCGGCCCGGCGCCCCCTCCGCCGGGGAACCTCCACCGGGGAACCTCCACCGGGGAACCTCCACCGGGGAACCTCCGCCGGGGAACCTCCGCCGGGGAACCTCCGCCGGTGAACCTCCACCGGGGAACCTCCGTCCCCCGGCGGACCCGCAGCCTTGACACCGCCGCCCTTTTCCGGGCCAAATGAGATATAATCCTATTCGTATCGGGGGCAGGAAATGACGGAACTGGAACGGGTCGACCGGGAGATCTTCGATGTCATCCGGCAGGAAACCCGGCGGCAGCATCGGAAACTGGAAATGATCGCGTCGGAGAATTTCGTGTCCCCCGCAGTCCTCGAGGCGGTGGGATCGGTCCTGACGAACAAATATGCCGAAGGGTATCCGGGAAAGCGGTATTACGGCGGCTGCGAGCATGTGGATGTGGCGGAGAATCTCGCCCGGGAGCGGGCCTGCCGCCTCTTCCAGTGCGACCATGCCAATGTCCAGCCCCATGCCGGGGCCCAGGCCAACATGGCGGTGTACTTTTCCCTGCTGGAGCCGGGGGACACGGTTCTGGGGATGAATCTCGCCCACGGCGGGCATCTTACCCATGGTTCGCCGGTGAACTTTTCGGGGCGCTTCTATAAAATCGTCAGCTACGGGGTGAACCGGGAGACGGAGACCATCGATTACGAGGAACTGGCCCGGATTGCCCGGGAAAGCCGGCCGAAACTCATCATCGCCGGGGCCTCCGCCTATCCCCGGACCATCGACTTCGTCAAATTCCGGCGGATCGCCGACGAGGTGGGGGCTTTTTTCATGACCGACATGGCCCATATCGCGGGCCTTGTGGCCGCGGGACTGCACCCGTCACCGCTGCCCCATGCGGATTTCACCACCTCCACCACCCACAAGACGCTTCGGGGGCCCCGGGGGGGGCTCATCCTCATCGGCAAGGACAAGGAAAACACCCTGGGCCTGACGGCCCCCAAGAGCGGCCGCCTGAAGATGTGGTCCGAGGTCCTGGACGGGACGGTCATGCCGGGCATGCAGGGAGGGCCCCTGATGCATGTCATCGCCGGGAAGGCGGTGGCCTTCAAGGAGGCCCTGGAACCCTCCTTCCGGGAGTATCAGAAACAGATCCTCCGGAACGCCCAGGCCCTCTCCGCCGCTCTCCAGGAGGGGGGCGCCCGGATCGTTTCCGGCGGCACGGACAACCATCTCATGCTCATCGACGTCAGACCCTTCAAGATCAGCGGAAAACAGGCGGAAACCCTGCTGGACCGGGCCAATATAACGGTCAACAAGAACGGAATTCCCTTCGACACCGCGAGCCCCCTGGTGACCTCCGGAATCCGGGTGGGAACCCCCGCGCTGACCACCCGGGGCATGGGGGAGAAGGAGATGAAAACCATAGCCGGGTTCGTGCTGGAGGTGCTGAAGAATCCGGATAACGACGGCCGGATCGCGGAGATCGCCGGGAAGGTCGAGGCGCTGACGACGAATTTCCCCCTGGTGGCGGAATGAAATTCAGGTTCGCATTGACAAAGCTTCTTACCGGAACCTATACTGAATCGAGTAAATAGGATGCGGTATGAGTAATCCTTTACAACTGTCCATCGTCAATTTCAACAAGGGCGCCTACATCATCGTGGAGGGCAAGCAGAAAGCGGATTATTTCTTCATCATCCGCTCGGGGAAGGTGCGCATCAGCAAAGAGGCGGAAGTTGTGGAGGAAGAGGGGGGCAATCTCCTGGGGCCGGGGGATTTTTTCGGCGTCGTTTCCACCATGTCCTCCCACAGTCATGTGGAAACCGCCCAGGCCATGACCGACGTCTCCCTCATCGCCGTCCATCGGGACCAGTACGGCCTCCTCATCGAGAAGAACAATCCGGTGGCGATGAAGATCATCGAGCAGTTCTCCCGCCGGATGCGCTATCTGGACGAGGCCCTGGCGCGGCTCACCAACAAGGAGGTCCGTGAGGGAGACCCGAACCTTCTTTTCGAGGTCGCCGAGTATTACGCGAAACAGAACCAGTACAATCTGGCCTATTACGCCTACTATCACTATGTCAAGCTCTACCCCACCGGCGAGCACATGCGGAAGGCCATGGAAAGGATGGCCAAAATCCAGCCCTACGCCAAACCCGTCTTTCTGGACGGAAGCGATACCACCTTCAACAGGGTCTATCCGAAAAACACCATGGTTTTCGCCGAAAGCATGCCGGGAAAGGAGCTTTACATCATCCAGCGGGGCAGTGTGAAGATCTCCAAACTCGTGGGGGGGACGGAGGTTCTGCTGGCGGTCCTGAAGTCCGGCGACATCTTCGGGGAGATGTCCCTGATCGAAAACAAGCCCCGCTCGGCCTCCGCCATCGCCTACGAGGATTCGTCGCTATTGGCGGTGAACAAGGACAACTTCGCCCGGATGGTGACGGCCCAGCCCCAGATCATCTCCCGCCTCACCCAGCTTCTGGCGGAGCGCATCTGGTTCATTTACAAGCAGCTGGCCAACACCTCCCTTACCGATCCGGTGGGACGGATGTTCGACGCCCTCCTGATGCAGCTGGAAAAGGCACGGGTGCCCATCTATCCCGGAGCCCCCTACACCTTCGATATCGGGCCCAAGGAGCTCATCAACATGGTGGGGCTTCCCATGGCGGAGGGCAACACCGCGCTGCGGCAGCTTCTGCAGAACACCCGGATCAAAGCGGTGGACAACAAGATCCAGACCTCCGATGTGGAGGAAATCATGAAGCAGGCGAGCTATTACCGCAAAATGCAGCGGATCGAGAAGGCCCGCCGGGTGCAACGCCGCTATTAAGGGATCAGGCGCTCGGGTCTCCTCTCGGGGATGCCCGAAGGCTCCTTTCCGGAAGCGCTGAACTCCTCGGTGAGGTACAGAGCACAGAAACAGTGTCCATACTCTTCCAGATCCGGCGGGCAGTACACGCAGGGACAGATGACATCCTGGTCCCGTTCCCGGCTCCCGGCGGTGTCCCGACAGGGGCAGAGGTAGTATCCGTACCGGTTGAAGTTCGCCGTCAGACCCCGGATCAGGGTCTCCAGAAAGGCGGGGTCCCCGTTGAGTTTCCAGCCCTGGTGGCTGGAGACCATCTCCGCGAAGCGCCGGGTGTCGGCGTCGGTTTTCTCAGGCCAGGAGTTCATCCCATTTTTCCTTGACGAAGCCGGTGGTGGATTTATCGCCGTCCACCACGAGAAAGGGGAAGATCAGGCTGCGCTGGTGCCGCTCCCTGAGCTCCGCCCTCAACTCCGCCTTGATCTCCGGCTCCAGCTGATCGATGTTGACGTATCGGAAGGCCAGCTTCCGGTCCCGGAGGTAGGAGATGGCCCGGCGGCAGAAGCCGCAGGTGGACAGGGCGTACACCGTTATGGAATGTCCCGTGGAGTCTCCCTCCACGTTGGTGAAATCGATTTTATCCTGCACAGACATGGAACCGCCTTTAGGATAGGGTATCCTCGCTTCAAGATACCAAAGGCGTGGGCGAAATGCAACCGGAGCCGTTTTTTTTCGAGGTCCGTCACTCCCGGCGGATCATGACTCCCTGGAAGCCCAGGAGGGAAAGCTTTTCCGTGGCGGCCTCGAGTTCAGCGGCGGGAACGTGTTCCAGGAGCACCCGGAAATGGCCGGAAGGAGAGGTTTCGATGGACGGGGACAGGCCCGCCTCGAAGAGCCGGTTGCGGAGTTTCCGGGCGTTCTCCTCGTTTCCGAAGGCCGCCACCTGGATTGTCCGAAAAGCCGCCTCCGGCTCCCGGTGGACGATTTCGATTCGGACCCGGCCGACCCCCCGGGGTGTCAGTCCGATGATGTCCGCCGCCGCCCTGGACAGATCTATGATCCGGTCCTCCACGAAGGGGCCGCGATCGTTGATCCGCACGATGACCGATTTCGCCGATTCCAGGTCCGTCACCCGGACTTTCGTCCCGAAGGGGAGGGTCTTGTGGGCGGCGGTGAGCTTGTTGGTGTCGAAGATCTCCCCGCTGGCTGTCCTCCGTCCCTGGAATTTGCCCCCGTACCAGGAGGCGCCGCCCTCGGTTTCGAAGGCGAAAAGCCCGGCGCCGAGGAATAGGAGGACCGGGGCGGAAAGCGCCGCCCGACGGAAGATGGTGCGGGTCATACCGGTATTATCGGCGCGCCGGTATCGGCCCTTGACCCATGCCCCCGGAGGAGGCCATCCCTCCGGTGAGTCCTCCGTCCCCGGGAAATCCCTCCGGTGAGTCCTCCGTCCCCGGGAAATCCTGGAAATCCGGGGCGAAATCCGACCCGTGGATTCTCCGTCCGGGGGGAACTCCCGGGAAGAGCTTGGAAATACTCCGATAGGGGAGTAGTATTCCGGGATACGTATGACCCGGGAGGAAGCATGAAGAAGACGGAGCGTCTCGTTATCCGCCGGTTTCCCGCGCGGCCCACGATGGAGGGGGCGGGAGTGCGGCTCAAACGCGTTCTCGGTTACCCGGAGCGGGAACTGATCGATCCCTTTCTTCTGTTCGATCACTTCGGTTCGAAGGACCCGGAGGATTACGTCGCCGGGTTTCCCTGGCATCCCCATCGGGGGATCGAAACCGTCACCTACATGCTGGAAGGGAGGACCGAACACGGCGACAGCCTGGGCAACCGGGGCGTCATCGGCCCCGGCGATGTGCAGTGGATGACCGCCGGCGGCGGGATCATCCATCAGGAGATGCCGCTGGTGAGCCCTGGGGGCTTGCGGGGTTTTCAGCTCTGGGTGAATCTTCCGAAGAGCGCCAAGATGATGGATCCCCGGTATCGGGACGTGCAGAGCTGCGATATCCCCGTGGCGGAGACCCCGGAGGCGCGGGTCCGCGTCGTAGCCGGCAGTTACGCCGGTCTCAGAGGGCCGGTGAGGGATGTGGTGGTGGAGCCCCTGTACCTGGATGTGACCCTGGGGGACGGAGGACGCTTCGAATTGGATACCCCGCAGGGGCATACCTTCCTGGCCTACCTCTTCGAGGGCAGGGCCTTTTTCGGTTCCGCCCCGGCGGAGATGGAGGCGGAAATCGGCCTTCTCTTCGGGGACGGAGGCGCCTTCACCGCCCGGGCCGGGGACGGAGGCGCACGGTTCATCCTTTTCGGGGGAAGGCCCCTGGGGGAACCCATAGCCTGGAGGGGTCCCATCGTCATGAATACCCGGGAAGAACTGGACCAGGCCTTCCGGGAGCTGCGCGACGGAACTTTTATTCGATGACGGAGAAGTCCCCAGCGAACTTTTCTTTGACAAACAAGAACGGAGCCCTTACAATGTGAAAATAAATGGAGGAGGTGGCATGAAAAAACTGATCATTGCGGTTGTCGCGCTCTGTCTGGTTGCGGGATTCGTGTTCGCCGGCGGAGAAAAAGAGGCTCCCAAGGGGCCGGTGCAGCTGAAATGGGCCCATGTCTATGAAACCGGCGAAGAATTTCACAAATGGGCGCTCTGGTCGGCGGAAGAGATCAAAAAGAAGACCAAGGGCGCCTATCAGATCGAGGTCTTCCCCGCCTCGGCCCTGGGAAAGGAATCCGATATCGTGCAGGGACTGAGCCTCGGATCAGTGGACATCGTCTACGCCGGCTCGGCTTTCATCGGCAATACCTACGGGCCCATCGCCATCGGGGAAGCTCCCTTCATGTTCGAGGGATTCAAGCATTTTCAGAATTTCGCGAAGAGCCCGTTCTTCAAGGAACTGGCCGACGGATACGAGAAGGCTTCCAAAGGGAACAAGGTCACCGCGGTCACGTATTACGGGGCCCGCTGCGTCACCTCGAAAAAGCCCATCAACAAGCCGGAGGACATGAAAGGGCTCAAAATCCGGGTTCCCAACGCCCCGCTCTATCTCATGTTCACCGAAGCGGTGGGCGCCAATGCCGCCCCCATCGCCTTCGCGGAGGTTTACCTGGCCCTGCAGCAGGGGGTCGTGGACGCGCAGGAAAACCCCCTTCCCACGATCCAGGCGAAGAAGTTCTACGAGGTGCAGAAGTACATCAATCTGACCCAGCACATCGTCAACAATCTTCTCACCATCATCGGCAGCCCGACCTGGAAGAAGCTGTCCCCGGAGAGCCAGCAGATCTTTGCCGACGTGACCCGTGAAGCGGCGGAGAAATGTTCCCTGGCCATCAACAAGGCTGAGGATGACCTCCTGGTCTGGTTCGAAAAACAGGGCAACATCGTCAACAAGACCGACAGGGCGCCCTTCATTCAGGCCGTCGCCCCGAGCCTGAAAAGCAGTCCCCGGATGACCTGGAGCCTGGAGGATTACAACAAGATGCAGGCTCTGAGGTAGCTGATTTTTTACGTCCCGCCGCTCCAGGGGATGTCGTCCCGGGGGCGGCGGCGATTTTCAACATCCCGCAGTTCAAGGAGCCGGCATGGCAAACGACACCATCCCCGAGCCCGGAAACGGGCCTTCGGACTCCCACGATTTCGATCTCAAAAAACTGCCCTTCGAGGACTACATCGTCCTCCTCTTGTTCTGGGCCCTGGGGATCGTCGTTTTTGCGCAGTTCTTCTCCCGGTACGTTCTCAACGCGGCGATCGTATGGACGGAGGAGTTCGCCCGCAACCTTCTGATCTGTGTGGGTTTCCTCGGGTCCGCCATCGGAGCCCGGAAGAATTCCCACATTTTCATGGAGGCGGGTTACCGTTTCTTCCCCCGGAAACTGGGTTTTTTCCTGTCCACCCTGACGGATGTCATCAAGGTCCTGTTCTATGGGATCTGCGCCTATCTTACGGCGAAGATACTGCCCCTGATGCACCGGGAGTATTTCACCACCGTTTTATGGCCCATGTCCGTTCTCTATGCTCCCGTGCTCGCCGGGTTCCTGCTGATGACCTACCGGGCGGCGGCGGTGGCGTGGAAACACTGGAAAACCGGTTTCATCCCGGTGCTGAACGACCCCTCGGCTTTCAAGCCGATGGATTGAGAAGGGGAGCGCCATGATTTCGATTCTTTTCATTTCCATGTTCGTGCTGCTTCTCATCGGGGCCCCCATCGCCATCGTCCTGGGAGGGTCGTCGACGCTGTGGGTCTACCTGACCCGGGCCGTCCCCGATTTCACGATTCTGCACCGGATGGTGAACGGAGTGGACAGCTTTCCCCTGCTGGCGATTCCCTTCTTCATCATGGCGGGGACTCTGATGAACGAGGCGGGGCTGACGAATCAGATTTTCGACTTCGCCCGGGCGGTGGTGGGCTGGCTTCCCGGGGGCCTGGGGCATGTGAACGTCGGGGCCAGCGTCATCTTCGCCGGAATGTCCGGGGCGGCGGTCGCCGACGCCGGGGGGCTGGGCACCATCGAAATCAAGGCCATGAACGACGCCGGCTACGATCTGGACTTCTCCATCGGCGTCACCGCGGCCTCCTCCACCATCGGCCCCATCATCCCCCCGAGTCTCCCGATGGTCATCTACGGCGTCATGGCTTCGGCGTCCATCGGCAAGCTGTTCATCGCCGGCTTCGTGCCGGGGCTGCTCATGGCTCTGGGGCTGTCGCTGTCGGTGGCGTATTACGCGAAAAAACGCAACTATCCCCGGGACGCCGCCTTTTCGGTGAGGAGGCTCGGGTCCTCCTTCATCAAGGGGCTTCCCGCGCTGATGACGCCCACCATCATCATCGGCGGGATCATGAGCGGTATTTTCACCCCCACCGAGGCGGCCATCGCTGCGGTGGTCTACGCCCTCGTGCTGGGGCTGGTCTACCGGACACTCACCTTCAAGAGCTTCGTCAAGATCAGTCTGGAAACCGCCGAGACCACCGCCATCATCCTGCTCATCGTGGCCGGGGCTTCGATCTTCGCGTGGGTGCTGACGGCGAACCAGGTGACGGAAAAGTTCGCCACCCTGATGCTGGGCATATCCAACAACAAGATCGTCATTCTGCTGATCATCAACGCCATTCTGCTGGTGGTGGGCTGCTTCATGGAGACCATCGCCGCCATCACCATTCTGACGCCGGTGTTTCTACCGGTGATGGCGAAATTCGGTGTGGACCCCATACATTTCGGGGTCATCATGGTTCTGAACCTGATGATCGGGCTGCTGACGCCTCCGGTGGGAATGGTCCTCTTCGTTCTCGCCCGGGTGGCGAAGGTTCCCTTTGAGCGCTGCGCCAAGGCGACCTTTCCCTTTCTGCTGCCGCTGATGGTGGTGCTTCTCCTCATCACTTTCATAGAGCCCCTGTGCATGTGGCTTCCGGGTGTTCTCTTCTCCAAATGAGGCCCGGGGGGATGAAGAAGAACGGATAAGCGCAAGCCGATCCTTTTCGACGCCCATGAGACCCTCCTGGATTATGAAATCCGGAGTGCGGGAGCTGGAGTCCACCTTCCGGGAGCAGGGACTGGACTGTCGGGGGGCTCGTGACCGGCGGTGTGAAGGAAGTCCGAAGGACGCGCTCCAGGTTGACCCCGACGGGTCTGCAGCATGTATCGTCCTGCGCGATCAGGGCGCGGAAGAGCCGGAACCCGGCATTTCCGCCCATGCCCTGGGGGCTTCCGGAAGGATCGCCGGGGGGACGGAGGCCAGGTAGCCGGAACCCGGCATTTCCGCCCATGCCTTGGGGGCTTCTGGAAGGATCGCCGGGGGGACGGAGGCCAGATCGGGCTGAGGGGACGGAGGTCAGGGGCCGAGGCAGCGGGCGAATACCGCCTTAAGATAGCGGCCTTCGGGATAATCGGTGCGGAAGGGGTGATCGGGGGCGGCTCCGGCGATCCGGAAGATCTGCAGTTCCCGTTTCGCCTCCCCGGCGGCGTTGGACAGGACGCCCAGGAACTGCTGTTCACTCACCAGGCCGGAGCAGGAGCAGGAGACCAGAAGCCCCCCGGGCTTCAAGGCCTCCATGGCCAGCCGGTTGATGTCGTTGTAAGTTTTCAGCGCCCGGGGGATCTCCTCCCGGACCCCCGCCAGCTTCGCCGGATCGAGGATGATCATGTCCACCCTTTCCCCTCCCCGTGTTTTCTCCCGGAGAAAATCGAAGCAGTCCCGATGCCGGTACTCCACGGAGGCGTCGTTCCGCCGGGCGTTTTTTTCCGCCACCGCCAGAGCTTTTTCGTCCAGGTCCACCGAAACGACCCTCTTCGCCCCGGCGCGGGCTGCGGAAATGCCGAAGCCTCCGGTGTAGCAGAACAGGTCCCAGACCTCCTTTCCGGCGGCCAGCCCCGCGGCGGCGATGCGATTGTCCCGCTGGTCCAGGAAGTATCCGGTCTTGTGCCCCGAGGACAGGTCCACCCCGATGGTCAGGCCGTTTTCCCGGATATCGACGGTGGTCGGCGGAGGATAACGGCGGGCGGGCCCGTCGAAGGGGACTCCTTCGTTTTTCTCCGTTTTGGGATCCGGACGGAAGGCGATCCGGCTGCCGGGATACAGTTTCTCCAGAGCTTCCGCGAAGAGAGGCGCCAGAGGGATGTAGCCGGCGCTGAAGGGTTCCATAACCAGAAGGCCGGCGAATTTGTCGATCACCAGGCCGGAAAAACCGTCGGCCTCGCCATGGATGAGCCGGTAACTGTCGGATATCCGGGGGATCTGCAGGGTGTTCTCCCGGAACTCCTTGGCCGCCGTAAGGCGCCGGGTGATGAAATCCCCGTCGACGGCTTCCCGGGGGTCCCTGGTCAGGAGCCGAATGGCGATGGTCCGGCGGGGGTGATAGAAACCGCGGCCCGCGAAGTCTCCGTTCCGGGTCAGAACTTCGACAAGGGTCCCCGGATCGGGTCTCCGCCGGGGGTGCTGCACCATTTTGCTGAAAATCAGCGGGTGGCGGGTGTTGTATTCGGTTTTGAGGTGGATTTTCACCGGCCCATGATAGCGAAAGAGGTCCCCCCGTGCAAGACAAGGGGGGGCTTGGGAGGCGCCCGAAGCGCCCGGGGAAGCGCCCGGGGACGGAGGTCCGGCTGGGGGAGGCTTTCCCCGGGGCGCTGGGGACGGAGGTTCGGCTGGGGGCGGTTTTCCCTGGGCGCCGGGGACGGAGGTTCGGCTAGGGGCGGCTTTCCCCGAGGCGCCCGGGGACGGAGGTTGACAGGGACCCCCGTATTGTGTATAAAAGGCCATGATCTTGCCGCTGGATCTTCTGAACAGCTACGAAAAGAACATTTACGAACTCACCTGCGCCGCTATCCGCCGGGCCTATCAGATCACCATCGCCGGGGACGAAGAGGTGGAAGCGAACAACGGAAAGGTCGTTTCCGTCAGCATCAAACAGATCCTCACCAACAAAGTCGTTTTCAGACTGGAAGAATGAGCGCCGGCGGGGCTCATGAAAAAGCCTTTCGCCCTGCTCCTTTTCGGCCCCACGGGGGTCGGTAAAACCGAGCTCCTTCTGCGTCTGTTCGCCGGTCGTGCCGAAGTCATCAGCGCCGATTCCATGCAGGTTTACCGGGGCCTGGATATCGGTACGGCAAAACCCGACCCG
>Ga0302245_1001626_pt1 | contig 14448 bp, 10 predicted proteins | sample AAG_UR_Thr_MG_FD_193512 | JGI IMG/M metagenome (GOLD analysis project Ga0302245, IMG submission 193512) | Enriched activated sludge microbial communities from anaerobic digester in WTTP, New Holstein, Wisconsin, United States - AAG_UR_Thr | ecosystem: Engineered > Bioreactor > Anaerobic >... | reverse complement strand
TGTGGCTCGCGCGCTCGCGAAACACCTGGGCGGCGGCGCGAAAGGTCATGCCGGAGGACATAGAGGTCCTGTGCTGGATGGCGCTGGTTCCCGGTTAGCCCTAAAGGGGACGCTGTCGGTCCCAGAGGAGGCCTCACTCCGCCCGACCCCCGCAAGCCTCGAATCGATCTCCCCGCCGCCTGCACGCCGAATGAATGCTTTTTAAAAACAGATGAGGGAATGCTTATAGCGCCTTTTAAGATGCCGGAAGGATCGGTGCGCCGCTTCAATCCGGGCGGGGTCGACCGCGTAGATTGGACGACCGTTCAATAGCGTTAAGCGTTTGGAGACCCGCCTTCGCCTTCCGGCTCGATCCCTTCGGCATAGGAGCGCGCCACCGCAAGATCGAAGGCGGTGGTTATCTTGATGTTCCGGGACTCGCCCGGGACGATCCTCACCCGATGGCCGGCGTCGAGCGCCAGTCGGACGTCGTCGGTGGCCGAGTCGATTCCGGACTCGCGCGCCCGGATATGGGCTTCGCGTATGAGCCAGTGGCGAAAGCACTGCGGGGTCTGGGCGTAGTAAAGGCTTTCCCGTGATGGTATGGCGCGTACAAAACCGTCGGAGCCCTCGGCGACCGTGTCCGTCGCGCGGACGTAGACCGCCGCCGCGCCGTGAGCTCGCGCCTCCGCAACGCACTCTAATATCGTTTCTCGCGCGATGAACGGTCGTGCGGCGTCGTGGATAAGCACGATGTCGTCCCTTTCGTACGGGAGGGCCGAAAGCCCGTACCACGACGAGCCCTGTCGCGTCGGGCCGCCCGGCGTCACGGCGCGCACCAGGTTGCGCCCGTATCTCGCGGCGATGGACTCCATCCGGGCGAGCATGTCCTTCGGGCCGACCAGCACCATGCCCGCAAGGCCTTCCACCGAGGCGAAGGTCTCCACGGACCAGGCGATGACGGGCCTTCCGGCGAGGTCCAGGAACTGTTTAGGCTCACCGGCGCCTACCCGCTCCCCCCGTCCCCCCGCGAGGATGATGGCGTAGATCGAGCTCATGTGTTTGAATTAAATCTCATCGATAAAAAATAAAACGGCTTTTCATCCGAAGTCGGTATCCTTATATCGTAAATGATTAAAAATCTTGTTGCATAACTGGCCGGGAGAGCCCTTTTCCCCCCGCCTGCGGCGGGGGAAACGTCGATCATCCCGGTTTTGGCGACAAATCTAAAGATTATACCGATTTTTTCAATCCATAATCGATGAGCCGAATCGGGACCCCATATAAGAAATTAGCCAAGTCAATATACCGGCCCAAATGATCAGACTTATAAGCCGCTACTTTCTGGCCCACTTGAGCCCTACCGTCTCTCGAAGCACCCGTATGTCATCCCCGGTAACGAGCAATAACATGACCGCAACGGCGTAGAGCGCGCTTATGACCAGAAAAGAGGCCATAAAGTGAAAGCGAGAAAGAAGCGTGATGTGAAGCGCGTACAGCCCCATCGTGATCAGGCCGAGCTTTACGTATGCCATGAAGGTGCGGTACAGGCGTACATATCGCTTTCGATAGAGGAAGAGGTACATGGCGAAAAACGCAAGCGCCCAGGCGGCAACCATAGCAGCCGCCGCTCCCTCGGCCCCAAAGGGTGGAATGAGAGAGAGGCAGGCGACGAGGCTGAAGACGGCCGACGCCGCCTGTATGCGCGCCAACACCGGCTGCATGTCCAGGGCCTGAATGATCGCTCCGGCCACCGTAAATACGAAGGGCACTCCGAAGGCGCTTATTCGCAGCACTCCTGTCGAGGCGGCGTAGTGCCCGCCAAAGACGAGCATGACAAGATCGTTTGAATAAAAAAAGAGGACTATAAAAATATAGAAGGAGAGCATTGCGTAGAGCCTGGCGTAGATGTCGTGGGCGAACTGGAATTTTTCCCGCTCTTCCGGGTACGGGCAGCGGTACAGATATGGCAGAAGCACACGGTTGAGGTTCGATGGAATGAAAAATAGCGATGAGAAGAAAAGATAGCCTCCGGTGAAAAGCCCGGCCGGAGTGGTGCCGCGTAAAAGCGAGAGTATGGGAACCGTGGCGTTCTGCGAGATGTTGCCGGAGATCGTCCCCAGCGTGAAGGGAAGGGTCGTTTTAAAAAAAGAGGCCAGGTCCGCGGATTTCCATCGCGGCCGAAAATACCGAAGGGTAAGCGCGCCGACCACGGCAATATAGAGGATCGCGGTCACGGCCCGCACCCAGGCAAGGGCGAAATAATCGTATTGTAGAAGAACGACGCATATCGTTCCGGCAAGCACCGTGAAAGAGAAGGAGGAGTTGAAAAACGAGCTCAAAAAAAAGCGCTCCTTCGCGTCGAAAAGGGCGTAAAAGCCGCTTAGAAATACGTTTCCCACGCGCGCTATCCCCAGGACCAGAGCGAGATATGCCGTATTCCGGTTGTATCCGGTAAAATACAGGGCCAGGGCCAACAGGCCGTACGCGGCCGCGGACAGGAGCAGCCTCATCTCGATGGCGGCGGCGAAATGCGAGCGCTCGCTTTCGGGCTCGAGGCTTACCGAGCGCACCAGCGCCTCCGCGGAGCCCATATCGGCGAAGATGGAAAAAAAGGTGGCGAAGGCGAGGGCCGATGTGTATTCGCCGAAATGCGCGGGACCGAGGTAACGCGCCGTGATGACGGATATTACGAAGAAGGCAAGCTTGTCGAATACCGTGGCCGCGTTCGCGGCCACGGAATGGGCGAAAACCCTCGACTTTGGCGCCGAGGGCTTTCTGATGGAAAGGCGCTTCTTGAGTGTCACCAGGTTTCCTGCCTGTGGGACATAATAGCCGGAGCCCGCGGAAAATCAAGGAAAAGAGGGCTCTTTTCATTTACAAGGGAGATGGAGCGAAGGAGGGCTCCTGTCCATAAAAATAATACTTGATGTCGGTTCCGGTTGTGATATAATTTTTTGGATGTTGTCCGCTTACAGAGATGGGCTTTATTGCGTTACAGCGAAAGGGCTTGCGGATGAGGAAAGAGATAGATATTAGGGCGCTCAAGCGGATCGACGAGCTTGACAACCCGTACTTACGCCACTTCGTGAGAAGGCACAACCTGGACGACAGGGAGGCCCTTGCGCTCGGCGTGCTCATGGAGCAGACCGATCACATGCGGCTTGCCATAAGGACCAGCTATTCCATGATCGCCCGCGATGTCGGCGTCTCCACCAGCGAGGCATACCGCCTTGTACAGGCCCTCCACCGCCGTCGGATACTCGAGTCGCGCACGGATGGCGAGCTGATCAGAATCGCCTTTTATCCCATCAAGGAGACGGTCGACGAGATCCGGCTGGCTTACAAAAACGCGCGCCGGCTCGATGTTGTGGAAAGAGACCTGCGATTCATTAAAGGCAGGGACTATCTGCCGCGTGCGGACCTGTTCGACGATATCTATCCCCTTATGGGCTCGCTCATCGCCAGGAAAATGTCCGAGGCGCTCCGCTCCCTGGCCCACTACATCGATAAAAGGCTCGAGGCCGCCACAAGCCTTCGCCTGTGGCGCTACCGCGTCCGTTCGCGCATAAGCGGCGTTCCGGCCGGCGAGCTCATGCTGCGGGACACTCTTCCATTCATCGTCGAGGAGCTCTTTATTATCGAAAAGAAGAGCGGCATTCTCATGGCGCACCATTCCCGAAAGGCCGAAGGCGAGGTGGACCGCGACCTTGTAAGCGGCATGCTGACCGCCATAAGGGATTTCGTAAAGACCTCGTTCAAAGAGAAGCGAGAAGACGAGGTGGACGAGATAGCGTACGGTGAAGCCCGTATCCTGATACGCGCCGAGCCCTACTTCTACGCCGCGTTTGTAGTCACCGGTAATCCCGATATCGAGTTCAACCTCGAAATGGACCGGTTCGCCCTCGAGCTGCATCGCGCGAATCGGTCCCTTGTGCGTTCTTTCAACGGTGATATGGATTCGCTCGAACCCCTGCGCGCTCCGGTAAGGGGGTTCGTCGAGCGCTTCAGCACCCTTCCCTCCGAGGAACGCGAGGGCGGCGCTTCTCTCAGGAGCCTTAAACGCGCCGGAGCGGTCGTGGCGGTTCTTTTAATATGCCTCCTGGGGCTTGCGATTTATCATTCATGGAACGACGCCCGGATTCGAAAGCTCACCATCGCAAGGCTTGCCGGGACCCTGCCGGTCCATATGTACGATGTCGAACTCAAGGTGGGCCGGGGCGTGGTTACGGCCACGGGAATGGCCTCGTCGGAGGACATAGTGCGGCGCCTGGGGGATGCGCTGGCCTCCACGCCCGGGGTAAAGGGGGTGGACAACCGGGTCCTTGTGGTCGATATCGAACGGATAAGCCGGTTTCGCGGGGAGATGGAAACTATAAGGAAGCGCATGGACGCGGTATTGCTGGCCCAGACCAGGGAGGAGCTCGAAAAGATAGTTATACGCTTTCCAATTAACGTGGCCGAGCTGGGAAAGGAACAGGATTTTCTGGTCAAACGGATATATGAAATAATCAGGCACCATCCGGCCGCGCATTTGGACGTGGTCGCCTTTGCGGACAAAACCGGGAGCTTCGAGATAAACAAGTCGCTGGCCGAACGAAGGGTGGCGGCGGTGCGCGCCGGGCTTATAGCCAGGGGAATCGAGCCCTCGAGGGTGCATCCGTTTCCCTTCGATCCCGCCCTGATAGAGTCGGATCCCCGAATGGCGGCGCATCTCGATGAGCGGGGCATAATGATATTCGCCCGAATGGCTGAAGAGGAATAGCCGTGTTCGAACGATTCAATCAATGGCATGGAATGGTGGCCCCTTGCTGATACAGAAAAAAATCTGCCTCCTGGGCGATTTTGCGGTCGGGAAAACGAGCCTTATACGGAGATTCGTGTATAATGAGTTCAGCGAAAGCTACCTCACCACCATAGGGGTGCACATTACAAAAAAAGAGATGCTTCTGGGCGGTGACAGGCTTGTGTTGATCATCTGGGACCTGGCAGGCAACGACGGCTTTCAAAAAACCGCCGCCTCCTATCTCGCGGGCGCGGCCGGGGCCATATTCGTGGGCGATCTCAGCCGCTCCGAAACCATGAGCGGCATTCCTTCACAGATGCGCATGTTCGAAGAGTCCAATCCCGGTTCGCCGGGTGTAATCGTTTTCAACAAGACCGATCTCCTGCCGGGCCCGGTGAACCCAATGCAAACATCACGCGAGGCCGGAATACCGGAGGGCGCGCCGGTATTTTTAACGAGCTGCAAGACGGGAGAGAACGTTGGGAGCGTGTTCGACTCCCTCGCCGGACTGATCCTGGGACGATAAGATGAATAAACCGGCCTCCATTTCAAAGCGCCGGCGCGCGAGTGTCCCATCATGACTCTGCCGGATCCGGAAATCCTGCCGGGCCTCTGTGACCGTTACGGGATACATTTTATCGCTTTCGATGACAGCTTCGAACTACTTGGACCCGTTCCAGATCTGTCGAAGACGCTGGGAATCGATATCCCCGAGAGTGCGGGGCTTTTCGAAGTCTTTCCGGAACTGGTTGGCCGCGAGTCCGACCTGGAGAAAATACTCGACGGGACCGGTGAGCTGTCGATCACCCATATCCTCTCCGCGAATGGGGCGGCCTATTATGATCTCCTGGCGCTTCCACTCCCGAACAGGCCCCGATGTGCGCTTCTGGTGCTCCACGATGTGACCGGCGAACTCGAGGCCAGACGCCTTCTGCAACAGGCTGGACACGAGGTTTCGCTTCTCAGTGAAATGCTCCGGAGCAAGGACGACAACCTTAAGGCACTCAATGAGACTACGCTCCTCTATATCAACAGGCTGCATGCCACAGAAGAATCACTGATGAAAAGCCGTGAGGAGTTGCGGCGAAGCAACGAACGGATGACCAGGGAGCTCCTGATGGCGGGAAAGGTGCAGCGCCAGCTTGTCGAATTCGATCCGCCCGGAGCGCCCTGGCTTCGCACGGCGCATACCTACCGCCCTCTCGAAGAGGTGGGCGGGGACTTTATGGCGCTCATTGAAATGGAAGACGGCGCCTTCGCCGTCTGTATAGGCGATGTAACGGGCCATGGAGTGGCCGCAGCGCTGTTCATCGCGCTGTTAAAATCAACCTTCAGGCAGGTCCTCCAGGATTACGGCGGCTCACCGGACGTGCTGCTCGAACGGCTCAATGACATGCTCATAGGAAATCTCAATGGCAATTTTGTCACGTGTATATATGGGATACTTGCAAAGACGGAGCAGGGGGCGGAGTTCGTGTTCGCTTCCGGGGGACATCCGTCTCCGGTGGTGGTACGGGCCGGCGGATCGATCGATTTTTTGCAGGCGGAAGGGACGATGCTGGGATTCAGGAGCCCTTTGAGGACCAGGGCCGTAACGGAGACACTGCTTCCCGGCGACAGGCTCTATCTTTACACTGATGGCCTTCCCGAATCCGGCAATTCACAAGGCGGGATGATCGGATTCGACGAGGGCCTCGAGGAGATGTTCCAGTTTTCCAGGGCCGGTACTCTGGAGGAGACGCACGGGAGGATCATCGAATACTGCGACCGTTTTCGCGGCGAAGAGCCCTTGCATGACGATATAACCATCCTATCCTTCGAGATCGTCCGTACTTCCTAGGATTTCCATTTAAACCCCTTCTCCCTGAAAAGGCGGACGCATGTTTTCACCACGTCCGCGTCGTAGAGCAGCCCGGAGTTGGTTTCTATCTCGCTCAACGCGCTTTCTATGCTGGAGGAAAAACGGTATGGCCGGTAGGTTGCCATGGCCTCGACCACGTCCGCTACGGTAACGATCTTAGCTTCAAGCAGTATCTCGTCCGCCTTCAGGCCGTCCGGGTATCCCGAGCCGTCGCATTTTTCGTGGTGCTGGAGGGTGATTGTAGCGACGGGCCAGGGGAACTCGATGTCCCTGAGAATCTCGAAGCCGACGCGCGAGTGCGTCTTGATGACGTTGAATTCGGCCTCGGTGAGGCTTAGTGGTTTGGTCAGGAATTCGCTCGGCACGTATATCTTGCCGATGTCGTGCAGACGGCTGGCCACGCCGATTCCATCGATGATCTGTTCGGAAAGGCCGAGCTCCCGTCCGATGGCCTCGGCAAGTGTGCCCACGCGCTGCTGGTGTCCGACGGTATAGGGGTCCCGTTTTTCCATGGCGAACATGAGCGTATTTACGGTCTGGCTGAACAGCCGCTGCGAGAGTTCTATGCTCTCCTTTAGCTCGCGGGTACGGCTTTCAACCGCTTCCTCGAGCCCCCTGTTCAACTCGCGCAGCTCCTCCTGGCTTCTTGTAAGCTGGGCGTTTTTTTCGGAAAGGTGCTGCTGCAGCAGGTGTATCTCGTTTCGGCGCTGTTGGAGGGACTGGCGGATCAGGCACTCGCCTGTTACATCCTTTACCACCAGTGCCGCGGCGTCGGCCTCCCTTTCATCGTGGATAATGTATAGATCGAAAAAGACCTCCGAGGAGGGCGGACCGAAAAGGATCCGGTTAATACGCTTGATGGAGGTCTCGCGGCTGTTGCCGTCTATTATGGAGGTTATCTTCCTTTCGACTCCGACAAGCTCCGGGAAGACCTCGAATGCTTCTGCGGTACCGTGGTCGGCATCCAGGCCCAGAAATACCTGGAGCGAGGGCCCGTGGAAATGAATGGTGTAATCGCGGTCAATGCGCGCCTGGTGCAGGCCGAACCTGTACGCCAACAGCGAGTTGTCGATCATCAATCAACCCCTTTATGGAAATCGTGGCCGGGCATAACCGCGCCCGATGAAAACATATTCAAAAGACCGCAAAATGGCAATAATAAATCGTTGATGATAATTCGTTTGCCTGAATCAATGTGGTGTTCTATAATGAGCCAATTTGGAGGGAACGCCCATGGCACCAAAAAAAAAGACAAACCCGAACCTCTCCCCGTCGACCAACGAGCTTAAGGGGACCGACGTCGAATCGCTTAAGGTCTCCTTTGTCAACCACCTGGAGTTCTCGCGCGGCAAGGATGAATACTCCGCCACGGAGCGGGACCTCTTCCACAGCCTGGCGCTTACGGTGCGCGACCGGCTGATTGAGCGCTGGATCGAGACACAGCAGACCTATTACGACCGCGACGTCAAGCGCGTCTATTACCTGTCCATGGAATACCTCATGGGGCGTGCCCTCGGCAACAGCCTCATCAACCTGGGGCTGTCGGACAATATGGGGCGCGCCCTGGAGGAGCTTGGGCATCCCATGGGCCCCCTAATGGACCTGGAGTGGGATGCCGGCCTTGGCAACGGCGGCCTGGGGCGCCTTGCCGCCTGCTTTATGGACTCGCTGGCCACCCTCGAGATTCCGGCGGTCGGGTACGGCATCCGTTATGATTACGGCATATTCTTCCAGCGCATCATCGACGGTTATCAGGTCGAAACCCCGGACAACTGGCTGCGCTTCGGCAATCCCTGGGAGTTCCCTCGCCCGGAATTCCTCTATCCGGTGAAGTTTTACGGCAGGGTCCACCAATACCACGACGAGGCAGGCCGCTTCCGCGCCGACTGGACCGACACCGAGGTTCTCCTTGCAATGGCCTACGACACCCCTGTCCCGGGGTTCCAAAACAATACCGTCAACAACCTGCGCCTGTGGTCCGCCAAATCCACGCGCGAGTTCGACCTTGGCTATTTCAACGACGGCGACTACGAGAGGGCCGTTTCCGAAAAGGCCCAGTCGGAGACCATCTCCAAGGTGCTGTATCCGAACGACAACATCTTCGAGGGAAAGGAGCTCCGCCTCAAGCAGGAATACTTTTTCGTCTCCGCCACGCTGCAGGACATCATGCGCCGATACCGGAAGACTCACGACGGTTTCGCCGAGTTTCCCCGGAAGGTGGCCATCCAGCTCAACGACACGCACCCGGCAATCGCCATACCCGAGCTCATGCGTATTCTCATCGACCGCGAACGCCTGCAGTGGGACGAGGCGTGGGAGATCTGCCTGGGCACCTTCGGCTACACCAATCATACGGTGCTTCCCGAGGCCCTGGAAAAATGGCCCGTGGCGCTCATGGAACGCGTACTGCCGCGCCATCTTCAGATCATCTACGAAATCAACCGCCGCTTCCTGGAGCGCGTAAGCATCGCCTTTCCCGGGGACGGCGGAAAGCTCTCGCGCATGTCCATCATCGAGGAGGGGCCGGAAAAGCGCGTGCGCATGGCCAACCTGGCCATAGCCGGAAGCCGCTCCGTGAACGGCGTTGCCGCGCTCCACACCGAGATCATCAAGGCGACCCTCTTTCGCGATTTCCACGAGCTGTGGCCAGAGCGCTTCAACAACAAGACGAACGGCATAACCCAGCGCCGATGGCTTATGCATTGCAATCCGGCGCTCGCCTCGCTCATAAGCTCGCGTATCGGCGGCGCCTGGACCAAGGACCTGGACCGCCTGCGCGATCTCGAGCCTTTAGCGAACGACGCTCCTTTCCGCGAGGAGTGGATGGCGGTAAAGCGCGCCAACAAGGAGGCCCTGGCGCGCTTCATGGAAGAGCAGTGCGACGTGACGGCAAGCCCGGAATCTATTTTCGACTGCCAGGTCAAACGCATACACGAGTACAAGCGGCAATTGCTTAACGCGCTGCACGCGGTCACCCTCTACAACCGCGCCCGCGCCGGGCGCTTGTCCGGAGGGGCGCCGAGGACCGTTATCTTTTCCGGAAAGGCCGCGCCGGGATATTATACGGCCAAGCTCATCATCAAGCTCATAAGCTCAATCGCGCGGGTGGTAAACTCGGACAAGGCGACGCGCGAGGCGCTCCGGGTGGTATTCATCCCCAATTACTCGGTCACCGTGGCCGAGAGGCTCATTCCCGCGGCCGACCTCTCCGAGCAGATATCGACCGCGGGCACGGAGGCCTCGGGCACGGGCAACATGAAATTCGCCCTTAACGGGGCACTCACCATAGGAACGCTCGACGGGGCCAATGTCGAGATCGCCGAGGAGGTCGGTGAGGACAACATCTTCATCTTCGGCCTCAGGTCGAACCAGGTGGACGAGCTACGGGCCTCCGGTTACCGGCCCCGCGACTGGTACGAGCGCGACCAGGAGCTCAGAGAGGCCATCGACCTCATAGCCGGAGGCTATTTCAGCCCATCCGAACCCGCGCTCTTCAAGCCGATCGTCGATTCCCTCATGGACCGGGACTTTTACCTTCTCTTTGCCGATTATGCGGACTACGTGCGCTGCCAGGAGGAGGTTGCCGCGGCATATTCCGACAGGGAGCGCTGGGCGCGCATGTCCATACTGAACGTGGCGCGCATCGGCAAATTTTCGAGCGATCGCACCATCGCCGAATACTGCCGCGATATCTGGGGGGCGGTCCCGGCGCCGATCGAGCTTGGAAGGAAAAAACGCGCCTGAGGAGCGCGAGCCTCGGAAATCCGCGTTTTCCGTCGCGCCGAATCACTCCCACGGGGAGCGGTGCGTGTCCGCCCAGGATGGAAAAATCCCGGAAATGGGTATATATATCGTATAACCATACCGGCCCATGCGGCCGGTTGTTTTTTCGGCAAAAATTGGATTATGTCTCATTTATTGCTTGCAATTTTAAGATAAATGTGCCAAAGGTATAGTATGTTATCCGATACTGTTGTGAGTTTCACCGGAATGCGCCCGTGCGCGGGTTTTTTTTCGAATTATTTTCCTTTTTGTGAAAATAATCGTAAAAAAAACACGAAAAGGAACGAAAACAATAGTAGGCGCGCGTACGCACATTCCTAAAATTTAATATAGAGGTGAGCTACAATGCCCAGGTGTGCAACCCCCAAGAAGGCGACCGCGGCGAAGAAGCCGGCGGCCAAGAAGGCGACCGCCGCAAAGAAGACGACTGCGGCGAAGAAGACCACGGCCAAGAAGGCGACCGCCGCAAAGAAGACGACCGCGGCCAAGAAGACCACGGCCAAGAAGACCACGGCGGCAAAGAAGCCGGCCGCAAAAAAGACCGCTGTAAAGTAAGCGATCTTCCCGACGAAGACGAACATGAAAGGCGGGGAGTCCCCGCCTTTTTTCTTATCTTAAAAAGACAACTATCGCGGCTCGTTTTAATATATAAATCTCGGTTCCAATCTCTGATCAATTTGCCGAATAGACCGGGTCGTACCTATCCTGAGTCCGGCTGGCCAAAACGGCGGCGCTCGTCAACCGGTTTACCCGAGCCGGTCGAGCCCAAAGGTCTTCGATAATATTCGGTCAACGACGCTTGTCGGGAGCAGCCATTTTACAAGAGGGAGCTTTACCGATTCCTTGCCTATGCGTATTATCGCCGGCGGTTTTTTCGCCAGTATCTTTTTAACCATTTTTCGCGCGAAGAGATCGGCGTCGGTCGGATTGCGCTGTGAATATTCGGCGCGGCCCTCGACAAATTGCGCGATCGGCTGGTAGTGCGATTGTTTGCCCTTTCGGCCCTCCAGTATGGTGGCGGCGGCCTTTCCGAAATTGGAGCGGATGGCCCCCGGCTGGGCGGTGATTACGCGAACGCCGAATGGGGCCAGCTCAACGCGCAGTATGTCCGAAAGGGCGTTTAGCGCGGCCTTCGACGCGCTGTAGGCGCCCGCGAATGTTGAGGGAAGCACCCCGGATACGCTGCCTATGTTGACAATCATGCCCGAGCGCCGCTCGATCATTCCCTCGGCAAGGGCCTGGGTTAGGGAGAATGATCCGAATACGTTCGTCTCGAATTGCCTGCGAAGCTCGTCGAGCGATATCTCGATTAGCGGCCCCATAAGCCCGTAACCGGCGTTGTTGACCAGAATGTCGACCTGTTTGCCCCGGCGCTCGAGCTCCTTAACGCACTCCTGGATGGAATTCGGATCGGTGATGTCGAGCCTCATTTTAAGGAGCTTTTCGGTTCGTATATCGCCTATAGCCTCGGGCTTTCGCGCCGTGGCTACGATTTCGCACCCCGCGTTCGCGAATGCGCGGGCGAGCGCAAGGCCGATGCCGGACGAGCAGCCCGTGATGAGTACAACTGGTATGCGTTCTTTCATATAATTGCCTTTCCTGTCGGTGTATTGTGACGAAACCGCTACCGGCCCGGGCTCGAGAGCCTCGGCCGGTCAAGCGCTCGACACTAACAATACAGGGCATTTAAACGTAAAAATCAATAGATTAATTTTCGTTTTCGCCGTGAGGGCTTAAATACAATCAAGCCGCGGGTTTCAATATCTCCCGGCCGATCCCTTCAATCCATCATCTCCCGCGCGCGTTTCTCCATGAGGCTCCTGAGTGCGTTGCGGTCCGAGCCGATGTGCCGGGCCACCATGAAGAAAAGCAGCCCGCACGGCACCCACCAAAGCACGGCGAAGTTCATCATGAACAGGTGTCCCATGGGCACGAGAAGCCCCCCGATGGCGGGCCCCATTCCCTGGCCGAGGTTGTCCGTAATGTTGAAAACCGAGAAGACGGTGCCCCGGTGCTCCGGCCTGTTTACGTTCATGAGTATGGCCTTTACGTTGGCCGCCGCCACGGAAACCAGGGCTCCTGCGAAGAAGCCCATCAGCATATACGCCGTCATGTTGGACAGGTCCATGTTGATGAGAAGCATGGCGGGGATGATTCCGGCGAGCACCCCCGCTCCGCACATGGCCGGCATATATGAAGGTTTCTTTTTATACAGCCATTCGCCGAGGTAGGCGAACGCAACGCTTCCAACGGTCGAGCCTGCTCCCAGCACGAGAAAAATTGTGGTTGCGGTCTCCTTCGAAACCCCCCGGTATTCCTGGAAGAAGGTGATCATCCAGTAGGTCAGGATGCCCCAGGGGACGGTTCCGGGCAGGCCCTGGAGAAAGGTGTAAATGTTCGTTTTATTGGAGAAGATGATCCTGAAATCACGGGGATGTATCACCTGCCGGTAGGCGAGCCCCTTCTGTATGAGGTCCTCGAGCGCCTCCTCCGTGCGGCCGCGCTCCGGCTCGCGCGCGTACATGGCGAAGAAGATGGCGATTGGAATATTGGGTGCGCCGACCAATATGAACGAAAGCCTCCAGCCGAAGTCGTTAGTGAGGTATCCCGCGACGCTCACGCCGAGCACGGCGCCGATGGACCATGCCAGCGTAATCCAGGCGGAGGCGGTCGCGCGGTGCTCTTCCCTGAAAAAGTCGGCGAGGATGGAATAGGTCACGGGATAGACCCCGCCCAGGCCTATACCCGAGAGCACTCGGAGCGCCGCGAACGAACCGATTGTCTGGGTAAAAAAGGGTATGCCCGTCATGAGGCAGGGGACCTCTCCGAGCAGGATGACGATGACCAGAAGCGATTTGCGGGCGGCCTTGTCCGCGATGTAGCCGAAGATTATGCTCATCGCCGCGCCGATTAGGATGAAGGCCGAGCCTATGAGCCCGAGAAGGGTTTCGCTTACCGCATACTCCTTCGAAAGCTCGGGCAGGATGGCCGACATGATCATCTGGTCGGCGAAAAGGAGAGTCGTCATGACGAACAGGAGGCCGAGGGTGGTGATGTCCCTGGCGCTCATCCGCGGTTTTCGCATATATTCCTCCCGTAAAATGCCCGGAGTGTCCGCCGTGGGTCCGCGGGCCGCGGATATGGTGAGGCATGAAGAATCTTTTTTCAAGGAAAAAATGAGCGCTCGCTCAGTCACCGCGCCGGCGATCGGCCATTCAGCGCCGCGGGCAGGCGTAAAAAAAGCCCTCTCTTTCGAGAGGGCTTTTTTGGGGCGGGACGCGCGGTCAGGTCGTGGCGGCTGCCGCGGCCTTTTTCTTGCGCGACTGCATTATTCCGTAGGCGATCGCCCCGCCGGCTAGCGCAAGCAGGATGATGGCCAGTACGGGCCTGTAGTATATCCACGCGATCGCTATGGTGATAAGAGATAGCGCGAAGGCTACGATGCCGGAAAAGAGTCCAAGGCCTATCTTTAGCAATCCCCCAACCGCCGGGACGACGTCGGCGACCGTAACCAGCGGCTTGAATACCATCATGAGCCCCATGTACATCATGACGAGCCCTACGAAGCGGACTATCCAGGTACGCATGACGTTGGCGTCCTGCGCGCTCTGAATCATACCCGCTGCGTCAATGATACCCATTTCAGTCAGGAGCTGGCTGGTGCCCTCTTTGCCGCGATACGGCTGGAAGGTATCGCCGTTCTGTACCGCGATGACCGAGATCTCCTTTGGCGATTTTACGACTTTGAGGCTTATACGCACGTCGCCAACCTGCGGGCTCTGGGAATTGGCGCCCAGGAAGAGCCATTCGCCGGAGGGCTTGGCCTTTGCCCGAATATCGGGCGGAAGCTTGGCGATCTCGGCCGCGGTAAAGTTGACGGTCTCCGCCCCTCCTATACCGCTTATCTGTCCGGGTATAAGCCTGAATGCCCCAAGTACGACGCTTTGGGCCGAGATTCTCATGGCCTCATAGGGCATGGCGCCCGGGTTTTGGTGGCCCTGGGGCTGTTTGAAGATCGAGGAATCGACCGCGGACGATG
>Ga0302245_1001621_pt1 | contig 14470 bp, 12 predicted proteins | sample AAG_UR_Thr_MG_FD_193512 | JGI IMG/M metagenome (GOLD analysis project Ga0302245, IMG submission 193512) | Enriched activated sludge microbial communities from anaerobic digester in WTTP, New Holstein, Wisconsin, United States - AAG_UR_Thr | ecosystem: Engineered > Bioreactor > Anaerobic >... | reverse complement strand
GCTTTTTTTTTGCCCGGTCTTCCTTGTCCGCTCCCATGTTCTGTCCCATGAGAATTGCAGACGCGTTTGCAAACCCGAAACCGGGAACCACAAGAAGCATCCTTATCTTGGCTCCCACTCCGTATGCCGCAAGTACCTCGGGTCCGTGAAAAGCTATCAGCCTGGTGAGAAAAAGAAGGGATATATTGTTCATAAGCAACTGGGCGGAAGAAAAGAAGCCGATGCTCATGATCCTCTTGATGAAAACGGGAAATATCCCCAGATGTTTAAACGAGAGGTTGAGCCCCTCTTTCTTTCTGAAAAGAATTATCGCTATCGTTGCGAATCCGACGAATCTGCTGAAGGCTGTTGTCAGGGCCGAACCTGCAACTTCCATGCGGGGAAAGAATCCTATCCCGAATATCAGCAGGGGATCGAGAATCAAGTTTATGATGTTGGCGGCAATGAGGACATACATCGGGGTTTTTGCGTCTCCGGCGCCTCTCATTGCCTGGTTAAGGGAAACGTGAAAGAAAAGGAAACCCGAAGATAAAAAGCTTATTTTAAGGTAGGGCTTCGCAGTTTCAAGAACCTGGCCGGTCGCACCGAAAAGCAGAAGGAGTTTTTCCACCCAGAAGATGCCTGTAAGGGCCAGAAAGAACCAGAAGAAAACAGAAAGAAACATTGTTTGCCATAGGACCTGGCTGGCGCTTTCGTAGTCTTTTCTTCCCACAAAGTGGGATATAAGGGCGACGGTGCCGGTTGTGACCCCGGTTGTGCAAATGGTTATCAGCGTGAGAACCATTACCGATACGGAAAGTCCTGCAAGGGCAATGTGTCCGAGCTTTCCTACAAAGAAAAGGTCTACCACCGAAAACATGTTGATTAGAAATCCGCCGGCCATCATGGGAAGGGCAAGGTGGAAAATGCCGGATTTTACATCAATCTCAGTGAGATCAACTTCGTCTTTCAACTTTTTCATTATCTCCTCCAAAAAACAAAAGGTTATTATAAACCAAAAAGAGCAGGAAGTGAAATAGGCGGCTCCCGAAAAAAAGTTGGATGCAGGCTTACTTTGGGATATACTTAATAGGTGTTGCCCGGAGCGGCCGGGCAGTATAGGCAATTTCAACTAACGGGGGATTTGTTTTGGAAAGGAAAAAGAGTATTATTTTCGGCGCAGGCCAGATTGGAAGGGGCTTCATCGGACAGATATGCAGCGATTCAGGGTACGAGCTCGTTTTCGTGGATGCGGCTCAGCCTGTCGTGGATCTTCTTAATGCAAGGAAGGAGTATCCCGTGTGGCTGCTGGGCAGCAGCAAAGAGGAGAAGATGGTTAAAGGACTGCACGCATTGGGGATAAACGAAGCGGAAAGCATTTCTTCGGAAATGTGCGGCGCCGATATCATCTTCACGGCTGTCGGGGCGAATAACCTTGCCCTTCTCGGCCCCCTGATGGCAAAGGGTTTCAGGTTGAGGCGGGAAAAGGGGAATAACCGGCATGCAAATGTAGTAATATGCGAAAACCTGCTCGGCGGAGCCGCCGTGCTGAGGGAAAGCATAGAGAAGGAGATGGAGGCCGCGGATATTGAATACCTGAGGGATCGGGTCGGGTTTGTTGAGACGGTTGTCAGCAGGATGGTTGCCCCCCTTTCAGAGGAAATGAAAAAAAAGGATCCACTTCTTGTCACGGTGGAACCATACGACATTCTCCCCGTTTCCAGGAAGGGCTTCAGGGGAGAGATCCCTGCGGTGAAAGGTTTCTACCCGGTTGATAACCTATACCCTTACGAGGAACTGAAGCTTTTCGTTCATAACCTGGCACATGCAGCCCTTGCATATTTCGGTTATCTTGCGGGATACGATTACATATGGGAATGCATGGAGGACGGAAAGATTTACGGGATGCTCGAAGGGATAATGTCTGAAACAAAATCTGCGATTGTCAGGAAACATGATTTTGATCCGAAAGAGGTAGAGACCTACACTTCCGATCTTTACGGGAGGTTCAGGAACAGGGCCCTGAACGATACCGTCAGAAGGGTAGGGCGGGATCCTCTCAGGAAGATAGGACCCAATGACAGGATTGCGGGAGCCATGAAACTCTGCCTGCGTCAATCAGTATTCCCTGAAAACATATGTTTTGTATTGGCGGCTTCTTTGTGCTACAATAATGAAGCGGATTCAAGCTCTGTGGCTCTCCTGGAGATGGTAAGGGAGAAGGGTGTGGAATATGTTGTCAAAAATATATCGGGCATAACCGATGAAAGACTCGTAAAGAGGGTTTCTGAAATATACAAGGAGATGAAAAGTGATAGCGGCTATTTTAAAAGAACCTGAACACCTTGATATAGAAGAAGTAGAAATCCCGGTTCCAGGGAACGGCGAGATACTTCTTAAGGTCGAGGCGTGCGCGATCTGTGGAACAGACGTTAAAACATACAGGCACGGCCACAAAAATATCGTCTTCCCGAGGATAACCGGCCATGAGGTGACCGGTACTGTCGCCAAAACCGGAAAAAACGTGAAATCGGTGGCCGAGGGAACAAGGGTTGCCGTTGCTCCCGCTATCCCCTGCGGAGCCTGCTATTACTGCAGAAAGGGATTCCAGTCCTCGTGTGAAAACCTTAAGGCCATTGGATACCATTACAACGGCGGATTTGCCGAGTACATGCTTGTGCCCGGGGATGCTGTAAGGAACGGCTGCGTAAACACGATACCCGGCAACCTTTCATACACGGAAGCCACGATAGCGGAGCCCCTTGCATGCGTGATAAACGGCCAGTCTCTGAGCAGGGTCGAGAAAGGGGACACTGTCCTTGTTATAGGGTCAGGGCCGATCGGTTCGCTTCACGCGGAGTTCGCCCTCAACACGGGTGCGGGGAAGGTTTTTCTCGCGGACATATCTCCCGAGAGGCTGAAGATGGCGGAATTTACAGGGGCTGTCATGGTTGATACCAGCAGGACAGACCTGAAAGAGTTTATTTCCCATGAGACAGGCGGAAGGATGGCGGACAGGGTCATTGTTGCCGTGGGACTTGCACAGCCGCAGGAGTTTGCCCTCGAGCTGGTTGCAAAAAGGGGTTCGGTCAATTATTTCGGGGGTCTTCCCAAGGATAAGCCCTTTGTCAGGTTTAACAGCAACCTTCTGCACTACGGTGAGTTTTTCGTTGTCGGAACCCACGGTTCCAACCCGATCCATAACAGAATAGCCATGGACCTTATTGCTTCCGGCAGGATTAATGCGTCCAGGTACATAACCAAAACTTTCAAGCTTAAGGATATAAAGGCGGGCCTCGATATGGCAGAGAAGAAGGAAGGCCTGAAGATTGTCATTTGTCCATGAAGAGGAGTCATGATGAAAACAGACAGGGATACGGCAACAAGATTGCTTACTCAGATGATGCAGATAAGACAGTTTGAGGACAAGATAATGGAGCTTCTTGCCAAGAACATTGCCGAGGGAGGTTCCCACTTGTATGCCGGCATGGAAGCCGTTGCCGTGGGAGCCATTTCGGTCCTGAGGAATGACGATTACATAACCAGCACCCACAGGGGGCACGGACACGCCATAGCCAAAGACGGAGATCTTAACGCCCTGATGGCCGAGATCCTGGGAAAGAAAACGGGTGTTTGCAAGGGGAAGGGAGGCTCTCTCCATCTTGCAGACGTTTCAAAGGGAAACCTCGGAGCCAACGGCATAGTGGCGGGAAGTCTCGGAATAGCTACGGGCGCAGGACTTTCGGTCAAGAACAGGAAATCCGGGCAGGTCATCGTCTGCTTCTTCGGCGACGGTGCGACCAATAACGGGATATTCTTCGAATGCCTCAACATGGCATCCCTGTGGAAGTTGCCTGTGGTTTACGTTTGCGAGAATAACCTTTACGGAATGAGCGTTTCCGTGGAGAGGGCGTGCGCGGTACAGGACCTTACGAAGAAGGCTGTCGCCTTTGACATGAAGTCTGACTGCGTTGACGGGCAGGATGTCCTTGCCGTAAGGGATACCGTAGCCAAGTGGGTGGATTACGCAAGGAATGGTGAAGGACCCAGTTTTATCGTGGCAAATACGTACAGGTATTACGGGCACAGCAGGAGCGATCCAAGGGCCTACAGAACGAGAGAAGAGGAGAAGTTCTGGAGAGAGAGGGATCCCATAAAGATATTCTCAAACAGGATGGTAGAGCAGGCCATTCTCTCGGCAGAGGATGTGAAGGAAGTGGAAGAAAGCGTTACAAAGAGCATCGAGGAAGCGGTTGACTTTGCCATGAAGAGCCCTTTCCCTGAGCCTGAAGAGCTATACACGGATTTGTATGCCTGACGGAATAACAGTGAAATAATAGGAGCAATGATGAGGGAAATAACATACAGACAGGCTTTAAACGAAGCCCTTAAAGAAGAGATGGAGCGGGACAGCAGCGTATTTCTCCTTGGAGAGGATATCGCAATTTACGGAGGCGCTTACGGCGTCACGGTCGACCTCTGGAAGAAATACGGCGACGCCAGGGTCCTTGATACGCCCATCTCTGAAAATGCTATCGTTGGGGTGGGCCTTGGTGCGGCTCTTACAGGCATGAGGCCCGTGGCAGAGATCATGTACATAGATTTCATAGGTCTCTGCATGGAACAGCTCAACAACCAGGTTGCAAAGATAAGATATATGTTCGGAGGCAAATGCAAGGTGCCCTTCACTCTGAGAACCGAGGGAGGCGCGGGACGCACTCTCGGCGCACACCATTCCCAGAGCCTGGAATCATGGCTCATGCATATTCCAGGGATAAAGGTTGTTATGCCTTCAACGCCCTCTGATGCCAAGGGCTTGCTAAAGAGTTCGATAAGGGAGGATAACCCTGTTGTTTTTATTGAACACAAGATGTTGTATAATATAAAGGGAGAAGTGCCCGAGGGAGAATACACCGTTCCCATAGGGGTTGCAGATATAAAGAGAACCGGGAAGGATGTGACCGTGCTGACTTATTCCCGTATGTACCATTTCTGCATGGAAGCCGCAGGCATACTTGAAAAGGAAGGCATCGATATCGAGGTGGTGGATCTAAGGACTCTCCTGCCGCTTGACATGGAGACTATATTAAAGTCGGTCAGGAAGACCAACAGGGTTATCATAGTGGAGGAGGATTGCAAGACCGGGGGAACCGGAGCCGAGATAGGCATGAAGATAACGGAAGAAGCCTTTGATTGGCTTGATGCCCCTGTCGTGAGGGTTGCCGGCGCCGATGTGCCCATGCCCAAGAGCCCCGTGCTCGAGAAGCTGGCTATACCTGATACAAAGAGAATTTGCGATGCCGCCAGGAAAATTTTGAACAAATGAATCTCCTGCAGCATATGGAGGAACGGGAATAAAAATGATAAAAGAAGTCATAATGCCCAAGCTGGGCGAAACGATGGAGGAAGGTTACCTTGCTTCATGGAAGAAGGAAGAAGGGGAGAAAGTCACAAAGGGAGAAGTTCTTTTCGAGGTTATGAGTGACAAGACGAATTTCGAGGTAGAATCCCTCCATGACGGATACCTGAGGAAAAAGCTTGTAAATCCATCCGAGGATGCGATAAAGGTTACCAGCGTGATAGGGTACATATCTGACAATCCCGACGAACCTCTTCCCCAGGCTTCAGCGGGTGTAAAGGGCGGTCCGGAAGAAGAGAAACCGGCAGCGCCGGTTATTTCCCCGGCAGTTCCCAAAGAACCTGAATCCCCTGCAATCCGTGCGGAAGAGGCCGGTACCAGGATAAAGGCTTCGCCTCTTGCAAGGAAGACGGCAGAAGATGAGGGGATTGACATTTCCATGGTCCGGGGTACAGGTCCCGGGGGCAGGATAGAGAAAAAGGACGTCCTTGCCCACAGGGATCCGGCGGTTCCTGTTACTGTGAGGAAGGATCCCGCGGCTGGCGAATTTGAGACTATACCCTGGACTCCTCTCAGGAAGATAATATCCAGGAGGCTTACTGAAAGCAAAAGGGAGATCCCCCATTATTATTTCCAGGGCAGCCTGTTGATAGACCGGATATCTGAGATAAAGGATCTTTCCAGGCGCCGGGGGCTTGATTTCACCTATACCGATTTCCTCATTTTCCTGGTTTCAAGGGCGATGAAGAAGTATCCGCTTATTAACGGAGCTCTTGAAGACGGACAGGTAAAGGTATACGGAAGCGTTGACATAGGGCTTGCAGTTTCGTCCGGGGAAGGGCTTCTTGTCCCCGTCATGCGGGATTGCGCGGCAAAGGGTATTGCACAGCTGTCGGCTGAAAGAAGGGAGATAGTTGACAAGGCGAGGAATAACAGGCTTTCAGAGAAGGAATCAAGGGGTGCGAGATTCGTGATATCCAATCTCGGCATGTACGGGGTTGAGAATTTCCAGCCTATCATAAATCCTCCGGGATTAGCGATAATGGGAGTGGGAAGTATCTCCAGGCAGCCGGTCGTTGAGGGTGAAAGGATCGGGATCAGACAGGTCATGAAGGTATCTTTTTCTTTCGACCACAGGGTCATAGACGGTTCATATGCGGGACTTTTCTACGCCTATTTCAAAAGCATAGTTGAAAATCCTTCGCTTCTGCTATTTCCCATGGACAATCCGGACAATGCTTAGACAGATAAAGGAAGACATAAGAACGGTTTTTGAAAGGGATCCTGCTGCAAGGAACCTTTTCGAAGTTCTCATCGCCTACCCGGGGCTCCACGCCATGTTTTTCTACAGGATATCCCATTTCCTCTGGAAGATGGGAGACAAAACCCTCGCCAGGATCATGTCAAACATATGCAGGACACTCACGGGCATCGAGATACATCCCGGTGCGAAGATTGGCCGGAGGTTCTTTATTGACCACGGAATGGGAGTTGTAATAGGAGAAACAGCGGAGATTGGAGACGACGTTCTTCTTTACCAGGGAGTCGTTCTCGGCGGCACTTCGATGGAGAAGAAAAAGAGGCACCCGACCCTGAAAGACAGCGTGGTAGTGGGCGCGGGAGCGACCATACTGGGTGCCATAGAAATAGGAGCGGGAGCGAAAATCGGGGCAGGTTCGGTCGTCATAAAGCCTGTTCCGCCATGCGCAACCGTTGTTGGCGTCCCCGGAAGGATAGTCGGCGACATGAAGAAGGAAAAGGTCGATCTTGACCATGCGAAGCTTCCCGATCCGATTGCAGATGCCCTCAGGCTCATAATATCCGAGCAGGACAAGATAGTTGAAAGGCTTCATACGATAGAGAACATGGAAGGGCTGAAGTGCAGGATAGACGAATACTTTGAAAAAAAGAAGAGGGAGATTGCAGAAATCTTCCCCGCAAATTCAGAAACGGAGGGAAAATGAAAAAATTAAGATATGTAATGGCTTATTTTTTCCTTTTCAGTGTTTTATGGTTGTATGCCGATACGGTATCCCATTATCACACTGTGAAAAAGGGTGAGACCCTCTCGTCCATATCAAGGAAATATAATGTCCCGGTATCCAGGATAAAGAATCTTAACAACATGAAATCGTCCGTGATACAACCCAGGCAGAAGCTTGTCATAAGAAAAGCTTCCAAGTCTTCGACCGCGTCGAAGAAGAAATCCCGTGAGAGCGTAAATGAAGAATCAACGGTTTCCGGACAGACATCCACGGTTTATCACAAGGTGCGCAAGGGAGATAACCTGACAAAGATAAGCAGGAAGTATAACGTTCCGGTAGCCCGTATAAAAAAGCTTAACAAAATGAAAAGCGACAGGCTGGCCGTGGGGAAAAACCTGAAGATTGCCGTGGCAAGGAAAGAGGCTCCGAAACAGCTTCCGGCTGTCAGGAACCCGGAACCCATAATAAGCGTTTCGGAAAAGACATATTACACTGTTAAAAAGGGAGAAAACCTCAAGGATATCGCTGACCGCTTCGGCCTCTCGATAGAATCCATTAAGAAGAATAACCTTCTCGATGACAGGGACCTTAAGGAAGGACAGGTCCTCGTAATACAGAACGAGATGCCGGAAGACGGAGATGAGTTCTCAATGTCTGAACCCGTGAAGGAGCTGACCCTCAGGGAGAAGATAGTAAGGGACGCGTATGATTTCATAGGGACCCCTTACAGGCTCGGAGGCAACGGTAAAAACGGGATAGACTGCTCTTCCCTTACAAGGGTAGTATATTATAACGCCGGCCTTAAAATTCCGGGCACGTCGAATCTCCAGTATAAGAAAGGAGTCCCCGTGAGCGTTGATGACGCGGAAGCGGGAGACCTTGTTTTCTTCAGGAGGGGAGGGTACATATACCACGTAGGCATATATATAGGTGACAACCTTTTCATCCATGCCAGTACTTCCCAGCGAAAGGTAGCCATTGCCTCCCTTGAAAATACTTATTTCAAGAGACATTTTGCCGATATAAGAAGGTTCATTGCCACTGACTGGGATACCCTGGCAAAGGGAAATGAGTATGCTGTCGAGAAATAGCGGATGCAGATGGATGGAGTTTTCCTGGAACGGCCTGAAAACCGTGGTGATGGAAAACGATGTTATAAGGATTGAGATCCTTGCGGACAAGGGGACTGATATAGTCGAGTTTCTATACAAGCCGCGGGACCTGGATTTCATGTGGAGAAGCCCTGTTCCCATGTATAACCGTACCCCATTCATTGAGACGGTGGCAGGGAAATCAGGAAATTTTCTCGACTATTATCCGGGCGGATGGCAGGAGATATTTCCCAACGGCGGCAGTTGCTGCGAGTATAAGAATGCCATGCTGGGGGTTCACGGAGAGGTTGCCCTCATTCCCTGGAATTTCAAGGTTCTTGAAGACACGCAGGAAAAGGTTTCCATCATCTTTACTGTCAGGACTTACAGGACCCCCTTCATCCTCGAGAAGACCATTACCCTTGAAAAGGGGTCTCCCCGGGTCGACATCGAAGAAAAGGTTACAAATACGGCCGAAGAGGAGATGGATTTCATGTGGGGCCACCATCCGGCATTTGGCAAGCCTTTCATATCCCCGGCCGCCATTATCAGGGTAAAGGGAGCAACCATGCGGGTTGTTCCCGGAGACAGCAAGTCATTTTCGGAGCTCAAGCAGGGAACAACCCGTTGGCCCATGGCCGAGGGTAAAAGCGGCAAGCCGGTTGATATGAGCGTTTGCCCCTCTGAGAGCGACAAGGTTTCTGACATGATCTTTCTCTCCGACCTCCAGGAGGGAAGGTATGATATATACAACGAGGAACTTAAAACCGGATTTTTCATGGAATTTCCGCTTTCGGTTTTTAGGTACCTGTGGTTCTGGAGGGTTGCAAAAGGCAGTTTTAATTATCCATGGTACGGCAGGACTTACAATATTGCGCTTGAGCCTTTTTCCAGCCTGCCTCTCCTTTCGGAGGCTGTCAAGAGAAACGACCAGTTGAAACTCGATGCGGGTAAAAGCATCGGTGTCACCCTGAAAGCAGGCGTTACTGAAGGTTGATCCCGCCCCGGCGGAGGATACCGCTTTTTCCCGGCCCGGCTGCTATGGATGTATTCCACTTCGAGGTTATCCAACTCCTTACAAGAAACAGGTGGGAATGATGGAAAATTATGAACTTGTTATAGGGCTTGAAGTCCACGTTGAGCTTTCCACGGAATCGAAGCTTTTCTGCGGCTGTTCCACCAGGTTTGGCGCGGAACCCAATACCCAGGTGTGCCCTGTTTGCTCCGGCATGCCCGGCACTCTTCCCGTCCTTAACAAAAAAGCCGTGGAATCCGCAGTTAAAGCGGCGTCAGCCCTGGGGTGCGGGGTTGAAGAGGTCTCCATATTTGCACGGAAGAATTATTTCTACCCCGATCTTCCGAAGAATTACCAGATTTCCCAGTATGAGCGTCCCATCGCATCCGACGGATTCCTCATGCTTGACGGCAGAAAGATAAGGATAAAAAGGGTACACATGGAGGAGGATGCGGGAAAGCTTATCCATTCGGCCGGGGAATCGGGGCCTTCCTATGTTGACCTTAACAGGAGCGGGATCCCCCTGATCGAGATAGTGACCGAACCTGACCTTAAAAGTTCATCCGAAGCGGAGACCTTCCTTAACAATCTCAAGAGGATACTCGAGTACCTTGAAATAAGCGACTGCAACATGGAAGAAGGTTCCCTCAGGTGCGATGCGAACATATCCGTAAGGCCAAGGGGAGAAAGCAGGCTCGGAGTGAAAACCGAAATAAAGAACATGAACTCCTTCAAGGCTGTAAGAAAGGCCATTGATTACGAGGCGGCAAGACAGGTTTCTATCCTTTCAAAAAACGGCAGGATATCGCAGGAGACCCGGCTTTGGAATGAATCAATCCAGGTTACCGAAGGGATGAGAAGCAAGGAAGAGGCCCACGATTACAGGTACTTCCCCGATCCCGATCTCATGCCGGTTTACGTGACCGGCCAGATGTGCCGGGAGATAACTGAAAGCATAGGTGAGCTTCCCCTTGAAAGAAAGGAAAGGTTTGTCCGGGAATACGGCCTTTCTGAATACGATGCTTCATCCCTGACATCCCGAAAGAAGGTCGCCGATTATTATGAGAAGGTCGTTTCAGGCAAGATAAACCCAAAGGCGGCGGCAAACTGGATCATGGGGGATCTGATGGCCCTTTTGAAAGAGCATAAGACGGAGATAGATTCATCCCCTGTTCTTCCAGGGTATATGGCGGAACTTCTTTCTTTCACGGAAGATGGCAGGATAACGGGAACGACAGCCAAGGATGTACTCTCCGAATGTTTCGCAACAGGCATATGTCCCGGTGATATAGTAAGGGAAAAGAACCTGTTGCAGATAAACGACCAGGATCTTATAACCGGAACTATAAGGGAAGTCCTGGAAAACAACGGCAAGGCTGTCGCCGACTACAGGAACGGAAGGGAACAGGCTGTCGGGTTCCTTGTCGGGCAGATCATGAGAAAGACGGGAGGAAAAGCAAACCCGGCCATTGTCAGGGATACTCTTCTCAAGGCTTTAAAAGAGATGTAGTTTATGGTACAATAAGCAGGAAGGATTAAAAGTAAAACAAAGGGGTAAGCCGAAGATGAAAAAGACGATGCTCTTTATTGCGGGGATTTTGGCACTTTCCATTATTACTGGAAGCGATGTCCAAGTTTCACAGGCAAGGCTCAAGGAAGAGGAGGTATACAGGAATATTGAGCTTTTCATTGATGCCATGGAAGTCGTTCGCAAGCAGTACGTTAATAGCGTTGAAGACAAGAAGCTGATATACGGAGCCTTGAAAGGAATGCTTGTTTCCCTGGATCCCTACAGCGCTTTTCTTGAGCCTGCCATGAAGGAAGAGCTTCAGATGGAGACAAAAGGAGAGTTCCAGGGGGTGGGAATGGAAATAACCCTCAAGGACGGGATAATAACTGTGGTAAGCCCCATAGAGGATACCCCCGCTTGGAACGCGGGAATAAAGTCTGGAGACCGGATAATAGAGATAAACGGCGAATCTACGAAAGGTTTTACAACTTTTGAGGCCGCCCAGAAGTTGAGGGGCAAAAAGGGAACCGAGGTTGCCGTAAGCATCATGAGGGCAGGCCTGAGCGAGTTCAAGAAATTTACCCTTGTCAGGGACGTGATAAAAATGAAGTCTGTCAGGGACAAGGTGCTGGATGACGGCCTGGGATACGTAAGGGTAAGGGATTTCCAGGAAAACACCGCCGCTGACCTGTCAGAGGTTCTGGAAAACATGAATAGCGAGAACATCAGGGGCCTGATCCTTGATCTGAGGAATAACCCGGGAGGACTGCTTTCCTCTTCGATAAACATAAGCGACATGTTCCTTCCGAGGGGAAAGCTGATAGTTTATACACAGGGCAGGGAGGAAGGCGACAGGAACACATTCTACAGCAGGAAAAAGGAGCTATGGGAAAAGCCTGTTGTCATACTGATAAACCACGGCAGTGCGAGCGCTTCTGAGATCGTAACAGGAGCACTGAAAGACAATCTTTCAACCGTTACCACAGTGGGTCTGAAGACCTTCGGCAAGGGTTCCGTACAGAATCTTGTCTCATTGAAAGACGGGTCGGCCCTCAAGCTTACCATCGCCCACTATTACACTCCTTCCGGAGTTTGCATAGAGGGAAAAGGAATAGAGCCCGATGTTACCGTTGAGCTCCCGGGAACGGATAATGAAGAAGGCGAGGGTGAGAAATCCGTTCCGGATGAGAAGAATTCCAAGCCCATCGTTCCGGGCGAAGAGGGAGATGTACAGTTTGAGAAGGCAATAGAGGTCCTGAAGGATTTGATAGCGAAAAATGGCCCAAAATAAGAAGAAGGAAGATAACTGGTTTCTTCCCCTGATACTCCTGATCCTGCTGGCGATACTGATTGTGCTGCTCTTTATAATAAGAGAGTTCAAACAGAAGCCTTATGTGCCTGCCTCAGAAAGCAAAAAGACCGATATTTCCATTCCTCTTCCCTCTGAAGAGAAGCGGCAGGAGAAAAAATTCGCTGAAAAAAAGGAAGCGAAAAAACAACAGGAAAGAAAGATATTTCCTTTGAGGGGAAAGCCGAAGGTAGCCCTTATAATTGACGATGTGGGATGGAACAGGGAGATAATAAGGGAGATAGAAAAAATAAACCAGCCTTTTACTCTGGCTATCCTGCCAAAGGCCCAGCACAGCAGGGAGATAGTCGAGTCTCTCAAGGGAAATGATACTTTTGACCTGCTTCTCCACCTTCCGTTAGAGCCGGCGCCTCCCGCCCAGTCTTTTGACAAAGGGCTTCTTACAACTGGCATGAAAGAGGAAGAACTTTTGAAAGACCTGAAGGATAACCTGGATTATTACAGACCGTATATAAAGGGCGTCAACAACCACATGGGGTCTCTCTTCACGACTGACAGGGAGAAAATGAAGATCATCCTCGGGGAGATGAAAGACAGGGGACTCTTCTTCGTTGACAGCATGACATCAAGGAAAAGCTGCGGGTACCTCATGGCAAAAGATATGGGAATAAGGACGGGCAAGAGGGACGTTTTCATTGACAACGAATCCGATCACAAGTATATAGAAGAACAGATATGGCAGCTTGTCGATGCCGCCAGGGAAAACGGAAGCGCGATAGGAATAGGCCATGCAAGGAAAGACACTGTGGCCGTTTTGAAGCGTATCATGCCTTCACTGTCAAAGGAAGTTGACATTGTCCCCGTCTCTTCCCTGTTGGAATGAATAAAATGGTGATACTGGGGATTGAGACTTCCTGCGACGAAACGAGCATAGGTATTTTAAAGGACGGGCGCATTGCTGCCAACCTCGTGGCAACCCAGGAAAAAATTCACACCCCGTATGGAGGTGTCGTACCAGAGCTCGCAAGCCGTGCACACCTTCTCTACATAGATGCCCTCTTTTTAAAAGCAATGGAAAAGGCTTCCATAGCGCCGGGGGATATTGACGCTATCGGGGTTACCAATTCCCCCGGGTTGAAAGGATCCCTTATCATAGGCGTCTCTTTTGCATGCGGTCTTGCCACGGCCCTCGGAATTCCTCTTTACATGGTCAACCACCTTTATGCCCACATAGCTTCAAGCTTCCTCGACCCTGAAATGAGTTTCCCTGCAGTGGGACTTGTCGTGTCAGGGGGGCACACCACTTTTTTCCACATGAATGGGCCGGTTGATTTCAAGGTCGCAGGGGAGACCGTTGACGATGCCTGCGGTGAAACTTTCGACAAGGTGGGAAGGATGCTTGGACTTGATTTCCCCGGCGGGCCGAACGTTGAAAGGGAAGCCCTGAAAGGTGACGAAAACAGGATAAGGTTTCCCGTTCCTCTCCTGTCTCCCGGTTCTCTTGATTTCAGCTTCAGCGGGCTGAAAACGTCGGTGCTTTATTATTCAAGGAAGAACGGCCCGGGCAGGAATGTGGCCGACATATGCGCCGGTTTTCAGAAAGCCGTGGGGGATGTCCTGGAAGAAAAAGCCAGGAGGGCGTTGGTAAAATACAGGCCTCGCTCAATGATCGTTGGGGGCGGTGTTATACAGAACGGTTACATAAGGAACAGGCTCAGGAAGGTCGCATCAGAAAAGGGAGTCAGGCTTTTCATCCCGCCAGTCGACCTGTGCATGGATAACGGTGCAATGGTGGCCCTGATGACATATTTTCTTGCGGTGGCAGGGGCGCCGCCTTCCCCGAAAAAGATATCGGTAATTCCTACCTGACAGATAGATGCACGGGTTTCATGGCATTGACTCTTCCTGCGCCGGTGTCTCGGACTGCGTGCCCGAGGAAAGGTACATGTTGATCGCCGCCTGGTGTTCCCTGTAAGTCCTTGAAAAATAGTTTCTCCCGTTTCCCATTGAAACAAAGAAGAGGTAGCTGGTTTTTCTCGGATTGATAGCGGCGGATATGGAATCCTTTCCGGGATTTGATATGGGACCTGGAGGAAGACCCCTGTGGGAATACGTATTGTAAGGGGAATTGATCCTGAGGTCCCGGGATGACAACCTGGCCTTTGATTTGCCGAGAGCGTAGAGGACGGTGGAACAACTTTGAATGGGCATATTCCTTGATA
>Ga0302245_1001620_pt1 | contig 14471 bp, 13 predicted proteins | sample AAG_UR_Thr_MG_FD_193512 | JGI IMG/M metagenome (GOLD analysis project Ga0302245, IMG submission 193512) | Enriched activated sludge microbial communities from anaerobic digester in WTTP, New Holstein, Wisconsin, United States - AAG_UR_Thr | ecosystem: Engineered > Bioreactor > Anaerobic >... | reverse complement strand
CTTTAGTTTGCGCAATTAATTGATTGGCCAGAAAGAATGCCAAATCTGCTACACAAATGGCCTGACTTATTCCATAGTGCTGACTGTATTTGGCAGTTTGTAGGGCGTAATATTGCCAAATTGAATCTTGCCCCCGTCTTTGTTTATCTTGATCGATAATATCATCATCGATTAACAATCCTGCTTGAATTAATTCTAAAGCGCCAGCAAAAGGCAAGATTTTTTTTAAGCTAATATGACTTAGATTATGTTGCAAAACTTTAGTAGTTAAGAGGAATAAATTGCCCCGAGCCATTTTGCCCAGCCAAAGAAAGTTTTTTAAAGTATCAAAAACGTTATCATCTAGGCTAATCTTTGCTATCTCTTTTTCTTGTTCCGATAAAAAATTATCTAAAAAATCGACAATATCTTGTTTATATTTATCTAGGGTCAATGTCACTTGAGTCATCTTAATATCATACTATGAAATTTAGATTTAACTAATTGTGCATGATTTTGCCAACAATTACGACTAATAAAATATCATGGAAGTACCAAGGCATTGGCGCCTACAAAAAACTCGCTATGGCAATGGTGAGGGTGAACTCAAATTAGCAGTTTGTCCAGTTTGTGGTGAAAAAATTTTTCCCCCCAATCGTCCCTTTTGTACTCATTGTAATTCTTCAATGAAAGAAAACATTGCTTTTCGATCAGAAGCAGTCGGTGTTGGAGCATTGACTTTTGTTGAAACCAATGAGGGTTTAAAACTATTACTCTTTAATGATGTAGATAGCAATTTATCAGATGATGAGGGCCGCAAGCGAGAGCGAGTAATTTTTCCAGCTGATCATCATGACAATCAATCTTGGTTAAATATCGACCAAACAACTCTTGGGCAAGATTATTTTACTAGACCCCGTGGTGTTAATACAGTTACAGGTAAAGTAGAGAATGGTGAATCTCAGTTAGTTTTAGATTTTCTTCAAGACAGTGACAATTATGACTCTTTAAGCTTTGAACAATTACCACCTGCATTTGTTAACGCTTTATACACCAGCATGTTGCGTGAAATGGAAGAGGAAGTGCCTGGTTTATCTGCTTCAGATTTAGAAGATAAAGTGCACTTTTTTTCAAAGTCTTCATTTAAGATTGAACAAGTTAGACCAATTGATGCCGATAGTGATCGGCGAGCCTTATATGATTTTGTGGTTTTTGTTTTAGCAATTTTAATCGAAGAAGGGGATCTTAGCAAAATTGAAAGAGAGGGCTGGCGGCTTTATTCTCCCCAAGAATTAGCCAAGATTGATCAAAAAGAATTTCGTAAGGCCACTTTAGCTGTGCTGGATTTTTTGCCAGCAGCTTTATTGTTTTTGGCTGATGAAGGTAAAATTCCTCAAGAAGAGATGCTTAGCATACTGGCTGAGCGGGATGCATCAATATAAATTACGAGAAGATAAATCATGAAAAAAAAACTAACTTTGATTAAATTGGGTGGTTCCATCATTACTGATAAAGAAGTTTTTATGTCATTGAGAAAAGCGACTTTGAGTCGCCTAGTTGGGGAGATTGCCAGTGCTAGGCAAGAAAATCCTCAGCAAATGTTAATCATAGGTCATGGTCAAGGAGGCTTTGCTCACGTGCCAGCTACCAAATATCAAACAATGGCCGGTTTTATAAATGAAGAAAGTCGGTTAGGGATGGCTGTAGTTCAGGACACTGCAGCAACACTTAATCGTTTAGTCGTTCACGAGTTTATCAAACATGAATTACCAGCCGTATCTTTTTACGCAAGCAACACTATTGTCGCCGATCAAAGAGAAAAATTACATTTTTGTCCAGACGTAGTGAAAGAATATTTAGATAAAGACTTATTACCTATTACTTGTGGGGATGTTTTAGTGGATAGACAACAGGGTTGTACCATTTGGTCCACGGAGAAGATTTTGGCTTTTTTAGCTGATTATTTTTTGCAGCAAGGAGTTAAGGTAAACAAAATTGTTCACGTGACTGAAGTAGCAGGATTTTTAGATAAACAAGGTCAATTAGTTCCAGAGATCACTGCCAAAACCTGGCCTAAATTCCGTCAGGATTTACGACATACTCGAGGTTTTGATGTCACCGGAGGTATGGGTTTAAAAATAGAGGAATCACTGAATTTGGCTAAGCTAGGTATTGAATCAGTAATTATTTCTGGCATGTTGAAAAATAACTTATATTGGGCTTTAACTAATCAGGATTGCGTGGGCACGACTATTCGTTAGTTTTTGCTTCCCAATCATCCACCACTGCTTTGCAATAGACATATTGGCCATATTCAAAGGCTCGCTCGCCCAAATTTTTATCGGTTGACTCGTTAGTTTGTACCGATTCACTAACAAATTCTTGAGCAAATTTTCCAGCCTCAATGGCTTTTTGTGCACTACTTTTGATTTGTTCTCCAGCATTAGTACTCAATTCATTAAGTTCGAGATTTAATTTTTGATCGCTGTGAAAAGAGTTAACTAGATCCTGCCAGCTGTTGATTTCGCCATCTTGGTATTGATTAATTTGGGCTTGAAGAGGATGGGTTTTTAACCAACCTTTTTGATAAAGAAAAATACTAATAGCCAGAAGAATAAGGACAATAATTATTAGTTTGATTATGAGTTTTATTAATCTGCCGAGTAATTTCATAATTGATTAGACCAGTGCTAAGTAAAAGTGCTAAATGAATCTGATTTAGCCTAATGTTAATTTTGATCTGGTTGATCGAGTGCGTGTGCTAGGACTCGAACCTAGAACCGCCAAGGTATAAGCTTGGAGCTCTAACCAATTGAGCTACACACGCGCCTGATAGCATTATAGCAAAAAAAAGGAAGAAAACGTTTTTTTAAATCCTATAGAAGTAGCAACAGTAAAGATCCCAAACCGAGGATGCCGAAGCCGACCTTAATGAAATTGAACCAATCGGCAAAACCACTAACGGTTGGTACTTCTACTGCCCTTTGTATGACATTACCACCATCTGGTAAACGACAATTGACATCGGTTGGATTAACATCGAGGCGACAGAAACCCTCATAACAGATGTGGCTAATGTTGGCACAATCAGCATTTTCATTACAAGCTTCATTACAACCCACGGTGGTAATCACTGTGGTAATAACTGGAGTTGGCGTAGCGGGAGGAGAAGTGGGTGCTGCAGTCGGGATTGACGTTGGATTGCTGGTAATAGTAGCCGTCGGAGCGGGGGTATAGCCGGTGCAACAAGCTGTGTAATTTTGATCTTCTGCACAAGAATCTACCAACGCTGGAAGTGAACAGATGCCAGTATTACCAATATCAACGCAAACTAAACCCTCTTGACACTGACTATCTCTCATACAACCAGTAGCACTGCAAGAAATTCTAGGTATTTCGGTTGGGGTTGGAGTTGAGGTGAGGGTGGGGATGGGAGTATTAGTTGGTACAATTGTAGGAATAGTGGTTGGTACGGTGGTAGGTACTGTAGTTGGCACCGTGGTAGGTACAGTGGTGGGTGCGGTGGTAGGTACGGTAGTTGGCACCGTGGTAGGTGCAGTGGTGGGTGCGGTCGTCGGCGCTGTAGTGGGTTCAGTATTTCCGCAATTTCTCAAATCAGTTTCATAACTTTTACATCCTGAAACATTACAATAAACATTGGAGTTATCAACTGCATCGACTTGCCAGCAACGTAAATCAGGATGATTTCTACCTTCATCAAGCAAGGTAGTGCAATCGCCAAATTCCCAATAAGCATTGGGATCTGATTCCGAACACTTACCGGGTCTTAAAACACCATTTGGACAGTAAATTAATACACACCTTCCATGCCAGGTTTTACTAGGATCGTTAAGACAAATGCTTCCGTAATTAGCAGGAGAACAGAAATTTGGACCATATGCTTCTTGTCTGATATCTTGGGGCTGTCTCATCAATATTAATCCAACTCCACCAGCAACTAGAAAGAACAGCAATAATAAAAGAAGCAAAGTTGTTTTCTTCTTTTTTGGCGAGGCCTTCACTTTATTTTTTTTAGAACCTTTATTTGCATTATCGTTGTTATTGAGAAGGTTAGGATCGTTGGTGGGTGGAAGATTATTTGTTGCTATTGGAGTATTTGTAAAATTGGGGGATGGAGTATTTGACTGATTAGGCAACTTTGGTAACGAAACGTCAGCAATAACATTGGCTTGATTTAACTGACCATTAGTTGTTGAGGAAGCTTGATTTGCAGCGGTGTTAGGAATATTCAGCGAGGCGATTGGTTTAATCATCTGATCTTCAGCTGTTTTTTTCTGATATTTCTTTGGTATAAATTTACTTAGATCGGACATAAACAAAATACCGAATTTTAATACGCCTTCTTTTAAGAATAATACATTATAGTCACCTTAAGCAAGTAGCAATTAAATTTTGATATACTTTTTTATATTTATTTATAATTTAGCAAAAATTTCTTATTTTGATTTTGTTTTACAAAGCAAATTAATTGTTTTTTTTAACTGAATGAAAACTATTTTAATAATTAATACATATTGTTGATAAAGATTGAGGACAAGTGTCTCTTTTTCTAATTTTTGCCAAATTTTTAAACTCTGATGCCTGTTATCATCAAGTACCCACAGCGAAAATAAGCCTGGCTTGACCAGGTGTCGCCAAGAATACCAACTAGGATCAATTTTTTTCAACTCTCTTGCCTCATTGACTGGCAATGGTCTGGGTCCAACTAAAGCCATGTCGCCTTTAATAACATTGAAAATTTGGGGTAACTCATCTAACCCAGTTTTGGAGAGTACTTTGCCAAATTTAGTAAATCTGGGGTCATTATCAATTTTAAACATTGGTGCTGGAGCATAATTGAGTTTGGCAAATTCTTTTTGATTCTTTAAACGCAGCGATTCCGCATTTTTTACCATAGTTCGAAACTTATAAATGGCAAATTCTTTGCCATTTTGGCCAGTTCTTTGTTGCTTAAAAATAATTGGTAAACCAATTTGCCAAAGCAAAATTGGCCAAAAGATAATAAAAAAAGGAAATAAAATAACCAAACATATTGAAGCTAAAATTAAATCAATGAAGCGCTTAGGAAAAGCATTGTAACTGCGGTTGATAAAAATATTATTTTTCATGTAAGTTGTTATTTAAGTAAAAGCACCCCAAGATCCATGCCACTCAATTATTTTATCGAAAAAGCTAATTAAAGATAGTCTTAGTGTCTATTTATGATATTATTTGAATGTTTTAAGAAATTTATTAATGAAAAAAATTATTAAATTAAGTAAAAAACACCGCTATTGGTTGGATTTTGTATCCGCCATGACGCAAAAAGAAATCAAGGCTCGATATAAACGAGCCACTTTTGGTTTCTTATGGTTAGTATTAAATCCATTACTGCAAATGTTGGTGATGGGTTTTGTTTTTCAATTTTTTGTGCCAGTTAGGGTTGACAATTATTTCCTTTTTTTGTTTGCTGGTCTTTTGCCTTGGAATTTTTTTGCTCAAAGTTTAACCAAAACTACGCCGGCTTTTTTTTATGAGAGAAATTTAATTAAAAAAGCCAAATTTCCCAGAGAAGGCATCATTTTATCAATAATTTTTTCTAATCTCTTCCATTTTTTAATTGCTTTAATTTTGTTGATGATAGCGTTAATTGGTGACAAATTGCTAATAGAATCTTATACTTTTATGCAGTTAATTTACTATGCATTGCGGATGTTGTGGGTGTTTCCGGCTATTCTGCTATTATTGTTATTTACCATTGGTTTGTCCTTAATCACCTCTTCATTGAATGTTAAATTTAGAGATATTAATTTTATTGTTTCTTTGGCAGTAATGCTGTGGTTTTATGCTACACCAGTTATTTACGCGCTCAATTTGTTACCAGAGTTCATACAACCACTTTTTTATTTAAATCCGATGACTACCATTGTTGAAATGTTTCATTACGCGCTGATGGGTTTACCGATGACTATGATGAACTTTGTTTGGGTAGCCATTGTATTGATAATTGCTATTTTTTATTTCGGCATAAAGATTTTTAATAAAGAAAGTAAAAATTTTGACGATTGGTTATAACAAATTGGTTAAAAATGACTATTCTAGAAGAAAAAATTATTAGAAGCAGAAAACACACCAATGATGTGGTGATTTCACTCTCTGATATCAGTAAAAAATATATTATTACCCATGAGAAACCGACTCTCGTTGAAGATGTCAGTCGAATCTTGCGTTTTCAGAAAAAAGAGGAGTATTGGGCGCTGCAAAATGTTAATCTAAAAATTTATAAAGGAGAAAAAGTTGGTTTTTATGGGCCCAATGGCGTTGGTAAAACTACTTTGTTGAAGATTATTGCTGGAATTAGCTCGCCTACCAGTGGCAAAGTGAAAACAAAAGGAAAAATTGTCTCTTTAATTAGTCTGGATGCGGGTTTTCATCCAGATCTTACTGGTCAGGAAAATATTTTTTTAAATGGTTTAATCATTGGCATGTCTAAAGCGGAAATTGAAGCCAAATTTAAACAGATTATTGATTTTGCCGGCATAGGAGATTTCATTACTGCACCCTTGTACACTTATTCAAGCGGGATGAGATTAAGATTGGGTTTTAGTATTGCCATTCATTCTCAACCAGACATTCTACTGCTGGATGAAATAATTAATATGGGCGATGAAAGTTTTAGAAAAAAAACCAGTAGTTTAATGAAAAAAATGTTTGACAATGGTGCGACTTTGTTGTTGGTGAGCCATCAACTTGAATATTTAAAAGCCAACTGTAATCGCCTAATAGAACTCAAGAAAAATGAGTAAGAAAAAATCACATATTTCTAGACTCTTTTTAGATTTACCACTTGGTGCAGAATTTGAAGCAAAAATAAATTCTGCCAGTATGTTGCCAATTTTTTTAGTTGGCGACAGTGTTTTGGTAAAAAAAATTAAATTTGATCAGGCAAAAATTGGAGACATCATTTGTTTTTATCAGGATTTTGAAGAAAGTTTGATTGTTCATCGATTGGTGGATAAACACTGGTCAACGAGCAAGCCAAGTTTTGAATTAGTTACTAAGGGTGATGCCTCAAGTAACGTAGACTTCAATCCAGTGCGTGAAAATAACTTTGTTGGATTGGTGGTGGGTAAAGCCAGCAGAAACTCTAAAAATCGAGGGTTTAGAAAATTTTTATTTATTATTACCCAGAGAATCTTTTTAAAACATCAATCAATCAGAGACTTTTTTTATTAATTTTTCGCCTAAATAATATTTCAAAAAATCTTCAACATCTTTCTGAGCTTGGGATTGAGAGATTCTGTATTTCTTAATCAACGCCTTGGTGAGCTTAGTGCTGGTTTGTGGATTTTCTAATAGTTCCCACAAAAAAGCTGCTGTGTCATTAAGCTTATAAACATACTTATCTTTGTTTTTGAGTAAACACAAAGAACCATCGATCACTTTTTCGAATATTCCACCGGAGTGACAGTAATTTGCCATAGAAATTATATTTTTGTGAATAATTCTAGTTTAGAATGGAGACGGCTCTAGAGCGCAAAGAGCAGAGATTAAAATTTTTTCACAACATGGTGCTTGATAAGTTTGCATAAAGACTTTCCCTTAAATAAATAATACTTTAGTAAATGTCTTAGTTCAGACAATTTCTTTACTATAAAAAGTTTATCACGGTACAAAGTTTTGTCAACTATTTTTGCTTTTTGGAAACCCAAGCGTCTTGAGTAGCAACCAAGACAAGAATTACAATGAAATAATGTGTTTCTATAACAACTATAAGTATTTTCTAGAGGTAGTTCTAATTCTTTAGAAGCTAGTTTAATAATGTCACTTTTTTCGCTAAAAAAACCCAATTCCTTTTCAAAAAAAATTGAAGCAATTTGCAGATCTCCTGAGGGGACAAAATCTTCTAAGAAAAACAAAGTTTTTCGTAAATAAGTAAAACTTTGTGAAGAAATTTCAGTACCATCACTAGCGAGGACGCCAAGAAAAATAGCTTTAACTTTAAGATTATATTGGTTTTCCAGGTACTTTTGATAAATTACTCCGGAAATTGGACTCAGTGCATTTAGACCAGATAAAAATTTAAAAACTTGAAAATTTTCAGTTAAATAATTTAAAAGACACTCTGGATGAACTTTTTTTAGATTAAACATGTTTTTAAGAAGTTTTGGTGGGAAAAAACTACTATTAATTTCTAAAGGCTGATGATAGTAATCACCATATTTGATTTTAAAAAATTTTTTAAAATAACGGATCGATCTTTGCTGGGCAAATTTGTTTTTTTTGGTTAATATCAGTGGATACACATGTAATTTGTATTTTTCGATGAGATAAGACCAAGCAATTGTTGAATCTAATCCTCCAGAATAGAGTAAAATAACTGATTCTCCAGGTTTAGGCATCTTAAAGACATAACCACGTTTTTTAAGAAAATGTTCTTCAATTAAATTAATTAGATCAATATTTTCAAAATCCCTCGCTTTGAGTTTGTTATTAAAACTTGCTTTACTAATTGTTTTTAGTGAATGTTTGTCTTTTTTCATCACCTGTTTTTTGTAGTATACCTAAACCAGATTCTTTAGGAAATGGAAAAATGATTTTATTCTCATTTTTTAATTCTTGCCAAAATTTCCAGACTCCAAACAACCCTTTATCAAGATAGCCTTGAGCCACTACATCATGAAAAACCATTAAACCATTTTTTTCCAGTTTTGGCCAAAATAGTTGGTAATCCATTTTTACACCTTCGTACGAATGGTCACCATCAACGTAAATATATTGATATTGCTTCTTGGGAAATTTTTTAGCATATTCCTTAGTGGTCATGACGTAAGTATCAATATATTGATCTACTTTGATTTTGGCGAAGTGTTCTTTAGGGTCGATTTTTTTCCAAAAGCCGACACCACGCCAGTGTTTTTTATGATCTGTGTTTTCATATTGGCTATAAGCTGCGTCAACGAAGTCAACATGCCCTAGCGAGTTATCTTTACAGGCCAAAGCTAAAATTGCTGGAATGTAGCCTTTGCAAGAGCCAATGCATAAAATATTTGTGGCTTTAATATTACGAACAAGAGCATAATGGATTAAGCCAAATCCAAGAAAATATTGAGTAAAATTAACTGCATGTCCTTCATCTCCATCATAAATTTTAATTAATTTTTTGCTAATGATTCTCTTGATTAGAGATTGCTGCAATTCTGGATGAATAAATCCTAAATCGATAAGGAACTCTCTTAAGCCTATTTTGCTTAAAATCACTTTAAAAAAGTTAATAAGATTTTTCATCATAAATTTTCAGTTGACTTTATTTTAAGCTATAAAAATTAAAAAATTATATCAAACATCAATGATATCTTATGATATAATTTGTGACCAGTGTATTTAAAAAATGGTTTAAATTTAAAACAATTTTTTACTCGTTTTTGTTTATTTTTATCATTGATTTTGTTTTCTGATATATATTTTAATCGCTCAATAGCTCTAATTTTTGTTGGTATATTTATTTCTTACATTGCATGGGTTGCTCATCAGCTCATTATCGATGGTTTTTATATTTTGTTAGCGACAAGTAATATTGAGGGAAAAATTTATCATGTTCGCTCCTTTATTAAACCTCGTGATTTAAAAAAAAGTTACCGAGAAATTTCTCCAATAAATAGTTCAGGATGTAGTAGCAGATCACCTCTTTTCAAGAAGGATAAAAAAGAAATTTTGTATTTAGATATTTTAGAGTTCTTAACTAAAAATTTATTTTTTGAAAAAATCTTAATTTTGGGCGGAGCAGGTTGTTCCTTGGCTGAATATTTTATTAATAACAAAAAAAGCCGAAAAGTGGATGTAATTGAATGCAATTCAACCATGATTGCTTGGGCGAAAAAATATTATTTAAAAGAAGACAACAACATTAATTTAATTCTAGGTGATGGTTTGAAATTTCATAATTTTGTAGCTGGTCCCTATGATTTAATTATTGTTGATATGTTTAATGACTATAAATTTAACCGAGGTATTATGAGAGACTCTTTTATTAAAAATATTAAAAATACTCTTGTTAAAGATGGTGTGTTTATTATCAATCTTGGATTGGCAGTTCAGTTTGAAGAGGTAGTAAAAAAATGGCAAAAATTTTCTCCACTATATATTTATTTATCGAGAGCAAATTTAATTATCTCAAATTTAAAATTTGATGCTTTTGAATTTAACTCGCCACACCGCTTTCTTTTGGAAATACCACGGTCATCAAAAAAATAAGAATAGTTAAATATCGAGATGTTTAGTTAATTTGTCAATTTTATTTTGCCAGCTGTTATTTAATGCCAACTGTTTTTGTTTCTTTTCTTGCTCAGTTGAAAGACTTTTACTAAGTAATTGCTTGATCGCAGTTTCCCATTCGGCATCACTATCAGTGATTTTGATCAATTGATTAAATTTTTTTAATTTTAATTCTAAAATGCCAGTGCTAATAACCGGTTTGCCCAAATAAAAATATTCAAATATTTTCATGGGATAACAATATTGATTGAAGGGCAGGTCTAAATTATAGGGGATGATGGCTATGTCGAAATTTTTAATCAAGCTATAAGCAAAATTGCGGTCATCATTTTGACTAAATAGCGTATTTTCATATTGTTTCAATTTTTTGATCCATTTCTGAGTCTGGTAAAATTTATCCTTTTCTGGGTTTTTTTGTTCTGGTCCATGAAAAACGAATAAATATTCAGGATGTTTTTTAATCAATTGATCAAGAAGTTGATAATCTAAACGACAATTGACGCCACCCACATAGCCAATAATTGTTTTTTTCTTCCCCTTATTGAGTTTAAACTTTACCATTTTTTTATCTTCAGGCTGAAAAAAACCTTGAGCGTTTATATAAATTGGTTTTTTACTCTTGTTTTTATGTAAATTTTTTAATGAGAGAGAATTAACAAAAAAATAATCTACATTATCAATTAATGCCTCTTCTTGTTTTTGATTTTCATTGTAATCAACGCAGTCATAAATTTTACAAATATTTTTATCTGCAATTTTGGCTAGATCATAATAATAAGGATAAAAAATCCATAAAATTTTCTTTTTTTTTGGCAGCGTTTTAGTAAATATTTTAAAACTCAGGTGACGATTAATTTTGTCTATTAACTTAAATCTTTCAAAGGGCAGGTAGTATTTGACTTGATGAAAAATAATGTTTTGATGATGAGGATAAGATTTTTTTTTGTTTTTTTTTAAAAAGAAATAATGATTGTTTTGATCATAGATGTAGACTAAATTATTTTTACTTAAAGTGAAGGCAGTTTGTCGCAGAAAATCAGCACTGTGATTCCACGAACCTTCCAGGGGCATAATAATAATTTTATTTTTTAGCATTTTAATTGTCCAAATACCTAATTTTCATGGCTAAATCTACATTAAAATTGGGAATTAAAATAATTTGCTCACCTTTTTTTAATACTTTTTCTTCAATTGTTGCTCCTGTTTTTGGATCAATCCATTCTAATTTTGCATCACGATCTAAATTAAAATTAAGGGAACCACTTTGTTCCTTACTTTGGTCAATTTTTAATAGGTAAGCTAGAATGTAGCCATTATTTTTTAAATAATAAATTTGAGTTTGCAAATCTTTTAATAAAAATAATTCATTTTCTACTGGTACTGACATGTCTTTTGGTAAAAAATTACTCAGTATCGACAAGTAAGATCGTTCGATTGGTCCAAGATAAATGTTGGCATTGTCCGGATTTTGATAAATGCCATTTTGTCCCTGTGTCCAGAAAATTAGACCCATATTCTGAAAAGTACTCAGCCAACTCAGCAATCTCATACTTTCTGCCGAATTTGGAAAATAACTAAAGTTTTTGAAGCCAAATTCGCTAATCAGAATGGCTTTTTTTTGATCCAGATGTTTTTGATTCAAGTAAGCTATTTGATTAGATAAATACCCAGGGTCTGTTGAATGGGGATTGTACCAATGAACCGAAAGATAATCTAAATTCCCTACTGAGTTGGTTTCCCAATTGGTGCTGATTGGATGATGATAGGGATCATTTTCTTGCAAATAATTAATAATAAATTCATACCAAAGTTTGTGAGCTTCAGCTTCATTAGTTAGTTCCCACAAATCGACATAAGGTGAAAAACGGGCGATCACATAATCTAGATAAAATTCCAGAGCTTGTTGATTATCTTGGTTGGTAATTTCCTCATAAGTTCGGTAAGGTGGATAAAAACCAAAAATAGTCATCACAATTTTAATATCTCTAGCTCTTAATTTCTCGATTAAACTATCACCAAATTTTCCTCCATTAATGCTGAGATTGATATTGTGTGGATCGATTGAGTGCCAAAGGGGCGTCGTCCAATGATCAACTCCGTAACGAAAAATATTTATATTGGCTTCTTTTCGGTATAAGTCTAGATAATCATCAATGTTTAGGTAGGAAAAATCTTTTATATTAGAAACAGGTTCTTTAGTAGAGGAGTTGCTCATCATATCCATCAAATTACCGTTATAATTCCAATCTGCGAAGATGTCTTGAATTCCAAAGGGGAAAAAAACTGTTTTGTCGTTAATTACAAACAGCTGTTCTTTAACACTAATAACTTCCTCTTTTCCAGCACGCAACTGGATGACTCCAGAATGTTTTTTAATGGTAAAAGGAGTTTTGATACTAATTTGATATTGATATTCCCCAGCACTTGGAGCAGAAAAGCGAATTTTCCAAGTATTATGGTCAAAATAAAAACCACCAATTTTTATCTGTTCTTTCTCACCTTTTTTTTCAAAAACGGCTTCAATTTTTAAATCTGTAAACTTATTACGATAAAGATTTTCATCATTTATAATGGAAATTTCCAGCACATTATTTCTGATTTCTTCATTAATTGTAAACGAAGAAATTTTGTTGAAATTTTTTAGCAAATATGCAACGGCTGAGAACTGTTGTTTAATTTTCCGTGGCTTATTATTTTTTGTTGCTATTTTTAAATATGGATCTTTAAAGTTTTTTACCTGATCATAGGTAAAATTTATTTTTTCTATTTGTTTATCATTCGGTTTTTTATTGGTGATATTGATTTTATGTAGAACTGTATTGTCTTGATTTAAAATATATACGGAACGATCTTGAACATATATATCTTTTTTATTACTAATAAAATTGCTGGTATATGTCCACTGTCGTTCTCCAGTTTTTTGATTAAAATATTCCAAACAAATTTTTCCACTAGATTTAAGTGATATAACAAGTAAGTTTTCTTCAAATAAATGTATTGATTGTGTTTCCCCGTCGACTGCGACTTGCCAATTTATTTCTGACGTGCCTAAATTTATAGAATAAACAAGGCCAGTACCACTTGAGATAAAGATTGTGTCATCGGTGTAAAGTTGATTATTAATCCAGTTGCCAACCTTTTGTGTTTGGACAACTTCACCATTATCATAATTAACGAATATCAAAATATTAAGGTTTTCAATTCTTGAGAAAGTCTGGGCAATAATTCGATTATTGGTAATTTTTACTATTGGAACTTCAGCATTTTTTTGATCATAGAGAATATTATCGATATTATTCGAAGTCCACTCAACTTCATGAAGATTAGTATCAATTTTTATCAAAGTATGATCGTCTAAAATTAGAAGATTGTGATTGTCATCTTCGATTTGGAATACTTCCCAAGCAACATTCTCTTGACCCTGGCGATTAATTTTTTGCATTGATCCGGATTTTTTATCAACGCTTAGTAAATATTGATTTTGTTTAATAATTATGTTTTTTTGTAAAAATATTGGGGATCTGTAGTCAAAAAGAAGATTATCTATTTGCCAATTAATTGAACCATCTAACTGACTGATGGAAAAAAATTTATTTTCTTGTGCATTAAAAACATATATTTTTTCTTCCTCAAGATAAATACTGCCAAAATGAATTGATCCTGTAACAAAAGCCTTGCTGGTATCCAGTTTTTTAAATTGTCTTTTCCAGACTGGTTGTCCGCTGTCGCTATTTAAGGCGTATAAAACTCCATTTCTTGAGCCAAAAAATACTAAGTTTTTATTCCTTGATTTAAATACAGGTGTATCCGGTTGATATTGTTCTTCTGTATTAAATTGCCAAATTTTATATCCAGTGTTTTTGTCAAGGCAATAAACATTGCCGTCAAAATTTGCTAAATAAATTTGCTCATTATCCATGGTTGGAGGAAAGGGACTGTAGTTTTCGGCTTTAAATATCCAATTAACTTGACCATTTTTTTGATTAAGTGAATAAGTATTGTTATTTTGACTATTCAAAAAAACTTGTTTGTCATGAAAAACTAAATTATCAAAAATATTAAATTTGTTGTTGGGTCCAATGCTTTGGTCTACATAAAATTGCCAATTTTGATTTCTTTTATAAGAGAATATGAAGAAAGTTAACAAAATCAAAATTATACTTAAAAATAATAACAATCGATTTGTTTTTTTAGTTTTAACTTTGTTTTTCATGAAT
>Ga0302245_1001602_pt1 | contig 14594 bp, 9 predicted proteins | sample AAG_UR_Thr_MG_FD_193512 | JGI IMG/M metagenome (GOLD analysis project Ga0302245, IMG submission 193512) | Enriched activated sludge microbial communities from anaerobic digester in WTTP, New Holstein, Wisconsin, United States - AAG_UR_Thr | ecosystem: Engineered > Bioreactor > Anaerobic >... | reverse complement strand
CACCTCACCCGGAAGTCCGGAAAGCCCGGTTTCCATCACCCCTTCCGGACTCCCGGCGACTTCCTCAAAAACCTGGACGGTTCCCTGATCGCCGGCCGTTACGGCAGGGAGCCCCGGGTGGAGTCGCTGACCTTTCTGCGGAACGACCTGTACCTCCGGGCGGAGGCGGCGCTGAAGCTGTGGATCCTGGACCGGAAGTTCGTTCCCCGCTTTGTTCTGTCCGCGGCGGCCTTTCTGGTGGTCTATTTCGTCATGACCTACGCCGTCCGGGACCCCATCCCCATGGTGGACGAAATCCTGCTGGGTCTCGCGGCGGGAGTGGGAGTGTACCATCTCCTGGGCCGCCGGTATCTGGATTCCGACGAGGTCATGTCCAAGCGGGTGCAGCTTCGCTCGGCGGTGGACGGCATCGGATTCACCGAAAGCGATTTCGTGAGAGCCGTGGAGTCGATTCTGGGAGACTACGAGGAGGCGGACCCGGACGAACTCATCAGGGTCTTCGCGTCCCGGGAAAAGCTCGCCCTGGATCCGGCCTGGAACGAGGAGGCCCGATCCCTGCATCGCGCCCTGGATGGGGTCTTTTCGGGAAAAGACACGGTGCTGTTCCGCCGGGAGCTGCGAAACCGGGCCTCCCTGCGGATCATGCGGTCTCCGGAGAAACTGAAAGGCCTCATCCGGGAGGGGAAGATCGATTTTCCGCTTTTTCTGGTCTACGCCGCGCTGGGCAGGGGTCTGGAGTAGAGCCCTATTCGATGCGCTGCTGCGCCTCCATCTGAGTCTGCAGCTCCATGGACCTTCGGGCGGTGGCCAGGGTTTCCCGGGCGGGGTCGAAGTGGGGGTCCAGTTCCAGGGCTTTTTCGCAGTACTCGATGGCCCGGGAAATGTCTCCCTGGGCGAAAAACTCGATTCCCGCCAGGTAGTACTCCTCCACCCGCAGCTCCTTTTCCCGCCGGCCTTCGTCCCCCAGGTTGAGCTTCACCGCCACGCTGACTCTGTCCAGGTTCGTGAACTGGGTGGTCATGTCCAGGGTATAGTTGACGACGAAGGTCAGCGTGTCGGTGGTCACCACGCTTCCCAGTGAAATGCGGGGATTGCCGCCCTTGACGAGGAGCCCGGTTTGCACGGAGAAGAAGTTCGTCACCGCCACCGAGGAGCCCACGGCGATCCCGGGTTTTTCCGCCGGGTAACGGCCCGAATCGAAGGTGAAGGGATAATTCAGGTCCGCGGCGAGAAGGACGGGTCGGATGGGCGAGTAGGAGACGCCGATGGACGCGGACATGGGGAGGGGCTCCCCCTGGACGTAGGGGCCCAGGTTCCTGACCGCCACCCCCAGGGAGGCATTCTTGGCCCGGGAGGCGAAAAATTTCAGGAAATTGAACCGGGTGAGAGCCCCGAAGTCCGCCATGATCCCCGCGGCGGACTGCCCGGCGGCGATATCCGCGGAGATATGCCGGTAGGCCGCCTTGAGGTTGGCCCCCACCGCGACCCCGCCGAAATAGTATCCCGGAAGGAAAAGCCGCGAGATGTTGCCGATGAGGATGGTCTCCGAATAATAGCCCGCCGACGAGCGCTCCCCCCAGATGTCGTAGCCCGTAAAGGGGACATAGAGGAATTTGGTCGCCACAGCGTAACCCAGGTTTTCCCTGCGACGGGTGAAGACGACTCCTTCGATATTGGTGTCCGCTATCCAGTTGTTGTGCAGAAACGCGAGTTCGGTGAACTCCAGCATGGACGAGGCCGCGGGGTTCGCGTCGAAGAAGCTCGAATCCCGGGCCACCGCGGTATAGGCCGTCCCCATGCCCTCGTACTCCCCCCCCAGGGGGATGGTCAGGGTGGGAAACACCGTGAGCCCCGTGTTGGGGTCTTCGATGAAAGAGAAAAAATCGGCGGCGTCGCCGTACACGTCGCTGAAATCCGACGCGTGACCGGGACTCAGAAAGAGAAGGGCCCCTAACAATGCCAGCGGAAATCCGGCTTTCCTCATGAAAAATCCACCGTCCTCTCCAGAATATACTACCCCGGCGAACAATAATCCATGCACCCCCGGGGGAAGGTTCAAATCCTGCAGCGGCGCGTTTGTGCCGACAATATGATGAAATAGTTGTATAGTTAATGTCAGGTGAAAGTGGGGTAACAATCGGTAGCCGCGTGGTCCAGATGGGAGGGAAAAAAACACTTCTCGGCATCATTATCCTCGTTTTTTCGGTCCTCGGCGGGAATGTCCATTCCCTGGGCGCCAGGGAGGATCCCGTCGACGTCGCCCGGACCCTGATCGTGGATCAGCGGTACAACGAGGCGCTCCTGATCCTCGCCGAAGCGGCCCGAAGGGATTCGAACCGGATGGATGAGGTGGAGAGACTCATCCGGCGGATCCGGAACATCCGGGGAAGCTACAACGACAAGTATGAAGAACTTATCACCGTCCTGTACACGGACAAGGACGTCAAGAAGGCCCTGGATATCATCGCGGATCTGGAATCCCTGGACACCAACCCGAACCCGGCCACCCAGTCGGCGATCCTCCGGGCCAAGGAATCGGCGCTCTTCGTCTATAACCGGGATCTTTTCAATGCGGTCATGGAAAAAGCGGCGGCCCAACTGGAGCAGAAAGAATACTGGGGGGCCGTGGAAACCTATCTCACGGGTTTCTCCATCGGAAGGGAGGGGTTCGACAACGCCGGTTACGGAAACATCGTCACCGGAGGGACCGATGCCGCCCTGGAGTCCCTGAAAAAGGCTTCGGAGATCTTTCTGCAGGGGCGGAAGGCCCAGACCGAAGCCCTGCGATCGCTGCGGGAAGCGGGACAGACCCCGAACCCCGGAGCGGTGGAGGCGGCCGTCGCGGGGTATCTGGCGGCGGTGAGGCCGGCGGCCCTGCTGTTCAAGACCGCCATGAGGTCTCACGAGACCCTCTTCGAGAAGAACCGGCTGGCGGGAACCATCCGGGGAGGCGTCCGGGAGGAGGACTTCTTTCTGGGGATCACCATGAGGTTCGCCGCGGGCCGCCGGAACGCGGTATCGCCGGAGGGGCTGAAGGGCGCCGCGGAACTCATGATGAAGGAAGCCTCGCTTTTCGCCCGTCGTCTCCGGGAGAGGAGCGAAACCGCCCTGTCCGCGGGGCGGGGCCTCCTGCAGCCTCAGGAGGTTGTCCGGGCCCGAAAATTTTTCACCGATGCCGGCGTCGATGCGGCGGCGGCGGAACGGGTTCTGGCGCTCTGGTTTGAGGCGGTTCCCCCCGAACTGGGAGTCGCCGACCCTCTGGTCTGGAACGCCGTGGCATCCGAAACCGGCCTGTACCTGGGGGTCTCCACCGCCCGGGGGGGGGCGGCCGCCTATGCCGATCTGGCGGGAGTGATCCAGACGGCCCACCGGGACCCTCCCCCTCCCGATGCCGGGGTTCCGGAACTCCGGGCCTACCGGGGGACCCTGCGGAACGGCGAAGAGACCCTGGAGCTGCTGGAGGGAAAGTGGGGCCGGGAGATGGGATCCCTGCGGGACAATCCCCTCTCCGACGAGACGGCCCGGGGGCTCGCCGCCGGGCTTCTGGACGACCTGGGGCTTTGGGGCGGGCGTCTGCGTGCCATGGAAGCCGAAACGGTGGACCGGATCGCCGGTCTGGAAATCCGGCCCCTGAACGACGGTCTGGCGGCCCGGTCGGAGGATTTCCGCCGGGCCCAGTCCTTCCTCGACGGGGTGGAGAAGAGGGTGGAAATGCCCGGGGGAGGGGTGGAGACGGCGGTCTTCCGCTACCCCGCGGAGAGTCTGGAAATTCTCGGCCGCCTCCCGGGAGCCCTGAGTTCTCTGAGGAAGTCCACCGAAGACTTCATCGCCGCGTACCGGAACGAAAACCCCGGGATCCGGGATTATCCGGAACTGACGGCGAAAACGACCGGCGCCGGAAACAACCTGGCGGAGATCGAAAAGCTCGAGGCCTCCGTCCGGGCCGCCGGAGAAAGGGCGCGGGAGTCCCTCCTTCTGGCGGAACGGTACAAGAACGAGGGCAACCGGAAAATCGCCGAGGCGGAGTCGGCGATCCGCCAGGGGAATTACGACCTGGCCGGTGAGAACATCAAGTCGGCGCGGCAGGCTTTTTCCACCAGCCTCTCCCATCAGGAGGACCCGGCCTTCCGGAGGCAGAGCGACGCCCGGCTTCTGGCGCTGGACGCGGAAATCGTGAAGGCCCTGAACAACCAGATTGTCCTGGAAGTGCGCCGGCTTCTCAACGAGGGGAAACGGCTCTACGACGGCAAGGACTTCTTCCGGGCGGAAAGCGTCCTCGCCCAGGCCCAGAGTCGATGGAGGACCACCCATATCGAGGACGAGCCGGAGGTGAAACGCTGGCTGGGTTATGTCCGGGCCGCCCTTTCGGTCAAGGCGGACCGGGTTCTTCTGGAAACCGACCCCCTGTATCCGGAAATGAACCAGCTTCTGAACCTGGCCCGGCAGGATTATTCCCGGGGGAAGGAATTGATGGATAAGGGATCCCGGAGGGAGGCCCTGGTCCATCTGGCCAGAGCGGAGGAGAAGATCCGACAGGTAACCATGACCTTCCCGTACAACCAGGAGGCCAGTGTTCTCCAGCTGCGCATCGCCCAGATCAAGGATCGGGAGGCCTTTGCCGCCCGGTTCCGCTCCATGTTCAAGGAGGCCTCCGAAAAGCTGAAGACCAAACCCGAGGAAGGGTATCGGGACCTCCTGGACCTGGAGCAGATCGATCCAAACTTCCCGGGGCTCAAGGCGGCGATCTTCGAAATAGAGATCATCCTGAAAATCAGGACCCGCCCTCCGAGCCGGCAGGACATCACCGAGTCGGAGGTCCTCTACGACAGGGCCGCTTCCATCGTATCCTCCAACAATCGTTCCCAGTTCGCCATCGCCCTGGACCAGCTCAACCGGGCCATCGAACTGAATCCGGACAACCGCCGGGCCATGGAACTCAAGGACCGGGTCCAGATCGCCGTGGGCGGACAGACCAGCGTGGTTCTCTCCAGCGTCGCCGAGGATCAGTACCGCAACGCGGAGAGGCTGTTCATCGCGGGAAACTACTTCGAAGCCCTTGCCATTGTGGAAAGGCTTCTGCAGAATAAGGAGACCAGAAACTATCCGCCCCTGCTGGAACTGAAAAGGAGAATCGAATCAAGGATCTGATGCGGCGCCGCGGATTTCTCACGGCGGGACTTTTTCTCTTTCTCCGCCTGGCCTCTCCGATCTTCCCCCAGGACCTGTACTGGGAGGACCCGGAAATTCTCGTCTCCTCCGGCGGCAGGTATCCCCAGGCGCAGACCGGCGGCGGGGTCACGGCCCTGGTCTGGCAGGAAACGGTTTCCCGAGGTTCCGCCGGGGGGGAATCCTTCCTCTCCATCCGTGTCAGCCGGGACGGAAAGACCTGGACGGAGAACCGCAGATTCGCCGGCCCATATTCTTATCTGGGAAACCCCAGCCCCATCTTCTCCCTGGCCGTGAACAAGGAGGGAACCATCCATGTGGCGGTTCTGGCGGGGGAGAACACCATCCAGTTTCTCGTGTCCCGGGACGGGGGAGCCACCTTTACGACGTCCTCGATCAAAACCGTCCTCCCCACCACTCTCGCCCCCCGGCTCTTCATCACCGGATCGGGCGGCTTTCTGCTTTTCGTCACCCAGGAACTGGGCGATGTCCTGGCCCTGTATTACACGGTTTCGGATACCGTCACCTCCTGGCCGGAGCCGCGCCCCCTGGCTCCGGAAACCGATCTCACCCTGAGTTTCCTCCCCCATCATGTGTCGTTCCAGGGGCGGGAGTACGTCGTCTTTCAGGCCCTGCGGGCGGGGGAGGGGGCGGCCTACCAGCTTTTCCTCCGGATCAGCGGAGACGGCGGAACCTCCTGGGGTCCCCTGGTCTGGCTTTCCGGTTTCGCGAAGGGACTGTCCGGCGAGACCTACCTCCCCGCCCAGGTGGACAACCAGCGGCCCTTCCTGGCGGACGTGGACGGCAGGATCGGTGTGACCTGGGAACGCAGGTCCGGAAGGGAGCTTCCGCAGATCCATTACATGGAAATCGACGGGGAGGGAAGGATCCTCTCCGCCGCCGAAAAGGTCACCGGCGGGTTTCAGGCGGCCAACTTTCCGCAGATCCTCCGTTACCGGGACCGGACCTTTCTTTTATGGTTCGACAACCGCAAGGGGGCGGACCACATCTTCATTGCCGATAAACAGGGGGTCTTCTGGAACGAAAAGGATCTGAGCCCCATGGAAGGGGGCTCTACCTTCCCGCGGCCGGTGATCCAGGGGGAGGAGCTCCGGATTTTCTGGGAAAACCGCCGGGGGGACCAGTCCCGGATCGTGCAGCTCAAGCCCGACACCACGGTGGAACCTCCGGTGGTGACCCCACTCACCTATACGGCGGGAAAGAGGAGCCGGGGGGACCTGGTGCGGTACCGCTGGACCCTGCCCCGGGATTCATCGGGAATCGAAGGGTTCAGCTATCTCTGGACCCGGGACAGGGACGCCCAGGTTCCCCAAAAGACCATGGTCCTGGAAAACACCCGCACCGCCGAGTTCCAGGCCCCCGAGGACGGGACCTGGTACTTCCACCTCGCCGCCAGGGACTACGCCGGCAACTGGTCCGCTCAGAGAACGACGGCCTATGTCCGGGACCGGGAGCCGCCGGGCCCGGTGGAGTTCCCCGACCCGGAAAAGGACGAGCTGGGTTATCTGGTGTCCAATTCCATCGACCTGGTCTGGAAGGCGCCGCCGGATGACGATGTGGCGGGGTACACCTACGCCTTCCGGCGCATCGGGGAGAGCCGGGACGCGCTGCTGGTCCGTGACGCCGCACCTCTCCCTCTGCCCCGGACGGTGATGACCCGCGAGCCCCGGATGAGCCTCCGGAACAACGACGACGGCCTCTGGGCCCTGGACGTCGCGGCGGTGGACGAGGTGGGCAACGTCGGCCCCGGGTCGACGCTTTTCGTGCATCTGAACAAACATGTCCCGGAGACCGTCATAACCTTCGTGGATGCCGTGAAGGACTCTCTGGGAGCCATCACCCTTTCCATCATCGGCCGGGGGTTCGCGGTGGACGGCCAGGTGTCGGAGGTCATCCTGGACCGGGACGGAAGGCTTCCCTACGACTACGTTTTCAGCCGCTCCTCCGGAGACTACCGGGTCCGGGACGACCGCCGGATAGTGGGGCCTGCGGTGGCGGAAATCCGGGACGGCAGTTATCGGGTGGGGGTGCGCCACCCCCTGCGGGGCATCGTCTTCGCCCGCAACCCGCTGAGCATGGAGAGTCCGGGCACCATCAAATACGGGGATTTCAACGTCTACTACGATCCTTTGTGGAAGCCCCTGCGGCGCCCCCCCATCATGCTCACCGGAAACGCCCTGGCCGTGTGGATAGTGGTGGTGTTCCTCGCCTGCGCCGCCTTCTTTTCCGTCCTCCGCCTGGGAGACCTGGTCACCGAGGGGAGGCGTCTGCGGCTCGAGGCGGTGGCGCTGATCACCGGCGACAACGCCCACTGGGCCAAAAAACAAGAGAGGATTCTGGCCATGAAGAAAAAGGGGATCGGCCTCCGGGTCAAATTCACGCTTTTCATTACGATGCTGATCATTTCGGTGGTGCTGATGGTGTCCATCCCCCTGGGTTTCTATATGACCACGAACCAGGAGAGGAATCTGGCGGAGGGCCTCTTCCAGCGCGCTTCGGTCCTGCTGGAGAGCCTCTCCACCGGGGCGAGGACCTATCTGCCCAGCGGCAACACCCTGGAACTGGGGATCCTGCCGTTGCAGACCTCCGCCATGAGTGAGGCACGCTTCGCCACCATCACCGGGAGGAGCGTTTCCGATGTGGCGGCCCGGGGATTCGTCTGGGCCACCAACGATAAAAAGATCGGAGGCAAGATCGATACCGGGGAGGTCGTCCCCGGGGAGTCCCGCATGAAGGACGATATCAGTCCGCTGGAGGAGACTCTGGCCCGGGAAATCGACGAAGCCGCCCGGGGAGGGCTGAGGGAGACCGCCGCGGAACTGGACCGCATCGGCGGAGAACTGCGCCGGCTGGCCACCCGGAACGATCCCGAATCCCGGAACCGGTTTCAGGACCTGCAGAAGCGGGACAGTGTTCTGCGGGGAGAGATCGACGAGGTCCTGGCCAAACTGGGGCGGACGGTCCACTCCCAGCCCGGGTTTTCCACGGATCTGCCGGATTATTCGGGCCTTCCCTGGCTTCGCGGCCGCTGGAACATGCTCCGGGACCTGTTCAGCAAGAGGATCCTGGACCGGAGGATCACCGACTATACCTTCTACAAACCCGTTCTCTACCGGATCGCCGGGGTGGATTCCTACTACCGGGGACTGGTCCGGCTCGGGGTCTCCACCGAAGAGATACTCCGGGAGGTGGAAACCTCCGGAAAGACTCTGGTTCTCATCACCGCCGTGGTGGCCCTGGCGGCGCTGGTGGTGGGAGTCTTCGGCGCCCTCGTTCTGGCCTCCATCACCATCATCCCCATCCGGCGACTGGTGCAGGGAGTGGAGAGGATCCGGGATACGGAGGACAAGGAGGACCTGCGGGACCACGTCATCGACGTCAGGACCCGGGACGAGATTTCCATACTGGCGGATACGATCAATCAGATGACCCAGGGGCTCGTGCGGGCCGCCGCAGCCAGCAAGGACCTGACGGTGGGAAAGGAGATCCAGAAAATGTTCATTCCCCTGGAGATCGGCCCAGGGGGCAAGAAGCTGACTACCGGCAAGTCCGAGACCTCCGACGGTGAGTTCTTCGGGTACTACGAGGGGGCCAAGGGAGTTTCCGGGGACTACTTCGAATTCCGCAGACTGGAGGAGGACAATTACGCCTTCATCAAGTGCGACGTCGCCGGAAAAGGCGTCCCGGCGGCCCTCATCATGGTGCAGGTGGCCACGGTTTTCACCTCCTATTTCAAAAATCTGCGCATCGGCGCCGGCCCGGATATGGTTCCTCTGCTGTACCAGATCAACGACGTCCTGGAGTCCCAGGGCTTCAAGGGGCGCTTCGCCGCCATGACCCTGGGGATCGTCAATGTCAAAACCGGGCGCATCCATGTGACCCACGCCGGGGACCGGGTGCTGCGCATCTACGAGGCGAAAACCCGGAGCCTGAAACGGATAATTCTGAATGACTGCCCCGCCACCGGGGTTTTTCCCAACTTCATGATAGAAATGAAAACGCCCTTCGAGCAGGTCCAGCTGCCCCTCAATCCCGGGGACATCATGATGCTCTTCACCGACGGCGTGGATGAGGCACACCGGAAACTCCGGAAACCGAATTTCGATATCCTGCAGCTTCCGCCGGAGAAGGAGGGGGACGACCCGGTGGAGGATGAAATGATGGGGGAGGAGAGGATCAGGGAAATCATCGAAGCGGTGATGAACCGCAGGGTTTTCCGGCTGGAGAAACAGCACAATCCCGTCGCCGGAGAGGAGCTGGTCTTCGACTTCAGCGGCTGCGAACCCTCGGCGGAGAACGTGGTGACGGCTCTGGTTTCGGTGGAGAAGATATTCCGGATCTATCCCGACCCCCGGGCGGGGGCGGGCGACAGGATCATGATGGACCGGAAGATCGACGATTTTCTCAAGAAGACCTTCTCTCTCTACGGCCGATACTTCGCCCGGCCCCTGGAAAACCCGAACCCCGGGGATTTCCCCAATTACAACTTCTACAGCCATATCATGGAGGATGATCAGTACGACGACCTGACCCTGATGGCGATACGCAAAAAATGAGAACCCCGAAGTTTTTCTGTGAAAACTGCCGGCGGGAGGTGGCGGCCCGGGACAGGGTCTGTCCCGGCTGCGGCAGGTTCTTCAGCGACGTCCGCTGTCCCCGCTGCGGTTTCACCGGGGGGGCGGGGCAGTTCTACGGGGGCTGCCCCCGCTGCGGCTATCTGAGCTCGCCGGCCCCGTCACGAAGGAAGGAGAGGTCGGTCAGGATCCCCGTTTCCCGGAGCCCGGAGCGGGAGTGGCCGGGAACGAAAAAGATGCAGCTCTGGTTTTTTCTCTTCGTGGTCATCGGTCTGGCGCTGATTCTTTCCATCATTCTCAGCATCTACATCGACCGGGGCAGGGGTTTCTAGTACACGATCCCCAGGCCGGTCCCGAGAAAAAGCCGGCGGATCCGGTCGGGGGAGTATTCCCAGGACAGGAAGGCGCTCAGGAAGAGGAGGGAGTCGGGAAGGAGCCCGTGCACCTCGAATCCGGTATGGATGGGGTACAGAAGGCGGGGCGGGCCCGAACCCGTCCGGGCGGCCAGGACCGTGGAAAACCCCGCCAGCAGAGGGCCGGTTTCCAGATAGAGCCCGAACCGGGACAGAACGGCGGCGTCCAGGCCGGGTTCCCTTCCCGCTCCGCCGTTATCGCCGATCCGGTAGGGCGAAACCAGAAGCTCCGGTGCGGCGGCAAACCCCAGGGAACCGAAGCGGAGCCCCAGAACGGCACCTGCCGTGAGGCCGGGAAACCGGGAGAGCCCGGCGTAGGCGGGGCTGCTGGAGACATGCCCCCCCAGGGTGGCCGAAAGGGAGAACGGCCCGCCGTCGTCTTTCCGGAGGGCGTACTTGAGCCCCAGCGACGCGTCCAGCCGGGGTTCTCCCGGGTCCGCCAGGGGCTCCAGGGACAGGACGGGGGTCAGCTCCAGGCCGGCCGCCAGCCCCACCACCGCACCCAGTTGGGCCGCATACCGCCTCTCCCATTCCCCTCCCCCGGGACGGTCCGCTTCCCCCGCGAAAAGCGTTCCCAGCTGGAAGCTCCCCGCAGGGAGACTGGAGGTGAGGGGGGCGTACATCAGGCCGGGCTGTCCGTGGTGGATGCTCCGGTAACGGATGAGGAGGCTGCGGTCCAGAACGACCTCCGCCGCCATGCTGCCCTGGATTTTCCCGTCCCGGGATTCCACGGATAGAAGGGCCCGATAGGGCCCGTCCGGCAGGGGCCGGCCCGCGTCGTCCCGTCCGTCCCAGCGGAAAGACTGGGCCCAGGTGGAAAAGTCGGGGAACACATGGGTCCGCACCGGTGTTCCGTCGGCGGCATACAGGATGATGCGGCCCCTTCCCGGGGCGGTGACGGAAAAGTCCAGATCCGACCGCCCCGTAAGGCCCGGGTTGTCCGGGTTGAGCCGTTTCCGGGAAACGGTGAAATCCCGGGCCGCGAACACCGCCGGAGAGAGCGGGACGGCCAGTTCGGTGGTCCGGTCCGCCTGGACCAGGACATCGGCGGAGAAATCCTGGTAGCCGAAACGCCGTGCCGTGACCCGGTGTGTTCCCACGGGAAAAAGCCCTTCGGAAACCCGGATCCGGAGGCCGTCGACGTATATTTCCGCGTCCGCAGGCCGGGGGCTGACACGCAGAGCGCCTGTTTCCGACCTCAGCCGGCCGAAGACCCGGAAGGTCCGCCCCGGGTCCAGGGTGAGGAAAACCGAGGCTTCCCGGTAATTCTTTCTCTGCAGGGAAACCCGGTACCCGCCGGGGGGAAGGTCCTTCACCGTCAGCGGCGTCATCCCCGCATAGGCATGGTTCAGGTAGACCTCGGCGCCGGCGGGCTGGGACTCCACCACCAGGATCGCCGGGGGTGGCCCCCCTCCGGGTGTCCCGGCGCTTCCCCAGGTTTCGATGTCGAAATCGGACTCGGTGGCCAGGAGGAGATCCGGCGGGTCTTCCCCCGGGGGGGCGGCCGGGGCGGGGAACGGAAGGCAGGCGATCCAGGCGGCGAGGACCAGCATCGGAAACGGACGGGAGGCCCGCCGGCGGCGGGGGTGAAAAATCCTTCCCCTCATGCTGTCAAGGTTACACCGGGGGAGAAAAAAATCAACACCCTCCATCGGGAGGCCGATAGTAGAAGAGTGAAACGCGGGTTTTTCCTCCTGGCCTCCGCCCTCATTCTCTCCCCCCTGCTGCCGGCCCAGACCGGACCCGGGGGATTCCCCGAACCGGAGGCCGAGTTCGCCGGGATACGGCTGGGGGATGACATCGGGACCGTCAAGAAAAATCTTCCGGGAAACCCCTACTTCCGCTACCGGGGGGAACGGGACGTGAGTTTTCTGCCCCGAAGACCGGAAACCGTCATTGACTGCGCCGGAAGTTACCAGGTGAAACGGGGCCTCTTCCAGTTTCACCAGGACCGTCTCTACATCCTGACCCTGTATCTGGATCCCGAAAAGGTGGATTATTATTCCCTGTTCACCGGGCTTTCCCGGAAATACGGCCCCCCGGCGGACCTTGATCCCTCCGGGGCGGTCTGGGAATCGGAGACTCTCCGCCTGTCCCTGGAGAAGCCCCTGACGGTGAAATACGTGGACCGGGGAACCTTCGCGTCCATCAGGGCCGCGGGGGCGGCGGAAAAATCCGTGGAGGATATGTCCCGGGCCCGGTTTCTGGACCTGTTTTAGCGAGGAGGCCCGTCATGGGAGGGTCGGTTTTCCGCCGCGGCGCCGCCGCAGTCCTGGTTCTGGCCTTTCTGGGCGGAGCCGCGGGCTGCGAGGCCGGTTTCAGAAAAACCCGCATGGAGCTGGGAGGAGTCCTCTTCTCGGTGGAAATCGCCGACACCCCGGCCAAGCAGGCCCGGGGCCTGATGTTCCGGAAAGAGCTGGGAGCGGAGGAGGGTATGCTCTTCGTCTTCGACCGGGACCGGCGTCTTTCGTTCTGGATGAAGAACACCACGATTCCCCTGTCCCTGGCCTACCTGTCCGCCGATGGAACGGTCAGGGAGATATTCGATCTGGCGCCGGAATCTCTGCGACCGGTGGAGTCCAGCTTCGCGGTCCGGTTCGCCCTGGAGGTCAACCGGGGCGCCTTCGCGAGGCTGGGAATAAAACCGGGGGATAAAATACAGCTTCCCCCGGAGTACCGCGGCGCCGGTCCGGGGGGCGGGTGAGGCGCGGCTGACCCGCGGGTGAGGCCCGGCGAGGCCGGGCGCCGGGCTATCGGTCCGGGGCCTTCTCCTCCTCCTGATCCAGGCCGGAGAAGAGTTCCAGTTCCGGCTTCTCGTCCTCCGCTTCGGGGCTGTTGACCAGGATTTCGATCCGTCGCTCGATCCGGGAGAGATCCTTCTCCAGGGAGGCGGCCAGGCGGATGCCCTCCTCGAAGCGGTTCACCGCCTCCTCCAGGGGTATCCCTCCTTCCTTCATCCCGGAACTGATCTCCTCCAGACGCTTCAGCCTCTCCTCGAAGCTTTTAGTCGGGACGGGTTTTTTCGACTGCCGCATCTGCCTCTCCTCGAAAAAAACGAATGGTAAGGCCGTCTCCCGGCCGCAGGTCTCCCGCGGATGTGACGATCCCGCCGGCGGCGGCCCGGACGATGGAGTAGCCCCTCTTCAGGATGTCGAAGGGCGAGCAGGATTCCAGCTGGGCCGCCGCCAGTTCCAGGCGGCGGCGGCGGGTCAGGGTCAGGCTCCGCGCTCCCTCCACCAGCCTCTCCTTGGCGTCGTCCAGGCGCAGGAGTCGGGGCTGCAGAAGGACCCGGATTCCCCGCTCCAGGTTCTCCGGGGTGAAGCGCTCCAGAAGGAGCCGGATTTTTTCGATCCTGTTGGTCAGTGACTCCTCCAGACGGCTTCGCATCTCCCGGACATCCCGCAGCAGATCGTCCCGGGCCCGGGACACCGCCTCCGCCGCCGCGGAAGGGGTGGGGGCCCGATAGTCCGCCGCCAGATCGGACAGGGTGGTGTCGGTTTCGTGACCCACCGCGGAGATCACCGGAATCTCCGATTCCGCGATGGCCCGGACGACCTTTTCCCCGGAGAAGGGCAGAAGATCCTCCAGGGAGCCGCCTCCCCGGCCTACGATGAGAACATCCGCCAGATGGTGCCGGTTGGCCCGGCGGATCTGGGCGGCGATGAGTTCCTCCGCCTCCTCCCCCTGCACCGGGGTGGGGAGCACCACCACGTGAATACCCCCGTGGCGCCTCCCCAGCACTTTCAGGATATCCCGGATCGCCGCTCCGGTGGGGGAGGTGACCACCCCGACCCTTTCCGGGTGGGAGGGAAGCTTCTTTTTCCGCGCCGGATCGAAGAGCCCCTCGGCGGCCAGGCGGCGTTTCCGCTCCTCCAGCATCGCCAGGATGGCGCCCTCCCCGGCGGGCTCCAGGCTTTCGCAGACGATCTGGTAGGAACCCCGCTGGGGGTAGACCGTCAGGCCGCCCCGGGCGACCACCAGCCTTCCGTCGTGGGGGATGAAGGAGAGCCGGGCCGCCCGGCCCCGGAACATCACCGCGGAGAGCATGGCCTCCCCGTCCTTCAGGGTGAAATACAGGTGTCCCGCCGCGGAGGGCCGGAAATTCGATATCTCCCCCTCCACCGCGACGAAGGGGTAGGAGTTTTCCAGAAGATTCTTTATCTGTCCGGTCAGTTCGCCCACCCGGTAGATTCTGTCGACCGCCCCGACCATGGAAACAGGGTACCTTTTTCACCGGGAATTGACAAGAAGAGGCAACCCACGGTTTACATGGGTTTCTGACATGTCGATAATATTGAGGATTATGAAAAATATGGTGGTCGTTAATCTCGGGTGCGGCCGGGGCTGGGCCCGCGAAATGGGAGGCCGGACGGCTCTGGACAGGGTCCTCGCCTATGCGGGCCGTCTCGCGCCCCAGTCG
>Ga0302245_1001597_pt1 | contig 14644 bp, 10 predicted proteins | sample AAG_UR_Thr_MG_FD_193512 | JGI IMG/M metagenome (GOLD analysis project Ga0302245, IMG submission 193512) | Enriched activated sludge microbial communities from anaerobic digester in WTTP, New Holstein, Wisconsin, United States - AAG_UR_Thr | ecosystem: Engineered > Bioreactor > Anaerobic >... | reverse complement strand
GTTTAAGGTTATTGGCAATATTATTTTTAACAGGTGAATAGCAATACAGGCATGTTTTCTGATCAGGGTCCGGGTCATGATAAAGAGTGTCTGCACAAAATGTTCCCGCTGAATGACGCGGTAATAAAAAGAGTTCAGGTTCCCCGGGAGGTTACCAGTCCGCTCTATAGTGACAAATATGTCCGGGTTAACAGTAACTGCTTTGAGTTGAAGGTGCCGGGAACGGGAGCTTTCTTTGCCTGTGATGGTAATATGGCGGAATACAGTATTGAGCCGGGAGCGGACCCGGAGTGGGTGCGGCTCTATCTCAAAGGGCAGGTTTTAGTGGCTTTGCTGCATCAGAGGAAGATTATTAACTTCCACGCGAGCAGCTTTGTTTATTCAGGGCGCGGGGTGATGATACTGGGTGAGACCGGTGCCGGGAAATCGTCATTGACAGCCTCGTTTGCCCTTGAGGGTGCCGGTTTCCTGACCGATGATATCACACCGGTGGTTTATTCTGACGGTGACCCCCTGATCTGGTCGCTCCACGAGGTGATAAGGATCAGGCGCAGCACTGCTTTACAGCTGAATATTGATGCATCGGTTCTCAGGGAGGCCGAGGCAGGCACCGGGAAGCAGTACATGAAGGTAAAGCATGCCGGGGTGAGTCAGTTCCCGCTTGATGTGATAATTAAGATTGAGGTTGGAGATACCGATGTCCCACTGTTTGACCAGCCGCTGCCGGCTGACAGGTTCTCTTTCCTGCGGAGTGAGATATGCTTATCGGACCTGCTGGCCGGCATGCCTGGTACGGAGAGGTCTTATCTGCTACAGCTTTTGCTGATAGTAGAGAAAGTTCATTTTGTAAGGGTGGTCAGGCCTTCAGAGATAAGGATCAAAGAGCTGCACAGGCTGGTGAGTGAGTATCTGCATAAATCTTTAGACAGAAGGAGAAGCAGATGATCCGGAAGCTTCGCAGGTTCCGGGTGCTGCCGTTGGGCGAAAAACTGCTTTTTCTTGAGGCTTTTCTGCTGCATCTGTGGGTTGGATTGTTACTTAAGGTTGTTCCTTTCAGGTGGATACCCAGGCTGTTTGCCAGTCGGCAGTCGGCAGTCGGCAGTGGGCAGTCTGAGACTCCTATGGAGGCGGGGTCCCGTACACGAACCTGTCCCGATGAAGTCGGGAGTGTCGGGACGGCAGTCGGCAGTCAGCAGTCAGCGGTTATTGAAAACATCAGGGATGCTGTGCAGCGGGCGGGGCAGGTGTCGCCATGGAGGAACAGGTGTCTGGTGAGCTCGCTGGCAGCACGGTGCATGCTCCGAAGAAGGGCAATCAATTCGCAGATACATTTAGGGATTGCAAAAAACGCGGTCGGAAAAACTATCGCTCACGCCTGGCTGGAGGCGGAAGGGTACGAGGTTGTAATGAAACACGGTGACTATCACGACATATACATTTTCTGATGAAATAAGTAATGCTGCAAGACGTTATTTCTAAAAATATTATATTTATTTTGGAAAATACCCAATATTTGTTGTAATTTGCCTTACTTTACAGCGGAATAGAGAGCAATGAACACGTCCGACACAAACAAAAAGACCTGGATCAAGCCAGAGGTTCATGTACTTAGCATCAAGAAAGATACATTTGGCGGGTCAGCTACCGGTCCGGAATATGAACACTATGGCCCTCCGGGACCTCCCAGTAATCCTACCCCCATCGGAGGCAAATAGTCTTTCAAAGTACAACTTCCTTTTCTTACCACCTTCCGGGTTCACTCACCTGATTGAGAGATATACTGTATAATGATCCTGACAATTGCATCCGGACGCAAGTTCAGATGCATTTATTGTTTTTAAAAGCTGGAATAGCATCTTTTGTAAGATAAGTATTCAGATTTTTGTTACACTCTGATGATCCTGGGTTCATTCTCCCTTACTGCTGATACCTCACCTATTACTGAAAGGATATGTGCAGCATGCTCACATCCGAAGCTGAAGTATTTTGCTTTGGTTTTCTCCGGTTTCTCAGGCGGTTTTTTCCTGAACGGCAGCCTGCCATGGAAACCTGATGATTTCGTTTACAGCTCGCCCGATGATGATATTGTTGTTCTGATGTCGGGTGATATTTATAACAGGCACGAATTTACAGGAACAGGTGAAAATCTGTCCACATCTGCGGCGCCTGCCCTGGTGGCCAGGCTATTCCTTTCTCAGGGACCCGGTTTTGTCAGTGAGCTTAACGGCGATTTTGCCATCTTCATACTCAGGCCTCTAAAGAAACAGGCTTTCCTATACCGTGATCATGTGGGCATTCGTCCGTTGGCATATACCTATAACAATCAGATACTCTCATTCTCATCGGACTTTATTGGTCTCAGCAGGGCATCATGCAGCGGTGAGGGCATTGATGAAGATTATTTTTTAAAATATTTCAGGTACGCTGATTACAGGAAATTACCATGCGGCAGGGTTATTAAAATGCCTCCCGGTCATTACATCGAACTTTCAGACAAAGGTATCAGAACAACAAAATACTGGAAGCCGGAGGAGATCAAAACAGATCACAACCTGAAGCATGAACAGATGATAACCGATCTTGGCAGCCTCCTGAAAGATGCCGTACATATTCGTTGTGACAGACGGTTCACTGCCGGAGCTCATCTCAGCGGGGGACTGGATTCAGGTATTGTTGCGGCCTTGGCCAGGAAGGAATACGCATCACAGGTACAATTTCACGGTTTGTCATGGTCACCGCGTGGCTCTGAAGCGACCGGTGCCAACGTGACTGATGAGCGTGAGCTGGTGACAAAAACGGCCGGGAAGGCCGGCATTCACCCTGTATTCTGTGAGTCGACCATTGATAAATTCACCGGAGCGTGGGCTTCATTTTATGAGTATTTCAATTTCCATGCAGAATATATAACCTCAGACGTGGCTGTAGAGTCGGGGATTAACCTGGTCTTCAGCGGCTGGGGCGGAGATGAGTTCATCAGCACAGGAGTAACCGCTATGGAGTCTGATCTGCTCAGGGAGTTAAGGCTGGGTCTTTTCCTGAGGCACAACCTGTTTTTCAGGCCAAAGCTGTTTGTTAAAAGAGTTATCTATTGTGTTGTTTTTCCTGCCCTGGGGATCCTGGACAGACCTACCGCCAGGGCGCTCAAGAACGATGCTTATTATCTCAGGAAGGAATTCGGGAAGTCTGACAGGAAGATGATTAGAGATTTTCATTTTAACACCTCGAGGCGGATATTTCATCTCAGGATGCTTGAGTTCTACCATCTGCAGCAGAGGTGTGAGGATTGGGCCAGAGGAGGCTACAGGAACGGGCTTGAATATCGTTATCCACTGCTTGACAGGCGTATCATTGAGTATATGATCGGGGTCCCGTCTGTGTTGTTGTGCAAGACAGATGAATTCAGGCCCGTCCTGAGGATTCTCGGGAAAGAGCTCCTGCCGGGTGAGGTGTTACGGAATTATTCAAAGAGAGATCCGGTTTACATCGAAACAACGAGAAAGCTCTTCCGGGATGCAGCGAGGATTAACATGGACGAGGCGGAGAGCTGGAAGTCGAATCCTGATCTGCATTTTGTTGATTTCGCTTTGCTTGAAAAGGATATTGCAGGGTACAGGGGAGGAAGTAAGGAAATTGATGAGGAGAGGCTGGCCAGGACACTTACCTATCTAAAAGGTATTCATGAGTTCAGCAAGAGATATCATGAAAAGGTGGAGGCAGGAAGCGGAGAGTAATGAATTAAAATGAGGAAATTAGCTTTGTAATGAATAATAACACTAATCCCGGAAACAAGGGATCAATGAGGCGCCAGGTCGGGCCCGCCGGTTCACCGGCACCTGAAGGAGAGACCCTGTATGCCAGGAACAGCAGGACCATCTCCGGACGTTTGCATGATGAGCTGGTGATGATGGATCTGGATCAGGGGAAGTATTTTTCTCTGAATCCGGTGGCCACACGCATATGGGAGCTGCTGGAGACGCCGTCTGATATTGCTGAGATATGCAAAAGGCTTATGGATGAATATGACGTTGTGCCGGAGCATTGCAGGTTTGAGGTTGAGGAGCATCTGGCGGAGATGGTTCGTCTGGGCCTGGTTTTAGTTAGCCGGGAATCAGCGTGAAATTTATTTGGAAGGGTTTATGCCGGTGATTTCATGGAAATCCCGGAAGCCCAGGCATACATAATTGTACTTCAGGGCTTTTAATATTTGTCATCCAATAATCGTAGTTGGTCAATATTTTTAGAACAAGTGTCACATTTTTGCGGGTTCGTTTGATTTTTTAATATACCTTTCATACTAATTACGATTGCGCTCTTTGCTTTAGATTTTTGGAAAGTAACAGACACACGTCCAATGAAAAGCTACCTCATCTCTGCTTTGGTTATGATCTTCTCTTTTCTGGTGACAGAGGAGATTTCAGCTCAGTTTACCGCACCGGAGTTATTGGGAAAGCCAACAGATAATTCAATTACGGTAAATGTTGCTCCCTCTCAGAACATGCAGATATATTATGAGTATGGGACCGCTTCCGGATCATACACCGGTCAGACGTCGACAACATCTGCAACATCCGGTCAGCCTCATGAGGCTGTGATAACAGGATTGTCGGCCAACACCAGGTATTATTACCGGATGCAGTACAGCACCAACGGAGGTGGCACCTGGACGGCAAGGGCTGAGCATTCATTTCATACTCAGAGGGCACCGGGAAGCACATTTGTCTTTACGGTTATTTCCGATAATCACAATGCACTCAATGCAACATACACAACCGCTCTGACGAATGTCCGGAATGATCAGCCCGATTTCCATCTTGACCTTGGTGATACCTTCATGCCTGATAATGCTGCATCACAGTCAACTGTCAATACAACATACCTGAATCATCGCGGTACATCATACCTGGGATTGATGAGTCATTCGGTGCCGATATTTCTTACTGCGGGTAATCATGAGAACGAGGAGGGCTGGAACCTTGATGACACACCCAACAGTATAGGAGTATTCAATATCCAGGCACGTAAAGCCTATTTTCCTACTCCTGCCAACGATGGGTTTTATTCAGGTAACACTGATCCCCTGGCACGTATTGATGAAGCAACCTATGGTGATGAGTTCCGTGAAGACTATTATGCATGGGAATGGGGTGATGCCCTGTTTATAGTAATAGACGAATTTCAGTACACCATGAATCTGCCATATGCGCCCGGCACTGCCGGCGAAGGGAGTGATGATTCACAAACAGGCGATCAGTGGACATGGACACTTGGAAGAACCCAGTACGATTGGCTCAAGGCTACTCTGGAGGGCAGCTCCGCTAAATACAAATTTGTCTTTTCGCATAATATGCTTGGCGGGATCACAAGGCCGATATCCGGGGTTGGGGCCGGGTATGTCCGTGGCGGTGCTGAGGCAGCGAAATATTTTGAGTGGGGCGGTTACAACGCTGACGGAACGACGTGGGGATTTGATACGTATCGTCCCGGCTGGGGAGGCAAGCCAATACATCAGCTCTTTGTTGAGAATGGTGTCAGCGCCTATTTTCACGGGCATGACCACCAGTATGTATATGAAAGACGTGATGGTGTCGTTTACCAGGAGGTGCCAATGCCAACACCTTTGATGTCAGGCTTTACCGGTATTTATACCGAAGGCACATTTGCTGAATATGAAACGATTGAGATGCTCGGGAACTCAGGGCATCTGAGGCTTACCGTAACCCCGGCCCAGACTACGGTTGATTATGTCCGGTCTAACGCAACGGGAGTCTCGTACAGTTATACAATCCTTCCGTCCACTCCCGGGACGACTTACAATCTCACGATGGCAGTAAGTCCTGCAGGCAGAGGAACCACAACTCCGTCAGCCGGGGTGCATAATTACAATGAAAACACGGTGGTTAACATCACGGCCAACGCGTCTCAGGGTTATACGTTCAGCGGCTGGACGGGTGATGTTGCCAGTCCGGGTTCGGCGAGCACAACGGTAACGATGGATGCCGACAAGAGCGTAGCAGCGAATTTTGTTCCTGAAGCGACCGGTTCTGTCAGGGGTGATTTCAACGGAGATGGCGAGGTTAACTCTACCGACGCACTTATAGTGCTGTTATGTGATGCGGGATTCAGTACGGTTGCGCAGTATTGCCCCTGCAACTGCGGTGATGTCAACGGAGACGGACAGGTCAACTCCACTGATGCACTTATTATCCTGCTTTACGATGCGGGTTTCAGTGTGCCCTATCAGGTAGGAACGGGTAATTGTCCTGAAAATGTAACTCCTTGTCCGGGATGTACAGGAGGCAAATGAGAACATTTTGACATTGATTAATTAAAATAGGTTTTTAGATAAGTGAAATTTGTATAAATTTGGAATTTAGTAGCGGTTTCCCTGAAATAACTAAAACAAAATACCTCATGAAAAGAGTATTTCACAACAAGCACCTTATAAGAGCATGCCTCTTTTCCCTAATAGTTGCCGGAGCAATGAATTCCTTCGGACAGGTCACACTTGACGGTGCATTCTCAACAAGCACCGGAGATGCAACGCCAACTCTTGCAGTAAGCCATACAACCGGTACAGGCAGCAATCGCTTGATGATGGTAAGTGTCTATTATCAGGCTTATAACCAATCTCCTACACGAACTATTAGCTCAGTTACTTTCACCTATGGTTCTACCACGCTCACTAAGACATCCTCTGTGGCATTTGTTGAGAATGGAACTGCCCGGGCATTAGCAATTTATGCATTTACAGAATCAGACGGTTTACCCAACGGGCAGTCCGGAACAGTGACCATCACCTTCAATGCAAATGTGGATTATGGTATTGTGGCTGGCGTGGCTAACTTCTCCGGAGTGAATCAAACAACACCATTGGGAACTCCTGCTACAAATACAGGAACTTCTGGTAGTATCTCGGTCACATTATCCGGACTCACCGGCAATGAGTTAGTTTATGATGCTGTTGGTGCTTTTGCTCCATCTCCAACAACATTATCTGTCGGTGATGGCCAAACGGAAAGATGGAACGTGGTCAGAGACCGTGCACGTGGTGCAACCAGTACTGAACAAGCGACATCCACTTCGGTTACAATGAGCTGGACTGCTGGTGCTTCAGGTCAGAATTTGGCTATTGCTGCGATACCCATCAATCCTGTAATAAACTATACACTGACCGTCGGCAATGATGGCAACGGTACCGTAACTCTTGATCCTGAAGGAGGGATTTATTCAAGCGGTACTACCGTGACGTTAACACCTGTTCCCGATGACGGATTTGTGTTTGCCTACTGGTCAGGTGATGATGCAGGAGATATAATCAATAACGAAGGTGTTTACACCATAGTGATGGATGAAGATAAAAGTATCACTGCAAATTTCTCGCAGCCTGCCACAGGTTCGGCAACCTCTACAGTGACACCCTCCGATGCCACACCGCGTGTTGGTGACCAGATAACTGCTACAGTTTATATAGATATGTCAGGCGTAAATTCTCCTGACAATTACCTCGGAAGCTATACAGGCACGCTTGATTGGAATACCTCAGTACTGATTTATGCAAGCCATACAGGGCATCCGCCTTCAGGCTTTACCGGTACGGTAAACACGGCAAATGCTTCCAGCGGGACCATAACCTTTAACGGTGCAAGTGTCGACGGCGCAACAGGAAATATCCTGATGCTTACCGTAACCTTCGATGTTGTAGGGTCGGGAACCAGTGCACTTGATCTTGCATATTCGGCCATGGCAGCCACTCCCACTACAAGGAATCTTCTTCCTATACTGACTGTCAGTGACGGACAGGTTGTGGTTGAGGGCCCACCAAGTTGCAATGTGGTAGCAACTGATGGTACCGCCTCCAGCGGTACCGGAGCACCAGCTACCAACAGTGTTTCATTCAGCCATACAACCGGAACTGGCGAAGACCGTCTCCTCTTGGCTGGTGTGTCATGGAACTGCGGCACTACCGACAGAAGCATAACCTCTGCTAAATTTATCTATGGGTCCGGACTGACTGAGCTGGACCTGACGCCTGTTATAACCTATAACGGCTATAGCACTGCCAATCCCCGTTACTCAGCAATTTACAGATATGTCAATCCTCCAAGTGGTGTTACAGGTACTCTAACAATCACGTTTTCGGGGAATGTGTCCAACGGGATAGTAGCCGGGGCAGCAAATTTCTCCGGTGTTGACCAGACAAACCCGCTGGGTACAGCTGTCAGCGCCGGTAGCGGAACAACCCAACAAACAACGGCAACTATTGACGTACAAACGCCAGGCGGCAGGGGGCTTGTTTTTGATAACCTGTTCTTCGGATATTCATCCGGTCAGACAGTTACTGTCGGATCAGGGCAGTCACAATTATGGAATGAAAGTAATACTGCCACTAATTTCAACACTGTAGGAACCGCCAGCATCGAGCAGACTGCCGGTTCTTCTGTTACGATGAGCTGGTCAGCTTCTACCGCAGCTTATTGGTCGCTCACTGCCGTTCCTATTAATCCTACGCCAACAACCACTACATGGTTGGGAACAACCAGCAGTGAGTGGAATGAAGCAACGAACTGGTGCTGGGGTGTGCCAACTGCCTCAACTGATGTAACCATAACGGCATATCCGTTGAACCAGCCGGTAATCCCGGCCGATGCTGAATGCAATAACCTGACCATTAATGCCGGGGCTTCTCTAACCATCAATGCCGGGCAGGCACTGACCGTTAACGGCAACCTGAACAATGCCGGGACACTGACTATTGAATCGACCGGCGTCTCCTCAAGCGGTTCACTGATTGTCAACGGCACCAGCACAGGGATTGTAACATTCAACCGCTCACTGAATCCGGTCGGCTATCACTATTTTTCATCGCCGGTAGCGTTGTCAGCACTTCCTTCAACTGTATATGAGTACAGTGAAGGTACTGATACATGGGAATCAACCACATCATATGTGGAGGGTAAGGGTTATGCCATCAGCGGTACCGAATCGCTGAGCTTAACAGGGACTGTTGTGACTGATCCTGTCCAGATAACGGCAACCTCCCCATACTCAGATTCTTTTACCGGTGGCGGTGATGAATATTCCACCAGGACATATGTAGCCGGCAGGGATCCTGGCCAGGGAGGCAACTATGGAGGCGGCGGGTGGAACCTTTTGGGCAACCCGTACACCTCATCCATTAATGTTGTTGATTTTCTTACAGCCAATTACAACAGTGATCCTGCCTTAAGCAGATTTGATCCCAACTACGTTGCACTATACCTGTATAACGGAACGTCTTACGTGTTTGTAACAGGTGATGACGTGACAGGCTGGACCGATCCGAACACTTATGATGACGGGATCGGGCAGCTGTCCAGTGCATATCTGCAGGCAGGACAGGGTTTCTTTGTGCTGGCAATGAGAAACGGGGTTTCATTCAATTTCAACCGTGATATGCAGGAGCACAGCACAAGCACCCTCATGCTTAAATCGGCAGGGACGAAGGATCGCTGGCCGGGATTGTCCCTGATGGTAGCCGGTGGCGGATCGGAAAAACGTACACTAATAGTATTTAATGACGAGATGACCACAGGTCTTGATCCGCTATTTGACGTCGGCCAGATGGGTTCAGGCGGAGCTGTCAATATCTATACTCACCTGGTTGACAATAACGGGGTGAACTTCTCGCGCCAGGCATTACCTGAAAGCGGCGCTGTCAAAAATATCATCCCGGTAGGAGTCGACTTTGCAAAGGGAGGCAGTGTGACCTTCTCGGCAGAGGTTGAACTTCTGAGGAATTATAAGTATTGGCTTGAGGACCGCGTGACAGGTGCATTCACAGACCTCCGTATGAACAGTTATACCGTTGATCTCCCCGCCAAGACTTATGGTACCGGACGCTTCTTTGTGCATGTCACGACAGGCAGACCGGACAGACCCGGGAAACAGCATCAGGCAATAGGCCAGATCAAGATCTGGTCCGCTCAGAACCGGGAGATACACATCCAGGGAAGCGTTGGCGAGAAAGCCATTTGCGAGGTTTATGACATCCACGGACATAAGATTTATGAGACTTTACTCACTGACGATGAATACAATGTCGTAATCGTACCTTATCACAAAAAGGGTGTGTATGTGGTTAATGTCAGAGACGGATCAGTAGTGTTTACGCAGAAAGTTGTGTTGTAATAAAAATCTAGCGCATAGATAGAACAAGATAGTATACTGATTTCTTGAAGGGGGTTTATCACCACGGATTCTCACAGACTATGGCTTTTAAATAAATACATGTTCTGTGTAATTCGTGGTGATTTTTACAACCGGGAGATCCCCTCCCGGCATCTCCGCTTATATTTTCGCCGTTTTCGTTCCTTTATTTCTCTGTTTTTGATTGTTTTTCATGAGTCGATTTCTGCAGGCTGCAATAATCAGTCAGGACAGGTAATGTCACTATAGTCCATGCAACATTATCTATTTATAATCAGAACCTTCGGATTGCTCAGGGATCATGAACCCTGGAAGCTGGTTCTCATCTTCCTGCTGACGCTGCTGCAGGGGGTGACCGGGGGTTTTTCCATTGTATTGCTCATCCCGCTGCTGCAACTGCTTAACATCGGCACAGGCGGCGAGCCTGAGGGCATCGCACTGGCCATACGCAACTTCGCCGAAGGCGCAGGGATAGAAATAACCATTGGCAGCATACTGGTAGTGTACATGGTGCTGCTTACCTTCAGTGCCCTGATTCAGTACTTGAAGGCGCTCCTCGATGCCCGCTACCAGCAGACATTCATATACACCCTTCGCCGAAGGCTGTTCCGCAAGATCATCATGGCCGACTGGCAGTTGCTGAACAGTCGCAGCAAGACCAACCACCTTCAGGTGCTCACCCGCGAGGTGCCCAACCTGGCCGCCTACTACTTCTTCTACCTGCGCCTCCTCACCACGGTCATCATGACCGGCGCATACACCCTCTACGCACTGCTCATCTCCGCCCGCTTCACGCTGATAATCATAGGGGTGGGAGCACTTACGTTCCTCGCCATGCGCCGGTTCCTGTCGCGCTCGTTCCGCCTGGGCAAAGGGTATGTGGATTCCTACAACAGGCTCCTCAAATACATAGACGACTTCTGGCAGACGGTGAAGATAGCCAAGGTACACAGCTCGGAGGACTATTACTACAACCGCTTTGACGAGGCCAGCACCTCGCTGCTCAACATGGAGTACAGGATGCAGAGGAACTGGTCGCTGCCCCAGCTGATACAGCGTATTGTAGGGCTGGTGGTGCTGGTGGGCATTGTCTGGTTCGGATACAAGTCGGGCTCCACACCCATGGCCTCGTTCGTCATATTGATACTGCTCTTCTCGCGCATCTTCCCGCAGCTGATAGCTATCAACACGGATATTAACATGATTGTGGCGAATGTGCCGTCGGTGAAGCTGGTGATGCAATTGGATGCTGATCTTCCGGACGTGGGAGTAAGCGCAGAGCGAAGAGAAGGGAGCGAAGAGAGAGGAGCGCGCAGAGCGAAAAGTGCAGAGAGGGGAGTTGAGTTGAAGGAGGGGATAAGGCTGGAAGGGATAACGTTTTCTTATCCGGACGGGGAGAGGCTGTTTGACGGTTTCAATGCGGAGATCAGGGCACATAACATCACCGGGATACTGGGACAGTCGGGTCGCGGTAAAACGACGCTGATAGACCTTATTGCCGGGTTGCAGAAGCCTGCTGCCGGGCGGATACTTGTTGACGGGGTGTTGCTGGATGAGAAGCTGCTGCCGCGCTGGAAGGCGGGGTTGGGATACCTGCCGCAGGATCCGTTTTTTATTGACGGCACGCTGCGCGAGAACCTGGTGTGGGACAGTACTCCCGGAGCCGGCGGAGGCGGGCTGCCGGGCAAGACCGGCGGTGGCAGTGAGGCCGGCGGTGGCATCGGTGACGAGGAGATCATGGCGGTGCTGGAGCAGGTCAACGCTGCGCACCTGGTGAAACGGTTCAGGAAGGGTTTGGATGCCTTCGTGGTGAACTATCAAACCGCTTTCTCCGGCGGCGAGTGCCAACGGCTGGCACTGGCGAGGGTGCTTCTGAGGAAGCCCTCGGTGCTGCTGCTGGACGAGGCCACTTCGTCGCTCGATGCCGAGAACGAGGCCACCGTGATGGAGGTGCTGGCGAAGCTGAAGGAACGGGTGACGATTGTTTTCGTGACCCACAGGGAGTCGGTGACAAGGTGGTTTGATGAGGTTATTAAAATCTGAGGCTTTTGCCTGGGCGGACATAATTTTCTCAAAAAACACTAATTAATATGAAAAATGTGATTAAATTCACGAAAATATTATTAATTGTGTGATAAATGGAGATCAGGAGAAAGGCATTGGAACAGCTGGCTGAGTGGAAAACGAAACCCTCCAGAAAACCATTATTGTTGACAGGAATAAGACAGGTTGGCAAAACATGGCTTTTAAAGCATTTCGGAAAGAAGTATTTTGTTGATACGGCATATTTCAATTTCGAGAGGCAGGAGGAACTAAGTCAGTTTTTCAGAACCACACGGGATCCGGGAAGGATCATTGATAATCTGTCACTTGTCCATGGAAGGGCTATTCAGCCTCAGAAAACCCTGATAATCTTCGATGAAATACAGGAATCAGGTGAGGCGCTCAATTCACTGAAGTATTTTTGTGAAGAAGCCCCGGAATACGCTGTGGCGTGTGCAGGCTCGCTGTTGGGAGTAGCCTTTGGGCACGACAAATCATTCCCTGTAGGGAAGGTTGATTTTTTACAGGTTTATCCGGTTACATTTTCAGAGTTCCTTTCAGAAGAAGCACCCGATTTATACAGTTACCTCGAGCAGATAGACAAACCTGAGCCAATCCCGGAGATTTTTTTTAATCCTCTCTGTGAAAAGCTTAAGATGTACTTTATATCTGGCGGTATGCCTGAAGCAGTAGCCACCCTGCTGGGGGCCAGGGACACTAATGCCACCCAGGCTGTGTTACAAAGTGTCATCAGTTCCTATCAGCTTGACTTCTCAAAACATGTCGAAAAAAAAGACATTCCCAAGATAAATTATATCTGGAATTCATTGCCTTCCCAGCTTGCCAGGGAGAACAAGAAATTCCTTTACCAGGCAGTCAGACCGGGTGCCAGGGCCAGGGAGTATGAAGATGCCCTCTTATGGCTCAGCAATGCAGGCCTGGTTACCAAAGTATATTGTTCAGAAAAGCCAGGCATCCCTTTGACAGCATATGATGATCTGACTGCGTTTAAAGTCTATCTCCCTGACGTTGGAGTGCTTCGCCGGCTATCCCTGCTGGATCCTGTTGCATTTTCAGAAGGGAATCGCATGTTCACAGAATTCAAGGGAGCGCTTACGGAAAACTATATCCTGTCAGGTCTGACCGGTCAGTTTGAACCAATACCCCGTTACTGGCGGTCAGGAAACAAAGCAGAGGTTGATTTCCTTATTCAATACAGGAACCAGGTCATTCCTGTTGAGGTAAAGTCTGATGAAAATATCAGGAGCAAAAGCCTGGCTTATTACAAAAAAGAATACGCACCAGGACTCAGTGTCAGGTTTTCCCTTCGCAATCTCAAGAAAGATGAGGGTCTGATAAACATTCCCCTGTTCATGGTTGATTATGCGAGGAAAATTATTGATAAGGCATTTGACAAAGGGTAAATAAAGAAAAAAACTGTTTAACAGGATGAAATAATCAAGAGTATTCGTTACTAACGAAAGATAGTTAACATTACAAACGAAAGGAATCAGACAGTCAGTGTTCTTCCTTTCTATAAATGGGCGGAAGGCAGATGAGAAGGGTCTGACGGCTTTATCATAATCAAAGAAAACATAATAATTTGCGATTGTAATCGAAAAAGACTTTGATCATTTGCGGATTTTGTATATTTGTGAACTGAACATTTGAATTATTCTAATGAATAGTTCCCAAAACGCGAACAATGATATTTTGCTTGCGATTTACAGAGACCAGGCATCGGTATACAGGCTGAAGGATATTGCCATGCTTGTAAATGAGCCGGATTTCACTTCACTGAACGCCAGGCTCAATTACTACGTCAGGAGCAGAAGGCTTCTCAATCCACGGAAAGGCATCTATGCGAAGCCGGGTTTTACGGCTGAAGAGATCGCATGCAAACTATATACACCTTCTTACCTCTCACTGCAATATGTTCTTCAAAGGTCCGGGATAATCTTTCAGTATGATTCTGCAGTGACCTCGGTAAGTTATCTGAGCCGGGCTGTTGATATCGGCGGACAGGCATTTGTTTACAGAAAAATGAAGGGCTCCGTCCTTGTCAATACCAGCGGCATCCTCAGGGAAAAAGGTATCAATATCGCTACGGCGGAAAGGGCATTTCTTGACCTCTGCTATCTCGACAGGGATTTTTATTTTGATAACCTGCACCCGCTGAACAGGAGAATGATCTCTGAACTGCTCCCGGTTTACCAGAATGCTGCCCTTACTAAAAGGGTGACGAAGTTGATGCTCAATGACTGATCTTAACAAGCATAAGTTCCTGCTCGTCCAGATTCTGAAGGACATTTATTCTGATCTCGGGTTATCTGCCTGCCTTGGTTTCAAGGGTGGGACCGCACTCATGTTATTCCATGACCTGCCCCGGTTTTCGGTGGACCTTGACTTTAATCTT
>Ga0302245_1001589_pt1 | contig 14719 bp, 19 predicted proteins | sample AAG_UR_Thr_MG_FD_193512 | JGI IMG/M metagenome (GOLD analysis project Ga0302245, IMG submission 193512) | Enriched activated sludge microbial communities from anaerobic digester in WTTP, New Holstein, Wisconsin, United States - AAG_UR_Thr | ecosystem: Engineered > Bioreactor > Anaerobic >... | reverse complement strand
AGCTCTTAGAATATTTACGGCTGTAGTATGTCTCAGGCTATGAGCTGTAAAGCTCCGCTCATCCAGTCCTATAGCTTTTAATCCCTCCTTAGCTATGTAGCTTATAGTTCTGGTAGTTAGTCTCTCTCCTTTGGAGTTATTACTGGTAGAGGTAAATAAAGGCTCTGAGCTGTTTACTTTGCCTCTGGTAGCTAAATAATCCGCTATAGGCTGGTAGGTCTTATCTGTAAGTAAAACAAAATTATCCTTTTCATCTCTCCCCTTACCCTGTATTAATAGCACCCTCTGAGAGCTTTTAAAGGTAAGATCCTCTACATTAGCTCTAATTACCTCTATTGTTCTTAATCCAGTCCTTAGGAGGAGGTTTACTATAGCGTAATCTCTTAGAGCTTTATCCTGGTAGTAAGATAGTAGGGCTGTAGCCTGAGCTGGGAGTAAAGGCTGTTTTTTAAATTGCTGTTTTCTCTTAGGGGTCTTTATTCCTTTGGCTACATTAGGATAGAATTTATTAGCCTCCGTCCATTCGTAAAAGCGTCTTACAGAGGTAATATAAGAGCCTACAGTTAGGCTACTTTTATCTGAGCTTAGTAAATCTTGTTTATACTCTAATAGCTGAGGTCTGGCTATCTCAGAGAGTAAATATCCCTTATCCTCTACCCAATTAAAATACTGTTTTAGCGTTCTCCTGTAGAGTAGCTTAGAGCTTTCCTTTACATCCTGAGAGGCTATAAACCTATCTACCAGCTCCTCTATCTTTTGAGGGTTTACTGTAGCTACATCCTGAGCCTGTCTTACTACTATATCCATACTTTAGTAATTTAATGTTTACTATTGCAAAGATAGTAATATTTTTAGTATTACAATACTTACCAGTATTTTTTTTATTACTCAGTAAACAGTTAAATAATACTCCAGAGGTAAGCTCCTATTTGGTAGAGGATAGCTAAGCCTATAAGGTAGGCTAAAAGCTCAAAGAAAAAAGGAGGTAGTATTTTAAGGAGTGGATGAGTATAGCCTGGCTCATCCTCCCAGCTCCTAAATATGTAGGCTACTATCTTTTTTAGTTTATCTCTCATCCTATAGGGTTAAAAAATTAAAGGCTATCCGACTGTAAGGAGGAGGATAGCCCTCTTAGATACTCTTAGAGTATCTTAATATATCTTAGTATTTTTGAGCTTTCTGTTATCTCTTTAATTATCAATACTTTAAGAGCTGTTTACTCTGTTTACTTTTGCACTCAGGTCCATAATCTCTGCACTCAGGTCCATAGTTTTTAAAAAGGATAACCGACTGTAAGGAGAGGTTATCCTCCTTTAGAGTATTAAATACTCTTAATATTATACGAAAAAAACACTACTGTAAATCAATTAGTTAAGGGGCTATTTCTCAACTTATAGCTACTACTTTCTCAACTTATAGCTACTACTTTCTCAACTTATAGCTACTACTTTCTCAACTTATAGCTACTAAAAAGGGTATCACACAATACGAATTTATACCAGTTCTCCAGGCTTAGGATAGTAGCTCTCATTTAGGTAGAGTATATCTGTAGCTCCGTTATTTTCTACTCTTACCAGGTAGCCCAGCTTAATAGCTACAGAGTAAGCCTCCTGTATAATCTTAGAGGCTCTTTTTCTATTTGCCTTATACATAGTCTCAGGCATTTTAAGAGCTATAGCTACATCCTCCCAGCTTTTACTAATCTTAAAGGGCTTAGGCTTTCTACTTTTACCTCCTCCTTTATTGTATCTCCTTATTTGCTCATACTGTAGCCTGAGCCAAAGTAAAAGCTCATAGGTATAGCTGGAGGCTCTTTTACCAGTTAGCTGTTTTACCTCATCTCTCCAGTTATTAGGTACTAATAAAAAGTAATTATTTACCTGGTCTAATAGTGGGGCTGAGGGGTGTATTTCATAGTATTGTAGTAGCCCTGTCTGGTCTCTTACTGTTTTTATTCTTAGTAGAGTTCCTACCTCCATAACCTCCTCTTTTACATAGTCTCCGCTCTTATCTTTTACTGGCTTTCCGTTCTCTGTTTTTAGCCTTATCCAATAAAAACAAAATTGATTTGTAGCTAAAAAAGATAGAGCCTCTATTACATCCTGTTTATCTCCCTGTCTCTGGCTTTTTAAATCATATCCAGAGAGTTCTATTATTTGAGCCTGAGTAAGTTTTACTACTGGTATAGTATCTATATTTCTATAAGGAGCGTTTTCTCCTTTTACTAAGGTTTTAGCTGAGGTCTCTGTATCTGAGTAAACCTCTCTAAGGGCTGTAGCTTTATCTTTTTGCTCATCTCCTTTATAGTTGCTGTCTGTAAAAGCCTTTAAGATACCCTCTAATACTCTCCTCTGGCTCTGGTTTAAAACTACTCCGTAGCTGTCTGGTCTATTAGTAATACTAAGCCCTGTAGCCCTACTAAAAGCGTCTATTTTCTCATCTGAAAAAAGAGAGAGCTGTTTATTATCTCCATAAAACTGGCTTACTGTATGGATAGCTATTTTAGTATGTTTTTTACCCTCCTCTGGCAGCTCTGGTATATTATCCCCTTTTACTATTTTCGGCTCCTGAGGGTCTAAAGAGCCTGGTAGGTTATTCTGGCTCTTTTTCATACTCATATTGATAGTTAAACTCCGCTAATAAAATGTTTTGTACCTCCTCATAATCCGGCTCTATATCTTCAAGGCTCTGGGAGAGTTCTACTCCTTCCTCAGTCTCTATAGGGTAATAATTATAAATAGCCTGGATGCCTTCTAAATACTTATCCATATTATCCAGGATATACCTATTAGTATATCCTTTCTCCTTAGCGTAAACTTTAAGAGCGGTAAAGAAATTTATAAATCTGGAGTAGCTGTCTATGAGCAAACTCTCATTTAATAGGTTTGCTCTGCCTTTCTGCTTTTTATCCTTTACCTTTTTAAAAAGCTCACTTTCATAAAGGTATTTATAGTAATCTCTCTCAAACTGTAGCCCAGTATAGAAAAGGTGTTTTATAGTGGTAATAAAATCTTTATTTAAAGCCCTGTAATCATTGTAAGCCCTTATCTCTCTGGTCTCTTTAAAGCTGTCAAAAATTGCCTGAGCCTCAGCATCTGTAAGGATAGGTTTAAGCTCTTTATTTTGCCCTATATCTATAGCCTCCAGTATAGTATAATGGTAGATGAGGAGAGCGGCTCTCTGTTTTGCAGAGCCTTTAGTAAGCAGCTTAGATAGGTCTATTTTTTTACTCATTCTCCTTTAAGTTTAATTCTATTGCCTGTAATCTTTGCTCCAGGTCTGTTACTTCTATAGCTTTTAGTACAGAGTTAAGTAGGTAGGTTTCTTTATAAGCCTGAGCCTCTGTAATAGCTCCAGAGTTGTATCTCCTGTAAACTCTAAGGAGTAGCCTCTTTATATCTTTAGCCTCTATTTGTTTCTCTGTAATCATTGTTTACTCTGTTTATCTGGTAATCTTTTAGCCTACTTTTAGTCTCCTTAAAGGTTCACTCTGTAGAGTAGTAAGCTCCTCCAGTAGTTCTCTATCCTGTCTCTCCTCTTTAATCTCCTGAGAGCTTTTATAGATAGGCTCTACTATCTCCTCTTTTACCTGGCTGTTATATTTCAGTAGTAGCTCCAGTAGTTTATCTGTAGGCACGTCTGAGAGGTCTCTACTCTCTACCTCTGTTTTAATCTTAGTAAGCATGGCTCCAAAAGTCTGTAGCCTGGTCTCTTTAAGGAGGTAATACTTCTCATAAAGAGCCTCCAGCTCCAGAGCTTTAAGGTTAGCTATCTCATCCTGTAGCTCCTTACTCCAGTCTATTAAGGTCTGTTTTGCTTTACCCAGCTCTTTAGCTATCCTGTCAAAACTCCAGCCCTTAGCCCTCAGCTCTATAAATCGCTCCTTATCCTGGATATTATAACTCATCTTTTAGTAGTGCCTTTACAGTAGCCGCTATAGCTCTCTCTGAATAATTATTTTGCAGCATAGTAAAGCCTCTGCAACAAGTCTGAGCCTGTTTAGGATAGCTCTCTACTGCTTTAGTAGCTCTTTCTTTATACTCCTCCAGCTCTTCCGGCTCCTCTATATCCTCTGGATAGACAGCCTTTAATACCTGCCGGTTTATTTTATAGTTTTCTCTGGCAGAGTAAGTAATAGCATCCTCCGGCTCCTCTTTATACATTACCTGTTTCCATTTTCCAATAGCATAGAAAAATAAAAAGTTAGCGGTATTAGTAGCTACTCCTTTCACCCATAGTTTTACATTCTCTTTAGCCTCCTCCTCTGTTACTGTTATACCAAATATCCAGAGCTTATTTAACTCCTCTGCAGGTAAGCCTATTAATATGCTTTTTACCGTCTCTACTATTTGTTTAGGGTTGCTTTCGTCTATTATTTCAGCGTGTAGGAGTTTATAGAGCGGCTTCTCATTATAGGGAGGCTCCTCATCGTAAAAGCCTAAAAAAGATAGTAGCTCCTCTGCCTCATCCTCCAGAGGGCTAAAGTCTGCTATAAACTTATCTATAGCTTTCTCTATACCCTTTTTAGTTTTAGGTATCTCTGGCTCTATTGCTACATAGTGGTTTCCCTCTTTCTCCTCCTGGCTCATTCCCTCTACCTCTTTCATTAGCTCAGCTTCTATAGAGGATTGTATTAAGCTCATAAGAGCCTTACCCTTACTGCTTTTATTGCTAAACTTTGGTGTAAATTCTGTCTCCATTGTTTCTACTTCTGTAATGTAATGTTTTCAGAACTTCAAATTAAGATGCTATCTAAAATCTCCGCTCCTTTGGTCTTTAGTGTTAAATCATCTACTACTCCCTCCTCTGGTATCTGGTAGGCTTTTAATTCCTCTTTAGATACTATACCTAAATCCGCTTGTTTATGGTGGTTAGGGCAAAGGAGTATTAAATTACTCAGGCTCTCATCTCCTCCTTTACTTACTGGCTCTATGTGGTGTATCTCGCACCCAAAGGAGTAGTAGGTATTTCTGCCTATAGTTAGTATCTCATCTGTAGCTCTCCAGTTACAAATAGCACAACTCCCAGAGTAAAGCGTTATTACTTTATGCTTAATCATTCCTATACTGTAGCTCCTCTTACTAATTTTAGTAGAGTTTACCTTAGCCTCTTTACTCCTTATACATCTTTCGCACCTCTTAACATTGTTTGAGGTCTTATAGCTTATATCCGCTTTACAGTCTATACAGTTTCTCATCCTCTACTCTCCTGTAAAAACTCCCTCAGGTTATTCTCTGTAATTAAAATAGGTCTCCCTATCCTTTGGCTCTTTATTCTACCCTGTTTTATCCAGGCTCTAATAGTCTGAGGAGTTACCCTAAGAGCCTGAGCTGTCTCTGGTATCGTATAGAATTTAATACCCTCTATTACTGTAGCCATAGTTTTAATATTTTGGTAGTCTGGCTTTATAGCCGTCTGTAGTTATTTGTTTCTGGGTTGCCTCTTGTTCTTTTAGCCTTGCCTCCTCTGGTCTGGGCTTAGGTTTCTTTTTAGTTAAATACTCCTGGAGGGCTGTATTTACTACATCCTTAATTAATACCCTATCCCAGTAGGCTATAGCTTTAAGTTTATCCAGTAGCTCCTCATTTATTATAAACGTGGCTCTGGTTTCTTTTTCTTTAGTTCCCTCCTGAGAGCTGGAGTTTAGCTCCTTAGTCTGGGTTACTGGTCTCCCTCTCTTAGGTTTCTCTGGCTGGTCTCCCAGTAGGGAGTTTAAGCCTCCTTTAAAATTCTTTTTACTCATAATTGCAAATTTAGTGATTATTTTGTTTACTTAGTAATTACTGTTTACTTTCTTTTTAATATTTCTTTACTGAGAGAGAGGTAATCCTCCGCTCCATAGCTTTTAAGGTTGTATCTAAATATATCTACTCCCTGAGCTGGAGCTTCTGCTAAAGCTATATTATCTCTTACTCTGGTCTTAAATACCTCATCTTTAAAATGAGCCTCTATAGTGGCTACTACATCCCTGTTTAATACTTTCCTACTGTCAAACTGAGTTATAAAAACTCCTCCTACTCTTAACTCTTTATTTAGCCGTTTCTTAATCTTATCTATTACCTCCAGTAGCTTAGTTAATCCCTGTAGAGCTAAATACTGAGCCTGTAGAGGTATAAATACCTCATCTGAGGCTGTAAAAGAGTTTATAGTAAGTAAGCCCAGAGAGGGAGGGCTGTCTATTAATATGTAATCATAGGAGGCTCTAATAGGCTCTATTAGTTCTCTGAGGATATACTCCCTCCCAGCCTCTCCGCTCATCTCTACCTCCGCTCCTGAGAGGTCTAAAGTAGAGGGTATTACATCCAGTCCTTTTACTATCTCTATAGGCTGTAGTTTATACTCTCCTCTTAAAGCTCCGTAAATAGTCCGCTCTGGTTCTATTAGCCCTAAGCTCTGGGAGAGGTTAGCCTGAGGGTCTAAATCTATTAGTAGGACCGTCTTACCCAGCTTATTTAAACCAGCTCCTATATTGATAGCGGAGGTAGTTTTACCTACTCCTCCTTTATGGTTACTTATACTAATTACTTTACTCATCTCCTGTAGGTTTATAGTTTATTAAAAAGTCTCCAGCCTCTCTCATAGCTCTGGCTATCTCTGTAGGGTTATTAGTCTCATCCAGTAGCTCTATCTCCTCTATATCTGAGAGAGGGCTGTTAAAGGTTATTACTCCCTTAAAGCGTGGATAGGATAGCCTCTCTATTATTTGCCTATCTCCGTCCTGGTATATTTTGAAATCTTTACTCATATTTTTCTGTTTACTTAGGTTACTTAAAGTAGCTACTACTGTTTTTTATTTTGCCTCTTTGTCCGTTATAATCTAATAGCTCATAAACATCTGTAGCGGTCTCTCTACTCTTTAAAACGTAGGTGTATAGTTTATCTGGAGTGTCTAAGGATAGGTTTTTAAAATCGCTCTCCTCAGCCTTAGTAAGGTCTTTAGCTACTATCTTTTTATTAGTAAACCAGATACCTATAAGAGTATCTAATATCCGCTCTATGTCTCCAGCCTCAGATATGTTTGTAGGGTGTAATTTAAAAGGAGTAGTTACCTCTCTATTAAATTGAGCTCCCAGTATTATAGGGAGCTGGAGCTGTTTAGCTGTATTATTTAAGTCCTGACAAATTACCTTTAGCTCCTCCTGTCTGGAGTAGTTTTTATAGCCCTCTTTAGGTATGTTTAATAGCTGGAAATAGTCTATAAAAAAGCCTCCTACATTCGCCTTTTTACTAAGCTCAGAGAGGGCTAAGTTTAACTCTGGAGCTGTATAGTCTATCCCTTTTACTCTAAGCCTACCAGAGCCTATAATATCTTTAAAAAACTCTTTTACTTTGGCTGTAAAAAAATCCCTTGCCTCCGCTTTTATGTACTGAGTAGAGCCTGTTTTAAAATATGTTTTTATAGCTCTCTGGTTACTGTAGCTCTCTAAATCTATATCTAAATAAGAGTTTAAAAATCTTACCAGGATAGCCTCCTGGCTCATCTCATAGGTAAAAAAATAAAACTCTTTCTCTGGGTAATTTAATACAGAGTTTAAAGTTAGGTTTATTAAAAAATCTGTCTTTCCATGTCCTGTAGCTCCAGCTATACCAGTAAGCCCTCCAGAGGGTAATAAAAACTCCTCGTTGTTTATGTAAAAACCAGAGCGTAAACTCTCAGAGTGTTGGCTAAAATGTTTTTTAATATCCTCCTCTGTAGGTATCTCTAAGAGCTTATTAAAAGAGGCTTTTTTATCCTTTAGCTTTACCTCTTTTACTTTGCTATCCAGTAGCTCCAGAGCCTTATCTGTCTCTCCTTTATCCTGTAGCTGAGTAGCCTCTGAGAGTAGTTTTTTAAACTCTTTAGCCTGAGCCTCCTTATCTCTGGTAGAGGTTAATCTATCTACTGTAATAGATAAGCTCTCCTCTGAAATACCCAGCTCTTTAATAGCCTCCAGCTCTATAAACTCTTTTAAAAATACATCCCTATCTATAGGCTGTAGCTTAGTAGATACTATTACTACCTCATCCAGTAGGCTATCTCTATCTCTATCTGTAAGCCCTCCGCTCTCCTCCTGGATAGTTCCGTATTTATTAAATATAGCTCTGAGCTGGTATCTATACTCCCTAAGCTCTGTAGCTCCCTCCTTTATGTAGATACGTTTACCAGTCTGTAGGATGAGGTCTATAGCTTTTAATATCTCATCCTGAGCCTCTGAGCCTGGAGAGGTTATTACTACCTCCTCTCCTATAGCGGTCTGTATGTTCTCTATTTTTAGGCTGTCTCCTGGAGTAGATATTACAGAGCTTTCTCTGTTTCCTTTGTTTACTACCTCTACTTTTATCCGCTCTGTTTTTACCTGAGTAGGTCTTATATCCTCTCCTTTATAGGGCTCTCCATAGCCCAGCTCTAAAAGTCTCCTATAAGTTAGTTTATTATCTCCGTTACATTCCAGTAGGCTAAATACCTGAGAGGGGCTATATCCTTTATCTGGGTTAAATTCTGTAGAGCTACTAAATACTCTTAATACTCTTAGCCCTGTATGGTAGTTTCCTGAGGTCTTACTATCTGTAGAGCCTGGTCTGAGTAGGTTTATCCTTTGCCCTGTCTGGTTTACTACTCTCCAACCTTTACTCTCTAATAAGCCTACTACATCTCCTCTCTGGTTATAGTCCTCAAAAGGGCTAAGCCCTGTAGAGTTGTAAGTAGTGGAGGCTGGAGTATTTATTTTAGGCTTCATCTCCTCCAGTTCGTTAAAGCTCTTAGATATGCTAAATAGTATCTCTCTCTCCTCTATAGTTATGGTAGGTATATTACCAGGCTCTCCCTGTATGTAGGTATAGTTAGGAGTAGGAGGAGCTATTACATAGCCTCCCTCTCCTCTGGTTTCTATTAATACCTCCCTATTTTTTTTAGTGGATAGTTTTAAGTTTCCAGCTATAGAGCTACATCTGTAGTAAATATGGTAGCCTCCGCTTTTAGTCTGAGCTATTACCAGCCTACTATAAAGCTCTGGTAAATTATCCTCTATTAAGGCTCTTAGCTCATCCCAGAGAGAGCCTGTAGTATCGTGTTTAGTATCTACATCTATTACCTCTAAGCCTCCGCTAATAGCTCCGCAAATAATAGCTAAGCCCTTTACATTAGCTCCAGTAAATAAGCCCTCTACCTCATCCTCTTTTATCCTTTGGCTTTGGTATGGTTTCCAGGTAGGTAGAGCTGGTAGCTTATCCTCTTTAGTAGGTATTACTGAGAGCTGAGCCCTTAAATACTCCTTAGCTTTATCTGTAATCTCATTACTCATATTTTTCTGTTTACTTTGTTTATCTATGTTACTTAAAAAGGAGTAGAGCCTGTTAAATAGTATCTATCTCCCAGAGTAGGCTCTATAGCTCCTGCCTGTAGGATGAGGTTAAAGCCTCTCTCCGCTCTCTCCTGGTTTACATTGGTAGCCTCTTTTATCCTGGCTACTATCTCCTCTCTACTGTAGCTATTCTCTCCCTCTATTACTTTCTGAGCTAAGGCTATTAGCTTAGGTCTATCTATCTCCTGAGCTTTTATCTCTGGCTCTGGATGAGGTTTAATATCCTCCCTGAGTTCTACTTTCTTTATCCGCTCTCCTGTCTTAATACTTACCAGGTCTAAGCGTTCTACCAGCTCCTCTATTAGTGGGTTAATAGCTACTAATTTACTGTAGGCTATCTCCTCATCTGTAGGAGGTCTCTCTACCAGGATAGGAGTAATAGGCTCTACTCTTACCTCTGGAGCTGGGAGTTTTACCTCCCTCAGAGAGAGCCTTTTTACTTTCGCTATATCGGTAGAGAGTAGGCTCATTAATCTATTTTAAAGAGGCTATCTATTACCCTATCCGCATAAAAACTATTAAGCATATCTCCCAGCTCGTTTACTGTCTCTATGTAGCTTACTGGTAGCCTATCTATATCCTCCTGAGAGCCTGTTTTAGCCTCTATAAAGAGTAGTAGTAGCTCCTCTATACTTAGCTCTCTGAGGGTTGCTATTAGCTTATTATACTCCTCCTGTCTGTTATTCTGTTTACTCATATTACTTTGTTTATTAATAAAGGCTATCTATTAAAGCCTCTCCGCTATTCTGTAGCCTCCGCTCCTCATTTAAAGTAGCTGTATAAATTTGAGTAGTGGCTGGGTTGCTATGTCTTAAAGTAAACTGAGCTGTCTCTAAACTACCTCCAGCTCTTAGAATATTTACGGCTGTAGTATGTCTGAGGCTATGAGCTGTAAAGCTCCGCTCATCCAGTCCTATAGCTTTTAATCCCTCCTTAGCTATGTAGCTTATAGTTCTGGTAGTTAGTCTCTCTCCTTTGCTGTTATTAGAGGTAGAGGTAAATAAAGGCTCTGAGCTGTTTACTTTACCTCTGGTAGCTAAATAATCCGCTATAGGCTGGTAGGTCTTATCTGTAAGGAGTACAAAATTATCTTTCTCATCTCTACCTTTACCCTGTATTAATAGCACTCTCTGAGAGCCTTTAAAGGTAATATCCTCTACTGAGGCTCTTATTACTTCTATGGTCCTTAATCCAGTTCTCAGGAGTAGGTTTACTATAGCGTAATCTCTAAGGGCTTTATCCTGGTAGTAGTTTAGTAGCTCTGTAGCCTGAGCTGGTAGGAGAGGCTGTTTTTTAAATTGCTGTTTTCTCTTAGGGGTCTTTATCCCTTTAGCTACATTAGGATAGAATTTATTAGCCTCCGTCCATTCGTAAAAACGTCTTACTGAGGTTATGTAAGAGCCTACAGTTAGGCTACTCATCCCAGAGAGTAGTAGCTCATCCTTATACTCCAGGAGCTGAGGTCTGGCTATCTCAGAGAGGAGGTAGCTCTTTTTATCTACCCAGTTAAAGTATTGTTTTAGCGTTCTCCTGTAGAGGAGCTTAGAGCTTAGCTTTACATCCTGAGAGTTTATAAAGCTATCTACTAAATCCTCTATCCTCTGAGGGCTTACTATAGCTACATCCTGAGCCTGTTTTACTATTATATCCATACCTAAGTAATTTACTGTTTACTATTGCAAATATAGTAATATTATCTTACTTACAATACTTACCAATATTTTTTTTATTACTGAGTAAATAGTTAAATAATACTCCAGAGGTAAACTCCTATCTGGTAGAGGATAGCTAAGCCTATGAGGTAGGCTAATAGCTCCAGTAGGAAAGGAGGTAATATTTTTAGGCGTGGATGAGTAGGCTCTGGCTCATCCTCCCAGCTCCTAAATATGTAGGCTATTATCTTTTTTAGTTTCTCTCTCATTCAGTTTTTTTTTAGGATAGCCGACTGTAAGGAGAGGCTATCCTTATAAATATCTTTACAGATATTTATAATATATTTAAGCAAAAAAAAGGCTCTGTAATCCCCACCAGTAAAGGGTTTCAAAAATGCGTTTCGTATTACTGTACACCTTTCTCGTATTACTGTACACCTTTCTCGTATTACTGTACACCTTTCTCGTATTACTGTACACCCTCTGGAGGGTCTTTTTTAGCCCTTTTACCCTCCTTAAATCTTACATATTTATCTGAGTAAATATAGCTATACATCCCTGTAGCCTCCTCATAAGAGTAGCTCTTTATGTGTCCTTTATCCTGTAGCTCCTGTAATCCTTTTAGGATAGTATCTCTTACTCTGGGTTTTCCTTGTTTTTTTATCTGTTTAGTTAGCCCTAAGTGTTTTACCAGGTTATTCTCTCCTATTTTTTGGCTCGGCTGGTTACTGGAGGAGTAGCAAAGTATTTTAGTAGCTATATCTGTAAGCTCTAAGATAAGCCCTACAAACTTGTTATTTACAGTAAGGATATTACCTAAGCCTTTACCCTCCAGAGCGTTTATAAATCTTACGCTGGGAGTTATTACTACTCTATCCAGAGGCTCATCCTTTATAAAGTTTAGTAAGTTGTTACCTATCCTCTCTACTCCCTGTATCTCTCCTCTGTTATTTACAGAGTATTTATCCGCTATTTTAGAGCTGTATCTAAACTCTATTTTAAATAATTGCTCATTAGTTAATACCAGCTCCTTAGTTCTCTCATCTCTATCTACTATAGGATAAACATAGCCTCCTAAATAAAGTAGGTAGAGCTTTAATCTGTAGTTATTACAGTTCATAACCTCCGCTATAGAGTTTAAATTAGTTATCTCCAGAGGCTTACTATTATTCTCTTGGTATTTCTGGATGAGGTAAAAAGCTAAAGCTCCAGTATTTTTACTTATCTCCTCTTTTAGTTCTCCTATAGCTCCTCCTCCTGGCTCTACTTTCTGAGGTAGTGTAAAAAGTCCAGGAGCTTCTGTAGTATTACTTATACTTTGCCCTACTGTTTTTAGTAGGCTTCTGGGTTGTTTATGTAGTTTCTCTATCTCCGCTCCTGTCTGTATAGCTGGTAAATTACCTCCTCCTATATTTACTTTAGAGGAGCTATCTATTTTTTTACTCCTCTGTTTCATAGTTTAAATTAAATTCAATTTTTAATAAATTTTTTATCTCATTCTCCTCTGGCTCTATATCGGATAAACTCTGAGCTATCTCTTTACCTCCTATTAATGCAGGATAAATCCAATCTGCTTTTAGAGCTTTATACATTAAATCTATAGCACCTATTACATACTTATCTCTATATCCGCTCTCTTTTATGTATATTTTTAAAGCTGAATAGTACTCTAAAGCTGTAGAGTAATTATAAATAAGTATCTCCTCTAAAGCGTTTGTATACTTCTCCTTAAAGTATTTATCTCCTCCTGCAAAAACATATTTATTCTGTAAAAAAAGAGCGTTGTATTTCCAGTACTCAGTTTCAAAAGATTTTATTAACTGTAGTAGCCATTTCATAGCCTGTATTATTTGAATATTTAAGGCTCTATAGTCATTATAAACTTTTATTTCTTTATTGTCTTTAAAGCTGTTAAATAAATCCTTAGCCTCTTTATCTGTAAGAGGTAGTTTATAGTGTTCTATATTTATTCCTTTATCTATAGCCTCCTTTAGGTTGTAATGATAAAAGAGTAATACAGCTCTCTGTTTTGCTGAGCCTGTAGATAGGAGCTTATTTATATCTATTTTTTTACTCATTGCTTAATTTTAAAATATTCTCTATACTGTTTAGCCTCTCCTCTACATTTGTTACCTCTATAGCCTTTAATACAGAGTTTAGTAGGTAGGTCTCTTTATAAGCCTGAGCCTCTGTAATAGCTCCAGAGTTGTATCTCCTGTAAACTCTAAGGAGTAGCCTCTTAATATCTTTAGCCTGTATATCTGTAATCATTGTTTACTCTGTTTATCTGGTAGTCTTTTAGCCTACTTTTAGTCTCATTAATGGTCCGCTCTGTATATTAGTAAGGACCTCCAGTAGTTCTCTATCCTGTTTATCCTCTATTAGCTCCTGAGAGCTTTTATAAATAGGCTCTACTATCTCCTCTTTTATCTGGCTATTATACTTTAAGAATAAATCCAGTAGCTTATCTGTAGGCACGTCTGAGAGGTCTCTACTCTCTACCTCTTTTTTAATCTTAGTAAGCATAGCTCCAAAGGTCTGGAGCCTATTTTCTTTTAGTAGGTAATAGCTCTCATAAAGAGCCTCCAGCTCTAAGGCTTTCCTATTAGCTATCTCATCCTGTAGCTCTTTACTCCAGTCTATTAGCGTCTGTTTAGCCTTACCTGTCTCCTTAGCTATCTTATCAAAGCTCCAGCCCTTAGCTCTTAGCTCTATAAATCTCTCCTTAGTCTGTAGTATTTCCATTGCTTAATATTTTATCTATAGTAGAGAGTATAGCCCTCTCTGAGTAGTTATTTCTTAGCATTTTTAAAGCTCTACAGTAAGCTGTAGCCTCCTCTGGATAGTCTGTAATAGCTTTTTTTATACTCTCTTTACAGTCCTCTATATTTTCCTGGTCTGTTTTATTTTTTAAAAAACTATAGTACGTCTCATCGAGTTGTAAGTTTATTTTATACTCTCTCTCTCCAGCTCTCAGTAGTACGTCCTCCTCTGTATCTGTAGGCTTAAAATTATAGCTCTCCTCTGCATAACAATACAATTTATACATATACCAATATTTAGCCTGGTCTATAAAACGCTCTCTATCTTTATTAGCATCCTCCTCTGTCACTACTGTACCAAAAATCCATAAATTATAAAGCTCCTCAGTAGGTAAGCTCTGTAGATATTCTCTTACTATATCTACTACCTCTTTAGGAGAGCTGAGGATAGTAGTAGTATCTCCCTCCTCTTTAAACTTTATCCGCTCTCTGAAATGTTTAGCTCTTATAGTATGGTCTCCCTCCTCTATATCTTCTCCTATATCGTAAAAGCCTAAATACTCCAGTAGCTCCTCTCCGTTATCTGTATCTGGAGTAAAGTCATTTATAAACGTATCTATAGCTTTATCTATTCCTTTTTTAGTTTTAGGTATCTCTGGGAGGATAGCTGTATAGTGGTTATCTATTTTATCCTCCTGGCTCATAGCCTCTAAATCCGCTCTCCTCTTAGCTTTTATACTATCCTCTATCTTAAACTCTATTTTTTTAAGAGTAGCTACTCTATCCTTACCTCCTCTTATTTTTGGTATAAATTCTATATCCATATCTTTTATTTATTTTCTACTTCTGTAATGTAATGTTTTCAGAACTTCAAATTAAGATGCTATCTAAAATCTCCGCTCCTTTGGTCTTTAGTGTTAAATCATCTACTACTCCCTCCTCTGGTATCTGGTAGGCTTTTAAT
>Ga0302245_1001582_pt1 | contig 14772 bp, 13 predicted proteins | sample AAG_UR_Thr_MG_FD_193512 | JGI IMG/M metagenome (GOLD analysis project Ga0302245, IMG submission 193512) | Enriched activated sludge microbial communities from anaerobic digester in WTTP, New Holstein, Wisconsin, United States - AAG_UR_Thr | ecosystem: Engineered > Bioreactor > Anaerobic >... | reverse complement strand
AGGCAAGCCGCGGGCGGGGCCAGTCAACCCCGCCGGGCGGCGGCAACGGGGAGAGGGCCATCTCGTCCCTGTCGCGGGACGGCGCTTTCGACCATCTTTACAGCCAGTCCATCGACGATGCGGAAAAAGGAGGCTCCCACCTGATCATCGACGAGACGGCCTCCATCGACGAGCTGATTGCGCAGATATCCAACTTCGGGCGGCCCAAGGCATAGAGAACCGGTCTGTTCGGTCTATGCGCTCATCCCGTTTGACTTGCTGCCGACCCTGCCGCTTCCCCCACCTCATCCACTATTCTCGCTTCTTTCACCGCGGACGGCCCGTAGGCAGAAAACCCGGCCGGGGCCGGGTTTTCGCTGATATCGTCCGCAAGAAGGCTATTGCTGGATCGGCAGGAGGAACCCTTGCCTCGTGATCCCGTAGCCGGGGCCGAACTGAAGGGCAAAATCATCAAAGTACGTTATATTTCCTCCGTAATTATGGAGACCGACTTCCGCCCTTTCTGGCGGCAGGGTGCCCGCTGACGGACTGTTAAAGACAACCCCGTCGGGACTCGAAAATCTCAGCATATCGGGTGCCGGATCAATGTTGTCTTTCGAAAAGAAGCCGCCCAGGCAATTCGTCCCGCCAAGCTCCAGCAAACCCGAGCCGCCGCTGACCCTGCACGAGGGCAGCGCTGAGTTCACAAAGCTCCCGAAACGGACGACTGTGAAGAAATCGTTTGCGGCGACCGTATTTTCCACGTCGTCCACGGGCCAGCGGACGGATGTCCTGAGAATGCGGCCCCGCTGATATTGGCCGGTGCTGCTGTTGTAGATGTTGAACGGATTCGAGTCAGGTACCCTCGACGAATCGGGGCCGGTCGGATCGGCCACGTACACGGCGATCCATTGGTCCCTGTCCCGGTAGACGATATCCGTCGAACCCGGAGGGGTATTCACGACACCGGCATTCGCGCCTGCCCCTTCGGCGCCTGCAAAGAGGGTCTTCCCCTGTCCGAAGACGTGGGGCCGGATGGCACCGTTGCTGTCCTTTACGGGCTCCAGAATCAGGACCGCCTCGGCCCTCTTCCCCGACCAGTCGCGCGCCGTCAAATTGTTGGTCCTGTATACGGGATTCTTCTTCACCAACGCGATGGCCTCGACGGACCCGCTCGGGCTGTTGTTGCCGGTTGTATATACCGTGTCGCCGCTGGCAATTTCCCTGCCCGTCGAGCCTGCGGTGCTCAGAACCGAAACGGAAGGCGCCTCGATGATCCTGACCAGCAACGTCGCCCAGGGGACCGGCATGCTAAGCGACATGTTGTACAGGCCATAATTCCTGTTCCCGGACGTCAAGGCCTGGTACGCAAGGTTTGTCCAGGCAGGGTTCTGATTGACGGCCCTGACGGTTCCTGAGCCTGGTCCTGAAATCGCCCGCACACGATCCCAAGTCCAGCACGGAGTGGGAGTGCTTCCGTCCTTGGCAATGGCGTCAGAATACGAGTCGAACAAATAAAAGTAGTCCGTACCGGCGATTCTGCGGACGTAATAGTCCGTGTTTTCAGCCAGGCCGCCGGGCAAGGAAGCCCCCCCGACCTGCTTGAAGCGCACCCGAAACCCCGTATCCCATACCGAACTGTTCGAGGAAAGAATCGCATATCGCACCGTAGTCGAATCGGGATGACCCGCACAGCCCTGCGGACCGGGGTTGCTTACAACCGTGAACGTATCGTCCGACTTGTCATACTGTTTTGTCCAGAGCGTAATCACCGGATTGGTTATGGCGCTTGACGAGACGATCTGGTCCGGGATTGAATCGTGGTCGCGGCCGAATTCATCCACGCCCTGTTGCAGCTCGCCGAATGAAAGGCCCATGGCATTGCCGGATTCGTCCAGACGAAAGGTTACCCCTGCGATCTGTTTCGTCATGGTGAAATAGAAATACACCTTCGCCTGCGCGTCATAGCTCAGATAGTTGCCGGCGCGGCTCCACTCCGCCATAAGAGGGATAGGAGGGACGGCTCCGCTCCAGTTGAGCCCTATCTGCCCTTCGCGATATATTGTTCCCCCTGATGTCTTTGTCACGGCGCCTGGCCCGAATCGCAGGGCCGGGCCGATACTCGATGATTGCACCTGCTCGCCGACGTGGCTTCCGTGAAGGCCCGTGAACCAATTTGCCAGCGCGGCATCGCCAAAGGACTCCTTGAACTCCGCCTTGGGGATGGGCGTTGCCCTGGCATACCCGATGGGCGCGTAATACGTCACCTTCCGGCTGACCGCCGAGGCGCCCGTGCCGATTGTGCCCGTGGAATCGAGACGGACGAATTTCGTCAGCTCCACGAAGTTCTGGTAGGGAGCGGCGGTCCCCGGGTCGACCATCGCACCCGCAGGCAGGATGCCGCCATTGGGGTCACTGACCCCTTTAAGGCGTCTGTTGGCGATGTCCCGCTGCCGGTAGGCAAGGATTCTCGGGTTCGTCTCCCCCTCGAACCTGACCGTGAAGATCCCGTTTTTCTCCGGAAACGCCAGGATTCCGGGAATATCTGCGTACGCCAGATCATAGCCTCCGCTGTCCGGGATGAGCGTCCGCCTTGCGCGGTCGGGAACACAAACGGGAGTAATCAGCGACCCTGTCCCGGAGGTGGAATCCCAATGACCTGAATCCCAGTCGACCGCATTCCCTCCTGCGTCGACCTGTCTGAGAATGACCGTGCCCGGGATACTCCCGGTTTCGAGGTAAGCCCGGTTATGGGTTATTTCGCCGCCCGGCTTCTGAACCTTCATCCATACTGCGTTAAACGGGTTGTTCATATCGCCCATGTTCACGGGCATGCCTCCGAAGAACCTTGCCGTGAGCGCATTCCCGCCGGGAGCCTGAATGGCCTTGAAGTAATACGCGTAAACGTCGAGTTTGAACGAACCGTCGCCGCCGAGCGAAAAAGATTGACCGTGTAATCTGTCCTTCAGCAAGCTGTCGCGCGCTTCCTCCCTTGCCGCTTCACCGGCCCCTGTGACATTGATGTACTCACCGGCGGCATAGCGGAACCCGGATTCCGCGAGATAGTACGCCTTCATGGCGCTGTTTCCCGCCACCTGGCTCAGGGCCGACGTGCCGAACATGCCGATCATCAGGGCTCCGAGGGCCGAGAAGACCACGAGGGCCGCAATGAGCGTCACCAGCATGGCCCCGTGCTGTCTTTGAAGCCGCCTCCTCCGGCGCAGGGCCCGCCGGGCCAGCGCCTTGGCGACGAGGCGGGCAGCGGCCCAGGACAGCAGGAGAAGCAAGGGAACGAGGAGCGGGCAATAGAGGGCAAGCAGGGCGAATCCCGCCAGCGGCGTGATCAGGAGCCGGACGAACAGGCAGGCGACCGGCCTGTCCTGGATGGCCTCCGCGAGGGACGGGCCGACGTCATAGTAGAACCGGACGAGGGCCCGCCCTGTCTCCGTCGGGAGCAGGAAGCGGTCCCTGAACAGTCTCATCGTCTCCACGACCGGGTGGTCCGCATCGCCGTAAGCGGCCGTGGTCACGAAGCACTGCTTGCCGCTGTACTCGGGGGGCGGGCTGGCGGCCGTTGGAAGGGCCGCGCCACCGCTGTTGTTGTTGTTGCGCGGCGAAACGGTCATGTAAAACGGAACCGTACCCCCCGTGTCGGGGCGCGACAGGACAAGCTGAATGTTCACCACAAAAAGATTCTTGATGTCCTGCCCCAGGCTCCAGAGACTCACGGTGCCGTTGGGAATCGGATTGTACAGGATCGAGAAACCCTGCACGCCGTCCACGAGGACGTCACCGCCTTCCGTCGGGCACACCATGCTGCCGTAACCGGTAAACAGGCGCACGGTGTTGCCCAGGCGCGCGACAGCCCTTCGCCCGTAGGGGCTTTCGTAGACGACGCACGTGCTGCTCGCGTCCCGGATGTTGGAGAGCTCGATGATCTCGCGGTTGAGGCGGTTGAGCGCAAGCTGGGCCTTTTGCGTGATGGCGTTGTTCTCCCGGGCGAAGAGATAGCTTTTGGTGGCCGTGATGACCGACGTGCCGGCAATCCCGGCGATCAGCCCCACGAGGACGAGAGACACCATGATCTCGATGAGGGTAAAGCCCGACTTGTTTTTCATGGCCTTCGCCCCACGTGTCGCTAGCGGGTGAACAGGGCAGTCACGGTCTGGTCGCCCCGGCTGATCGTGACCTTGAGGACCCGCTGGTTGGCCGGAATGGGTTCCGCTTGTTCCACACCCGAGACAAACTTGATGTAATCGTTATGGACAATCCGGTAGGACCCGTAATACGGGTAGCCCTCGTAGCCCTCCGGCTTCGTCGAAGTGTTGCCATACGTGACGTAGTCCTTGAAAATGGCGAGAAAGTTCGATTGGGTCGCGGCAAGCCTCTTGTAGTCCGCGTTCATGTACTCCATGATGTGGGTGACGCCCGAGAGGTTCTGTGCACGATAGACCGGATCAGCGCTGTGGATGATGCTCGTACCCACGAACTGGGCGAAGAAGACCCCCATGATCGCAGCAACCACGATCGTGACGATCACCTCGAGCAGGGTGAAGCCGTCCTCTTCGAGGCCTGGCGCGGACCTGCTGCAATACCGCATGTGCCGTTTCATGGCTCCTGCACCTCCCGGATGATCAGGGAATGAAACCCGTGTTTTTCGTCACGGTGATGTTGCCGGCGGTTGTGGCCAGGGCGATCGTCGTCGTGCCCGGGCTGCCAAAGGCATCGAAGGCGATCTTGCTCCCCGGAGGCGGCGTGACCTGGATCCCGTGGAGCTGCATGGCTCCGTCCGCAGTCTCGACGTCCGGCAGGCGGATAACCGCATTTTCCTCGGAACCCTTGAAAAGCCAGTAACGGGTTGCCGACCCGAACTTGATTCCCCAGCTGCTCTCCGAATTCATGGCCCTCGACTGGGCGTAGCGCAGGTGATTCTTCACAAGCTCCATCTCGGCAACCTGCGTGGGTACGTCGTCTGAAAACAGTCTCGAGGCGGCAAAATAGGAGATCACCCCGAGGATCAGGAGCACCATGATGATCTCGAACAGGGTGAACCCGCCCTGCCCGCCTAGCTGTCCTTCCCAAGCTGTTCTACGCATACCGTTTCCCGCAGTTTTGCAAGGTGCGGACCAGGAAAAAGCCCGTCGGCAGCCCGACGAGAGCCGAGACCAGCGACACGTAAGCCGAGACGGGGACGCTCCACTCCAGGGGCACGAAGACCCCGTTGAGCAGGGCGAACCCGAGATAGACCAGCGCCCCAACCCGCGCCGCGCGGAGGGCCAGCTTTCCGTCCTTCAACAGGTAAAGCCCGATGGCCGCCATGCACCCGGCCGTGGCAAGCGCGATCGGCGGCTGCCAGCGGACCCAGCCCGGCGCAGCGGGAAACGATCCCAACCCTGGCAGCCCGGTAAGCAGGATCACGCCCAGGACGGCATAAAAGATGCCGACCATGAAAAAGTAGAAGGAGCACTCCTGCCCGGACACGGGGGCGCGCAGCGCCCGGATCGGGTCGAAGCTGACCGCGCGGGGCCTCACGAGGGCCTCTCCCAGCACGCGCCACGGTGAAGGCCGGAAGGACCGGATGCGCGCCATGACGCGCACCCCCAGGTCGGCCGGCGGCTCGGGGGTGGCCTCCTCGCGCATCACCCGGGCGATCCCGCCCAGTTCCTTCCAACGGGAGTCCGGCTCGCCGGCCTCCGGAAAAGGTCTCTGCCCGTCAATCTCCCCGATTATTTTTTCTATACTTCGATCAGGGTCCAAGTTTCTTACCCTCTCAACTCCGCGTTTCGTCATCGACGAAACCGTCCGCCTCCATCATGCCCCGGATCTTCTCCAGGCCCCGGTAGGCCTTCATCTTGACGCTGCCCAAGGAATCGCCCGTCAGCGACGCAACGTCCTCGAAACTCATCCCCTCGTAGAACCGCAGCACCAGGATCTCCCGGACCGCCGTCGGAAGTCTCATCAGGTAGCCCCGGATCCGGCGGCTGCGCTCCCGGCTGACGGCCGCGTCGGCCGGGTCGTCGCGGGGATCTTCCGCTTCCGGCACGCCCCTCGCGGATTCGCCCTCCGGTACGGCCTTCCCCTTCCGGAGGTGGTTGCGGATCACGTTGAGGGCCACCGTGTAGAGCCAGGGGAAAAACCGCTCCCCCTGCCTGAACCGCCCCAGATGCTGAAAGACCCGGAGAAAGATCTCCTGGCTCAGGTCATCGGCATCCCGGGCGCTTCCTGTCATCCGGAAGGCCAGGCGAAAAACCGGTCCTTTGTACGCATCGACAAGATGGGCAAAGGCCTCGCGGTCACCCGCCAGGACCCGCCCGATGATCTCGCCTTCGTCGATCTGCTTCATATACAAATCGGGCCGGGGAAAAGTCACATCATTTTATGCATCTTCCGTGACAAAAACGGGCAACCCACGTCCTTATTAGACGATAATCACGAGAGAAGAAAGCTTTTTATATCAGAGCTTTCCCTTGATTTTTCCTGCAGGCCGTTATAGGGACTTCCGGAGAGCCCGGCGCAGCAGGAGCGGCGAATCCAGATGTGCCGGGGCTCCCGCCGTCACCAGGCACGAGGGTCATGATTTTAAGTGACCCAAGCCGCAAGTCATATGCCTTTTGCCTTGTTTTCTGGCATGTTAGTTGAATATCAATCATAACCGGCCGGCCGAAATCGAGCCCTCGCAAGCGATGCGCCGGCACTTCCCGCAAGGATGGAACCCGGGCCGTTGACCGCAGCGCCAGACTCACCCGTCGAGATCAGCATCATCCTTCCCGCCTTCCAGGAAGAACAGGGGATACCCCCCCTGCTCGACCGGATCGGTGCGGTCATGGAACCGCTGGGCCGTCCCTGGGAGGTTCTCGTCGTCGACGACGGCTCCACCGACGAAACCGCCGCGCGGGCCCGGGATAAGGGGGCGCGGGTCATCTCGCACCCTTACAACATCGGCAACGGCGCGGCCGTCAAGACCGGAATCCGCGAGGCCCGGGGCCGTGTGTTCGTGATGATGGACGCCGACGGGCAGCACGACCCGGCTGACATCCCCCGGCTGCTCGAGCACGTGGGGACCCACGACATGGTCGTCGGGGCCCGAACGAAGGAATCGGAGACCAGCCTCCACAGGGACCTGGCCAACAAGGTGTACAACGGGTTTGCCTCCTACGTCTGCAACCGGAGGATCGAAGACCTGACCTCCGGGTTCCGGGCCGTCAAGGCCCGGGCCGCCCGGGCTTTTCTCTACCTGCTGCCGAACACCTACTCATACCCCACGACACTGACCCTGTCCATTGTCCGCTCCGGGCGGAGCCTGAAGTACGTCCCCGTCAAGACGTCGCGCCGCGTGGGCCGGAGCAAGATCAGGCTGCTGCGGGACGGGGTGCGGTTTTTCATGATCATCCTGAAAATCGCCACCCTCTTTTCGCCCATGAAGGTGTTCCTGCCGGTGAGCGCCCTCATGTTTGCAAGCGGTCTCGGATACGGGTTGATGCGCATCCTCTATCTGGACGGGCGCTACGGCCCCACGTCCGCCATGCTGATGACGATGGCCGTCGTGGTGTTCATGGTGGGGCTTGTCTCCGAACAGGTGGCCCAGCTGCGGTTCGACAGAAGTGAAACGGCCCCGGGACGGCAACGAGGAGAGGGAAACCCTGGAAGCACCTCGCATTCGTGATATGATCCACATCTTTATCGGAACAAAGGCCCAGTTCATCAAGACCGCTCCCATCATGATGGAGATGACCCGTCGCGGGCTGCCTTACCATCTCATCGAGACGGGGCAGCATGCCGCCCTGACGGCCGACCTGGTCGGCGAGTTCGGTCTCCGCGGTGCGGACACGCTGCTGCGGGCGGAAGCGAGCAACATCGCAACGCTCGGCCAGGCTGCCCTCTGGACTTCGGATACACTCCTGCGGCTTCTATCCTCTCCGGACCGTCTTGCCGAACAGATCTTCCGGGGGCAGAGGAAGGGCGTCTGCCTCATCCACGGTGACACGCTGACAACGCTCTTTTCCCTTCTCTACGCCAAGCGATGCGCGATCCCGGTCGCTCACGTGGAGGCCGGTCTCAGGAGCTACCATTACTTCGACCCCTTCCCGGAGGAGCTGATCCGATTGGCCGTCATGCGTTACAGCGACATCCTGTTCGCCCCCTCGGACTGGGCGATGGGAAACCTCGGTCGGATGGGTTACGGGGGAAAGTCGATCAATGTGGGCGGCAATACCGTAGTGGACACAATCCGCTTCGCCCGTGCCCGCTACAGCGGCCTGGAAAGGCCGGGCGAGCCTTACGTCGTCGTCACGATCCACCGCGTGGAAACCCTCTATTCATCAGCGCGCCTGAACATGATTATCACGTTCCTCGAGGAGATCGCAAGGCAGCGCCGGGTGCTTTTCGTCCTCCACGAACCGACGCGCAAACAGCTCGAGCGGTTCGATCTGCTCGGCCGCATGCAGCGAAACAACCAGGTCGAGATGATGCCCCTGCAGCCCTACCTGAAATTCCTGGACCTCCTGGCAGGGGCGGATTTTGCCGTTACCGACGGGGGCAGCATTCAGGAGGAATGCTACAGCCTCAACATTCCCTGCCTCATCATGCGTGCCAAGACGGAGCGCATGGAGGGGCTGGGCGAAAATGCAATGCTGGCCGGATTCTCCAGAGGCCGCTTCGATGAGTTCCTGAAGGTATTCCCGAACCTCAAGAGACGAGGAACGAATCTCGAGGGGATCTCTCCATCGAGCCTCATCGCAGATCACCTGCAGCAGTACCTGGAGAGTCATGACTGAGCCCCTTTCCCATTTCTCCGTGATCGTCCCCGTGTTCAACGGGGCCGAAACTCTCGATGCCTGCCTTGAGGCGCTCGTCGGCCAGAAATACCCCCAGGAGCGCTTCGAGGTCGTCGTGGTCGATGACGGCTCGACGGACGAGACGGCCGCAATCGCTTCCCGCTATCCCGTCCGCCTGGTGCGCCTTCCTCATAACCGGGGACGCATCGAGGCGAGAATGCGCGGCGCACGGGAAGCACGATTCGAAACACTGGTTTTCAACGACGTGCGGGTGATTCCCGAGAACAATCTTCTGAAGGTGATCAGCGAGCGGGGTTATGAGCCCGTCATCCCCGAAATCCGGGATTACGACGGCAGCGGCTGGGGATTTGCTCGTTTCTTTTACCTCCTGCGGTGCAGACTCTACGCACCCTACTATCCCCTTTCGAGAGAACGGGGCGAGTTCTGGATCACAATGGAAAATTTCGACCGGGCGCCCAAAGGAACGACCTGTTTTGTCTGCGGCCGAGACCGGTGGCTTGCCAGTCAGCCGGATGATGCCGGCCGGGACACGAGCGATGACACGCGCATCCTTCGAAAAATGGTCCAAACATCGCCCATCCTTCGCACGAGCGCCGTTTCTGCCCGTTACCTTCAGAGGACGGACGTTTCGGCGGTCATCCCCCATACTTTCGAGCGAGGACCTCGTTTTGCCGATTACTACCTGAGATCCGGGGGGCGGTACTTCGCACTGTATGCGGGGATATGGGGATTCGTTATCCTTGCGCTGCTGTTGGGCAGGATGGATCCCCGGCTCGGCATGTCGGCGGCTGGTCTGTGTCTTGCCGTCTATGCAGGAGCGATGGTCTATCTGAGCCGGCGATGGCGTGATGTCCCGGTCGTGGCTGTCTGCCTGCCCGTTGTTGCGGTGGCCTTCGGCCTGGGCATTCTGAAGTGGCAGATCCGCCAGGTGCTGGGCAAACGCTGAACAGCCGACCGGAGCCAATGGAGAAAATGCATGGCACATGGGGGTTGACAGCAATTTGAAGTCGTTGCCTGAAGGCGCGTGAACGAAACACGGGGTCGGGCATGAGAGATGCGGTGACAAGATTATTCAAGAACATGAGAAGTCGGGCGGTAGCGGATTACTGCCGGTGCATCCTGAAATGTCTCGAACCCTCTCAAGAGGAAATGTCTCTTCTTGATTGCGGCTGTGACGACGGGGAGTGGACCCTTCAGTTAGGCGCCAGGATCGGAGCGGCCCGCCTCTGCGGAATTGAAATCGTGGACGAGAGGCGACAGGCAGCCCTGCAGAAGGGAATCCTGGCAAAGCCTGGAGATTTGAACGAACCCTTCCCTTTCGGAGACGAGCAGTTCGAAATCGTTCATGCCAATCAGGTGATCGAGCATCTGAAAGAAACGGACAGCTTCATCCAAGAGATTTGGCGGACCTTGAGACCGGGCGGGTATGCAGTGATCTGCACGGAAAATCTGAGCAGCTGGCATAACATCGTATCCCTGGTTTTCGGATGGCAGCCTTTTTCCCTAACCAATGTGTCCGGGAAGCGCTTCCAGATCGGCAACCCGCTCGCGATTCACCACGATGTTGCGCCATCGAACCCGCCGAGCTGGCAACATAGCCGTGTCTTTGCATACCGCGGACTGAAAGAAATATTCGCCATCCATGGTTTCTCCATTGAACGCGTCGAAGGGTCGGGATACTATCCCCTCCCAAACTGTTTGAGCAAGCTCGACCCGAGGCATGCGGCGTTCCTTACATTGAAGATTAGAAAGGCTAGCAGCACAGGGCCACAGACGGTCTGACGCAAGAGGCCGTCAGCGGCCTGCGCAACGAACCCGAAACCGCCAGGTATCTGTCCGGCTGGATCCGCAGGAAAGAATGAACATAAAAGCGATCATATCCCTGGTACTCTTTTTCATGGCTGCCGCCGGGATCGGGCTTTATCTGCTGCGTCGCCCAGAGCTGATCGGTCACCTGCAATACATCTCCCCTTGGAGCGTGATTCTTCTTTTTCTGATGAGTGTAGCCACACTTGCGGCAAACGGCCTTTACCTCAGAATTTTCGCCAATAAGTTCAGCGTTCATCTAAAATGGAAAGAATGGTTCGGCCTGGCCTCGGTCACGGCCATGGGAAATTACCTTACTCCCTTCTCGGGCGGTCTGCTCGCCCGGGGCGCCTACCTGAAGAATCGCCACGACTTCTCTTATGCTCATTTTCTGGCAATGCTGGCCGCGAACTACGTGATCGCCTTTACCGTTATCAGTGTCACGGGGATTGTCATCATGCTCACGTTGAGCGGAATGGAAAGCTTCTCGTGGCCGATGGTCCTTTTCTTTTTGGCAACCCTGTCGGCAATCGTGCTGGCCTGGTTCCTCCCGTCGCCGCCGATCCAAGGCCGCACTCGTTTATTGCGTCTCGTTCAACAGACCATGGAGGGCAAGGGATTCATCCAGCGGGATAGGGGGCTTTTGTGGAAACTCGTTTCTCTTACCGTCTTCAACGTAGTGGTCGGCGCATTCCTGTTTTTCACGGCCTTCCATTCCATCGGAGCGGACATTCCGTTCAGGATAGCGCTCCTGATTTACCTCCTGACCGCCTGTTCGGTCCTGATCAATATTACCCCCGGGAACCTGGGGGTGCAGGAAGCCGTGGCAAGTCTTGCAGCCGTGATGCTTGGAGCCGGGGCCGACATGGGGCTGCTCGCAGCGCTGATCGTCCGGGCTGTGTCGATTATTTCTGCCTTTGCACTGGGTCCGATTTTCAGTTATCTCCTGTCGAAGGAACTGATGGCGACGCACGGCGTGCCTCCGAAGCAATGCTTTTGAGCTGCCGGATACGTAACGATGAATGGAACTACCTGAGACATATGCCCTTAATAGATGAGATGCCATGCTAAACAGGGAAAATGGGTTCACGCTTCCCTGGCGGTCTCCGATCGCCTTCGACCGGGAGGGGGCCTTTGCCTTCGTGGCCCTGCTCATGGCACTGCTTCTCGTGTACTCCGGCAGCTTCCAGGGCGAGTGGCACTTCGACGACTTCCACAACGTCGTCGATAACCGGTGCGTGCACGTACAGAATCTGGATGACCTACCGAAGTCATTCTACGGTCTGACCTGTGAAGCCGCGGAAAGATGGATATCCAGGCCTTTCGCCTATGCGACGCTTGCCCTCAACTACTACCTCGGCGGAACGGATGTGGTGGGCTATCACATCGTTAACTTCGCGATTCATCTATCTGCAGCTTTTTTTCTGTTTCTCCTGATCAGGCTGACCCTTACACTACCAACCATGAATGAACGGTATGGCAACATCGCCTACCCCGTCGCCTTGCTGTCGACATTCCTCTGGGCTACGAGCCCGCTTCACGTTCATGCCGTGACGATCATTGTGCAGCGGATGGCCAGCATGGCCGGACTATTTTACGTGGCGTCACTTTATTTCTACGTCCGGGCGCGCTGCGTCGTATCAGGAAAGGCCCGGATCGCCGATTGCCTGTTGTGCGGAATGTGCGCTGCGCTGGCATTTGCGACGAAGGAGAACGCCGCCGTGCTGCCGGTCACCATGCTTCTCTACGACCTCTTTTTCATCCAGGGGATATCGGCCGAGTCCGTAAGGAAAACCCTCAAATGGGCTGTCGTACCGCTTGTCGTTGTGATCGCTCTGGGGCTGGCGTACACGGACTTCTCCCTTCAGCGGGCTACGTACGACGCAGGCGTCAGACCGTTTACTCCCGTCGAGAGGTTGCTTACACAGGGCCGGGTCCTTTTCCTGTACGCGTCGTTGCTTTTGTACCCGATCCCCTCCCGGTTGATGCTTCTCCATGACATCGACATCTCGCGAGGTCTTCTCGACCCGTGGACAACGCTGGCAGCCATTCTGGGCATCATCCTGATCCTGGGCTTTGCCGTCGCGAAGGCGCGCCGGTTTCCCCTGCTGTCCTTTGCCATCCTGTTCTTCTTTATGAATCACCTTATCGAGGGGACCGTCATTCCTCTCGAACTCATCTACGAGCATCGGAACTATATCCCATCGATGTTCTTCTTCGTGCCGATCGGCGTCATGATGGTCCGTGCCCTTGATTATTTTTCCTACCGCAGGGGCATTCAGTTTTTCATGGCGGGGGGCTTTGCCCTGCTTCTGGCCTTCCAGGGGCACACGACCTTCGAGCGGAACGACATCGTACGCTCCGACCTTCATCTATGGCTCAACAACGTGCGGAAGGCCCCCAATCTGAGCCGCCCCCGCATCAACCTGGCCAAGCATTACTATGAAGCCGGCATGTATGACGATGCCTATCGGGAGCTGAAAACCGCCGAGGACCTGAACCGGGACACCAACCTCAGGCAGATCGGCATCGCTTCCTACAATCTCGGGATTTACTACTTCGACCGGGCAAAGGATACCGAACAGGCGGAGCAGCAGTTCATCAAGGCCCTAGAGCGGTTCCCGAGTCAACCATCAGCGATAGTGGGTCTTGCGACAGTCTATCTGAAAAAGGGGGATGTCGAGAAGGCGTGGATATTGATGAAGAAGCACGCACCTCATTATCCCAATGACACTGAGATGATTAACTGCTATGGTCTGATCCTTCTGAAAAAGGGAAACCCGAAAGCCGCTATCAAGACGGCGGGAAGGTCGATGGGGCTCAAGTGGAGCCAACCGCAACCTTGGGAAATTGCGGGGGAAGCCTGGCGGAAGCTCGGCCAGTGGCGAAAGGCGGCGCAGTGCTGGGAGGAGGTTCTACGACTCAACCCGGCAAACACGCGAGCGCAGTTGGCCCTCGTGGAGCTGTACGAACATCTGAAGGACGGCCCGGCCCTCACCCGTATGGCTGGTCGTTGCTGGGCACTGAAGAGCGCAGCGCCCCTGGATGAGTGGCTTGCCGGTCTTGCAGAAAATTCCGCAGTATCAGCCTACGAAGTAGACCCTAAAATGCTGGGTCGGATCATCCGGAGGGAAATCAGCAGGGAGTTGATACAGGAAAGATGACTGGCAACGGAGGTCTCGCTATTTCGGCAACAGCCAGATGGCGCTGTTTGTGCCCTCGACACCAGGTTTTCCCGAAGCGTCGATACGGATGGTGAGAGAGTCCACAGAGGAGAAATTAAGCTTGTAATCTCCGATGCTGGTCGAGGTGCCGACGGCACCGACAAGACTGGCGGCACCGGGCGGTGTCGCGTTCTCAAGGAAGAGTCGGGCATAATTCATGGACAGGCGTGCCTTGCCCTCCATCACGGCCTGAAGGGCCGCGCGATTCTTCGCCTCCCGCGTGAGATCGTAGTATTTCGGAACGGCAATCGATGAGAGAACGCCAAGGATGACGAGAATGGCAATCAACTCGATCAGGGTGAACCCCCTTTGAGAAACGGGCAGAGACATAAGCGCGTTACAGCCTCATTCCTGTATTAATGGTCCCGGAACAACACCGCAATCGCCGTCTCTGCACCACGGAAGCAAACCCTTTGGATCACTTCATCCCCGAGGGGAAGAGCGAAACGACGGAAGGCCGCGAAAGAGAAGCGGCCCCCGTTCGTCGATCCTGTTCGAAAAATATATGCGCAGAGCCGATTATTGCGGTCTAACCCAACTGCCAGTAGCTGTCCCCTTTACGCTTCCCACTCCGGATGCTGTTATTCTGATTCTTCCGGTAGTAACAGCAGAATATTTAAGCTTATAGTCTCCCGCATCCGAGAGAGAATTATCCCCTTTAAGGGCAAGGTTAGCTGTGGTGTTTTGATCCGTATCTCCGGTCAGAAGATTTCTTGCGAACTGATTCGACATCCGGGATTTCCCCTCGGAGACACCCTGCATGGCCGCCTTCTCCGATGCGACACTCGTCAGGTCCATGAACCTGGGAATGGCGACGGCCGCGAGAATGCCCAGGATGACCAGCACGGCAATGATTTCGATCAGCGTAAAACCTTTCTGATTACTCACTTTCGATCGCCTCCTTGACATGGTCAAAAGCCCTCCTTCACGTGTTGTTCTCTCTCTCGAAACGCCGACAACCCCATTTA
>Ga0302245_1001574_pt1 | contig 14837 bp, 7 predicted proteins | sample AAG_UR_Thr_MG_FD_193512 | JGI IMG/M metagenome (GOLD analysis project Ga0302245, IMG submission 193512) | Enriched activated sludge microbial communities from anaerobic digester in WTTP, New Holstein, Wisconsin, United States - AAG_UR_Thr | ecosystem: Engineered > Bioreactor > Anaerobic >... | reverse complement strand
AGTAATGCTGGTGAACTGCTCCAACGCAACTTCGAGGTTCTCCACAATATCCCTTCCAAGCACCTCAGGTGCGGGTAAGTTCTCTGAGTCCTCAAGGCTCTCATCCTTGAGCCAGAATATATCAAGGCTCACCTTGTCACGCTGCATCAGTTCATCAAAGGAAAATCTCTTGAACCGCTCGCTTTCCCTCCTCTCATGCCTGTTCTCAGGGTTGTAGCAGGCAATGAAATCCTTCAAGTCCTCATACTTCAGGGTGTTCGTTTTCAGGGTGAAGTGCATATTGGTTCGCAAATCATATATCCAGACTGCCTCAGTCCATGGTCGCTCGCTTGCAGGCTTTCTGTCGAAGAAGAGCACGTTTGCCTTCACGCCCTGGGCATAGAATATGCCTGTGGGTAATCTCAGGAGGGTGTGGACGTCACACTCATGGAGGAGCTTCTTTCTAACAGTTTCTCCCGCACCTCCCTCAAAGAGCACGTTGTCAGGCACAACAACCGCTGCCTTGCCGTTCATCTTCAGGAGTGTTTTCACGTGCTGCACGAAATTGAGCTGCTTGTTTGAGGTGGTTGCCCAGAAATCGGGCCTTTCGTAGATGAGGGATTCCTTGTCAGCCTTTCCCTCGCCATTCACGATGGTGATGCTGCTCTTCTTGCCAAAGGGAGGATTGGTAAGAACCATGTCAAAACGGTCACCAGGGTCAGAGGCGAGGGCATCACCTGGAACGATGGGGCTCTCTTCTCCTCCTATGCCGTGAAGGTAGAGGTTCATGACACAGAGCCTCGCCACGTTGTCTACAATATCCCAGCCTTTGAAGGTGTTGAACTTGAGGAACTGCTTCTGGTCTTTGTCGAGGGAATAGTTCTTGGAAATGAAGTCATGTGCTGCAAGCAAGAAACCTCCTGTACCACAGGCAGGGTCGCAGATACTTGACATGGGTTGGGGCTTAACTGCCTCCACAATCGCTTTTATGAGTGCACGAGGGGTAAAGTATTGCCCCGCTCCGCTTTTTGTGTCCTGGGCGTTTTTTTCAAGGAGTCCTTCATAAATCTCGCCCTTCACATCGATATCCATGCCCACCCACGTTTCATCATTGATGAGTTCAACAAGCCTTCTTAGTTTTGCAGGGTCTTGAATCTTGTTCTGGGATTTCCTGAAGATAATACCCAGCATCCCTTTGCTCTTGCCGAGGGTTTCCAGGATGTGGCGGTAGTGGACTTCAAGCTCATCGCCATCTTTGGGAAGCAGGCTCTGCCAATCGAGCCCCACTGGGATGTTTGATGGTCTGTTGAAGGGGGGCTTTGTCTGCTCATCAGCCATCTTGAGGAAAAGCAGATAGGTGAGCTGCTCCACATAGTCACCGTAGCTTACCCCATCATCACGCAGCACGTTGCAGTAGCCCCAGAGCCTTTGCACTATTGAGGTTGATTCATTTGCCATTCCTACTTAGCCCCCTTTTTCTTGCCTTTCCGTGAAGTAACCTTCTTTGCCTTCTTTTCCTCTTCAAGTCGTGCCTTTTCTGTCTTTATCCTCTCCAGGAGTTTTTCAGCGGGTTCATCATTCGGGTCTTGAGGAACAAGCTTCCCCTCAAAAGCTTGTTTCAGGATGCTTTGGCGAAGCCTCTGTGCCCGCTTGAGGCTCTGGTCAACGATTTGCTCGACTTCATCGGCAACAGAGAAATAATGTTCAAGTTCATTAACGATACGTTGTTGCTCAGCAATCGAGGTTAGGGGAAAAGCAATATTTCCCAAAGAAGTTTGATTTATGTTGGTAATAGTCACTTGAGAACTACTGCCGATGATTTTTTCTCTTGTTGTATTAGTTCTCATGAAATATGTCAAAAATTCGGGCAAAATTGTTTGGCTATTCAATCTTGCCCTTATAATAAATCCGCAAAAAGTGACCGATTCACTTGTCGGGTTAAACATACTCGCCCAGCCAACGCCCTCTCGCTTTACTGAGGAACGCACAAATAAAATATCCCCGTACCGCAAAAGGTAATCTTCAGCCAAGTCTATGTTGACTTTGTATAAATCTGTAGTATCAACGTTAATTCCTTTCGAATACATATTGAGGACATCGATTGTTGGTATTCCTTTTTCGCCCTTTTGATTACTTGTGAAATTTATACCGTTCTTCAATTCAGAAACTTCAACCAATCTTACCCATGCCCACCCATCTGGCAATTCTGGCAAATCTGAGGTATCAACAGGGTCTGGTTCTTTGTATTTGTTTCCAAGCTGTTTCTTTCTTTCTGCTTTTATTCTCTCCAGGAGCACTGATGCTGGCTCAAGCTCATTCCTGTGGGTTTCACGCCATTTTTCTGTGAGCTTGCCTTCAAAGGCATATTTTAAAACAGCCTGGCGATAGCGTTTCAGTTGAGCCTTGATTTTCTTCAGAGCCTCAACCCCCGCATCCAGCCGTGTGAAAAGCTCTTCTATCTTGGTAACAATGCGTTGCTGTTCTCTTTGTGGTGGGAGTGGAAACAAAATTTGTTTCATGAACTCTGCTGGAACTCTCAATTGTCCAGCTGTTCCTGTCATTTTGCTACGCGCTTCTTTTCTCACATTTTCTTGTATTAAGAAGAAATATGCTAATTGTTTAGTAATATCTTCATAAAGCCTGATAACATGAAATTCTGTTGAACCGAAGCCTATTCTGTTCTTTAAGCCTTTAGCAATTGCAATCTTGCCGTTTTCCATACAAGGTGTAATCTTTGCGAACAGCACATCTCCTTCAACAAAAGGGGTGTAACCCTTTTTGACCTCCTGATAGTTCTTGATTAAAGAAGGGTCAATATGCCCCGTTAATGCCCCTACGTATTGCATGGGCAAGAATGTAATTTCTAAGTTGTCGGGAATGGTTTCTACACCTATCCCTGGGTTTATTTCAGCAATTTCGCTTAAGGTTGTCCAGAGCCACCCGTTTGGTAGTGTTGGCAAGCCATTAATCATATTACTCATGCTGCCAACACCTCATTCAGTTCTTCAATCACTTTACCCAGGTTCTCTCCAAAGACATTGTATACTTTTACCCTCCCACCTCTCTCCTGAAAGGGCGTGAGGTCAAAATCGTTCATCTCAATCGACATGGATGTGGCGATGTGGTCTTTTATCATGGTCAGCCATTCCTTTTGCTCCACCGAAAATATACGCCCTGTCCTCTCCTGTTCTGCCAGCCATGTGTTGAACCGTGCATCTACTGTTGTTGAGAAGGGCTCAAGGACATCGCTCTTTCCTATAGCAAAACGGATGAGAGAGATGGTATTGGTGAGGAGCTTCTGTGCCCCTGCTCCCCTTACCTTTGATTGTTCCAGCATCTGGTAGGCATTCCAGAGGTTCTCCTGGGTAAGGCGATAGGGTGGTTTTTCTATCGCTTCAGCAAGTTCTTTGATTTCCCTCAAGGTGAGGTGCTGCCTCCCGTAAGGCTTGCTGTAGATAATCTGGAGGGCTGTCAGCTCATCCTTGTTGTCTTCGATGAACTTCTTAAAAGTATCAACAAGGTTTTGTGCCTTCTCTTTCGCCTTTTCATCTATCCCAGCAAAAGTCACCTCATCTGTGCTCACCACATCGATAATCTGCTCGGTTCTCTTTTTGATGGTGGTAAGTGCGTTCCTGAATTTGGGGTTGTCGAAGGGCACACAGGCTTGCTGAACCAGGATATCCTTGGCCTTCTTTATCTCATCATCGGTAGGTTCGTCCTTTGCGAACATCTCCTTTGCCTTCTCAGTTATCTTGTCGGGGTCTATTGCATCGAGGAGCTGGTTGATAATCTGCCTGAGGGGTTTTGCTTCTCCAGATTCTTTTATCTCAATCTTTTCTTTATCTCCTATCTCCCTGTCGATGCGTGCGAGCCGTGCTGCAAGGGAAGAGAGGATGTCATCATCTCTGTTGCCGACAGCAACCCAATCGATGATTTTCTCGAAGGGCACGCTCTTTTTCTTCTCAAGGGGGCGTGAATCGGTCTTGTCGCTTTCACATACACCAATGGCATCCACAATCATGAAGTGGGTCTTGCTGGATGCATCAGGGGTTACCGAGTTGAAGTCCGTGGGAGATATCACCCGTGTGCCGCGCCCCTTCATCTGTTCGAAATAGACAGGGGATTTCACATCCCGCATGAAGAGAAGGCATTCCAGGGGTCTGATATCCGTTCCCGTGGATATCATGTCAACGGTGACTGCTATGCGGGGATTATAGGAATTCCTGAAGCTGGCAATCAAATCCTCTGGCTTCTCCCCTGTTGTCCTGTAGGTTATCTTCTTGCAGAACTCATTTCCCTTGTTGAACTCTTCCCTTGCAATGGTGACTATATCCTCGGCATGGGAGTCATCCTTGGCAAAGATGAGGGTCTTTGGCACTTCCTTTCTTCCTGGGAAAATCTCGGTGAAGAGCTTTTCTTTGAACGTTTTTATTACGGTTCGTATCTGGTCTGGGGCGACAACATCCCTGTCTAACTCGCCTGGGGCGTATTCGAGGTCTTCATCAAGCAGCTCCCATCTGGTTTTTCTGGTGAGCCTGCTCCGTTTGTCAACGTAGTTCCCAGCATCCACCTTGCTCCCTGCCTCGGTAATCTTCGTTTTAATGCGGTAGACCTCATACCCCACGTTCACCCCATCAGCAACAGCCCGCTCATGACTGTACTCCATGACAAGGTTGTTGTTGAAGAAGCCGAGGGTCTGCTTTGAAGGGGTTGCGGTGAGCCCGATAAGGAATGCATCGAAGTATTCGAGTACCTGGCGCCAGAGGTTATATATGGAGCGGTGGCATTCATCGGTGATGATGAAATCGAAGGTTTCTATGGGAATTTTTGGATTATACGTGACATCAAGGGGCTTGTCGAAGGAAGGCGCAATATCGAAGACAGACTGCTCCTCAATTTCAGAGTCAATTTCTTCATCACCCTTGAGCATGGAGAAGAGCCTCTGGATGGTAGTGATGCACACCTTGCTTACCGTGTCGATGGTGTTCGAGGTCAAGTGTTGCACATTATAAAGCTCGGTGAACTTTCTTCCATCATCAGGGGTCACATACTGTTGGAACTCACGCTTTGTCTGCCTTCCGAGGTTGTTGCGGTCAACCAGGAAGAGAACACGCTTTGCCTTGGCGAATTTCAGGAGGCGGTAGACAAAGCTCACAGCAGTGAATGTCTTTCCTGAGCCTGTCGCCATTTGGATGAGTGCCCGTGGTCGTGAATCGGCAAAAGACTTTTCAAGGTTGATGATTGCCTCACACTGACAGTCACGTAAACCTTCCGTTATGAGGGATGGAAGACCTTTGAGGCGTGTACGTAATGTACCACCCTGGGAGAGCCATTCCATGTGCGTTTCGGGCTTATGGAAGGCAAACAACCTTCTTGAGCGGGGGTCTTCATCGCGCATATCTCTAAAGTATGTTTCAATGCCTGTGCTCTCATAGGCAAAGGGAAGGGGTTCCTGAACATGGGGGAGGTTATCGGGAATGCCTGCAATGTATCCCTGGGTCTGTTCGGCAACACCGCTTAAGGTTATGCCCTCTGGCTTTGCCTCCACAACGCCCGCTGCCTTGCGGTCAACGAAGAGGAGGTAATCTGCATAACCGTTCTTCAGGGGATATTCTCGAACAGCGACACCAAGGGCAGCACCGAGGTTCAGGTCTTTCTTATCCTGTACAGCCCACCCCGCTGCCTCAAGGAGTTTGTCGATATTTTGTCGTGCTTTCTCTTCAGGGTTCATAATGTGTTATGATGAAAAAGCATATTAATCAACTCAATCCTAATATAATCCAATCTATTCGAACACTAAATCCGATTTTATCCGAACGGCCTTTTTATGATCCTTTCCTTACTATCTCTACTTTACAAAAGTGTTCGACCTAAGTCAAGGTTGAGTATATTTTTCTCATTGAATCTTCACCTTTCAGTTTTTTAGCCAACCCTCTTTTTAGAAGATTAGATGTGTATTTTTAGAAGGTTAGATGTGTAGAGGTGTAGATGTTTAGCCAACCTTCCAGCCTTCCAACCTTCTCCTGTCTCCTGTCTTCTGTCTCCTGTCTTCTGCCTCTAACCCTCCAGCCTTCTGCCTTTTCCAACCCTCTGTCTTTCTCTGCGGGCTCTGCGAGAGACAGAACATCATTTAGGATTTAGGAATTAGGAATTAGGATTGAAGAGCGTTGATTTGGGATAGAGCGACAAATCAGATCTTTTCCTCACGCCCAGTCCTTCGAGTACGCAGACTACACAGAGTTGAAATGTTTTTGCCACGTTTTAGAGAAAGATTAATCATAGCAAACCCGCACAAACCCTGCGGGTTAAATATTTTTAACAACTTTACCCGTAGGGTGAGTTGTTTCATCAGAACAAATCTTTCTCCTGTTCTGATGAAGATATTTTATCTCGTCTTTCTCAGCGACCTCTGCGGCCTCTGCGAGAGAAAAAAAGCATTTAGGAATTAGGAATTAGGAATTAGGATTGAAAACATAAAGCCTCAACTGCCTTAGTCTTGTAGAGTGTGTAGAATTTTTTCACTGCGCTTTTCTCCACCAACTATAAACTATAAACCATAAACTGCCTTATAGCCCCAAAGTTCTGTAAAGCATAACTTTTTGATCGTCGCTGATTCCACCTATGATTACAGTACTTTACAAATGCCGGAGCTCCGGCATTGGTTTGCTGCAACAGATAATGTAAGTAACTGTGCCACCTTTTTTCAAAAGGTTCTCTTATTGCAGCATCAAGGGGAAGGGTAATGGCAGTATCAGTGTTAGAATAGCGTCAACAGAGATATTTTAGTAAGAAGAACATCTGACAGGAGGCAAACAACTCCTCCTGTCAGATTATTGTGCAATGGTTAGGATATTGTGAGAAACTGTAGTCAGATTAATTTGAAAGGTGACACAGCCTCTGTGTGTTTATCCATGGCCAGTTCTCTTCAACAGTGTAAACGATTTTACAAATGTTCTTGTCCTTTAGCTTTTTGTGGGTATAATATTTAAAAAAGACGAATTGTGGTATTGCTTTTTTGTTTGAGAGGAAATCCCCATTAAGGAATACTCTCGCATGGAATGGACAAATGGGTGAGAGGCGGAAATATGGCAGGCAATCACAATGAAATAGAGAAGAAACTTTGGGAAGCGGCTGATCAGCTTCGGGCAAATTCTAAACTTAAATCATCGGAATATTCTATACCGGTACTTGGCCTTATTTTCCTTCGTTATGCAGACCATAAGTTCAGCGCACTCGATACGGAGCTTAAAAAGGGCAAAATAGAATCAGAAAGCAGAATTGGTATCACAAAAACAGACTATCAGGCAAGAGGGGTTCTTTATCTTCCCGAGAATGCACGATTTTCCTATCTTCTTAATCTCCCTGAAGGTGAGAATATGGGAAAGGCAATCAATGAGGCCATGAAAGCTATCGAGACGGAGAATGAGGATTTAAAGGATGTTTTGCCAAAGACTTATGCACGCCTTGATAACGATGTTCTTGTCGCCCTTATCAAAAACTTCTCAAGCATCCCTATGGACACAGAAGGGGATGTATTTGGAAAAATATATGAGTATTTCCTCGGAAAATTTGCTATGGCAGAAGGGCAACGTGGTGGCGAGTTCTTTACCCCTACTTCCATCGTCAAGTTGATTGTTGAAGTTATTGAACCGTACCACGGAAGGATGTATGACCCTGCCGGTGGTTCAGGCGGTATGTTTGTCCAGAGTGCAAAGTTTGTGGAGCGGCACAAGAAAAACCCCGGCAAAGAGATCGCCATTTACGGACAGGAAAAGGTTGCTGAAACTGTTCGTCTCTGTAAGATGAATCTCGCTGTGCATGGATTGTCCGGTGACATCCGACAAGGCAATACCTATTATGAGGACATCCATAATTCCATTGGAAAGTTTGATTTTACCATGGCTAATCCCCCTTTCAATGTGAATGGTGTGGACAAAGAGAAGATCAAGGATGACAAACGTTTCTGTTATGGTATCCCAAAGCCTGACAATGCCAATTATCTCTGGATACAGATATTTCTAAGTGCACTCAACAGCGCAGGCAGGGCAGGTTTTGTCATGGCAAATTCAGCAAGTGATGCACGGCAGTCTGAGCTTGAGATACGGAAACAGATGATTGAAGATCGTGTAGTTGATATTATGATAGCCATAGGTTCCAATTTCTTCTATACCGTTACTCTCCCCTGTACCCTATGGTTTTTTGATAAAGGAAAAAAAGAAACGACCCGAAAAGATTCAATTCTTTTCATTGATGCACGCAACATCTACACACAGGTTGACCGGGCGCATCGTGAGTTTACCCCTGAGCAGATAGAGTTCATCGGTAACATCGTTCGCCTTTACCGTGGAGAAGGTATTGAAACCGCAAACGGGAGCAAGGAAATGATGGATACGCAATTTCCAGATAACAAATATCAGGATGTTCCCGGGCTTTGCAAAGTCGCCACAATTGATAAAGTCCGTGAGCAGGGATATTCGTTGAATCCGGGAAGATATGTAGGAATTGCAGAAAAGGCAAGGGATGATTTTGATTTTTATGAGAGATTGGAAGAATTGAATGAGGAACTTGAAATGCTCAATGCAGAGGCAAGAGAATTGGAAGAGCGGATTTCGGAAAATGTTAGCAAACTCTTAAGTTGAAGTTTATGGATAAAGTGTCAAACGTTAACCTTGGATCAGTTATCGAGATCAATCCATCATCATTGTCCAAACAGTATCCGTATACTGAGATTGAGTACATCGACATCACATCCGTTGGGTCTGGTTTTTTTAGTGGTTCAGCTAGTATGCCACTCTCCGAGGCGCCGAGCAGAGCAAAGCGTTTAGTTAAACACGGTGATACCATCATTTCTACAGTAAGACCTAATTTGCGCTCGTTCCTTTATATCAAGAATCCGAACAGTAATACGGTTGTGTCTACTGGTTTTGCTGTTCTTCGACCAAGCAACAAGATTCACTCTCGATTCCTTTATTATACAGTTACTAATCAAAAATTTACCGACTATCTCTCGGCCAACGTTAAAGGTGCGGCTTATCCTGCCGTCGATATGGAAACCTTTGCACGTGCAGAAATTTGGCTTCCTGATATGCTAACCCAACACAAAATCGCCTCTATCCTCTCCGCTTACGACGATCTAATTGAGAATAATCTCCGCCGCATCAAGATTCTGGAGGAGATGGCAAAGGCTATTTATGATGAATGGTTTGTCAAATTCCGTTTCCCTGGCCATGAAAAGGTCAAGATGGTAGAATCAGAATTGGGATTGATACCGGAGGGGTGGGAAATCACAACCATAGGAAACGTTGTGGCAACGATCGAAAGTGGTTCACGACCTAAAGGTGGTATTGACCCGGAGGCAAAAGGAATTCCAAGTATCGGGGCTGAAAACATCATCGGTTTGGGTCGATATGATTACTCCAAGGAAAAATTTGTAACTCCTGAGTTCTTTGATAACATGAATCGAGGTCACATTCACAGCGGTGATGTTCTTCTCTATAAGGACGGTGCACAGATTGGACGGAAATCCATGTTTAAAGACGGATTTCCTCACATAAGGTGTTGTATCAATGAACATGTTTTCATTTTGCGAACTAACGAGCGTTGTACTCAGAACTATCTATTCTTTTGGCTTGACCAACCAGATTTGACCCAAAAAATTATCAACCTAAATGCCAATGCGGCTCAACCCGGTATAAATCAGTCGGGAGTGCGCAGCTTACCGATACTACTTCCTCCTATTGAGATGTTGAATAATGTTGAACAAATAATGGAACCCATGTTGCAACTTCTTTTTAACTGTGCCAAGAAAAATAACATCCTCCGCCAGACCCGTGACCTCCTCCTCCCCAAGCTGATTAGTGGCGAAATAGATGTCGAAAACCTTGACATTAGAATAGGAGACTTAGATGAGCCAGACATATAATGTCTATTGTGACGAAAGTTGTCATTTGGAAAATGATCGACAGCAGGTGATGGTGCTTGGTGCTATCTGGTGTCCTATAGAAAAAACACGTAGCATTTCTGTGAGGATTCGAGAGATAAAGGCTAGACATGGAATGAATCCCTTTTTTGAAGTAAAGTGGACGAAAGTATCTCCCGGCAAGAAACAGCTTTACATTGACCTAATCGATTATTTCTTTGACAATGATGATCTGAATTTCAGAGCCCTTATTGTTCCTGATAAATCAAAGCTGATACATCGGGCATTTGGACAGACTCACGACGAATGGTACTACAAAATGTACTTTGATATGCTAAAGGTAATTTTCAATCCTTCTGATCGTTACAGGATATATCTCGATATCAAAGATACGCAAGGGGCAAGGAAAATCAGAAAACTCCATGAAGTTTTAAGTAATGCAATGTATGATTTCTCGCAAAAGATAATTGAGAGGATACAAACCGTCCATTCCCATGAAGTGGAGATTATGCAAATAACAGATATGCTTATTGGCGCAGTGGCATATGCCAATCGTGGCCTTTCAGAGAGTGAGGCAAAGCTCGAATTGGTCGAGAGAATGAAAGAACGTTCAGGCTATTCGCTCACAAAGACAACCCTCTTTCGGGAAAACAAAGTAAATCTGTTTCGGTGGCATCCCATTGAGGTGCAAGGTTGAGTCCTGTGCCGAATTGGCTTCCATCAATGGTTTCTGTGGATGGCGTTTGGGAAGTTGTCCTACGAAATTTGTACACGATATTTGAGCATGACTTTAAGACAACACAGCCGCTCCTTGGCGGTAAGAGGGTTTTTTGGGATCGAAGAATCCTTGAAGGAAACAAGGAAGAAGGGTTTTGGCATCTAATAACCAGAACTGACAAAGAATCAGGTGCCAGACTTCTTGACCCGAGAAGAGCGGGACGACTTCCTTGGTGTGCCCCGACAATTAATAATTCGGGCGACATATCTGTAAAGCTCTGGAATTATAGGGAAGGAAATGGACGTTTACGCACCTATGTTTGGCTTGAGGATTGGGATTACATTATTATTCTTGAGAAAAGACCTCAAAAATTAGGCGATGTGTTTTTTCTTATAACCGCCTACCATGTTGATGGTGAAAACCGAAAGAGGCAACTGAGAAACAAGTATGCGAAAAAAGAGTTATAAAATGCAATGACCGCCTTTATAGGCGGCCAAAGAGCTCCTTCTACACGTGGCAGATGAGACTGATTAAATATAACTTATGTGAAAAATTTGTGTCAAGTGCTATTTGTTGTATAGCTGATTTTGCGAAAAAATAAACATGAACCCCTATAATGAATCCCAGCTTATAGAACTTCCTGCGATCGAAATATTTCAGTCGCTTAGTTATGATTTCAAGGACTGTTTTAACGAAACCTTTGGCAAGGGCGGCACCCTCGGCAGGGAAACCCCGGCTGATGTGGTACTTGTTGATAGGCTTAAAAAATCCTTGCAGGCTTTAAATCCATCGCTTCCCGATGAAGCAATTTTACTTGCCATAGAGGAGCTTGTCAGAGACCGAAGCTCCCTTAACCCCGTTGCTGCGAACCGGGAGATTTACAAGATGCTTCGGGATGGTGTCAACGTTAGTATCCGAAAGGATGAAGGTGATGAAGATATCGAAATTGTAAAGATTATTGATTTTGTCAATCCTAATAATAATGATTATCTGCTTACCTCTCAGTTATGGATAACCGGCGAGATGTACAAGCGCCGGGCAGACCTCATTGGATTCATCAACGGCTTGCCGCTCATCTTTATTGAACTGAAGGCAGTTCATAAAAAACTTGAGAATGCCTATAAGGACAATTTAACCGACTATAAATCCACCATACCGCAAATCTTCTGGTACAATGCCTTCATTATTCTCTCCAACGGTTCTCAGAGCAGGGTCGGGAGCGTCACGGCTGATTTCGAGCATTTCAGCGAATGGAAGAAGATCAACAACGAAGGTGAGGAAGGGATCGTTTCCCTTGATACCATCATCAAAGGGCTTTGCGACAGAAACCATCTTTTAGATATCCTTGAGAACTTCATCCTCTATCAGGATAGCGGCGGCGCTTTTGTCAAAATCCTTGCGAAAAACCATCAGTATCTCGGTGTGAATAATGCCCTCGAATCATTCAAGGGGATTGTTAAAAACAAGGGTAAGCTCGGTGTATTTTGGCACACTCAGGGAAGCGGCAAGAGCTTTTCCATGATCTTTTTTTCTCAGAAGGTGCTAAGGAAATATCCGGGGAATTGGACATTTCTTATTGTTACTGACAGAAAAGAACTTGATGAGCAGATATACAAAAACTTTGCCTCTGTGGGTGCTGTTATCGAGGCCGAAGTGCACGCAGAAAGCAGAGAACATCTAAAACAGCTCCTTTCAGAAGATCATCGTAACATCTTTACCCTTATCCAGAAATTCGGCACTGAGAGTGGCGAGGAATACCCCAAACTCTCTGACAGGTCTGATATCATCGTAATAACGGATGAAGCCCATCGTTCGCAGTATGACACCCTTGCCATGAATATGAGGATTGCCCTTCCCAATGCCGCCTTCATCGCATTTACCGGAACACCCCTCATGGTGGGCGAGGAACTCACCCGCAAGACCTTCGGCGATTATGTGAGTATCTATAATTTCAAGCAGTCTGTTGATGATGGTGCTACTGTTCCTCTTTACTACGAGAACAGGATACCGGAGGTACAGCTTAAAAACGATGACTTGAACGAGGATTTTGAGCGCATTATTGATGATGCCATGCTAAATGAAGAACAGGAGAAAAAGCTCGAACGAGAATTTGCGAGAGAATACCACATCATCACAAGGGGTGATCGATTGGATAAGGTGGCCAGTGACATCGTGGACCATTTCATGGGAAGGGGTTATCAGGGGAAAGCTATGGTTGTCGCCATTGATAAGCCAACCGCCGTGAAAATGTATGACAAGGTGCAAAAGTATTGGAAAAACTATATCGACAGCCTGAAAATGAACGTATCCTATGCAACAAGCAGCTCGGAAAAAGAATCCTTACAAGAGACTATCAGTTTCATGGAAAACACTGATATGGCAGTTGTGGTCAGTAGCGAACAGAATGAGATAGAGAAGTTCAAAAACCTTGGGCTTGACATTACAAAGCATCGGAAAAGGATGATTAGCGAAGATCTCGCAACGAAATTCAAAGATCCTGACGATCCTTTTAGAATTGTCTTTGTCTGTGCTATGTGGATGACCGGCTTTGATGTGCAGAGCCTCTCCACTATCTACCTTGATAAACCCATGCGAAACCACACCCTCATGCAGGCAATAGCCCGTGCAAACAGGGTTTTCAAGGATAAACCCAATGGCCTCATTGTGGATTATGTGGGGGTATTCAGAGACCTACAGAAGGCGCTTGCTATCTATGGTTCATCAAGTGGCGGCGGCATAAAGGAAGGCGAGGTACCGGTAAAACCGAAGGAAGAACTGCTCAAGGAACTTGAAAAAGCAGTTCGTGAGGCGGTTGTCTTTTGTAAGGGGAAAACCGTTGTTATTGATGCTGTCATTAAAGCGGGTAAGCTTGACAAAATAAAGCTCATTGACGAGGCAGTAGACAAGATTCTTGTGAGCGATGAGTCGAAAAAGCAATATCTACTTCTGGAGACAGCCGTTCGAAAGCTTTACAAGGCAGTGTTACCTGACCCAATGGCGCAGAAGTTTAAGGAAAGATCAATGCTTTTCTATGTTATTGCCGAGAAGATACGCTCCCTTAATCCTGATGTCGATATTACCGGCATTATAGGAAAGGTGGAAAAGCTCCTTGATGCATCTATAGAGGCTGAGGGCTATATCATCGAAAGTTCGCAGAAACCCATTGATTTGACTCTCATTGATTTTGAGGCATTAAAAAAACAGTTCTCAGAGAACAAAAAGCATGTAGAGACCGAGCGCCTGAAGGGGGCTATCAATAGCAAGCTCTCAAAAATGGTGCGCTTGAACAAGACACGCATGAACCTTATGGAAAAGTTCAAACAGATGATAGAAGAGTACAATTCAGGGGCTATCAATATTGAGTTATTCTTTGATAAACTGATGGCCTTTGCCAAAGACCTCAACGAGGAAGAGCGTCGGAAATTTGCCGAGAAACTCGAATCAGAAGAAGAACTCGCAGTTTTTGACTTGTTGTACAAGCCTGATTTGACGACAAAGGAAAAGACGCAGGTAAAATCAGCAGCAAAACACCTTCTGGAGGTCTTAAAGAAGGAAAAGTTTGTTCTTGATTGGAGAAAGCGGCAGCAGACAAGGGCTGATGTGTTACTGACAATTCAGCATATGCTGGATAAAGAACTCCCAAGAAGCTACACCCCGGAAATTTTTAAGGAAAAGTGCAGTTTTGTTTATCAGCATGTGTACGATTCTTATTATGGTGGTGGGCGGAGCATTTATGCTTGATGGCTGACAAAGGATGTAGAGCTTGTTGTCAAACGTGTGGTTTCTAATACTGATGTATCAGATTGTCTATTCCAATCTATTTCACTGACTTAAAAAAGGATAGCGGTGTCGATTCTGGCAGTTCGAGCAGGAACCGCCATGCCGGCACTACCTCGATGGTCCCGTTGCCAGCCTCGATCCGCTCGTCATCGTTTTGGGTCACTATGGTTCCAGCTTTTATGTTTTGTTCCGTCATTACCTCACTCAGGGTTGCAATCTCCCTTTTCTGCGTCTGTCAATTATCATCAAAACTTATCCCTATTCCCTTATGGAGACCTTTGAATAACCGCCATTTTTGTCATCCCCAAATGACAGCCTTTTTAGAAGTTTAGATGTTTACCCAACTTCATGAAATCTCTCCCTATCAGACCTGTTTTTGACCTGTTTTTGGCAGACATCAATTATCGGTATTCAATGATATTAAGTAGTTACCGTTAGTAG